>Ga0190349_1000001_pt1 | contig 208876 bp, 171 predicted proteins | sample 48721378_MG_FD_179798 | JGI IMG/M metagenome (GOLD analysis project Ga0190349, IMG submission 179798) | Hydrothermal vent microbial mat bacterial communities from Southern Trench, Guaymas Basin, Mexico - 4872-13-7-8_MG | ecosystem: Environmental > Aquatic > Marine > Hydrothermal vents >...
TTGATTGACAAACCAATTTGGCTTTTGAATAATATTGGTATTTATCAGGTGGAAAATGGCCCGATTGTTTGAGTATCAAGCCAAGAAGCTTCTAAAAGAGCAAGGAATAAAGATCCCCCGGGGAGAGGTTGCCCATTCGCCTGAAGAAGTGTATCAAATCGCGGTCCAACTGAACCGGCCGGTGGTGCTCAAGGCACAAGTGTGGTTAACCGGCCGAGCCGAGAAAGGAGGAATTTTATTTGCCTCCTCGCCTGAAGAAGCTAAACAAAAAGCCCAAGAGCTTTTCGGCCGGAAAATAGGGAAGTTTACGGTTGAGGAAGTGCTGGTTGAGGAGAAACTGGCCATTGCCCACGAGTATTTTGCTGGTCTCGTTATTGATGATCATGTCAAAAAACCGGTCATAGTTTTCAGTTCGGTGGGGGGAACAGGGATTGAAGAACTTGCTCAAAAAGATCCCGCCAAAGTTCTCCGCTTGACCGTTAGTCTTTCCCAGGGAATAAAAGAATTTGAAATGAGAAATTTACTGCGGCGAAGGGGTTTTCAAGGAAAGCTCTTGGCTCAACTATCGGCTACTTTGACCAAGCTTTATACTCTGGCACGGCAGCTAGAAGCACGAAGCCTAGAAGTTAATCCCCTCGTTTTAACTGAAAGCGGGGACCTGATAGCGGCTGATTGTCACTTAGCCGTTGATGATTATGCCGTATTCCGCCATCCCGAGCTGCCCATCGAAGTGGCGCGGGAATTTGACCGCCCCCCCACTCCTTTGGAAAAAATTGCCTATCATGTCGAGAAAAGAGATTACCGGGGGACGTTTTATTTCCTGCAGATGGCCGAAGATGTTTCTCCAGAGGATAAAATGATTGGCTTTCATGGCGCTGGAGGTGGGGGATCGATGATGTCGATGGATGCCGTTCTAGCCCAAGGATTTAAACTAGCCAATTATTGTGACACGAGCGGCAACCCTCCCGCCAGCAAAGTTTATCGGGCGGCCCGGATCATTCTTTCGCAGCCTTATTTAAAAGGGTACTTTGCCTCGGGTTCTGGGGCAGCTAGTCAGGAGCAATATCATTCGGCCCGGGGTTTAGTTAAGGCCTTTTTGGAAGAAAACTTAGCTATTCCGGCGGTCATCCGTTTGGGTGGTAATTACGAAAATTTGGCCGTTCAGATCTTGCATACTTACTTATCACGGGTAAAGGGAGTTGTGGAAGGCTATGGCCATGCTGACTCGGCTGAATATTGCGCCCAACGTCTAGCTGAGCTGGTCGAGGAGAATGGATTTCTCTCTCATCAGGTTTCTCCTTTAGTTTACCCTGATTTTTCCCGTTTCTCTTACCGGTTTTCAACGATGACGGGAGAAGTTCTGGTGGATCATCAGGCATGTGCTCGTTGTCAGACCAAGGGATGTATCAAAGCCTGTTTAGCGGGAATTCTAACTTTGGATCAGGATGGTCGACCCGTGCTCAATATTTCTCCCGCTGAAGCTCAAAGAGGCAAATGTACTGAATGCTTAGCTTGTGAATTATTTTGCAAATTTCACGAGCAGGAGGCCATCTATATTTATTTGCCGATTCCTGGACTTGAAGAATACCGCCGCCAGATTATTGCTTTTCAAACGAGACCTAAGGGTGGAAAAAACTGATGGCTATTTTAATAGATGAAAACACCCGAGTTCTGGTTCAGGGGATTACTGGACGCGAAGGGAGAGTCCGAACCAAACTCATGAAAGAATATGGGACATGCCTGGTTGGCGGTGTGACTCCAGGTCGAGGCGGAGAAGAAGTGGAAGGTGTTCCTGTTTTTGATTCAGTCGAAGAAGCCATCGAAACCCAGGGACCAGTGGATGTTTCCGTCATCTTTGTTCCTGCTTCCTTGGTTAAAGAAGCAGCTTTGGAAGGATTAGCCGCCGGGATCAAGATGTGTGTTCTTATCCCTGATCGAGTTCCGATTTATGATCTTTTGGAAATTTTGGAAATGGCGGCCAGCAAAAGGGCTCATTGCTTAGGGCCAAATACTTTAGGGTTGGTAAGTCCCGGGAAAGCATTGGTGGGGATGATTGGTGGGCGAGCAGAGAGAGCCCGGCAATGGTTTCGGTCCGGCCCGGTGGGGGTTTGTTCCCGCAGTGGCGGAATGACTTCCGCCATTTCTTATTATCTTACCGAAGCTGGCCTTGGTCAAAGTAGTATCGTTCATGTCGGGGGAGATGCCGTAGTTGGGTTAGGACATCCTGAAATTGTGGCGATTTTTGAAAACGACCCGCAAACGGAAATAATTACTCTTTTTGGAGAAATTGGCACCACCCAGGAAGAAAGAGTAGCTGATTTGGTCAAGCAAGGGAAAATAACCAAACCCATTGTTGCTTACTTAGGTGGTAAGGCAGCCAAGTCAGGAACTCGCTTTTCTCATGCCGGTGCCATTATTGAGGGAGGCCGTGGTTCCTACGAAACAAAAAAAAGATGCCTGGAGGAAGCTGGAGTAAAAGTGGTGGATTCCATTTTTGATTTTCCTCGAGAAGTGAAAAAGAGGTTAAAGACAATCTAAAGGAGGGTCTAATGGGTGAACTTCATTGGAAGACCTCTATTTCCCAAGTCGAGCCCAATAAAATTTTGGTCAGAGGTTATCCCATTGATGGCTTGATGGGCCAGATTAGTTTTGGCCAGGCGGTCTATTTGCTTTTTCAAGGAAAGCTTCCGCCCCCGGAAGTAGGTCAACTAATTGAGACCATTTTAGTTTCTTCCATTGATCATGGTCCTACCCCGCCATCGGTTTTAGCTGCCCGAACAGTAGCTTCCACTGGAGCGGAATTGAATGCGGCAGTGGCGGCTGGTGTTCTAGCTATTTCTCGTTATCATGGAGGAGCCATCGAGGAAGGGATGCGCCAGTTAAAAATGATTGTTGATCTAAGTGAAGAGCGAGGAATCAGTCTCGAGGAGGCTACCAGAGAAATTCTCCAGCAGTTAAAAGCGGAAGGAAAAAGATTTTCTGGCTTCGGCCATCGTCTCCATACCCAGGATCCTCGCACCACCAAGCTTTTTTCTCTGGCTGAAGAATTGGGGATAACGGGGAAATATGTTGAGACAGCCCTGGTGGTGGAGAGGATTTTATCGGAAATGACCGGAAAGAAATTACCCATCAATGTCGATGGAGCTATCGCTGCTCTCCTGGCTGAGTTGGAAATTCCTCCCGAGATTGGTAATGCGTTTTTTATGATTGCCCGCCTGCCGGGTCTTGTTGCTCATATTTACGAGGAAAAAACAAGGATGAGACCAATGAGAAAAATAGACCCCCAGGATTTTGAATACGACGGACCTTCGGAAAGAGAATAAGGGAGGAAGCCATGGATAAACAGTTGGTGGCCTTGTTTCCAGAACTCAATGAATTCCAGGATGAAAGCCTCAAGAAAAAGACGATTGAGGTCTGGAAGGAAGCCATGCTGGAGAGAGGATGGCAGGTGGAAGATTTGTTGGCTATGCCGTTCACTCTGCTTATCGATCGCACCGAAATTAATATTGTCGATCACACCCGGGCCGTGACCCAGACTGCCCTTCACATTGCGCAAGCTATGGAGGAAGTTTATCAGGATCAGGTAAAAATTAATAGAGATATCCTCCTGGCCGGAGCCCTTCTTCATGATGTGGGCAAACTTTTCGAATTTGAAAAGTCAGGGGCAAAGTTCAGGAAAAGCCGTTCGGGTAATTTATTACGGCATCCCCTCTCTGGAGCAGTTTTGGCGGCTAAATTGGGATTACCTGAAGATGTGCTCCATATTATCGCCTGCCATTCCAAAGAAGGGGATGGTCGGCGAGCTACCATTGAGGCCATCATCGTTAATCATGCTGATTTTGTCAATTTTGAGCCTTTTAAATAATGAACCTCCCTTCAAGAGAGGCGATAGAGTTGAAAAAGAAAGAAGAAGATGAGAAGTCTAAAACTTTTTTCATCTTTAAGGGTAAATAAGGAGAACATACCGAAAGTAGAGATAAGACCCCTAGGCTTTGTTTTATTTGGTTGAGAGAAGGGGGGCGGTGATCATGGTCTTTTCAAGGAGAAAGATTAATTTTAAAACGGAGTAGATTAAAGATTATGAGGAGGGAAAATGGGCCAGACTTTTTCGGAAAAGCTGTTAGGTTCCAAAGCCGGGCAGAAAGTTAAGGCTGGTGATATTGTCATTGTTTCTCCTGACCGCATCCTCTCTCATGATAACACCGCGGCGATAATTAAAAGTTTTCGTGAATTAGGGCTTAAGCATCTTCCTCATCCAGAGCGGTTAGTGGTAATTTTAGACCATGTTGTCCCAGCTTCATCAGAAAAATATGCTCTTAACCATAAGATAATCAGAGAATTTGTCAAAGAGCAGAGAATTAATAATTTTTTTGATGTAAATTACGGAATTTGTCACCAGGTCTTGACAGAACAAGGTTTGGCCGCTCCCGGCAAATTGATTATCGGCGCGGATTCCCACACTACAACTTATGGAGCTCTGGGAGCTTTGGCGGTAGGGGTTGGACGCTCGGAAGTGGCCTCCGTTTGGGCCACAGGAGAAATATGGCTTCGGGTGCCGGAAACAATCCAAATTCAGCTGGAAGGATCTTTACCGCCTGGAGTGGCGGCCAAAGATATCATTTTGAGTCTTATTGGTGAGCATGGGGCCGATAAGGCTAATTACCAAGCTGTTGAATTTGCTGGAGAGGGAGCAACTTGCTTATCGATTGCCTCTCGGATGGTACTGTGCAACATGGCCGCCGAGATGGGAGCTAAAAATGGGTATTTTTTACCTGATCAACAAACGCTGGATTATTTGCACCAAAGAGGGGTTGAAGATTACGAAGTAATTAATTCCGACCCTGACGCCGATTACCGGGAGAGAATTATTCTTCATCTGGAACAGCTCGAGCCTCAGGTGGCTTGCCCTCATAGCGTGGATAATGTTCGACCTGTCTCTGAGGTTGAGGGGATCAAGATCCATCAAGCCTTAATCGGCACCTGTACCAATGGGCGAGTCGAGGATCTGGAGATAGCCGCTCGAATTCTTAAGGGTCGCCAGGTTCACCCGGAGGTGCGGGTGTTGGTCATCCCGGCCTCTCATCAGGAGTTAATTAAAGCCTTAAAAAAAGACTTAATTGATATTTTTGTTGAAGCGGGGTGTCTGGTGCTGAACCCTGGGTGTGGCCCTTGCTTAGGAGCTCACCAGGGAGTTTTGGCCCCAGGAGAAGTGGCCCTCAGTACTGCAAATCGTAATTTTCGGGGGCGGATGGGGAGCCGGGATTCGTTTATCTATCTTGCTTCTCCGGCCACGGTGGCCGCTTCGGCCCTGGAAGGAAAGATAACAGATCCAAGGAAGTATTGGTCATGAAAGGAAAAGTGTGGAAATACGGCGATAATATTAATACCGATGTAATTTTTCCCGGCAAATATACTTATAGTCCCCAGACTCCGGAAGAGATGGCCCAGCATGCTTTAGAAGATTTAGATCCCAACTTCGCCTCGAAGGTCAGACAGGGCGATATTATTGTGGGTGGTAAAAATTTTGGCTGCGGTAGTTCCCGGGAACAGGCAGCAATTTGTCTTAAAGCTGCGGGGGTGCAAGCCGTAATCGCCAAATCCTTTGCCCGTATTTTTTTTCGTAATGCCATCAATCAAGGGCTCCTAGTTTTTGTTGATGAGGACTTAGTCGACCATCTTAGCCAAGGAGAAGAAGTGGAACTGGATTTTGAAAAGGGAGTGTTGGAGAGTAGAGGAGCTCGCTTTAGGTTGCCGGCACTCCCAGAGATGGTGGTCGAGATTATCCGGGCTGGGGGATTAATTCCCTATACCAAGAAAAAGCTCTCTCGGCAAAAGAAGTAAACCTCGTCGTTTTAGCTCTTGCTCTCATTTTGCTTGGCAAGGTAAAAAATTAAGGTAAAATGTTAAATGGTCCCAGAAATGGTGCTGGCCGTTAGGCTTAAATGAGTTAAGAGAAAAAAGAATAGTTTAAATAAAATTCAAAGAGAAAAAACAGTAAGAGTAGGCGCAAATTATTATTAATTAATAATTAGTATGAAATAGAAATTATAATTAAAGGAGAGATCATATGGCTAAATATCGTCTAGCTGTCCTTCCTGGGGATGGAGTCGGTCGTGATGTAATGGAAGCAGCGATGATTGTTTTGGAAAAACTTCATCTTGATGCCGAGTATTTATATGGGGATATCGGCTGGGAATTTTGGCGCCAGGAAGGAAATCCTTTACCTGATCGCACTATCCATCTTTTAAAACAGACGGACGCTTGTTTATTTGGAGCAATTACTTCCAAGCCCAAAGAGGATGCTTGGAAGGAGTTGTCCCCCGAACTACGAGATAAAGGATTGTCCTATTTCAGCCCTATTGTCCGGCTACGCCAGGAGTTCGATTTATATACTAACCTGCGGCCTTGTAAAGCTTATCCGGGCAATCCCCTGAATTATCGAGATGATATTGATCTGGTGATTTTTCGAGAGAATACCGAAGGGATGTACGCCGGCGTTGAGTTTCACCCTCTCCCTGACGAAGTTCGCCAGGCTCTTCTTATTCATCCCAAGATGAGAAAATTTGCGGATGTGCCCGCTGACGAAATTGCTCTTTCCACGCGGATTATGACCAAGAAGGCTTGTGAAAGAATTTTACGCCGCGCTTTTGAGTATGCTCGCCAAAATCAGCGCCGGTCAGTGACTATCGTGGAAAAGCCAAATGTTCTCCGGGAAACGGGAGGCCTTATTCTTGATCTGGCCCGTAAAATGGCGCAGGAATACCCAGAAATTGAGTTCAAAGAAGCTAATGTTGATGCCATGGCTATGTGGTTGGTCAAAAATCCGCAAGATTATGATGTCTTGGTGGCGGAGAACTTGTTTGGGGACATCATCTCTGACCTCTCGGCCCAGCTGGTCGGCGGGTTAGGATTTGCTTGCGCCGGAAATATTGGGGATAATTATGCTGTTTTTGAGCCTACCCATGGGTCAGCTCCTAAGTATTCGGGAATGTATAAAGTTAATCCTACGGCCATGATTTTAGCCACTAAGATGATGTTAGATTGGCTGGGAGAGAAAGAATTGGCTCGCCGGCTAGAAAAAGCGGTGGCCGAAGTGCTGCAAGAAGGTAAGGTTAGAACCTATGATATGGGAGGAGGTTCCTCGACTTTAGACATGGCCCGGGCGGTGGCCGAAAGAATCTAAACCAATCGAGTAAGAGGAGTAAAAAATTGAGCCTGACCATAATCGAGAAAATAATTTCAAATCATAGTGGCCAGCAAGTAAAACCCGGGGAGATAGTTTGGATGAACCTTGACCTGGTCTCGGCTCGGGATTTTGGGGGGCCAAATGTGGTTAAGCATTACCGGAGGGAATATGATGATGCCCGGGTTTTTGATGCTTCTCGAGTTGTGTTTACCTTTGACCTTTGTGTGCCGGCATGTACTTTGAAGTATGCTGATAACCAACAGGTCTGTCGCGAGTTTGCTCGCCAGCAGGGATTTCGTGTTTTTGACGTTGATCAAGGAATAGGCTCTCACGTGATGATCGAACAAGGATTAGCTGGCCCCGGGAAAACAGTGGTCGGCACTGATAGTCATCTCAACATCTTGGGAGCAGTTGGTTGTTTTGGTCAAGGAATGGGAGATGTAGATATTACCTTTTCTTTTAGAACAGGTCGGACCTGGTTTGAAGTCCCCTCCACGGTGATGGTTCAAGTTAAAGGGCAACCTTCTACCTTGGCTACCCCCAAAGATTTAACTCTTTTTTTATGTAAGAGCTTGGGGACAAAAAAAGTGGCTTTGAAGGCAGTGGAATTTTATGGGGAGGCAGTCCGCGCGCTCTCTCTTGATGGCCGAATTACCTTGTGCAGTATGGTAACCGAAATGGCGGGAATTGTGGGTTTTGTGCCCGAGCTTAATGAAGCGGTCCAAGCCAAGATGATGGCTCTTCCTTGTTTTGATCTGAAGAATTGGATTGCCTCTGATCAAGGGGCCCAATATGAGGAAATCATTGAAGTTGATGTTTCCGGGCTTGGTCCTCAGGTAGCGGTGCCTTATTTGCCTCATCAAGTTCGAGATATCGAAGAAGTGCAAGGAACTAAGATTGATACTGGTTTTATTGGCTCCTGTACCAATGGACGAGGAGAAGATTTCCGTCAGGCGGCTCAAATACTTAAGGGCCAGAAAATAAAAGAGGGAGTTACTCTTAAGTGTGTACCAGCAACAAGACAGGTGTATCGGCAACTTCTTGAAGAGGGAATTCTCGAGAGTTTGATTAACAGTGGGGCAATAGTAAGTAATCCTGGTTGTGGAGGATGCGCCGAAGGTCACGTTGGTTTAACCGGTGAAGGAGAAGTTCAGATTTCAACCGGCAACCGCAATTTTTATGGTAAACAAGGAAAAGGCAAGACTTATTTGGCCAGTCCAGCAGTAGTCGCTGCCTCCTGTCTAGCCGGAGAGATCATTTCTCCGGAGGAGATTTGAAATGTCAGAGATAATCATTGAAGGTCGGTGCTGGGTTTTGGTGGATAAAGATGGCTTTCTTATCGAGGATATCGATACCGATCAGATCTACCACAATGCCTATCTTCATCTTACGGATCGGAAATTGATGGGCCAATATGCTTTGGGAAATCTGGAGGGATGGCAAGACTTTGCTCAAAAGGCCCGTCCCGGAGATATCGTGGTTGCGGGAAGAAATTTTGGGGCCGGCTCATCTCGCCAACAGGCGGTCGATTGTTTCTTAGCCTTGGGAATTGCAGCTATTGTGGCTCCTTCTTTTGGAGCTATTTATTTCCGAAATGCGGTTAATTCCGCCTTGCCCGTAATCCGTTGGGCCCAGGTAGATGAATGGATCCGGGGAAATAATCTGAAGAGTAGTGATAGGCTTCAATTAAAACTTGCCACTGGCCAAGGGCGAAATGTAAACAGAAATCTGGATTTCTGTTTTACTCCTTTTTCAGGGGTGCAGTTAGCCATCATTCAAGCTGGTGGTCTCTTTAATTATGCTCATCAACTGGAGAGATAAATTTGATATGCTAATTTTGGCTCTCGATACAACTACATTTTGTGGCTCAGTGGCTCTCCTAGAGAATCAGCGCTTAATTGGCGAGGTAAATCTAGATAGTCCGGTGACCTTTTCGGAGAGGTTACTGCCAGCCGTAGAGCTACTCCTCAAGTTTTCCCGTTGTTCTCTTCAGGATATTGATGGTTATGCTGTCTCGGTCGGTCCTGGGTCATTTACGGGTATCCGGATTGGCCTGAGCACGATTAAAGCCTTGGCCCTGGCTTCGGGCCGACCCGTTGCTCCAGTATCCACATTAAAAGCTTTAGCTTGGAAGCTTCGGGAGGCACCAATTTCTTTAATTTCTCCGGTTATCGATGCTAAAAAAGGGGAAATCTATACTGCTCTTTACCGGAAGGAAGAAAAAGAATTAAAATTAAAAGAAAAAATATTACCTGGTGCTTATCAGCCAGATGATTTCTTGGCCCAGATTCCCCAAAACCAGAAAATCGGCTTTCTTGGTAGTGGGCTTGTAGTCTATGGGCAAAAAATAAAACAAATTTTCCAAGAAAAGGCTATTTTTTATCAACGGACGAATTTTATTGCTTTTGAAATAGGTCTCCTCGGAGGAGATCTCCTCCAGGCGGGCAAAGGAATCTCGGCTCATGAGGTTCAACCTCTTTACCTGAGAAAATCTCAGGCGGAGGAAAAAAATAGATAAAAGAAGAAAGCTTCCCCCCCGGTTTTACTACTTACGGCCGATGGAGAAGGAGGACCTTCCTTATGTGGGGGCCATTGAACGGATGTCTTTTACTAATCCTTGGCCTGAAACCTCTTTCCTGGGAGAGATAGAAAATGACAGTATTTCTTTCCCTTTCGTGGTTGTTTATCGACCTACCGAGCAAGTAATTGGCTACATTATTTACTGGAAAATCGGGGATGAAGCCCAGATTTCCAATGTTTCCGTTCATCCCGAGTTTCGAGGAAGAGGAGTTGGAGAAAGTGTTATTAGACAGATCTTAGAATTAATGGTGAAACAGGGTGTTCGGTACGTCGTCTTGGAGGTGCGGCCCTCTAATCAGGTAGCCCGGGCGCTTTACCATAAACTTGGTTTCGAGGTCATCGGAGTTAGGAAAAATTATTATAAAAATCCGTCCGAGAATGCCCTAGTTATGGGGAGAATTCTGGAGGGTAAATAACTTTCATTAAGCATAAACCGTGGGGAGGAGCAGTGGGGATGTCTTTAACTCTTTGTTTGGTAAGAAATAATTGGTTAATTTTTTCTAGGGAAATTTTGCCTTTTCCTACTTCCAGGAGAGCTCCGACAATGGTTCTCACCATGTAGCGCAGGAATCCTTTGGCCTCAATGGTGTAGATAAGCTCATCTTTTTCTTGTTTTAGTTCGGACCGGATCACTTCTCGGAAAGGATTTTTATCCTCATTGGAGGAAAAAGCCGAAAAGTCATCTTTTCTTTGGAACAAAGCCGCTGCTTGGATCATGGCGGCGATGTCAAGAGGGTAAGGATGGAAGAGGGTGTAACGTAATCGAAAAGGGTCGAGAGAGGAAGAATTGAGAAGGCGATACTGGTAGATTTTGGAAGCCGCCAGGCGACGAGCGTGAAAATTGGGCGGAACTATCTGGAGATTGGTTACCCGAATACTCCCTGGCAGGCGAGCATTGATGGCTTTGGCGAAAGTGGGATTATCTAGATGACAGATTGTGTAAAAATTAGCCACTTGACCCACAGCGTGAACTCCGGCATCAGTCCGGCCTGCACCGATGACTTTGGTGGGCAAGCCAGTGATTTTTTCAATGGCCTTTTCTAGTTCTCCTTGGATAGTTTTAAGATAAGGCTGGCGTTGCCATCCATAAAAATCCAACCCGTCGTAACATACCGATATCCGATAATTAACCATGTCTAACTCAATATTATTTTATAACGTATTTATCATTATACCAGGTTCATTATCGGGAAAGATATAAAGCAATGATTTAGAGGTCGGGAAAGTTACGGCAATTCTTTTTTAGCGGCCTTTTGACCAGGCTAAAGAAACCGCTTCTTCTGGGGTGCAGGCGATGTCCACTCCGGGAATCTCCCAGGTGTTAAGGCCGATTATCGGACGTCCGTGAATCTTGGCCAGGGCAATTTCGCTTAACGTGCCGTACTGCCCATTGATGGCAATGATTGCTTTCGCGTTGAGGACCACAAGTGAGTTTCTTAAGGGGCCGAGCCCCGTAGCTATTGGTAAGTCAATATAAGGATTTGCTTCTTGGCTGGAGTAACCAGGTAAAATTCCCATGGTTAGTCCTCCTTTGCTTTTGGCTCCTTGAGCGGCGGCTTCCATAACTCCACTCAGCCCACCGCAAACCAGAATACCGCCTTTCTCGGCAATGAGCTCGCCCACTCGTCTGGCTTCTTTCCAGGATTGTTCATCAGGGTTGGCGCCGCCGATAACCGCGATCCTTACTTTATTTCTGAAATCAAATTTCACCATTTAATCCTCCCATTTATTAAGATAATACTTATTTTGGAAAATAATTAAAAAAATCCAATTACAGATTAACTCTGGAATATTCCTTGTCAAGTTTAGCCAAAAACTTGGGTTTGAACAGCTGCTGCCTAACCATCCAGGGCCAGAGAGAAGATTTTTTATTGGTCTAATCCTAAAATTAATCCAAGGAGCCAGCAAAATTTTAAGTTACCTCTAACTGTCTTTCCCCCCTGGATTGAATCTTAAGCTCAAATCATTTAAAATGCCTCCGTATTCGTTGGAAAGAGAAATGATTAACTGGAAGAGATTGTGGTTATTAATCGTGGGATTGAGTCTAGTGGTTACTTATGCCTGTTCTCCAGGAGGTGATAAGACTTTTTCTCTCCCCTTGATCCGGGTGGCTGATTTTTTAAGTAGAGAAAATATTCACTCCACTCCGATGAGAGGGAGAGAAAAACAAAGGATCGACTTTCGGGTGCCTCGTAAAACGGAAGTAAGAGAGTTAGTCGAAGAGAAGGAAAATCCGTGGGGACTGATCCGAAAATGGAAACTGGGAGGAACAGAGAGGGAAATAATTGCTGCTCCTCCACCAACTAAGTTTGACTACAGAGGTCCAATTCACTCTGGGGCCGAGATAAATTTTGGGATAGGGGTAGCTTCCCCCGCGGAGGGGATATCTTCTTTAAGCTCGGAATCACCTCAGGTAACTTTTAGAGTGATTCTCAAATTTAAGGAAAAGGAAAAGACCTTATTTTATAAACGGTTGACTCTTCCTTCTCCTTCTCAGGGAGTATCATTTAGTTTTCATAAAGTTAATTTATCGACCACTGCTCCGGAAGCCCGATTGGTTTTTCAAACCGAGGGGCCTTCCGAGGCTTCCTCTTTCTGGATAAACCCGATTCTGATTTCTCCCTCGAGACCTCCGCTTAGGCCCATTATTTTGATTTCTATCGATACCTTACGGGCTGATCATCTGGGGTGTTATGGCTATGAAAGAGCCACCTCTCCCCATATGGATGCAGTGGCCAAGGAAGGAGTCTTATTTTCGCAAGTTTATGCTCCTTCTCCCTGGACTCTCCCCAGCCATATCTCTCTTTTAACTTCGCTTTATGTTTATAATCATCAAGTGGAAACCGAAAACGATCGTCTTTCCCCAGCTATTCCAACCTTGGCTGATATCTTGCGAAGAAACGGTTATTATTGTGCGGCTTTTACGGGCGGCGGCTTTTTAAGCACTGTTTATGGCTATTCCAGGGGATTTGATCTCTACCGGGATGATTTGGGAGGGGTTTTTAAGCAAGAAGGGGCCCACCAAGTTGCCCAGGCTTCTCTTGAATGGTTGCGTCAAAATAAAGATCTGCCTTTTTTTCTTTTTATTCACACCTATCAACCTCATACACCTTATGCTTGCCCTCTGCCCTACAAGACTCGTTTTCTTTCCCCGCAGGCCAAGTGGGGTAGCTTGGATTTGATTGGTTATTTAGGAGGTAAACAAGGCATTTTTAAGCCCTTGCCTACTGAAGAGAAAGAAAATATTATTGCTCTTTATGATGCGGAAATTCTCTACACTGATGAGGTTTTAATCGGTGAATTGATGACGACCTTAAAGGAGTTAAATCTTTATCATCGGAGTTTGATCATTATCACCAGTGATCACGGCGAAGAATTTTATGAACATGGCAGTTGGGGTCATGGCCAGGATTTATATGATGAATCTTTACGGATTCCTTTAATAATCAAGTTTCCGGAAGTAGCTTCCGGGCGGGTTAAGGGGAAAAGGATTGAAGAACTCGTCCGTTTAATCGATGTTTTGCCCACGGTAGTTGATTTTTTGGGATTAAAAGGAGAAGATGAAATCCTAACCCAAGTGGATGGTCGTTCCCTCTTGCCAATGATCCAAGGAAAAGAAAATAGTCTTCGAGAATCGCTGGCTGAGGTGGCGGCCGATGTTCTTAGCTCCCATCTTCCCCAGCGAACAGCCTTAATTTTCCAGGGGAACAAACTCATCGTTAACCAACCTTTTAAACCCGAAGCTTTTAAATTTTTTGCCTACCCACCTCCCCAATTACCACAAGTGGAGTTGTATGACCTCATCCAAGATCCTCAAGAAACAGAGAATCTAGGGGCTAAAAAGCCAAAGCTAGTTCGCCAGTCAATTCGCCACCTAGAGGACTTATTTCGCTTGGCCAAGAAAAGAGATAAGCGAAAGGCCCGTTTGACTCAAAAGCTAAAAGAGCAACTAAGAGCTTTGGGATATATAAAATAGAACAGGCAACTAAAAGGAAGATTTGGTTCGGAAAGAAATGAAAGAAAAAACAAGAACCGGCGGGTGGGTTATTTTTGCCCTAGAAGTTGATGCTAGATTAAGCTTTAAACAAAAAAAATGTTTTTCTCCCTCTTTAGTTATAAGCTTTAATAACCAATAATTTATTTAAGGGAAAGGAAGAGCAAAAATGAAGGATGAAAAATTTATTGAAATAAAATGCTTGTCGGCAGAAGAGCAAGAGGCTCTTGCGGCCGAAATTAAAAAGAAAATAAAAGCCAAATTGCAGCAGGGCCTTCTTACCGAGCGAGAAGTTGAGGAAATCCAGCACTTGCAACTTGAGCCTCTCCCTGATATTCAAGATGTCCAAAGTGTTTATGAAGATTTTATGTATCAAGACGAGAAATATTAAGGAGGGAAATCATCATGGGCGAAGATAAAAAACAGAAATTTTCCGCCGAAGAAATGGAGATAAAAATAGACTATGAAAACATTGATGTGGAAGAGATAATGAACCAGATCAAGAGAAAAATAGCTTCTCGACCCGCCCAAGAAATAGAGCAACAGGAAGAAGAGACAAGGAATGATTACCGAGAGACAATCCCTCCTCCACTGACTTCGCCTCCGGGGGGATTGAGAAGTAAGATTCGCCGGATATTGCTGAAGCTAATGCGTCCTTTTGCTCCATTGATCAAATTAATGGTCTTGCCTGTTGATGAAGAATTAAGAGAAACGGTCGAAAACTTGGATTATGCTAATCGTCGCTTAGATGAATTGATAGATCGATTTCCTCAGGAAATAGGGCGATTAGAAAGTAAAATTGACCTTAATCATCAGCTTGTCAATGAAAGATTAGAGCTGGCTTTTAAGGATTTGGGGCGAGCCAAAGAATATACGAAATTATTGCATCAATTAACCCATAATTTAGTGGTTGAGATGACCAAGTTGAAAATCGAAAAAGATCACCTGAAAATCCAATCCCGGATCTTAGAGAAAGACTTAGCCTTTCTCAATCGCCGGGAGAAAGAAGTAGAAAAGAAGGTTTTCTCATGAAAATTGCTTTTGTTGTCCAGCGCTATGGAATGGAAATTAATGGAGGAGCGGAACTGCATTGTCGCTGGATTGCTGAACATATGAAGAAGTATTACGAAGTGGAAGTTCTGACAACTAAGGCCTATGATTATATTACTTGGGAAAATTACTATCTTGACGACATCGAAGAAATAAACGGGGTTCTTGTACGTCGTTTTCCGGTTGCTCGTCCCCGCAATCCCATGCGGTTTGGCCGTATTCAGCAGTTTGTTTTCCATCACGAGCATAAAATTGATGATGAGTTAAAATGGCTGGAGGAGGAGGGGCCTTTAGCCCCGGCTTTGATCAAGTATATTGACCAGCACCGGGCTGATTATGATTATTTCATTTTCTTCAGCTATCGCTATTATCATTCTTATTGGGGTATTCAGACTGTTCCTGAAAAAAGCATCTTAGTTCCCACCGCCGAACATGATCCGGTGGTTTATTTAAGGATATTCAAAGAGCTTTTTAGCTTACCACGAGCTTTCATTTATAATTCTGAGGAAGAGAAAAACATGATCCAGCGCGTGGCCAATAATTCCCATATTTTAGGGAAAGTAGTTGGGGTCGGTATTGAAATTCCTTCTTCTTGGCCCACGCAGCAGGTGTTGGAGCAAAGAGGAATTGCAAGTGATTACCTTGTTTACATCGGTCGCATTGATGAGAACAAGGGTTGTGATAAGTTATTTCAATATTTCTTGAAATTTAAAGAAAGAACTAATTATCCCGTAAAACTCGTTCTGGTGGGCAGCACGAAATTAACCATTCCTCATCATCCTGACCTTATCTATCTAGGTTTTGTCAGCGAGGAAGAAAAATTTGCTATTCTCCAAGGAGCTTTGCTTTTGATCATGCCTTCCTTCTATGAAAGTTTATCAATGGTTACCTTAGAAGCTTGGGCCTTAGAAAAGCCGGTTTTGGCCAATGCCCACTGTGAAGTCCTGCAGGGCCAGTGTCAAAGGAGCCAAGGAGGGTTGTACTACGAAAATTACGCCGAATTTGAGGAAACCTTAAAGCTTCTCCTCGAGGATGATAAACTGAGAGAAATTTTGAGCCAAAATGGCCGCCGTTATTTTGAGAGTAATTACACTTGGGAAGTTATTGAGCAAAAATATAACTATATTATTTCTAAACTCGAAGAGGAGAAAGAAAACAAGTGAGAGTCCATCAGTTTGCCACTTCTTTGACTTACGGTGATGCTATTTCCGATGAAATGTTGGAGATTCAAAAGGTCTTAAGAGAGAGAGGTATTGAGTCAGAAATTTTTGTTCGTTTTTATGATCCTCGATTGGCTAATCTGGCTCGTGATTATCGGGAGTATCCAGCCCACAGCTCACCTGAGAATGTTATCATCTTTCATTTTTCCATTGGTTCGCCGGTTTCGCGGATGTTTTTTAGAGTCCCTGACAAGAAGATAATGATTTATCATAATATAACTCCTTATCACTATTTTTTGGATTACCATCGCCTTTTAGCCAGGGAGTGCTACAAAGGACGGTTAGAATTAAAGATGTTTATCGATAAAGTTGACTTAGCTTTGGGAGATTCCGAATATAATCGTCAGGAGTTGGAAGAAGTGGGTTACCGGCATACGGCTGTTCTCCCTATTTTGATGGATTTTTCCAAATTTGATGGGCCAGGCGATCCGGTTGTCGAGCGACTTTTTTCGACTGAGAAAAAAACTATCCTGTTTGTCGGCCGAGTGATTCCCAATAAAAAATTTGAAGATATTATCAAGATTTTTTATTTTTATAAAAAGTATTTCAATCCCTCCTCCCAATTGCTTTTGGTGGGTGACTATCGAGGAATGGAAAGATATTTAGCGGCTTTGTTTCAGCTTATCGATGAATTAAAAGTAAAAGATGTTTTTTTCCCTGGGCACGTGGAATTTGCTGAGTTATTAACTTTTTTTCGCTTGAGTAATTATTATTTAAGCATGAGTGAGCACGAAGGTTTTGGCGTTCCTTTGCTAGAATCATTTTATTTGGGACTGCCTGTTCTTGCTTTTCCCGGGGGAGCGGTAAAAGAGACGATGAATGGAGGAGGCATTTTACTTCGACAGAAGGATTATTTACAGATTGCCTCTCTTATCCATCAGCTAGATGAAGACAAACAACTGAGAAAAAAAATCATATTTAGTCAGCGCCAAGCTCTCTCCAAGTATCAGCGGGAAAAAGTGGCGCAAATTCTCCTTCAGCATATTACCGAGGTGGCCGGACGTTGAGAGTCGATCAACTGGTGCCTGCTTTTCACCAGGGGGATGCCATTGGAGATACGGCATTCCATATCAAGCAATTCCTTCGCCGCCGTGGATTTCAATCAGAGATTTACTGCCTTGATCGAGATGAAGGGTTGGAGAAACATTCGACTTTATTTTCTGAATTTTCTCCCCCCGCTTCCACAGATATTACCATTTTACATTTTGCCTTGCCCTCACCTTTAACTGCCAAGTTCATAACTTTCTCTTCGAAGAAGATATTAATCTACCATAATATTACCCCAGCCCATTTCTTCTTACCTTACAGTCAAGAAATGGCTCATATTGCTCAGGTAGGAAGAGAAGAGGTTAAGTTAATGGCCTCCCATGTCGACGTGGCTTTAGCTGATTCTGAGTTTAATCGTTTGGAACTAGAAGAAATAGGGTACAGACGAACCGAGGTTTTTCCATTGTTTATTGATTTTGCTAAGTACCAGAGGCCAGCCGACCCCTTTTTTCAGCGACTTTTCCGTGACCAACGGGTAAACATTCTTTTTGTGGGGCGAATTGTTCCTAATAAGGGTATTGACGACCTTATCCGGACAATTTTTTATTACAAGAAATACATTTCGCCTCTGGTTAGGTTGATTATTGTCGGGAAAACAAACTCGTTACCGGCTTACTATCAAAGTTTAATCAAACTGGTCGATGATTTTTATCTTCGCCCTGAGGAAGTGGTTTTCACCGGTCATATCACCAACGAGCAGATGTATGCCCTTTACCAGACAGCTGACGTTTTTCTATCTATGAGCGAACATGAAGGTTTTGGACTACCTTTAGTAGAAAGTATGATTTTTGATTTGCCGGTTATAGCCTATGAGGCCACGGCTGTGCCCTATACCTTAGGTGGAGCAGGAATTCTTTTGCGGACCAAACGGGTTGATTATGTAGCTGAATTAGTTCATTTGGTGGCTACCCAGGAGAATCTTCGCCAAAAAATCATTAACCATCAACGTCAAAGACTAAAAGATTTGCGCGCCGAAGGGCTGGAAGAAAAATTACTGCGAGTGATCAAGGACTTAACCTAAACATGCACCGGATTGCTTTTGTGATTCAACGCTACGGAGAAGAAGTCATGGGCGGCTCTGAACTTCATTGTCGCCTGGTTGCTGAAAGATTAGCCCGCCGTGGTTATGATTGCACCGTCTTTACTACCACTGCTCAAGATTATATTACTTGGAAAAACGAATATCCCCCCGGAGATTCCTTCCTTAATCAAGTAATGATCAGAAGGTTTCCAATCGAGAGGGAAAGGAATATCGAGGAATTCAATCATTATTCGGATTGGATTTTTCACAATTCGCACTCTCATGAAGATGAGCAGCGATGGATGGAGCAACAAGGTCCCTATTCGCCCCAATTGGTGGAAGCTTTGGCTAAGAATCAGGGAGATTATGATGCCTTCATTTTTTTTACCTATCTTTATTTCAATACTTATTGGGGGTTGAAAGTAGTTTCGCGTCCGAAAGCCCTTGTTCCCACGGCTCATGATGAACCGGCGCTCTATTTGGACATAATGAAGGAAGTTTTTAACTCGCCAGATGCCTTTGTCTTTAATACTTTGGCTGAAAAGAGGATGTTAACCAAACTTTTTGAGCTTCAAGATAAATATCAAGATATAGTCGGCGTGGGAGTTGATCTCCCCGAGGCCATCCCTGACTGGAATTCGATGCGCCTGAAATATGGCCTTTTCCGTCCTTTTGTTCTCTACGCCGGGCGGATTGAACCTGGAAAAGGATGCCAAGAATTAGTCGACTATTTCTTAGAATTTGTTCGACAGAACCCAGATATTGAGCTTATCCTCATTGGAAAGAAATTAATGGACCTTCCTCACCATCCCCAGGTTAGGTACCTTGGCTTTGTCTCTCCCGAAGATAAAAACGCCTTGATGAAGCATGCTCTAGTGACGATTCATCCCTCCCACTTCGAGAGTTTATGTATGGCGGCTTTGGAATCTCTTGCTCTCGGGACGCCTATCCTCATTCAAGAGAAAACTGAACCTCTTAGAGATCACTGTCTTCAAGGTCAGGCCGGGCTTTACTTCGCTAATCAACAAGAGTTTGTCCAGGCGCTGGAGTTGCTGGTAACTGAAAATAGGTTAAGACAAAGATTGGGTGAAAATGGCCAGCGCTATGTGGCTCAGAATTACTCTTGGGAAGTAGTGTTAGCTAAGTATGACAAGATTATTGAGTATTTGGCCAGCCGAGACTAACCAAAGTAAGACTAAGGCGAGTGAGAAAGAAGTTAAGAACAAGGAAGAGGCATGGTTTGGATGTTAGCCAAAAATCGGCTATAGTTACTTGGAAAGTTGGGCTTAGTGCTTGATAGCCCTTAGTTTGACTCTCTCTAGTGATTATGATAGTTTAACCAAAAGAGGGGCAAAAAGAGTGGCCTTTGTTAATCATGCAACTAAAACCCTGGCCATTAAGGTTGTTTATTATGGTCCGGGCTTGAGCGGGAAGACAACTAATTTAAGATATATTTATTCTCGACTGGATGAAAATTCGCGGGGAGAGCTGGTTTGTTTGGAAACAGATACCGAACGAACTCTATTTTTTGACTTGTTGCCCGTAAAGGCAGGGCTCATAAAAGATTACAAAGTCCATTTTCAACTGCTTACTGTTCCAGGACAAGTTTTTTACGAGGCTTCGCGTCGTAGTGTATTAAAAGGCGCTGATGGGATCATCTTTGTAGCTGATTCTCAGGCTCCTCTTCTCGATGCTAACTTGGAGAGTTTTGATGAAATGCGGCGTTATCTTTATGACTATGGGATAGATTTAAACTTAACGCCCATTGTTTTTCAGTATAACAAGAGAGATTTATCCAACTTGATTCCAGTTGAAACTTTTAATAACCTGATAAATCCTCGGAAATTACCTCACGTGGAAGCTATTGCTATTAATGGAGTTGGAGTGCTGGATAGTTTGAAATTGATGGCTAAAATGGTGGTTCCGATTATTAAAGAAAAGGTTTTTGGTGAACCAAGAAAAGAAGCCGAAGTCCAATTAGTGGAGGAAAAGAAAGGGAAAAAAGAACCTCGCCCCAAAGAAGCAAAGGAGAAAGAGGCTCCTGTTCCAGAATTTGTTCCGCTGCGGGTGACGAAGATAAAACTGAAATCTTCCAAAGACGTCGAGGAAGAATTAGAAAAGCTAGCCCAGGAATTTGCTTCTCTTAAGAATGATTAAAAGATTAATCTAGTCTAACCTGATCTAATTGATCTTCCCTAGTGAAAAAAAGAGCTTAATCTAGTCGTCTTTATATTTGAATTAATCCATTGGTTGTTCAAAATTGTTTTTCTAATGGATTAGAAACAAAACTAGCCGGACTTAAAAAAATGCTTTTTAAAGTAGCCAGTGCTTCTTTAGTAGGTATTGAAGCCAAGTTGATTGAGGTTGAAGTTGATGTCTCAACGGGATTACCGGGATTAATTTTAGTGGGGTTACCAGATCCGTCGATTAAAGAGAGCCGGGAAAGAGTGCGAGCGGCTTTGAGAAATTGTGGCTACGACTTTCCCCGGAAAAAGGTAACTATTAATCTAGCCCCGGCTGACCAACGCAAAGAAGGTTCCTCCTTTGATATGCCTATTGCCGTGGGTATTTTGGCCCATCAAGGAGTCTTTCCTTCAACCCGAATAAGTAAGTATCTATTCATGGGTGAATTGGCTCTCGACGGTCAACTGAAACCCGTTAAAGGGGTTCTTTCAGCCGCCTTTTTAGCCCGTGAAGAAAATTTCGAAGGCTTGGTTATTCCCCAGGGTAATCTTGAAGAAGCTTCTCTTGTGCAGGGAATTGATATTTATGGTTTAGCTTCTTTAAGTGAGACCATTGAGTTTTTAAGAGATGCCTCAAAATTTTTACCGGCTACCTGTTGTTTGCAAAAGGTGTGCCTGGAGAGAGACTATCCTCTTGATTTTCAGGAGGTGCGTGGCCAGTATCAAGCCAAGAGGGCCTTAGAGATTGCGGCCGCGGGGAATCATAACGTATTGATGATTGGGCCGCCAGGAGCAGGAAAAACGATGTTAGCTCGGCGCCTTCCTTCCATTCTGCCCCCAATGACAGAAGAGGAAATAATCGAAGTAACGCGGATCTACAGTGTGGCTGGTTTGCTCCCCGGAGGTCAGATTGTTAGCCATCGTCCTTTTCGCTCCCCCCATCATAGTGTGTCGGATGCCGGTCTTATTGGAGGAGGCATTATTCCGCGACCAGGGGAAGTTAGCTTAGCGCATCGAGGAGTTCTCTTCTTAGATGAACTCTCTGAGTACAAAAGACAGGTTCTGGAAAATTTACGACAACCTCTCGAAGATGGCTGTGTCACTATCTGCCGCTTGAATAGTCGAGTTACTTTTCCCTCGGCCTTCATGTTAGTAGCCGCTATGAATTCTTTTGAAGATAGTTACAATGTTTATTCGTCTTCGGGGAGCTATTTTTCTCAAAAAACAAGGTTTTATTCTCGAATTTCTAAACCTCTCCTGGATCGCATTGATATTCAAATCGAGGTGCCTAAAATTACCTTTCAGGATTTAAACTCGGTAAAACGAGGCGAACACTCGACGGCAATCAGAGAACGGATTATTGCTGCTCGCCAGATTCAATGGCAAAGGAATGGCCGGCAAAATTCGGGAGGAAATGCCAAGCTGAGCGGGAAGGACATTAAACGTTATTGCCAATTGAATGAAGAAGGGCGCCAGCTGATGAAGAGGGCCATGGAAAATTTAAACCTTAGTGCTCGGGCCTATATTCGGATCCTCAAAGTTGCTCGGACAATTGCTGACCTTGATGGCGATGACTCTCCGGAGCTTAAACCTCAATTCTTAGCTGAAGCAATTCAGTACCGATTGCTGGATAAACCCGATTTTTGAATCCTGAATTTGAAAGGCAATATTTTAAAGTGAGATAAAAAAACTACCATCAGATGGCAGGAAGAAATAGAACCAGAAAAGAAAAAACGAGACAGTTAAAAGTTAAAAGACTCACTGGAGCCGAAAATAACGAGGTTAAACTTGGTTAAAAAAGGAATGTTTTTATCTAAAAGAAAAATAAATTTTATTAAATCATCTTGACATATAATATAAAGATAATATAATATTTTCGAAATATCTTACGAGGAAGGTTAACATGGCAAGAACTTTAAGAAAGTATAAGAATCTGTCGCGGAAGTTTCAAGCGATGGCTCATCCCGCACGACTTAAATTGCTGCATACTTTGTTGGAAAAAGAATGTTGTGTGGGCGAACTTCAAAAGTGCTTACAGATATCTCAACCTAATACGTCTCAGCACCTTAAAGTTCTACGGACGGCGGGAATTGTTAAGGGAAAAAAGGAGAAAAACCGCATTTGTTATCGAATCGCGGATAAGAATATCAAACAAATTTTAATTATGTATTTTGGAGGAGAAGAGAAAAATGGCTAATATACCGGAAGTGACAGATAGTACTTTTCAACAAGAGGTCCTGGAGTCAGATCGGCCTGTTTTAGTAGATTTTTGGGCTCCGTGGTGTGCTCCTTGCCGCATGGTGTCCCCTGTAGTGGAAGCAGTGGCCGAAAAGTACAAGGACAAAGTGAAGTTTTTTAAAATGAATACCGATGAAAATATGCAGACAGCTGTTAAGTATCAAATAATGGCTATTCCCTCCCTGATTATTTTTAGAGGGGGAAAGGAAGCCGAAAGGATTGTGGGCTTTAGACCCCAAAAAGATATCGAAGCCATCCTCGATAATCATTTGCAAAAGGAGGATAAATCCTTTCTGGGGAAAAGATAGAGCTGGGATTCAGTTAAGGGGAACGTAAATATCTGATCAAAAAGCAAGGTGGGCTGAAAAGCCCTGAGCTTCAAGTTGAAATTCACCCTCCAGTTGGTTGAGTAAGTGGATCTGATTATCCCTGGGGTAGAAGAATTGTTGTCCTTGGAGAGAAGAGGACATTTATTCTTTTGACCATTTTAACGCTGAATCTTCGGTTACCAAGAGATTACTCACTTAAACAGCTGATTAAATCGCCTTGCCTTGTAATCTAAATGAGAAAAAGCCTAAAATAACGAAATTGTAGTAAAATAGAGAGACTACAAAAAAAATTAACGAGCATCTAGATGAGAAATATCATCATTTGTTTTTTAAGAATAAATTAAGGAGGAATTACCATGTGGTGGGAAAACAAGATAATGAGAACCTTCCGCTGTCAGTTGAAACAGAGCCCAGGAGTTTTAGGGCATTTATTAGCTGAGCTGGGGGATGCTGGTGGCTTTTTGGGAGAAATAAAGACAATTCATATGGGTCGGTCGGTGGTGATAAGAGATATCGTAGTTTTTGCTGACAATTTTAGTCATTTAGATAAATTGATTAAGATTGTTAATGATAATCCTGATGTTAATTTGCTTGAAGTTCGAGATGAGGTATTAGAAGTTCATCAGGGAGGTAAGATTGCTGTTCGCAGCCGATATAAAATTGATAGTTTAAGCCAATTAAGGAGAGTCTATACTCCAGGAGTGGCCGAAGTTTGCTTGAGGATAAAAGAAAATCCTCACCTTGCTTGGCGATTTACGGCGATCAATCACTTAGTGGCCATTGTCTCCGATGGTTCGGCGGTATTAGGGTTGGGTGATATCGGAGCGGTTGCTTCCATGCCAGTCATGGAGGGCAAAGCCTGTCTCATGGAGACCTTGGTTGGTCTTTCCGGGATACCAATTCTAATCAACACCAAAGATGTTGACGAAATTGTCAAGACAGTGGTTACTATCGCCCCCACTTTCAGTGCCATTCAGCTAGAGGATATTTCAGCTCCCCGGTGCTTTGAAATTGAAGAAAGGCTCCGACAACAAGTTGATATCCCGGTCCTGCATGATGACCAGCATGGAACCGCAGTGGTAGTTTTGGCCGCGCTGTTAAATGCCGCCAAGATGTCGGGAGTTGATCTCAAAAGTACTCACTTCGGGCAAATTGGTCTAGGGGCTGCGGGGCTGGCCGTGGCTAAGATGTTAATGCATTATTTTGGGCAATCAGTCAAAGGTGCTGATATCAATGAAGATGCTCAAAAAAGACTCGCTAGGGCTGGAGGGATCCCTGCTGACCTCGAAGAGATTATGCAGAGTTGTGGAGTAGTGATTGCCACGACCGGAGTTCCAGGATTAATCAAGCCCGAGATGATTCAACCGGGACAGATTATTTTGGCCTTATCCAATCCAAATCCAGAAATAAAACCCGATGAGGCGTTAGCCGCTGGAGCAGTTTTTGCTGCCGATGGTCGCTCGGTAAACAATATTTTGGGCTTTCCTGGAATTTTTCGGGGAGCAGTCGATGCCAAAGTTTCAGATATTACCGAGGAAATGCTGGAAGCGGCTGCCTTGGCTATTGCTGAATCTACTCCGCCAGGTGAATTAGTACCTAACCCCCTTGATCGCCAGGTTCACCGGAGGGTGGCTCAAGCAGTAGCTCGAAAAGCCTTGGAGTTGAGGTTGAGCCGGGCCGATTTATCCGGCTATTTTGATTAAATTTCGCCTTTATAAGAAAAAGAGAATTATCACCATTGAGTTTATTATCATCGAGATGGTCTTGTTATTCAGGATTAGGGTAAAAAAAGAAGTAGCTAGCGCTGCCTGATGTATGGAGATGGGCATTATTCTTGGTTAAAATTTAAAAAAATACTAATTATTCCCGCCACAGCGGGGGTTGAAAAATTTTTATTTTTTCCGGACAAACTATTTTTATCTTGTCAAAACAAGAAGTTTGAGTTATCTCTATGGGGAAAGGAGGTTACAGTCTAATGAATAAAAGGGTTAGCCTGGCAATTATGCTTTTTTGTTGTCTAAGTTTGATGATCTTAGCTCAATCCAGGAACCGTGAGCAGGATTTTTCCGTGATTAAGGTTAAACCAGCCTCAATGACTCCCTTAAAAAAGGTGGTATTGAGCTGGTTAGATGAGCATTTCACCCCCCTCTCTGAACTCAATCGGAAAATTTGGGAGTATGCGGAAATAGCCATGGAAGAATATCGATCTTCCGCTCTATTAGCTGATTTTTTAGAAAAAAATGGCTTTTTAGTCCAGAGGGAAGTGGCGGGCATGCCCACTGCTTTTGTAGCTGTCTATGGCACGGGAAAGCCAGTTATTGGCATTTTAGCTGAGTATGATGCTTTGCCTGGCCTTTCTCAAGATACCGTTCCTTACCAGAAACCTCTAGAAAAGGGGAAGCCTGGCCATGGCTGTGGACATAATATTTTTGGAGTGGCCTCGACGGCGGCGGCCGTGGCCATGAAAGAGGTTATGGTCAAGAATAATCTCCCCGGAACGATCAAATTATTTGGTTGCCCGGCTGAGGAAACATTGATTGGCAAAGTATTTATGGCCCGGGAAGGACTTTTTGATGGTTTAGATGCTTGTATTCAGTGGCACCCGAGTGCTAGGAATGGAGTTTCTCTGGGTTCATCCAATGCTTTAAATCAGTTTGAAGTCGAGTTTTTCGGTCAAACTGCCCATGCAGCTGGTGATCCTTGGCATGGTCGAAGTGCTCTCGATGCCATTGAATTGACCAATATCGGCTTAAATTATTTACGGGAACATCTCAAACCAACAGCTCGAATTCATTACGTGATTACTGATGGAGGATTGGCTCCCAACGTAGTCCCTGATTATGCCCGGGCCTGGTATTACGTTCGTGATGCTGATCGAGAGAGTGTCGAGGAGGACTATCGTCGGGTGCTGGATATAATTGATGGGGCAGCCAAAATGACCGGAACCAAGTATAAGGTCCACTTCATCAGTGGTGTTTATAACCTTCTTCCTAATCGGGTGGGCTGCGAGGTTGTTTATAGTAATCTTCTCCTTGTTGGCTCCCCCTCTTTTGATGAGCAGGAGCAAGAATTTGCTCGAGAAATTCAAAGAAACCTGGGGGTGGAAACTAAGGGCCTTGATACTGAGATCCAACCTTTAAAATTACCAGGCCAAAGTTGGGGCGGCGGGTCAACCGATGTGGCTGATGTGAGCTGGATAACCCCAACCACAACTTTGGGTATTGCCTGTAAACCTCTTGATACTCCGGGGCATCATTGGTCGACGGTAGCTTGCGGGGGGATGACTATTGGCCATAAGGCCATGTTAACCGCTAGCAAGGTGATGGCTTTAACTGCAGTGGATTTTTTCACCAACCCCGAGATACTGAAAAAGATGAAAGAGGAATGGGTGAAAAAAACAGCTGGAAAGCCTTATAAATCCCCTCTGCCCTCCGACCTTAAACCCCCGATTAAACCAAGACCAGTAGAGAAATAGCCACTTTCTTTGGCTTGATCTTGTTTATTTTTCTCAATAATTTTGCTGTCGAGAGAAATAGATAATTTATGATTATTTATTGGTGGAGAAAATTAAGGCTATTGCTATTAACGGCTATTAACGTCGTTCATAAATTAGAAGAGAATAGGGACAACGTTGGGGAGGTTAAACCAACGTAGTTGATTTCCCTCGTTAAGGTTGGATAAGGGGGGGAGCCAGAATAAGTTAGTGAAAGAAAAACTTTTTCTTCGCTTTAACAATTAATAAATATATCGCCCCGTCCCTTTGTTCTGCCTTTAAATGATGGTAGCTGTAAAGACCTAACGCATACTAAAATATTTAGAAAACTATGGGGTGAGCCTTCCTTTCATTGGTTTGTTTTTAATTAGGAAATTACTACGATGTCCCCTCTTTTTTTATCTCAGGTACTCATTTTGGCGATGAACCGGCGGGAAAAGTTATGGCCGGGAGGAAAAATCCACTGCAAAAAATAGACTCTGGGTAAATTGTATCGACCAACATTGATTGGCGAAAAATCATTAAAATTGAGAAAATTAAACCTAAGAAGATTATTTCTAAGGAAAAAAAGATTGAAAGGTAAATGATTTACCAATCTGGTTTAGATGGCCTTGCTCATCGTAGATTATTGCTCCATAAGCCGGGAAAGCTTTGATGATTTTTTCGGGTTGAGGGGAAACAAATAGGGCGGTGGAGAGGGCATCACAGATGGCTGTTTCCGGGCCGATAGCCGTGACGCTTGTTTTGCCTCGGGCAGGATAACCTGTGTGAGGGTCAAGAACATGATGATATCTTTTTCCTTGGTGAATGAAGTATCGTTGATAGTCTCCGGTGGTAGTGGCCGCCAAATTAGTAATTGAGAGAACCCCAAGGAAACCATTTTTTCGGGGATGTTTTATCCCCACTTTCCAAGAAGATTCTTCAGGATTTTGACCCCAACAATAGAGATCACCACCGGCATTGATGAAACCATGGAGCACTCCTAAGTTCTGAACTTTTTCGGCGGCTAAGTCCACTCCGTACCCTTTAGCAATACCTCCCCAGTCCAATTTTTGATGAGGGCCAAGGATTAACTGGTTATTTTCCACCTTGATTTTATCCATCCCGATGAGAGGCAGGGTCTTCTTTATTTCTTCGGGAGAAGGAAGGTGAGGTTGGCCGTTAAGAAAACCCCACAGCTGGGAAAGAGGGGCTACTGTAAGGTCAAAAGCACCCTCTGATTCTTGGTGAACTTGATAAGCTTTGTGGTAGAGATCAATAACTTGCGGAGAGACAACCTGGGTGGCTTGGGGCCCAAAGTTATGCTCGGTGGAGGCAAAGATTTGGTGAATTGAATCCAGGGCTTTTTTATATAAGGACGAAGAGCAATAAAGGCGAATTTCGCAAAGAGTGTCAAAGTAAACGATGGTTGTCTGGTGCCAGCTCTTGGACGAGGAACAAGAAGAAAAGAAAAGTACTGAGATTAAAATAAAGCCAAGAAAAAGATTGTTGATTAGGCCAAGCCTTAAATTTTTTTTCATTATAGGAAACTTATTATACCATATGTTTTTCCCTGACAGCTGGTATCTTTCGCCTCCTTAAAATAAATTTCATTTAGGCTAGTTTTGTCTGGGCTAATTAACTCATTAAAACAGTAGCTTTGTCAGTTTTTATCAATTTATCTCTAAAATGTATTCCTGATAAAGAAATGATTTTTAATTCAAAGGAGTTATTATCTGGCCGGAACCATTGAATTAATAAGGTTATTTACCTTGGGTGAGGACAGAAAAAAAATAATGGATTAAGAGGTGCCAGGTCAGGTGAGGGGAGTAAAGATTAACGGGTTAAAAGCGGCCAGATCTCCACGTTCAAGCTTAATTTCTTTTAAGAACCCGACCGGGGTTAAAATTTTTGATGCTGCTTTGAGTTCTGGCTTTTTAATTAGTTAAGGTCAAATGAGGCGACCAGCCCCTCTTTAATTTTGACCCCCATTTAATCTTGTTTCCCTTGCCCCACCAACATAGAAGAGAATCACATAATAATCACGGAGGTAATAGCCTGGTTTTTCGTTATTAATCAAGATGATTTAATGGTTGACAAAAAAAACTAGATTTTATAAGTTGAGGCTTCAGTGAACGGCTTAATTTTTCAGGCATTTTCTCTTCTGCTTTTGTTTATTTGTCTTACCTTATTTTTTTTCTCCCCATCTCTTATGGCGATGAATTTCTTGGAGTGGATTGGGGGAAGAGTATTAACTAGTTATTCGAGAGCCTCTTCTCGGTTTAGTTGACTCAATCTGGCTTCCTTGAACATTAAGGATAAATAGTAGTGAAAAAAAATAAAAAAACACTTAAAAAGGTTCTAAGAAAGAGTAGCTTTAATAAAAATGAAAGGGGATAGAAATGAGCCCTCTAAACCATGAGAAAATTTATGGGAATTACTTAAGGCCGGGCCAAATTTATCTGTTAACATTATTGCGGATTTTAATCGGCTGGCATTTTTTGTATGAAGGTTTGGCCAAATTATTCAATCCCTACTGGACATCAGCGGACTTTTTATTGCAATCTAAATGGATTTTTTCCAGCTTGTTTAAAGCCCTCGCGGCTTCACCAACCATTTTAAAGATTGTTGACTGGCTTAATATCTGGGGGTTGATCCTCATTGGCTTAGCTTTGATGTTCGGTTTTGCCGAGAAAGTTGCCTGTTGGACCGGAGCCATCTTGCTTTTTCTTTATTATTTAGCGACTCCTCCTTTTAGTGGTTATTCATACTCGATACCCCAGGAAGGAAGTTATGTCATCGTTAATAAGAATCTTATTGAGCTGGTCGCTCTACTTGTTTTAAACGTTTTCCACACCAGTCGGGTATATGGCCTTGATTACTTTTTCTTCCGGAAAAAACAGGCTCCCTTAATCCAGAAATAAAAGGAGAGAATAAAATGAGTAACGATGAACACCAAGACAAGAAAAAAGAGAAGAAACAAGAAAACTCTGAACCGAAATTAAAATTGACCCGTCGCGATATCCTTAAAGGATTGGTGGGAGTTCCTTTTGGAGGTGCTCTGGCTGTTAGCGCTTGGGAGAAGATTGCCGGGGAGAGGGCGAAGAGGAAGCTAATTCTTGATGAACTGGGATTGATTGAAGAAGCTCCCTCATCTCGAGAACCCGTTTCTCCACCTTCCTCGAAGGAGTTGATCAGAGTGGGAGTTATTGGTTTTGGGGGCCGGGGAGAAAGTGTTGTCCAGTCGCTTGGTTTTGCTCATCCAGATTGGGTGAAACAAAAAACTAAAGATGCTCAGAGAAACAGATTTGATACTGGTTTAAAAGATTTTTTGAGCCAGGAAGATTTAAAGGTGGTCATCACTGGTGTCTGTGATATTTTTGATATTCGGGCGGAAAGAGCTTTGGCTACTGCTTCCAACGACGTTCGTCCTGGCGGAGGCCAAGGCAAGCTTCCTCCAGTCAAGCGCTACCGTCATTACCAAGAGCTCTTGGCTAGTCCGGATATTGATGCGGTCATCATTGCCACGCCTGACCATTGGCATGCGCGAATGATTATTGATGCGGTTCAAGCCGGCAAGCATGTTTATTGTGAAAAATGTATGACGCGGACTGAAGAAGAGGCTCATCAGGTTTACGAAGCTGTTCGAAACAGTGGGCTTGTTTTTCAATTGGGGCATCAAAATCGTCAGTTAGAAAGTCATTTTAAAGCTCGGGAAATAGTTAAGCGCGGACTACTCGGACCAATTAACCTGGTGGAAACCACCACTAATCGAAATTCCCCGGTTGGTGCCTGGGTTTATTCCATCCATGAGGATGCTGGTCCGCACAATATAGATTGGGCTCAGTTTCAAGAACCTGCCCCCCATAAAGTTCCTTTCAGCTTAGAGAGATTTTTCCGCTGGCGTTGCTGGTTTGATTATGGAACCGGACTTTCCGGTGACCTTCTCTCTCATGAGTATGATGCTGTCAACCAAATAATGGACTTGGGGATACCTCATGCAGCTGTTGCTTCGGGAGGGATTTATTTTTACAAAGATGGGCGTGATGTGCCCGATGTTTTTCAGGTTGTCTTTGAGTATCCGCAGAGAGATTTGACTTTAGTTTACAGTGCCACTCTTTCCAGTGGTAGAGACCGAGGTCGGCTCTTCATGGGTCATGATGCTTCGATGGAGGTAGGAAGTAATTTAGTGGTAACCGTAGATTATGGCTCGACTCGGTATAAGGATAAGATCAAAAATAAAATAATTGATTTATCACTGCCTCTTTTTACTTTTCGTCCAGGAGCCAAGGGCATTGACACGGTAACTTCTGCCACAGAAAGGTATTTTGCCCGACGTGGTTTGCTTTATACTTATCGCCATGGTCGACGGGTGGATACAACTCATCTTCATCTGAAAGAATGGTTAACTTGTATCCGGGAAGGTGGACAGCCTAGTTGTAACATTGACCGAGGCTTTGAGGAAGCTATTACCTGCCATATGGCCACTCGCTCTTATCTGGAAGGCCGGAAGGTTTATTGGGATCCTCAACGCCGGAAAATAGTTTAATTCGAGGATTAATTTAATTTGGCAGGGAAAAACAAGCGAGGGAGTGATGAGTGCTAGATTTCGCTTAAGTGTAATGATGTTTCTCCAGTATGCCATTTGGGGAGCTTGGGCTCCGGTATTGTCTGACTATTTAATCAACAAGTTAGGTTTTAGTGGTGCTCAAGTGGGGGTTGTTTACAGCCTGCTGCCTTTGGCCACGATCCTTTCTCCCTTTATTGGCGGCCAAATTGCTGATCGGTATTTCCCCACCCAAAAGGTAATTGCCTTTTTGCAGCTTTTGGGGGGAGTCCTCTTGATTTATACCTCAACAGTGACTAACTACTCGACTTTGGTCGGCCTGATGCTTTTTTATTCATTGCTTTACGCCCCAACTCTGGCTCTGACCAATTCGATTGCTTTTATTCATCTGGAAAATTCGGAAAAAGAATTTGGCATCATCAGAGTTTGGGGGACTATTGGGTGGATTGTGGCCGGCTTGAGTTTGGCCGGATGGCGATATTTAGGAGAAGTTGCCTCTCAATTTTCTTGGCGCGGCGACACTCTGTTTTTAGCCGGGTTGTTTTCGATTATCATGGGATTTTATTCATTTAAGTTGCCTCATACCCCCCCGCAAAAGGAAGCAGCTAAACCATGGGCTTTCCTCGAAGCCCTCAAGATGCTTCGAGATAAGAATTTCCTGATTTTCATGATTATTTCTTTTGTGGTAGCCACGGAGCTGCAGTTTTATTATGTTTTGACAGCTCCTTATCTGACTTCCGAAGTGATCAGAGTAAGCAGCTCAGCTGTCTCGGGAGTGATGGTCATCGCTCAGATTGCTGAAATCTTCGTTATGGCTCTTCTTCTGCCTTATTTTTTGCCTAAATATGGAATAAAGAAAACAATGATTATCGGTGTTCTAGCTTGGCCCGTGCGATATATAATTTTTGTCATCGCCTATCCTGCTTGGTTAGTCATCGCTTCCTTAGCTCTGCATGGTTTTTGCTATGTTTTTTTCTTTACCGCGGCTTTTATTTTTGTTGATGAAATAGCCCCCCGGGATATTAGGGCCTCAGCCCAGAGTTTAATTGCCATTGTGGTTCTCGGCTTGGGAAACTTTTTGGGAAGCCTGTTTTCTGGCTGGATTCAAACTCTTTTTACCTCAGAGACAGGGACTAATTGGCGAGGTGTCTTTTCCATTCCGGCTCTCTTAACCATTCTTTGCGCTGTGGCCTTTGTTTGCTTTTTCCGGGAAAAAAAGCAGTTGGAACTAAGTTAGAATTACGACAATGATTATCAATAAATAATTACTATTGAAAACTTAAGTTAAATGACCATGTTTAGATTAAGAGGGGTTAGAGCCTGTTTCTCGTTATTGCTAGTTAGGGATTTAAGTTTATTGATTTTACCCCCTATGAAGAGCTAATCTTCCAGAGAAATGTGGTTAATATTGGGAAAATAAAATGGAGATTGAAAGCCAAGTTAGAAATAACCAGACTAAGTAAGGAGGAATCATGGGTAGGAATAAGACAATCCAGCTTGGACCAGGAAAAGGTAGTAAGGGAAGCTGCTAATTAGCAATTTAATTCGAGGTAAGTGAGAATTGGCTTCATTCCTAAGGGAAAGAATGAGGGATTAAGGGCCTTGAATAGGGTTAATTTGCTTCTAATTAGCCAATTAGTCAGCCAGCTGAATGGAGCTAATTTTGTTTTGAGCCATTAAGGCGATAATGAAAGGTAAAATAATCATAAAATAAATAAAAAATAGAGTGAGGTATCCGATGACCAAAAAAAGATTAGGAGTTGGCTTTATCGGCGCCGGCTTTATCACCCGCTTTCATCTACGGTCTTGGGTGGGAGTGCGGGATGCTGATGTACTTGGTATAGTTTCCCGACGAAGAGAGCGAGCAGAGGAGGCAGCGGCGCTAGCTAGAGAGTTGAAAGTTGGGGAACCCAAGGTTTATGATTCTCTCTCAGCCATGGTTGCTGACCCAGCCATCGATGCTATCTGGATCTGTTCCCCCAACTATACCCGGCTGGAAGTTATGGAGGAAATAGTGGATACTCTCGAGAGGGGCCGAGGCGAACTGATTGGTGTGGCCTGCGAAAAACCTTTAGGACGCAATGTTAAAGAAGCCCGAAGAATGCTTGAATTGGCCCAAAAAGGAGGCCTTCTTGATGGTTATTTGGAAAATCAGGTCTTTGCTCCGGCAGTGATGCGGGGTAAGGAGTTAATCTGGCGAAGAGGGGCCCCGCTTTGTGGCCGTCCGTATTTGGCTCGGGCAGCCGAAGAACATAGTGGGCCGCATGAACCTTGGTTTTGGGAAGGCAGTCTCCAGGGTGGGGGAGTGTTAAACGATATGATGTGTCACTCTGTCGAGGAAGCACGTTTTATGCTGACTCCTCCAGGCAAACCGCGGGAAACTCTTACTCCGGTCAAGCTGACGGCATATGCCACCTGTCTTAAATGGCAACACCCACATTATGCTCGCCTGCTTCGGGAGCGAAGCGGCGGAAAAACCGATTATGAACAGCGCCCCTCCGAAGATTTTGCCCGCTCGCTGATTGAGTATCGCGACGAGAAAGGGGATATGTTGGTGGTGGAAACCACCACTTCCTGGTGCTATGTGGGAGCGGGTTTGCGATTAACGATGGAGCTCTTTGGGCCCGAATATTCAGTAATGGTCAATACCCTGGATTCGAGCCTGCGGGTTTTCTTCAGCCGCCAGGTTAAGGGAGAGGCTGGCGAGGATTTTATCGAAAAGCAAAATGCTGAGACTGGCTTAATGCCGGTTATCCCCTGTGAAGAAGTGGAATATGGGTATGTTGATGAAAATCGCCATATGATCCAGTCTTTCTTGGCAGGCCGGCGGCCTGAGGAGAATTTCAGCGATGGCCTTAATGTAACTGAGCTGTTGATGGCGGCTTATATGAGCCTCGAACAAGAGCGAACCATTGAATTTCCTATTCCCGGACTTGATGACTTTGTCCCGGCAGTAGCCCGGGGTGAGTGGAATCCCCGAAAGTAATTTTCCCAGGGAAGAAGGAGGGAAGTAACATGTTTTTGGACTGAATCATCATGAAAATTTATCTACTAAAGATTAATTAAAGTAATTTATTTTAGGTGAAATTATTAATCTTATTTTATCGGGCGAGATTAGCTCGAGGTTGATCTTAAGGAGTGTAAAATGAGGAAAAATGGAAAAAATTGTTTAATTTTTATCTTTTTGATTATTTTTCTTTTAGTTAGTTGTCAACAAGAAATGAGAGAAACAGCCACCATTTCTTCCCAGGGAGGAAAGGTTCAGGTGGATTACTCGACGGTGAGGATCAAGAAATTTCCGGTGGCTGTCCAGCTGTGGACCTTCCGGAAGTTTTCTTTCTTTGAGGCTCTCCCGAAGATTAAGCAGCTTGGAATTCGTTACTTGCAAGCTTATCCTGGTCAAAGATTAGGCGGCGAATTTGGCGACCGGAAGTTTTCTCATGAGATGGAGGATAAAGAAATTGCTGCTGTCAAAGACGCTCTTCAGCAATTGGATTTGAAATTGGTGAGCTATGGAGTAGTGGATGTCGGAGTGACCGAAGAGAGTATCCGGCAGGTTTTTGATTTTGCCCGGCAGATGGGAATCTGGATTATTGTGACCGAACCTCGCGATGAAGCTTTTCCTGTCTTAGAGAAGTTAGCCCGCGAATATGACCTTGATATTGCTATTCACAATCATCCGCTGCCCTCAAAATATGCTCTTCCTGAAACAGTACTGGAAAAAGTTAGCAACCGAGATGAAAGATTTGGCTCTTGTGCGGATGTGGGCCATTGGATGCGAGCCGGCCGAGTACCGGTGGAGGCCCTGCGGCTGTTATCTGGTCGAATCCGGGATGTCCATCTTAAAGATAGAAGCGATTTTGGCACTGGAGGAGTTTACGATGTGCCGGTGGGCCAGGGGAAAGCCAATATCCATGATGTTTTGGCGGAGCTTTCCCGGCAGGACTATGCTGGATTTATGAGCATTGAGTATGAGAACGAGGAAGAAGTGGATAACCCTCTTCCCGCCCTTGCCCAAAGCCTTGATTACCTGCGGAAAGCTACTTACTATGAAGGCTTCCAAGCATTAATCTCTCGTTGGCGAAGGCAGTATAACAAACATGGCTGGAACCATTATGGCCCCGGGTATTTTGAACTTGATCCCCGAGGAGGAGTGTTAAAATCTCACGGGGGAATGGGTCTTTTCTGGTTTAGTGAAAAGAAGTTTGCTGATTTTATCCTTGATTTAGAATACAAAGTCTCCCACTCGACCACCAATTCGGGGATATTCCTGCGGGTTCCTGAGGTTCCCACCAACAATGATTATATTTACCATAGTTTTGAGATTCAGATTTATGATGCCGGGGAAGGAATTCATAAAACTGGAGCTGTCTATGATGCTCAGGCCCCGAGTAAAGATGCTTTTAAAGCACCGGGAGAATGGAATCATATGCAGATTACCTTTCAAGGTAGCCATCTCCAGGTAATCCTCAACGGGATAAAAATCATTGATTGGGAGGCTGAACCCCGGGGAAAAGTTAAAGATTTTGCCCCTGAAGGTTATATCGGCCTCCAGAATCACGACCCCGACTCCTCAGTCTATTTTCGCAACATTTATATAAAAGAATTGGACTAGGGGGGAAAGTAACGATACCAATTAAATATTTAAATTAGCCTTTTTTTTCTTAGAAAGGGAAAGGAAGAAGAGTGAATAATGAGTCGTCAACTACGATTTTACGGGGTTTTTAAAATTAGCTTGGCCATTTTTTTGGGCAGCTGGCTGGTGGTCAGTTATCTTTCAGCTACCCTAATATTTACTCCCGAAGAATATGCTCGACGACGCCAGCAATTAATGGATCACCTTGATAATGGGGTGGCTGTCTTTCTTGGGGCCATTTCACCCCCCAACGATACCCAATTTTATCAGAACAACACAATGATGTACTTTTGTGGGGTGGAAATTCCTGGGGCTGTCTTGGTGATTGATGGTTTAAGAAAAGAAAGCATTCTGTTCTTCACCATTGGTGAAAAAGAAGCTGAAGGCGAGGGAATTCCACTCTCCTTGGTTCGTGATCCCCTGAAAGTAACCGGACTAGAGAAAGTTCTACCGATAGAGCAATTTTCTGCTTATCTTTCTCGTCTTAACTATCAAGGGCGAACTATTTATACCATGTTTTATCCTGAAGAATTAATGAGAGAGAACACACGAGAGAAATACAATGCTCTCCAGCGAAGGATGGTTCTTAATTTATTTGACCAGCGTCTTACCCGGGAGCTCCAATTTGTGTTTCAATTAAGAGCTAAGTTCCCTTTGGTCAAAGTTGAAGACATTTCGCCAGTTGTTTGGGATTTAAGAAAATATAAATCACCGGCAGAAATAAAAATATTGCGTGAGGCTGGCCGGATCGGGGTCAAAGCTCACCGGGCAGTCATTCGTTCTGCTGCTCCGGGGGTTACCGAGAAAGAATTAGCCGCGCTTTTTGAATATGTCTGTCTCAAGGAAGGAGCCCAAGACCTAGCTTTTTACACCATTATTATGTCGGGAAAAAACCATGCCTTTGGCCATTACCACCGCTATGACCGCACTCTTCAGGATGGTGAATTTGTCATCCTGGATGCCGGGCCTGATTATAAGTATTACAATGTTGACCTCTCCACGTCTTTTCCGGTTAACGGGAAATTTTCGCCCCGCCAGCGAGAGCTTTATCGAAAAGCATTTCTAGTGCGTCAGGCTTGTTTGGATTCTTACCGGCCGGGGATAACCCTAAAACAGGTTGGGGAGAAAATAAAAGAATACTTAAAAAAGAAGGGTCTCTCTCCTGAGGATCATCAGGTTCGAGGAGAGATTCGCTATGGTGGATATAATCATTCGGTGGGATTGGCCACCCATGATGTGATGGCCACTTTTTCTGGGGCAGGTGAAGTTTTAAAACCGGGCTTTGTTTTTGCCTGCGATATTCAAGTTATTCACCCCGAGGAAGAAATTGGAATTCGCCTGGAAGATACGATTGTCATCACTGAGGAAGGTTATATTAATTTGGGCGAGGGGCTTCCTCGAACGGTGGAGGAAATAGAAGAGCTAATGAAAGAAGAGGGAATTATCCAGGTGCTTAAAAGGAATAAAGTTTATTGATAGATTAAGATCTTCTCCATATTAACCAGTGATAAGGGAAACTTTAATTCCAAGAGGAGAAAAACAATGAAAAAAAATTTACTAGTCATCAAAGCTATGGCCATTATTATTTTGGGGGTAACTTGCCTTCTAAATAGGCCTAATAGCCTTTATGCTCAACAAATTGATTACAGTCAAAAACCACGACAGTGGGAGAGAAGTAGAACTTTTGATGCCCAGCATTACTTAGTCAAAATTAAACTGGATATTGACCATAAATCTTTTACTGGGGAAGCGACTCTCACTTTCAGTTCACTTCGAGAAGAGTTAAAGAGAATTGAACTGGATGCTGAGGATTTTAAGGTTGAGCGAGTGATTAATCAGTGGGGAGAACCGCTTGTTTTTCAGCAGACAGATAAAAAACTAATAATTGATCTGGAACGAGCTTATCGCTTTGGCGAAGTATTTTCAGTAACTGTTTTTTATGAAAGTGACCCCCAGGCTCACCAAGATAATGTCAGCAAGAAAGGACTTCGCTTTTATGATGCTTCAGCTGACTACCCGGCCTTGGTCGCTTCTGATTCCTGGCCCGATGGGGTTCATCATTGGTTTCCCTGTTACGATTACCCCAATGATAAAGTGACTAATGAAATTATTGCTACGGTTAAAGAGCCTAACAAGGTTGCTTCTAATGGGCGGCTGGTCAGGATGGTCAGAAACCAGGAGGAAGGAACGGTGACCTATCATTGGCTCCAGGATAAGCCCCATTCGACATATTTAATTTTTCTGGCGGCAGCGCCCTACGAGGTTCTTCGGGATCGCTACCAAAATATCCCGATTAACTACTGGGTGTTTCCCCAACATGTAAAGGATGCCCTTCGTTCCTACGAGAAAACTCCGAAAATGATGGAATTTTTTATTAAAACCTTCGGCACCCCTTATCCCTGGGCCAAGTATGACCAAGTGTCGGTGCCTTTGGGGGGTGGGGCAGAGAGCACCTCGGCTACGGCCATGACTTACCGAATCATCCATGATGAAAAAGCTGAAAAGGATTTTTCCAGCATCGGCATTGTCTCCCACGAGTTGGCTCATCAATGGTGGGGTGACCTGATCACTTTGCGTAGCTGGGAACATGTCTGGCTGAACGAGAGTTTTGCTACTTACTTCGAATATCTTTATTATGACTATGAGCGAGGTCCTCAAGAAGGCGCGATCGAGTTGCTTAATAATAAAAATTCTTACTTGAGAGAGGCCAAAACAAAATACATTCGCCCGATTGTCACTGACCATTATGATGTTCCCCAGGATGTATTCGATGCTCATTCTTACCCTAAAGGAGCCTGTGTGCTTCATATGTTGCGATTTATTCTCGGGGATAAGGCGTTTTTTCGGGTTTCAAAAGAATTTCTCCATAAATATTCATTCCAGCCCGTAGATACTCATGACTTTATGAAGACGGTAAAAGAAGTTACCGGCGAAAATATGGACTGGTTTTTTGAACAATGGCTTTTCAAGCCTGGCCATCCTGTCTTGGAAGTAAACACTAAGTGGAATGAGGAGAGAAAGGTCCTGGGCCTGACGATTAAACAAGTCCAGGACACGTCCCGAGGTATCCCCATCTACAAATTTCCTGTGTTGATTGGGATTATCCAGAGAAAAGGGCAAGAACAGATTGATCCAAACGTAACTAATAACAAGCACCTTATTTATAAAACCAATAACAAGGAAATTATTTATAAGATATGGATAACAAAGCAAGAAGAGTATTTTGAGTTTCCCCTCCAAGCAAAGCCTCTTCTCGTGCGCTTTGACCGCGGTAATTATCTTCTAAAAGAATGGACATTTCCCAAAAGTGTGGAAGAACTTCTTTATCAGGCCACCAACGATGATATTATCGGGCGAATGTGGGCAACCAAAGAGCTCGGCAAATTTAAGAATAATCCCCGCGTGGTGAAAACCGTGTCCGGAATTGCTCAAGGTGATGCTTTTTGGGCGGTGAGAAAAGCAGCGGTGGAAACAATTGGAGCCTGGAGGGATAGCAAATTTATTTCAGTTCTCAAGGAGAAGTGTAGTGATAGGCACTCCCAAGTACGGGCGGCAGCTTTGCAGGCACTGGGAGAGTTTCGCCAACCAAGATTGGCTGATTTTTTTAGAGAGTGTTTCACCCGCGAGGATAGTTATTTAGCTCAAGCCGAGGCTTTGAGAGCCTTGGGAAAAACAGGAGATAAAAAGCAAATTCCTTTCCTTAAAAAGGCCGCCTCGCTTCCTTCTTACCGGAATCTTATTAAAAAAGCCTCCTTAGAGGCTATTAAGTTAATTGAGAGGAAAGGGAAATAGCCAACCAAGATATTTCTTTGCCAACCAAGTTTAAGATTGTCAACATTGAAGGATTTAACAGTTAGGAATAATAAACAGGCTGAAACAAACACTAATCAATTAGTATTTTAAGAGGTGCCTGATTCTAAATTTCTTGAAAAACTTGGTTTCTGATTCTAGGCTATCGACTGGTGAGTATTTTTGAGAGATTGACTTTAATTTTTAATTATTTACTACCTTTCATTTTCAATTTTTTTAATATTCTATTTTATTAGCTTATAGTTGGCTAATAAATAAATTTTTAGTTTAAATTGAAACCAAGAGCTAGAATCATGAATAATTCATAAAAAAGCTATTTTTTTCCATAACCAATGGATAAGTAGAGCTTGTCCCCAAGTGACGGGAATGAGTTGCTATGTTAAGGCGAAGGAAAATGTTTCCGCTTCGGTCGAGATTTTTAAGGCCATTCCTTCACCGCCCTTCCCGGCGCCGGCGAAACTGCGCCCGATCAATTCGGGCCTTTGGACTTTATTCTCTGTTAAGATGAGTTTCAAAACTCTAAACGAGCCGTGCTCAATAGGCGCTCGGCGCCCGAGGCGGTCGGCTTCCTTTGAGGGAGGGTTCCGGAAGGCTAAATATTCAATGTGGCTCCTACCTTCTCCTTCGCCTTTCGTTCGATTTTGTTTCCCCTCCCTTGGGGACAAAGCCGATAAATAACATGTTGGAATCCACAAGATGAGGAAGTAGCTATGAAAGGTTGCCCCCGCAAGAGCCTCCTTTTTAAAGGACTTGAATCAAATTTTTTTGGCTTTACCAATTTATGATTAATTGGAGAATAAAAGATCTAAAGGCCTCCCCTTACACCACTCTGTATTTTTGGCGAACAGAAATTGCTGTTTTCAGATTAGCTGAATTTAGATTTTTTTCCCTCTCGAAAAAATGAGATTAAGGAAAATTAAGTTGAGTTCTCCGGTGATTATTGTTGCTCAATCAATAGGATAATATCTTTCTTTCCATTCGAGCTTTTTCTTGAAAAGAGATAATCGCATGGAGTTGATAAGAATTAACAACCAGATGGCGATACTTAAGGGATGGAGAAGGCCAAAGATAAAACTTGTTTCAAACTTAAGAGCTAAAAATATTTTCATCATTGAGATGAGAAAAACTTGGATGAGGGGAAGAGTTAACTCATGTCCGGACTGAATAGCTAGCCATAGTTTTAGATAGGGTTGAATGAAAAGAAGATAAGCAGCCCCAATGATGATTGGGACTAAATAGGGATGGGCCCCTAGAGCTGGATAAGCATTTTTTGAAAAACCCTGCCAGATTTCAGCAAAAGAACGATAGAAACGAACTTTGAGTAATTTTAAGCCGTCAATAACCGTAATCTGACCACCATTATTTTGAACGTGACTAGCCAAAGCTAAATCATCCACGATAGCCTCTGGAATAGCCTCATAACTGCCGATTTTATCCAAAAAGTTTCTCTTAACGAGGAGAAAAGGGCCAATCCCAATGGGCAACCGACAGATCTTGGAATATTGTCCAAGATGAAATGGAACGAGCACGGTAAAAACAAAATGAATTATGGGAAGGATAAGTTTCTCAGACCAACTTTTCATAATGAGACCGGGAATAGTGGTGAGGAAATGGGCTTGATTTTTTTGGGCCATCATCATCGCTAAAGATAGGGAATCAGGGGAGTGAATGGTGTCAGCGTCGGTTGAAAGAATCCATTCTCCCTGAGCCTTCTGGAAAAGTTGATAACAGGCCCAATTTTTACCCTTCCAGCCGGGAGGAAGTTTTCTTCCTCGAATTACTTTTACTCGAGGAGAGGTCCGGGCCACCTCTTGGGCGATGCTTAAAGTTTTATCGGTTGAGTTGTCATCAAGAACTAGTATTTCGTAATGAGGATAATTTTGGTTGATAAGGGAAAAAAGGCAGGCAGCAATATTACGTTCTTCATTACGGGCTGGAACGAGGATTGAAACAAGAGGCATCGGGTGTTCTTCGGGGATTAAACTTGGGGTCAAGGTTTCATCATTAAGGTTCCGAAGATTGAACAGCATATTAATAAATAGGAGAAACAGGAGGCCGGTTATCATCAAAGGTAAGAATTGCATTTTACCATCCCGAAATTTCTCTTATTTTTTTCATATGGGGCTCATCAATCAATCGTTTGACTCCTAAAAGCAGAAGAAAGCCAATGGTGCTCAGAGTTTCTTCAAGTGAACGATGACAAAGAAAGAGCCACAGGAAAGGAATTGCGGCCATGCCTCCTCCTAAGGCAATGTGGAAATTTTTACTTATCAAGTAAAATATTCCCATTAATCCCCCACTTAAAAGAACACCGAAGGGATTCAAACCCAGGAGAAAACCCAAGGCGGCCGCGGCTCCTTTTCCGCCGCGACCTTTGAGGAAAAGAGGAAAACCGTGGCCCAAGATGACGGCTACCCCAGCAATCCAGAGCCAGGGTAAATCAAGGTTGAATGAACGCCCCACCAGGTAAGCGCCATATCCTTTGCCGGCATCGAGCAGAGCGGCCACCACCCCGTAGTTTTTGCCCATTAAATGCCAGACATTGCGGGCGCCGACATTCCCTTCCCCTTGGTAACGGAGGTCGATTCCTCGGCCATAAAAGGCAATGAGAAAAGAAAAGGGAATTGAGCCGAGAAGATAACAAATGGCCGCCACAATGATTAGATAGGTCACCATGCTTGAGAAATATTATGGTTTAAGGGGAGATGAAAGTCAAAAGAAAAGGAATAATTCTTGATGATAAACTGACGGATGATTAAGCTCTAAAAACATAAGGCAATAGATATTTGTTAGAAAAATCTTTCTTGCCCTAGAGAATAAGTTAACATTCCTAGTTAAGTTAATTTAAAAATTGGAGGGGCGTAGATAAACCAACTTTCGTTCCCTCACCACCCAACGGCCGTTTTTGATTACATGGTAAATAGGGTTAACGCCTAAATGATAAACCAAGTGGAGATAGTTGGGAATATCACAGAGAATTAGATCTGCCTTTTTGCCCACTTCTAAGCTCCCGCAGGTTTGGCTTATTCCGAGAGAGAAAGCAGCGTTGATCGTGGCCGCATTGATGGCTTCTTCTATTTTCATTTTTAGAAGAAGAACGGCCAATTGGATGACTAGAAGCATATTTTCGGTCATCGAACTTCCAGGATTAAAGTCACTGGCAATAGCCACCACGGCCCCAGCTTGGATTAGTTCCCGAGCAGGCGCCTTTTTCTCCTGCATAAGAAAAAGAGAAACCACAGGGAGGAGGGTAGCGACGGTTGAACTTTGAGCAAGAAGAGCTATGCCCTGGTCATCAATAGCTAGGAGATGATCAGCTGAGAGAGCTTCTTCTTCCACAGCTAACCGGGCTCCTCCTAAAGGAGAAAATTCATCAGCATGAATCCGAGGAGCAAGGCCCATTTTTTTTGCGGCGCGGATGATGAAGCGCGTTTCTTCAAGATCGTAGACCCCTTCTTCGCAGAAAACATCAACAAAGCGAGCCAAATTTTTCTCTTTGATGACGGGCAAAACTTTGTTAATCATGAAATTTAGGTAAGCTTTTTTGTTGCCTTTATATTCAGGTGGAACTTCATGGGCCCCCAAATAGGTAGGGAGAATATCGAGAGGATGAATTTGGTTAGCCTGACGAATGACTTCTAATTGCTTAATTTCATCGGCCAGATTAAGCCCATAGCCACTCTTGGCCTCGGCGGTGGTGGTTCCGTGGAGGAGCATTGAGTCGCAGCGGGCGAGACATAATTCTAAGAGTTTGTCCTCTGGTATTTCTCGAGTGGCCTTGACCGTTGTTTGGATGCCTAAGCCTCGGGCCGCTAATTCTTGATAAGTATATCCTTGGAGACGAAGAGCAAACTCTTCTTCCCGACTACCCGCAAAGGGAAGGTGAGTATGTGAATCGATGAATCCCGGTAAAACAATTAAATTCTCCGCCTCCAGGATTTCTGTTGCCGAGCCGGTGGCCACTGTAGCGAATAAATCTTCATCAGGACCCAAGTAAATTATTTTTCCTTCTCCGATAGCCAAGGAGACATTTTCCTGTAAACCAACATTAGCCAAATCCCCACCTCTTTTAGGAGCTACTCCTTGGCAGGTCAATACCTGGCGGCAGCGCCGCAAAACAATGTCGGCCCTTTTCATGATGTCATTTTACGGATTGAACCACTCTTATTACGCCGGATGAAGGAAGGAGTCTCGAGCATATCCCATTGTCTTTCCCAGGCTGGCCGATCCCAGAGTGAATCGTTTGTTCCTTGGGGTTCAAACAGATAAGGGGGTGTTTCCTGAGGGACGGCTACGGGGGGAGGGGTTTGACTGCGAGGGGTAAAATGGTCTCTGGTTATGGGCTTACTGCGGCTTGGTTGTTCGAAGCCAGTGGCAATCACTGTAACTTTAACCATTTCTTTTAAATTCTCATCAATGACGGTACCAAAAATAATGTTAGCCTCTGGATGAGCCAAGTCATGAATTAGTTCTGAGGCTTTGGATACTTCATGGAGGGTCATGTCTTTTCCACCAGTGATATTAATTAAAACGCCATGGGCTCCTTCAATTGAAGTGTCCACCAGAAGAGGGCTAGATATAGCTTTTTGAGCAGCTTCGATAGCCCGGTTTTCTCCTGAGGCTAGACCTGTACCCATGAAGGCCATCCCCATTCCCTTCATGATGGATTTAACATCGGCAAAATCGAGGTTGATTAGTCCAGGACGGGTAATTAAATCCGATATGCCTTGGACAGCTTGACGGAGAACATCGTCAGCCATCTTAAAGGCATCTTGGATAGAAGTGTCGAGGTTTACCGTTTGCAACAGGCGTTCGTTGGGAATGGAAATCACTGTGTCCACGGCACCCCGGAGTTCCGTGAGACCCTCGGTAGCTTGGTCGGTTCTTATTTTTCCCTCGAAATTGAAAGGAAGGGTCACAATGGCAATCACCAAGATGTCAAGTTCCGAGGCCAAGCTAGCAATGACCGGAGTAGCGCCTGTGCCCGTTCCTCCTCCCAATCCAGCGGTGAGAAAGACCATGTCGGCTCCCTGGAGAATTTCAACAATCTTTTCAGTGTCTTCGAGTGCTGCCTGTTTACCAATTTCTGGTCTCCCACCAGAGCCGAGCCCCTTGGTCAATTTTCGGCCGATCTGAATCTTGGTGGGAGCCTGATTCGTGCTCAAGGCTTGGAGGTCGGTGTTGATGGTGATAAATTCTACCCCTTCAATCCTGGCTTCGATCATGCGATTAACAGCATTCCCTCCACCGCCTCCAATGCCAATGACTTTGATGTTAGCTCCTGGTTCTTCTTCGACCAAATGAAATTTTAATTTGCTCCGGGATTCTTCGCTCATGTTTTTCCTCCTTATGCTTCTTTGAGCCAGTCACGGAATTTGGCCCAGAAGCCTTTTTTGCCTTCTCGGGAAAAGCCGCGGCTTTTCCATTTTTTATATCCGTAAAGCACCAGCCCAACGGCTGTAGCATAGTCAGGGGTGCTTACTCTATCGACTAAGCCGCCTACGCCGCTTACATCTCCTCGGCGCACTGGTAAGTCGAAAATTTCTTCGGCCACATCTTCCAGACCCTCCAGAAGGGCCGTGCCCCCGGTAAGAACAATTCCCGAATTTAGTGATTTTTCAAAGCCTGTGCGTTTGATGTCGTTATCAACGAGGCGGAAAATTTCTTCTGCCCGGGGATAAATGATATCAGCGAGGAGTTGACGGGAGAGGATGCGGGCTTTTTTCCCTTTTCCCACGGAAGGAACTTCGATGGTTTCTTGTTCGTCCCCAAGGGGGGCGGTGACGCATCCGTACTTTTTCTTGATTTTTTCAGCTTCGGGAATGGGGGTTCGTAGGCCAACAGCAATATCATTAGTAAAGTTGTCACCCCCAATGGGAATTATCGATGTGTACCAGAGGCTGCCTCTTTCAAAAATGGCAATTTCCGTGGTTCCACCTCCGATGTCGATGAGACCTACTCCGAGCTCCATCTCATCATGGGTAAGAACAGAATGACTGGCGGCAATCTGGTTTAAGACAATTTCTTCGATTTCAATGCCTGCCCGGGTGATGCATGTTTTTAAGTTTTGAACCGAAGTTATCGCCCCGGTAACGATGTGAACATTTACTTCCAGTTTAATGCCACTCATTCCCAGAGGGTCTTTAATGCCATCTTGTTCATCAACCACAAATTCCTGGGGTATAATATGGATTATTTCGCGGTCAGGAGGAATGGATACAGCTTTCGATTGATCGATAACTCTTTTGATGTCTTCTCGGGTGATTTCCCGATTTTTTCCCGAGACAGCGATAACCCCGCGGCTATTAAAACTTTTAATGTGAGCTCCAGAGAGTCCAATGTAAGCCGAATCAATTTCCACGCCAGCCATTAATTCCGCCTCTTCTTGAGCCCTTTTTATAGACTCGACGGTGGTTTCTAGATTAACCACGACCCCTTTGCGGAGGCCCCGGGACTCGGCCGTGCCGACACCGATTATTTCCACTTTATTTTCTTCAGTGATTTCTCCGATAAGGGCGGTTGTTTTTTTCGTCCCGATGTCCAGGCCGACAATATAACCATTTTTAGCCATGATTTTCCTCCTCAGCAGCACTGGTGGCGGGGGAAGCTGGTGAGGGATTACTTGGTCGAAAATACACCCTTCCCTCTAATCTAAGGTCCACGTATTCCAAGGGACGGTATTGGTCCAGCACTGCTTGAGTTTGGTGGTAAAAAGTTAATTTTTGTTTAAATTGAGAATTGCCCAATAAAATGGGAGTCCTGTCTTCTTCCCAGCAAATCGTAATTCCAGAAGGAGAAGTAATTTTTATCCAGGCAAGATCAGATGGAGAAAAAGGAGTCTGGCGGAGTTCATCTAAAAATTGCCAAACGACTTGGAGGAGAGGAGAGGAATTGGTTCGACTAGGATCAATGATTAAAGGAAGGGCGGGATGTTCTTGAGGTGTTGTTTTTTCCAAGTAAATGCCTTGACGGTCGATTAACCAGCATTGATTATTTTTCATAAGCTTGGCTGCTGGTTGTCGGGCTTCAACTTGGATGAGAAGAGTCGCCGGCAGGCTTTTCCTGATGGTGACTTTTTTAGCCCATGGAAAAGCCCGAACTCTTTGTTGCCAGAGATCTAAATCACAGATGAGAATGTTCCCCAAAGGGTAGGAGGTAAAAACTTGGGCGACTTGCTGAGTAAGCTTTTCATGAGAGCATTTTATTTCTATGGCCGAGATGTTTAGATTATCCCAGGTAATAAGAAAAAGATAAAGGCGTTGGAGGCCAAAAAAGAAACCACAAAAAAGAATGAAGACAACTAGCGTATGAAAAGGTGTCACCCGTATTTTTTTCCGGGTGAGTTGCCGGATTTTTCTTTTTTTGCTGGCTAGGGGTTGAAGGGAATGGATATATCTTGATTTTGGTTGAATGATAGTTGCCGATCGAACAGCCATGACTATTTTTTACCTCCTAGAACCTTGATGATCTCAGGGATAATTCGGTAAATGTTCCCTGCTCCAAGGATAAAAATCATATCGTCTTCTTGACTAAGTTTTTTGGCCAGAGCTGGAATTTTAGTCATATCGGGCTCAAAATAAACATCTTTGTGCCCATAATTTTGAATGGCTTGGAAAAGTCTTTGACCCGATATCCCCGGTATTGGTTTTTCTCCCGCTGGATAAATTTCAGTGATGATGAGGGTATCCGCTTGGTTAAAACAAGTGGCGAATTGATCCATGAGGTGAGCGAGGCGAGTATAACGATGGGGTTGAAAGACAGCTAGAACTCGGCGCCCCCAACCTGATTTGGCAGCGTCCAGGGTTACTTTGATTTCCGTAGGGTGGTGGGCATAATCCTCAAAGAGGGAAATTCCGTTGATTTGCGCTTTTAACTCAAATCGGCGGCCTACTCCTTTAAATTTCTCTAAGCCTCGAAAAATGGTTTGACTGGGGATCTCCAAATCAAGACCTACGGCAATCGAAGCTAAAGCATTATAAATACTATGTAAGCCCGGAATCTGCAGGTGGAGGGTTCCGAGTTTTTGCCCTTTCCAGAAAATGGACGAAGAGCTGGAAAATTCATTAAAAGAAGGATTCTGCGCATAGAGGTCAGCTTGAGCGGTAAGCCCATAAGTGATAACTCTTCTTTCCAGATAAGGGATTAGGCTTTGAAGATTAGCATCATCCAAGCAAAGGATGACTGGGCAATAAAAGGGCACTTTATTGGCAAAGGAAACGAATGTTTTTTTGATTTCATCGATATTTTTATATTGATCCAGATGTTCTTCATCCAGGTTGGTTAAAACAGCTATGAAGGGTGAGAGGTAAAGGAAGGAGCGATCGCTCTCGTCAGCTTCAGCCACGATGAAATCACCTTGACCCAGTTTGGCGTGAGCCCCAAGAGTGTTTAATCGCCCGCCGACAATAATTGTGGGGTCTAATCCTGCTTCTTCCAGCACTTGGGCAATCATCGAGGTGGTGGTGGTTTTGCCGTGGGAGCCAGCAATGGCAATACCTAATTTTAATCGCATCAATTCGGCGAGCATTTCAGCGCGAGGAATGACCGGGATTTTCAACCGCTTAGCTTCTTCCACCTCGGTATTATCAGGCTTAATGGCGGAAGAGATGACCACTACGTCGGCACCATGAACGTTCTGGGGATGATGACCGATGGAGATGGTGGCTCCCAATTGGGAAAGTCGTTTGGTGGCTGCGTTCTCCTGAAGATCTGAGCCCGTAACTTTATAGCCAAGGTTAAGCAAAACTTCAGCGATGCCATTCATCCCGGTTCCGCCGATGCCCACCAGGTGAAGATGCTTTAATTTGAGATAAACTCGATTAACCATATCTACTCCTTATTCTCGCCATCAAGATATGATAGGCAGAGGTGAGCTATTTTTTCGGTGACTTGGTCGTTGCGAAGGAGAGCTAGGTTGGCCCTATATTTTTGCAGTTCCTCTCGGTGCTGGAGAAAATGGTTGATTTTATCGACTAGAAACTCAGATGAAAATTCTTCTTCGGTGGCCATTAAAGCCGCCTCGGCCTTGACTAGTTCCAGAGCATTATAGTACTGATGATTATCTGAGGCATGAGCAAAGGGCACCAATAGAGCGGGTTGTTGAGCAGCGATGAGTTCAGCGATGGTGGTAGCTCCAGCTCGACACACCACCAAGTCAGTTCGAGCCAAAATGGAGGCCATATCATCAAAGAATGGTTCAATCATCACTGAAGAAAATCCTATTTGGTCGTAAGCAGATTTTATTTCCTCATATTCTTTTTCTCCAGTTTGGTGGATGATAAATAATTGTTCTTTGATGGATTTTAAGAAGGGCAGCGACTGAAGAACCACCTGGTTAAGAAAGTGGGATCCTTGGCTTCCTCCGAAGACGAAAAGGGTAAATATTTTTTCCTTAGTCTTTCTTTGGGTAGGAACCTGGTAGAATTCAGGTCTGACGGGGTTGCCGATGTATTTGCCTTTCTCCCCGCAGGCAGAAAGAGTGCTGGGAAAGGAAACAATAATTTTTTGAGCTCGTTTGAGTAATAATTTATTAGTCATGCCTAACCGGGCATTCTGTTCTAAGAGGAGAGATGGGATTTTTTTCCAGGAAGCTGCCAGGACAACCGGTCCTGAGCTGTAACCGCCCATGCCAATGACGAGGCGAGGTTTGAATTGGTGCAGAAGACGCCAAGCTTGGCCAAGTGACCAAGGGAGCTTGAGTAAATTATTAATCACTTTCAAACCTTTGCCTTTTAAGCCCGCCACGTTTAATCCATAAAATTCCACTTGGTGTTGTTCCATGAGCTTTACTTCCAGGGGGCGTTTGCTGCCGATATAGATGATTCTGCCCTGGGGGAGGAGCCGTTTTATCTCCTGACCTAAAGCTAGAGCAGGGTAGATGTGTCCGCCTGTTCCTCCGCCGGCAATCATGATTACCTTTTCCATCAAGTTTTCCTCCGGGCAAGGCTGCGGCGTTGCGAAATGTGAAGAAGAATCCCGGTGGCCATCAAATTTACCACTAAGGAGGAACGACCGAAACTGATAAAAGGTAAGGGTAATCCGGTGGGAGGAATCAACCCGAGCACGATACTGATATTCATGATGGCTTGAAGAAAAATAGCCAGGGAAATTCCAGCCGCCAGGAGTTGAGAGTAATTGTTGGGGGCTTTGAGCGAGATAATTATTCCTCGCCATAAAAAGAGAATAAAGAGGGTAATAATAGTTAAAGTTCCCAGAAGCCCCAATTCTTCGCCAATGATGGCATAGATAAAGTCTGTATGAGCGCAAGGCAAAAAATAAAGCTTTTGCACACTTTCTCCCAGGCTGACACCTAAAATACCCCCTGACCCGATGGCCAGTTTAGACTGGATTAGTTGAAATCCTTTGCCCAAGGGGTCTTCCCCGGGAAACAATAGGGCTAGGATACGATTAAAACGATAATTTGTGTTGACGAGGAAAAGAATAAAAACCGGGGCCAATGATAGTCCTAAACCGATTAGGTAGACAAGACGGATTCCCCCGATAAATAAAATCATAAGGCTGATCATCAGGAGAAAGAAAGCAGTACCATAGTCAGGCTCTTTGATGATAAGAAGGCAAAAAATTCCAACCACAATTAAGGAAATGAAAAATGTTTTCAGTGTTCTTGTTCTCTCTGGCTGTTTGGTTAAATAATAAGCTAAGAAAAAGAGAAGGCTGAATTTAGCCAGCTCGGAAGGTTGAAAGCGAAGGCCAAAGAAATAAACCCAACGATGGGCGTGACGAAAAGCAGGCATGAGAAGGCATAGTCCCAGCAGAAGAAAAGAGAGGAAAAGAAGCCCGAAAATGAAGAGGGGGTTTTGATAAAAAGGATAGCGCTGAGAGATAATTAAGAAAAGGAAAGCTAATCCCAGGAGGGCTCCGAGAGCTTGGTTCAAGAAATAATAAAAAGGTTGTTGATAAGCATCACTGGCTTTAATAGCTGTGGTACTAAAAACCATTATCAAACCAATAATGACCAGAATAAGAGTAATTATCAGCAGAGGTTTATCAACGCTAGCAGTTCGGTAGATTTCACCATGGTTTTTCATTTTGTTTCTACCTTCTCCTTTAAGGTTAAGACTGCTTCCTTAAATTTTTGCCCTCGTTCTTCAAAATTTTGGAACATGTCAAAACTAGTGCAACCTGGGGCCAAGAGAATAATATCTCCAGGAGAAGCCAAAGAATAGCTTGTTTCCACAGCTTGGTTTAAAGTTGAAACAGGATAAAGCGGGATGATACCCTGAAGGCCTTGGTGGATTTTATCTTTGGCTTCTCCGAGGAGAATGACGGCTTTGACCCTTCTTTTAATTTCGGGAATTAATTGACGGAAATCACCTCCCTTATCTCTCCCGCCAAGGATAAGAATAATATTATCGGCAAAGCTGCGGAGTGATTTAAGGGTAGCATCAATATTAGTGGCTTTGGAGTCATTGAAAAAAGTGATCCCTTTAATGGAAGTCACTTTCTCCAATCGATGCTCGAGGCCGGAAAAAGTTAAGATAGAGTTTCTGATCGATGAGGTATCCACTCCAAAATAATAACCCACTAACGCTGAAGCCATGATATTTTCGAGATTATGAGAACCTAAAAGAGGGATTTCTTGCCGGTTGAGAAACTTTTGGGGATGCTCCAAGTTAACATGAAGCCAGTTATCTTTGAGATACATGCCCTTTTTTACTTCTTGGGTCAGGCTGAAAGCCAAGACCTCTCCTTTTTTTTGGGACTGGAGAGACCAGACGACTGGATCGTCTTGGTTGAGAATAGTCAGAGCTTTTTCATCTTGAGAGAGAACGAGTTTAAACTTGGCCTCTTGATAGTGTTCATAAGATGGATGCCAATCAAGATGATCAGGAGTTATGTTGAGAAGCACAGCCACGTCAACTTTAAATTTTTCGATATAGGTTAGTTGAAAACTGGATAACTCAACCACGTAAACGTCTTCAGGAGTAGCGGAGTCGACAAAGTTGATTAATGGAAAGCCTATATTTCCGGCGAGAAAAGCTCGGAGACCTCCTTCTTTGAGAATTTTATGGGTTAAGGTGGCGGTGGTTGATTTCCCGTTAGAGCCGGTGATCCCGACTATTTTTCCTTTGCAAAATTGATAGGCAAGTTCTATTTCAGGCATAACTTGTTTGCCTTTTGCCTTGAGATTTTCCAGTTCGGGTAAAGGAGGAACTCCGGGACTGATAATGATCATATCTGCCTGTTCAAATGTCTTTTTTCGATGGCCACCGGCCTCAATGATTAATCCGTCTTGGAGCAAGATTTTTATTTCCTTGTCTTGGATTAGTTCCTCCCTAGATTTTTTTTCTGAGGCAATAACTTTAGCCTGACGCTGGAGAAGAAAGCGGCTGACTGCTTTTCCTGTTCGGCCCAGGCCAACGACTACGATTTGTTTGTTTTTAAATTCCATTTCTTACCTGAGTTTTAGAGTGGTTAAACTAAAAAGAGCGAAAATGATTCCTAGGATCCAAAACCGGACCACAACTTTTCCTTCCGACCAACCTAGAAGCTCGAAGTGATGATGGAGAGGAGCCATGCGTAAAAGCCTTTTTCCTCCGGAAAAGCGGAAATAACCCACTTGGAGAATAACCGATAATGCTTCCAGAATGAAAACACCGGCTATGGTGAAAAGAAGGAATTCTTGCTTGATTAAAATAGCTAGAACACCTACTGTTCCACCAAGGGAAAGAGCTCCCACGTCGCCCATAAATAATTGAGCTGGATGGCAATTATACCAGAGGAAACCAAGACATGCTCCGGATAGAGCTCCGGCAAAGACAGTAAGTTCTGCAGCCTGAGGGACACGAGCGATGTTTAAATACTCGGACCAGAGAGCATGTCCAGCAATATAAGTTAAGGCAGTTATTGCGCCGGTGGTGATAACCATCAGCCCGATGGCTAATCCATCTAATCCATCAGCCAGGTTAACGGAATTGGAAGAGCTTATCAGGATAAGCATAATCCAGGGAAGATAAGCCCAGCCTAGATAAGGGGTCCACTCCTTGAAAAAGGGAAAATGTAGGTGGAGGTTAAAATTTCCCTTCAGGCCAGCATAAACAAGGAGAAAACCAATTAATCCCGAGAACATTATTTGGAGGAGAAACTTCTGTCGTACTCCGAGTCCCTTGCCTATCTTTTTCTTGATTTTGGCATAATCATCGATGAAACCAATGGCGCCAAAGATAAGCATCGTTACCATGGCCACCCAGATAAATTGATTTTTGAGATCTCCCCAGAGGAGGGTGGTTACTAAGGTAGCCAGGATGAAGAGGATTCCTCCCATAGTGGGTGTTCCTTTTTTCTGGAGATGTGATTCAGGACCTTCGGGACGGATTTCCTCTCCTAGCTGGTACTTTTTAAGAATCTTAATGGTCAAGGGCCCTAGAAAAAGCACTAAGAGGAGACTGGAGACGCCAGCCAGGGCAGTCCGGACGGTTATATAGCGGAACACGTTGAAGAAGAAGTAGTAATCACGCAAGGGAACCAGGAGCCAGTAAAGCATTTTAGTTTTTTCCTCCTTGGAAATCCTGTTTTAAACGCTCAATAATTTTTTCCATTTTTATCCGTCGGGAGCCTTTGACTAGAATTAAATCATGGGGTTGGATCAAAGAAGGGATTTTTTCGGCGGCTTCTTTGGCCTTGTCTACGGAAATCACCTGATGAGGGTGAAATCCGGAAGCAAAAGCTCCACGGGCAAAATTATAGCTGAGAGGCCCAACGGTGAGCAATAAATCCCAGCCAAGATGAGCCAATTTTTGGCCGATTTGGAAATGCTTTTTTTCGGCTTCAACCCCGAGTTCCAGCATATCACCTAGAACAGCTATCTTCCTCCGAGCGGGAAGAGGGGATAGGTTATCAAGGGCTGCTTCCAAGGCTGGGGGACTGGAATTATAGACATCATTAATCACGTGAATCCCGTCACCTAGATCAATTACTTCTCCACGATTGGGTAGAGGTTTAAGGGTGGAGGCTGTTTTTTGTATTTTTTCAAGCGAAAGAGAAAAAACCGAAGCGGTAGCTGCTGAAGCGGCAAAGTTATAGACATAGCTTTGGTAGACTACAGGAAGGCGGAGATGAATTTTCTCTCGGTGGTAGATTAAGTCAAAAGAGTATCCCCCCCATCCTTCTAGTTTAAGGTTGGAGATGCGCACCGAGCATTCCGGGCTTTGTCCAAATAAAATGACTGGCCCTGACCAGTTTTGAGCAAACCGCAAACAAAAACGATCATCCCCAGCTAGGACGGCGGTCGCCCCGGGGGAGGCTCCTTCCAGGATTTCTCTTTTGGCGGCGGCTATTTCTTCTAAGCTGGCAAAAAATTGGGTATGGACGGGATTAATTCCCGTAATTACAGCCACATCAGGGGGGGCGATGGTAGTTAATTCCCGAATCTCTCCTCGATGATTCATTCCCATTTCTAAGACAGCAATTTGATGATTTTCTTCTAGATGGAGGAGAGTATACGGAAGGCCGATTTGGTTATTGAAGGATTTTTTGGATTTCAAAACCGAAAATTGGCTAGAGAGAAGAGCCGCGGTGTATTCTTTGGTCGTTGTTTTTCCTAGGCTTCCCGTTATCCCGACTATTTTTAGTTCCTTTTCTTTCCTGATTTCCCGGGCTAAGTCTTGTAAAGCTTGGAGGGTATTGGACACTTTGACGAGTCCAAAGTCAGAATGGGGCGGGGTAACATCACGAGAAATGATGGCTCCCTTGGCTCCTCGTCGGTAGGCATCAAGTAAGAAATCATGGCCGTCTCTTTGGGCTACCAGAGCAAAAAAAAGATCCCCGTTCTTGATTTCGCGCGAGTCAAACTCGAATCCGGAAAAAATCCTCCCATGGTTACCAGAAAGAATCTTTCCTCGGGTTAATTGGGCAATTTCCATCAGAGTTAAGCTAGCCACGTTTTTCCACCATTTCTTTAATTATTTCTTGGATAACCGTTGGGTCATGGAAAGAAATAATTTTATCTCCGATGATTTGATAATCCTCATGACCCTTTCCGGCAACCAGGAGGCAATCTTCTCTTTTACACATAAGCAAAGCTTTGCGAATTGCCGTTCGACGATCTGGTTCAATTTCATAATTATTTTGACTTAATTGTTTAAATCCTTTTTCGATTTCAGAAATGATGCTCAGCGGATCCTCTGAGCGGGGATTATCAGAGGTGATTATGGACCAATCAGCCAGTTTAGCCGCCACCTCTCCCATCCGAGGGCGCTTAGTTTTATCTCTATCTCCGCCGGCTCCAAAAACAACGATTACTCGGCCAGAAGTGATTTCGCGGGCTGTTTCGAGTAAATTTTTCAAAGCGTCATCAGTGTGTGCATAGTCAACAAAGATGTGAATCCCCCAAGGATTATCAATTTTTTCAAACCTTCCTGGAATCGTGGTTAAAGAACGAAGGCCTTCTTTGATGAAGAGGGGACTAATGCCTAGAGTTAAACTAGCAGCGGTGGCAGCCAGAATGTTGTAAAGATTGGGTCGACCGAGAAGGGGAGAAGAAATTTGGCATTTTCCCGCTGGATATTTTATTGTTGCTTCTATTCCCGAGGATGAAAAACTATATTTCTCGGGATAGATGGTGCCTCGAGAGTGCAAGCTGTAAGTGATTGTTGGGGTAAGGATTTCTTCAATCAATCTTTTTCCCCAGGGGTCATCATAATTAATGATAGCCATTTTAGATTTATAAAAAGTGAATAGTTTTTTCTTGGCTTGGTAGTAATTTTCCATGTTTTGATGATAGTCAAGATGCTCCCCACTTAGATTGGTAAAGATAGTCAAAGCAAAGTTGATGCCCTTGGCTCTTTTTAATTCCAGGGCATGGGAGGAAACTTCCATGAGGCAGTGGGTGGCTCCGTGGTCAACGAGAATCTTCAAGTAGCGTTGCAGATCAGAAGATTCGGGAGTTGTCCTGGCGGCTGGAGAGGACAATCCCGGACCGCGGTAAGAAACAGTCCCGATTACTCCCGGAGATAGATGGCTAGCTTCAAGAATGCTTTCCAGTAAGTAGGTGACGGTGGTTTTTCCTTTGGTCCCGGTGATCCCGATGACTTTGATGTGTTGGGAGGGATGTTTGTAGAAATTGGCCGCACATTGAGCTAGAGCTTCTCGGGCGTCTCTGACCTGAATCCAGAGAAATTTAAAATCGGGCGGAGGAGGAGCTTCGGAGATAATAGCTACTGCTCCTTGGCCGATGGCTGATTCAATAAATTGATGACCGTCGTGTTTAAATCCTCTGATGGCTACAAATAAACTATGAGGTAGGACTTGGCGGGAATCATAAGTGAGGTGTTTAATTTCAGTGGATAGAGCTCCTTGCAGGCTGATTATTTCTAGACCTTGGATAATCTCTTTAACCTGCATAATTAATCTACTCTCCTTTGTTGAGCGGTGATTACTAGAGACGGCTGTTGTTTTTCGGGGGGGATTTCTAGGTAACGAAGCACTTGTTCGGCTATCCTTCGGAAAAGAGGGGCCGCAACTTGAGAGCCATAATAGAGGCCTTGAGGTTCATCAATAACTACCACCATGGATAAGATTGGTTGGGAGCGATGGAAAATTATTCCGGTAAATAGGGATTGGTGAGCCGACGATGTATAAGTCCCAAGTTCAGGATCATATTTTTGGGCCGTACCTGTTTTGCCGGCGATCAAGTAACCAGGGAGGCGGGCGGTGAGACCCGTGCCTTCTTTAACTACTCTAATTAAATACCGAAGAAGGGTTGAGGCAGTGGCGGGCGAGAGAATCCTTTGGGGAGAAATTTTATCACCCGAGAGTTTCTCATAAAGTTGCTTATCCTTAACCACTCGGAGAGGAATTAGGTGTCCTTTGTTGGCAACGATATTAATTGCTTGAAGAATTTGAATTGGAGTTACTCCAATCTCGTAACCGATGGCAAGAGAGGGGAGGGAGGTTTTTGACCATTTTTCTAAAGGCCGGAATATTCCTTTTTCTTCACCAGGTAAGTCAATTCCTGTTTTTTCTCCAAACTTAAATTGTTGGATCATGCGGCACAAATTAGCTGCTCCCAATCGATAAGCCACTTGGACCGTTCCCACATTGGAAGAGTGGATTAAAATTTCAGGAAAACTAAGCACATCAAATCGGTGATGATCTCTTACTCGATGTGATGTTCCTTCAATCTGAATGTAACCTTGGTGACAATCAAAATTTTCCGTCTCGGCGACCGAATGATTTTCTAAGGCAGCCGCATAAGTAATTATTTTAAATGTTGAGCCGGGTGAAATTATTTGTTGGATAGCCGCATTCCATTGGATGTTTCGTAACGCTTCCACTGAAGCGCTATTCGGGTCTCCGGTGGGAAAGTTGGCCATAGCTAAAATTTCTCCACTGGGAGGATAAGAGATGATGACTGTTCCCCATTTAGCTTGGAATTCTTCGATTGTTTTGCTGAGTTCCCGCTCCGCCAGGTATTGGATCACTGAGTCTAGAGTAAGGTATATATTTTGGCCTGGAGTAGGATAATGGAGGATTTCTTCCTGATATTTACGGCCAATGGCATCTTTAAGGATAATTGATTTTCCAGGTTGTCCAGCGAGAAAAGAGTTATATTTGTATTCAACTCCCATTAGTCCCTTTTCATCGATATCTACTTTGCCAATAACTTGGGCCGCTAATTTCCCAAGGGGATAAAATCTCTTGGTTTCTTTTTTTAAGAAGATTCCTTTGAGGTCCATATTCTTGATCTGCTCGGCTTCTTCTTGGCTAATTTTTCTTTTTATCCAGATAAATGATTTTTTCTTTTTTATTCTTTCTTTAATTTTTTCGGCCTTAGTAGAGGGAATATCAAGATGGGTAAGAAGAGGCTGGATTCTTCCCCATTGGCTGTCCCACGGTTCATTACTAAAAGCCGAGTAAAAGACGGAATAAACAGGTAAGCTTTGGGCTAAAAGAGTACCCTGGCGGTCATAAATAGAAGCCCGGGTGGGATTGAGAAGGATAATATCTTCGTTTTGAGCAATTACTTTTGCTTTGAGACGAGGGTGGTCGATGATTTGAAGTTGAATTAGGCGCAGGAAAATAATGACTACCCAACTGAAAAAGATGATACAGGTAAAAATTGCCCTTTTTTTTATTTTGTCTCTGGCCTCCAAATTAATCATCTTGGTTTAAATCTTGGTCAAGTTGTAAATAAATTATTTGCTCGGGACGGGGATCGCTAAGTTTTAATTTTTCCCGGGCTATTCTTTCTACTTTTCCTGGATCAAGGAGAGCGGTTTTTTCTGCTTCCAGCTGGGCAATTTCTTTTTTAACCGTCTCAAGTTTTTTCTCCAGCTGGTTGATTTCATATCCTAAGCGAATGGATTCTGAAAGATGCCAAATATAGAAGGTAATTAACAAAAGGCTCAGCACTACTCCTCCGGCTAAGGTGAAAAGTTGGCGAGGAGAATATTTCTTTCTGACCATTTTAGATCCTTTCAGCAGCTCGAAGCTTAGCCGAGCGGGAGCGAGGATTACGGTTTATTTCTGACTCAGCGGGAGTAATTGGTTTTTTAGTTAAGATATTAAGGAAAGGTTGTGGTTTAAATTCCCGGCTTAAGAAATTAAATGTTTGTTTAATAATTCTATCTTCGAGAGAGTGAAAAGAAATAACCACTATTCTTGCTCCTGGGACTAGAAGCAAGGCTAATCTTTCTAAAAAGTGGTCCAAGTCTTTAAGCTCTTGGTTGACTTCGATACGGAGAGCTTGAAACACCTTGGCCGCGGGGTGGATTTTGCCTTTTTGAGGACGCCAGCGGCAGATTTCCTCGACGATTTTTAAGAGGTCATGAGTGGTATCAATCTTGTTTTTTTTTCTTCGAGAAACAATTGCCTTGGCCAATTTTCGGGATTGGCGCAATTCACCGAATTTCCAGAAGAGCTCACCCAGTTGTTTTTCCGAATATTTATGAATTATTTTCCAGGCAGTGAGCTTGGTGCGAGTATCCATTCTCATGTCTAGCGGTCCATCGTGTTGATAGCTAAAACCCCGGCTGGGATTATCGAGTTGGAAGGAAGAAAGGCCAAGGTCGAGGAGAACTCCTTTTACCCGGGGAAAGTCGAGCTTTAAATCAGGGATAAAGCGAAAATCAGAATGAATAAGCTCTACTCGAGAAGCGTAAGGTCGCAGTTTTTTTTGGGCTTCCAGCAGAGATGACTCGTCAATGTCAAAACCGATAATCTTGGCCTGAGCATTGCGGGTAAGAATAAAATGGGAGTGGCCTCCTAAACCTAAGGTACAGTCCAGATAATACCCCGGGCGGTCGGCGGCCAGATATTCAAAAACCTCCTCCACCAGCACCGGTTGATGATCCCCAGCGGATGAAGTCATGGCTTTTCCTCTTTTAGCTCAAAGCCCTTTCTTTCGGAGGAAGGTTCTTCTCCGGGTAAGCTGGAAATTTTTTCAAAGTCTTCTTCGGTTAATGGATGCTGGAGCATCATTTCTTGCAGTCGTTTCTTGTTCCATACTTCCAGATGGGTATTCAGGCCCAGCACTTCAACTTCTCCATCCAGCTCGGCTTTTTCTCGGAGTTCTTGCTGGATGAGGACTCTTCCTTTGGAGTCTATCTCATAGGGGGCCCCGAGGTGATTGACTTGGATTAGAAAACGATAAATGTCAGGGCGAAGATGAATAAATCCTTTGGCTGTTGTTTTGGTCATAGTTTGCCAGATGGACAAGGGATAGATCTGGATAGAATGGTTATTAAGACAGGTAATAAAAACATGTTTACCGTAATTTTCTTCTAATGTTTCTCGAAAACGCTCCGGTATTTTTAGACGACCACTTTTATCTAGCTTAGCAGTAGCACTTCCGATTAATAAATTTCCCACTTTATCCCATTTATTCCCGTTTTTTTACAATATATTCTAGTAATAGCCCTATGTCAAGGAAAAATTAGGAAATTTTTAAATAAAAATGATTAGGAGAAATTAGCTTCAGAAGCTAAAAGGCTAATCAGGATTTTCAAAACGGGCGGCCAGGAGTTTTTGGGCCATTTCGGCATCCTTTTCAGCGACGAAAATTTTTATTTCACCTAGCCCATCCATACTGAAGGGATGAACGGACTGGACCACGAGTCCTTTAAGGATGCAAGAAATGCCGTGACTTTCCAGAAAACTCTTGATGACTTCGGCCTCAGCTGGTCCCCAAACCTTGTGGATTTCTATCAGTTTTCCCCTCTTCTTCTCTTTTTTTTGGTTCGTCACGGAATTATTATAGCCTAATTTTGAAGAATAAGTAATGAATTTTTCTATTCGGGGTTCTCGAAGAAATGGCAGGGAATATGTTTTCGGGGCTATTTTTCTTCTAACTCAGTGATTTTCTCTGTGGTAAATAAGTATTCCTTTAGTTCCCTAGCCAAGGCCCCGTCGTTTCTTCTGAGCCATTCTAAGAGCATTGCTGCATGTTCTTTTTCTTCATCTCGGTTATGGGCGAGGATGGCCCGCAGTTCTTCCTCAGAAGAAGCATCAACTCGTTGCTGATACCGATCGATGGCTTCTAGTTCTTCGATTAATGATTGCAAAGCCCGATGAAGTTCTAATGTTTTCGGCGACAATTTTTCCAATATTTCGTGGTAAGAATCACCTCCCATTTTTTCCTCCTTATAAAAACGATTAAATTTTTTGGTTTTTCCTCTTGCTTTAAATTGGAAATAATCGGCGAGGATTTGAGCGTGGTCAAAAGCGAGAGGGAAATTAATTTCTTCCTGGGTAAAAACGCCAATATCGGCAGCATCGTCCCTGGCTTGGGGTTCTCCTGTGGCGTGGGCAATAAAGACCGTAGTAATGGTATGGAGGCGAGGGTCCCGATTGGGGGCTGAGTAAGTGTGAAATTGCTGGACAAGTTTAATCTTTAGAGACGTTTCTTCGGCCGCCTCTCTCCGGGCTGCCTCTTCTAGTGATTCTCCATAATCAACAAATCCTCCCGGTAAAGCCCACCCATAGGGAGGGTTGCGACGTTTTATCAACACAATGCCTGTTTGGCCGTCGGTCCGGGTTGTTTCGATAATGATATCAACGGTGGGGACTGGATTTCTATGCTTCATTATTTATTCTTTTTCTTGCTGGTTTCTTTTTCTTTTTTTTCCTTTTCAACTTTTTATTTTATTTTACTTAATTTGCAAGATAATAGCTATTTGAAAGATCTTAAAGAAAACTTCTCCAGAACAAGGATGGAATAAGATGGCTGCTCCTTATTTTAACCGGGAGTATTATCAAGACAAGAGGTAGATATAATACTGGTTTTTGTTATGGCTTTAAATTTAAGCAAGAAGCTACTCGTCAGCCTATCACAATTTCTTGGCCTAAATTTTAATGGCCAATTGGAGGAAAGAACAGTTTTTTCTATGTGTTAAATTAAGTAGCCAACAGCTAGCGCCCTTGGTTTATGAACACCACCGAACAAAATGATTGATTAAGAAAAAATTATTCTTCTGGCCGGGAATTTGGAGTCTCTTAGTCTATCAAGGGTTAATCCCGGTAAGTGAATCGTTTTTCTAGCTTTTTCAATTTTTCGACGATTCCACCGTATTCAAGTTCGCTGAAAGGAAGCATAGCTGCCCCGGAAAAACCTTGACTTCGGATATCAATGGCTTTCTGGGAAATTTTAGTCCGGACGTGATCCCAGAAAGGGTGATCAAAAACATCGGCGGGTTCAGTGAAGTAGCCCTCTTTAACGCTAAAGGCGGCGCCGGTTACGACTGGAGGTCCGTCAAAATAGGAAATGGTCGAATTGAGTTTACAAGGCATGAGCGGACCGGTATGACTTCCCCTCATGAAACCAGCCACCAGATGGCCTATCTGGAAAGGAGCTAGGACTTCTCCGGTGGCGGGAAATTCTCCTTGGACGCGAACGATGGCAATAGGATCGTCTTTTCCCGTATATTTGCCAGCAATGTTATGGAGACGGGTGGTGGAGATGGCTACTGCCTGAGCACCGGTAGCCCGGGAATAAATGCTCTCAATGACATAACGCTCATTATCCCGAAGGAGAGCTGCAATATCATAGAGATCATCAGGAGCATTAAGGTCAATTATTTTATCTTTTTCGGTGTACTCGACATCAATAATGCGAAATTTAAATCCGGCGCTCATCTTGGGACTTAAAATCAGGCCAGCACAATACATGGGGTCCACAAAGGCCAAGTAAAAAGGTAAATTGTAAGCTCCAGGGTCGGTTTTATCAGCGGCAAAAAAGATAAATGGCTCGTTGGGTCTTTCTTCAAATTCCATCTCGGCGACGGCTGGCCCCATCCCTTTGATGTTACCGCTAAAGGCGTCTTTCAACAGATCTTGTCCTGCTCCATAGAGACCTTGTTTCTTGGCCACTTCGGTGCCGGCCAGAAAAGCGTCCCAGGCCAACTTATGTATTTTGGCACTGCCTACTCCCTGTTCATGGGTACAGAGAATGGCAATGTCATCTCCGGTGTGGCTGATGTAAGAATCAATTATTGTATCTTTACCCTGGGTTTGAACATAATTTTTTACTTCCCTCATTAAAGCTTCGCTGGGTTTGATATGACCCCCTATGCTCCCGACGTCAGCTTTGAGAGCACTAATGGTTATTTTCATGAAATCCTCCTTTGGTTAATGATTAATTAATAGTAATGCTGATGAAATTAATTGTAGGTATATTTAAGAGGAAAATCAACTTATAAATTTTGGTGAAGAGCATCTCCAAAACTATGCTGGAAAAATAGTGACTGGCACCTTATTTTGACCTGGAACACTTCCAAGAAAACCAGCTAATATAGTGCCTGTCACCATTTTTGCTAAAAGTGACTGTCTTCTTGTTTTGACTTAGCTTTAGCCTGTCCCCCTTCAACCAGGAGGAGTTGAAGTTGAGAACGAGAAGTGTTGAGGTTCTTTATAAAAATTGGTTTTGTCCCCAAGTGACGGGAAACAAAATCGAACGAAAGGCGAAGCAAAATGTCGGAGCGACATTGAAGATTTAGCCTTCCGGAACCGTTCCTCAAAGGAACCCGGCCGCCTCGGGCGCCGAGCGCCTATTGAGCCCGGCTCGTTTAGAGTTTTGAAACTCATATTAACAGTGCATATTAACAGTGAATAAAGTCCAAGGGTTTGAATTGATCGGGCGCAGTTTCGCCGGCGCCGGGAAGGGCGGTGAAGGAATGGCGTTAAAAATCTCGACCGAAGCGGAGACATTTTTCTTCGCCTTAACGTAGTAACTCATTCCCGTCACTTGGGAACAAAGCCTAATAATTAGTGTCCCTATTAAAGACAATTGTCCTTTTTGAGGGGCAGCTATTAATCAGAACACCCTATTCTCCAGGGGGAATTTAAACGTTTAATTGGCATGAATTTTGCTGTATAATTATAAGGTAAGAAAGGAGAAAGAATGAAAAAAATATTATGGGTCTTAATTTTGTTGTTCTTTTTCTTCCTTCTTAGTTGTACGACCATAGATAAAAACTATCAAGGAAAGCGAGTAAACCTCTCTCCCCAAGAATCTGAAGAGGTCCATTATTATTATCATCCGCATTACTACTCGCCCTTCTCTTATAGGCCGATGTGGTCCTGGTCGCCTTCTTACCTGTGGTGGGATCCTTTCTGGTTTTATGGTTTCTATAGCTACTATTCTTATTATTCTCCCTACTATTACTATCCTTACTATTATGGTGGTTATTATTATCCTTCCCTCCGGTATGGAAAAACTTATGTCCGGAAAAGGGAGTTACAACAACCATCTCGGCGCACTCCCCAAGTAAAAGTAAGAAAGACAAGTATTCGGACGAGAACCCCCTCGTCAATTGTTTCCCGAACCCGAATTTCTACTTCTTCAAAAGGAACCTCGACTAAAATTCACAAGAAAAAATAAGTAAGAAAGCATTTATTAAGCGATGGTTTAAAAAGAGAGTAACAATCTCTTATAAAACCTTGATTTTTCCCTTGAAGGAACCAAGATGAATAAAAAAATCAAGTATTTTTTGATAGGCCTCTTTCTTGTTTTAATCACCGGGGGAAAGATAGTGGCCGAAAAAAATTATATTTTGGCCACTAATGCTGATGAAAAAACTTATTATGGCCACTTGAGTTATTTAGAGGGGACAAGCCCGGAATTAGTCCCCCGTATTTGGCGGGAGGGGAAAATAAAACCAGAAGAAGGCGTGTTAAATTTTCCTCTTGCTTCCGGAGATACGATTGATACTTCGGAGCGAGGAAAATGTGAGATTCAGTTCGATACCGGAACAATAATTCGCCTTGATGCTGATTCTAAATTGCTGATTGAAACCATCATGGCGAGGAGTTTGAGTTCTAGAAAGAGGTTAACTAACCTCCTTTTAACTAAAGGTCGAGCCTACCTCATGTACAAAAGGTATGGTCGACCGGAAATATTTCAAATCATTACTCCCCATACCGCGGTAAAGTTTCATCATAACAGTGTTGCTTATATCTGCGTTTCTGAGGAAGAATCCACTGCCATCGATGTGGCTCAGGGAAAAGTGGAGATTCTTTATGGTCCTAATGAGAAGAAGCAGAAAAAAACCAAGGTAAGCCAGGGCCAAAAACTCTTAGTTAAGAACAATAAACTTCTCCGGCCGGACTCGTTGCCGCTCTTAGCTGAATTTAAAATCTGGAATGAAGACCTCAACCGGTCTTTTGCTGGATCTCTGGAGAGAAATACTTCTCTTCCCCTTCCCGTTCAGAAATTAACTCGGGCTGTTTACTATTTCGCCCAAAAATACGGTAATTTATACGGTGAATGGGTCTGGCACTCTCAGTTTGGGTATATCTGGCGGCCTTTTGCCAATAATTATTACCCGTGGGGAAACTGGCAGCCCTATTACTATGGGCATTGGCGGGAAGTAAATGGAGAGCTTTTTTGGGTCCCCGATGAACCCTGGGGTTGGGTGCCGTATCATTTGGGGGTGTGGACCTGGCATGAAAAGCTGGGTTGGGTGTGGATTCCTGGCAGTGCTTTTGCCCCGGCCTGGGTCGCCTGGGATTTTTATTTTGGTTATTACTCTTGGCGACCATGGACGTTTGGGGATTGGTATTTTTATGGGAATGGATATTACAATTACTTGTCTCCATATTATTTTTCCAATTTATATCTGGGGGGAGGGGTCCCCTATTATCAGGGGAAGAATGTCCTTCGCAAGGTCCGTAAAGATCAATTAAAGAAAAGTTCTTCTCCTTTCCAGATGCCCAAGGAATGGAAGGGTTATTATAAAAGCTATATTAAAAAGCTGGAACAGGGAGATGAAAACGTTTTTTCACGGTTGCAAAAAATGGTTCTTACTGCTCCGGCTCTTAAACCCCAAGATTTGAATAAAAAACAATTGGCTCAAAAAGTTTTGCCTATTCAGGAAGTAATCAAGCTGAATTCTGGTCAGCGAGAAAGGGATGAGCAAATCTATCTTTTACCGGAATCACCGCAGGAGGTAAGAAGAAGAGTTGTCTTTAATTATAATGTGGAGGAACTTCGAGACAGCTTGAAACTCGTTTATGTTAGACCGAAAAGAAATCTAAATGCGGCCCCAAAAAAAGCCAGCGGAAAACCCCTTCCTTCTTTTCTTATAACCAGGCCTTTTCCTCAGAAAATAAGTAAAGAAATTACATCTCGAAATTCCCCTCGGCAGTCTGCCAAAACAAAGACTTCGCTGACCAAGAGTTCGCAACTTCAGGTTAGGATTCATGACTGGAATCCAGATATCAAGATTGCCCGCCGTCTGGGAGTAAAAATTACCTATGCTCCTTTGAACAATGAAGTTCGCTGTCCGGAGCTTCGCCTTAGTTCCGGAAGAAGATCTTCTTCCAGTTCAGGTTATATATCGGGACGACTGACTTCCTCAGGAGCTGTCTATACCGGAAGCTCGGGTTCTTTCGCTTTAGGTTCTTCGAGCAGGATCTCGAGTGCGGTTGGTTTGCGATCGGTCAAGACCTCCCCTTCAAGTGGTGGGACCCGGAGCGGTAAGAAGAAATAGTGGTTATTCGCAAATAATTAATCCTGAATAATTACCTAGAAATGGACTATTCGCCAAGCCATTAATAACGGCCTCCTTTGTGGAGGTGCCCTCGAAAAGTATATTAGGTTTCATCGTTTGTGGGTGTCTTTGGACATGATCTATTCGTAAAAGAAGCTGTCATCACTTACTGATATATAGCGTAGAATCAAAAAGAATGGAAAATGGCCTTGAAAGTTTGTACCAAGCTAATGCTTCCTTTTAAATAATTCGGATTAAATTCTTTTATCTTTTTCAATTCGTGTTCCAAAGATATTTCTGTATTTTGTGTAATTTATTGAATTCAATTAAATTACAATGAAATATATCATAATCGATTTGAAACAAAATTCCATTTTTTTATCGTGTAACTTCAACAATATCAACACAAATTTTTCCGCTTAATAAACGTTGGGACAGTAATGATCTTTTTCAATTTATGAATAGATCAGGTTAATTAAATTAATCAAAGCGCTATTTGCTAAAGCAGGTTGCCTCTATTGAGCTATCTTAGATAACCTCTAAGCTTGACAATGCCCGATTCTTACTCTAGCTGATTTACCTAGAGTAAAAGCAAAGCGTTAGTCAAGAAATGAGAAAAGAAATCGGTAATTTGAAAGCAAAATCGGTATTTTTGGGCTTTTTGCTGAAAATTCTTTAGATATTCGGGCCGCAAAGGATGAACTGGTTTAAACCGCCAAGCTAAGGGATTGATGTACTTGCCTCGGTATTTAATTCGATAATCAAGGTGGGGACCGGTGGCCTCTCCTGAAGCTCCTACGTGCCCGATGACTTGTCCTCCTTTTACTTGAGCTCCTCGGCGAATACCTGGCGCAAAGTCTCGCAGGTGAAGATAGAGTGTTTCGTAGCCATTTTTGTGGCGAATTCTAATCATTCGCCCTGCACCTCCATTCCAACCGACAAAAGTAACTTGTCCCTCAGCGGTGGCTTGGACCGGTGTTCCTACTTTGGCGGCGTAGTCAACTCCATAATGGGGACGATATACTTTGCGGATAGGATGTAAACGGTTATAGCTGAACCGCGAAGTGATGCGGGCAAATTTAATCGGTGATTTCAAAAATTCTTTTCTAAGGGATTGACCTTCATAAGTAAAATAGTCAGTTTCCCCAGTGTCAGGATAGGAATAGCGAAAGGCTTGATAGGTGCGTCCTTGATTGGTGAATTCAGCCGCCAGAATAGAACCATAATTAACAAAATTTCCGTCCAGGAATTTCTTTTCAAAAATAATTTTATAGGTATCACCCCGACGAAGATCAAGGTAGAAATCAATATCCCAGGCAAAGATTTCGGCGAGAGCTAAAGCTAACAGGTCATTTTCCCCCTGATTATTAATTGAATCGATCAAGTTTTCTTCGATTTGACCAAAGATCGTTTTAACTTGGATTTTGTAAGGAAGAGGGAGGAGTTTGGCTTGATAGCTTTCGTTCTCCTTCCTGACCCTTAAGAACTGTTGGTCATCGATGGTGTATTCGAAGGAATGAAATTGCCCTTGGTCATTGAGATAGAATTTTATTTTTTTGCCGGCAATAATGCGGGCCAAATCGTAGGCGGGTTTGACCTGTTGGCGAAGACTGAAAATTTCTTGGGGACTAAAGCCAAATTCAGTCAAAATATCCGAAATGGTCTGTCCTTTTTGGATGGTTATTTCTTTTTTTTGAAGAACTGGGTGGGGTGGTGCTTCGGGGAGAGGAGGTATATTTTCTTCTTTTGCTAACTTCAAGGAAGATATGTCCGTCATCCTTTCTCGAGAAAGGTTAATAATCAGAAAAATTCCCAAACAAATCACAATGTAAATCAAAAGAAAGAAAGGCTGGGAAAGCAGGGGGAAACGTGGCTTCCGTCGCTCGATCCTAAAGTGTATTCTTTTCACTACTTCTCTTCGATCTATTAAAGGTGAAACTTTAGCTAAATTTGGCCTAAATGGCAAACAATCTTTAAACTAGTTATCTAATTTATTTATCTATTTGCCCAGGAATAGCCCGTTAGAAAAGCTAGCTTCGCCATGGCGGCTAGCATATCGGGATTTATCCGATAAATGGTATCTCCTGGTAAATGGTAATGGAGATGGGGCCCGTTAGAGATGAAATTAATGCAGGGGATACCTTTCTGGAAAAAAGAGGCATAGTCTGACCCCCGGACTCCCACGCCCCGGATAGGAGCAGTACGGATAATCAGAGCAAGATATTCGTCCGCTTTTTGGAAAGAATGGACCAGTTCTTCGGGTTGTGGGCTATGGATGACTATTGCTCCATCTCCTTCTCCCACCATGTCAAAGTTGAACATGGCCTCCATGGTTTCTATTTTCTGGGGAGGATGAGCCACGAAATATTGCGAACCTTGTAATCCCATTTCTTCGCCGCCAAAAAGAATGAAGGCTACTGAGCGTTTAGGTCGCGGCTTTAGGCGGGCCATAGCTTGAGCGATAGCCATAACCACGGCACTCCCACTAGCATTATCGTCAGCTCCAGGAAAGATTTGCCCCAGATGTTTTCCACAGTGGTCAAAATGGGCTCCATAAATCAACCATTCTTTCTTTAGATTCGGATGTGACCCGGGAATTAGGCCGACGATATTGTAGCCTTTTCCTTCGGGAAAAAACCGGGCTTTGACTTGGAGATGTATCTTCGTTTTAAGAGGAAAAGATAATGGTTTCTGGTATTTTTGGAGGTCTTTTTTTAATTCTGCAGCGTTAATTCCCTTTTCTTTTAAAATCAGGTCAGCAATTTTTTCACTGATAATGGCTGGAGTAAATCCTTCGATTCTATCTCCATTGGGGTTGGCCAAGGGATTAGGGTAGATATAGATCAATCCTAAAGCACCTTTTTCTCTGGCTACTTTCATTCGATGGCGATGTTCGTCATGAAGCTGGAATCTTTTATCTTGGGGGTTAGGGGTGCCTCGAAAACAAAGAACAAATTTTCCTTGGACATCTAAACCGGCATAGTCGTCATACCCGAGATCAGGAGCAGATATTCCCCACCCGACAAAGACCGCCTCTCCGGCGTGGTCACCGCTATCACTAAAAAGGAGGGGTAAAAAATCTTCAATTGGCTTTAACTTCGTTACTTGATGGCTCTCCTGGCCAGGAAGTAGAAGAGACATCTCGGCTTCATCAATTAGAGAAAAGGGCGACGGATATGGTTGCAGAAAGCCGGCTTGAAAAGCAGGTTGGAGGTTCCATCGCTTGAATTTCTTGGCGGCCCATTGAGCGGCCTTGGTATAGCCTTCATCGCCGGTTAACCGGCCAGCAAATTCTGAAGAAGAGATGATTTTACAAAGTTCATAAACTTCATTTGGATTGATCTTCTTTAAAGCTTTGGTTAGATAAGAGGGAAGGCTTTTCTCCGCGGAGAAAGATGACGACGGGAAAAGAAAAAAAACAGACAAGATAAAAGTAGAAAGGATAAAGATTATCGCCGAGGTTTTATTTCGGTTGTTCATCATTTGGACCTCCTAATTTTTCATTATATTATTCTTATTTATCTTTAATCCAGCTCGTGGGATTTATTTCCCACTGTCGAAAATAATTGCGAACGAGATAAATGGCTAAGCCGCTCAATCCAACAAGGCCAATAAGGTTAGAAAGAGCCATCATTCCGTTAAATATGTCCCCGATTGACCAGGTAACTTCAACTTCCAGGATAGACCCCAGAAAAATGAGAACACAAAAAGCCCAGCGGTAAGGCTTTTTGATCCCCACTCCAAAAAGATAACTGAAAGCAATTTCTCCGTAATAGGGGACGGCAATCAAGCTGGAATATCCAAAGAGAAATGAGCTGGCCACCACGATTAATCCTCCTCCACCGAGGGCGGCATTAAAAGCATTGACAGTCATTTGGGTGCTTGTTCCTTCTGTCCATGCCCCGGAAACAAGAACAGTCAAGCCAGTTAAGGAACAGATGATTAAAGTGTCGATGAAAACGTCAAGGGAAGCAATCAGTCCTTGACGAACCGGCTCGCTGGTCTTGGCGGTAGCATGGAAGACAGCGGCGGTTCCGGTACCAGCTTCATTAGAGTAGGCGCCTCGTGATAAACCATAGCGGATGGCTCGGGCGACAGTGGCTCCGGCCATACCTCCAGTGAGGGCGGCCGGGTGAAAAGCCCCGATGAAGATGAGCGATAGGGCCTGGGGAAGCTGGCGAGCAAAGATGGCGATGGTGACTAGAGCCCCTCCAACATAAAGAATAACCATAATAGGACTAAGAAATGCCGTGACTCGCGCGATTGATTTTATTCCGCCGATGATCACTAGCCAAGTTAGCCCAGCTAACAGCAAGCCGCTTATCCATGGTTGGAGTCCAAATTGGGTTTTTAAAGCTAAAGAAATCGAATTGGACTGGATGGTGGACGTAGAAAAGAGAGGTTTACAGCCCATAAAAAAAGCAAATATTCCAGCCAGGAAAGGAAGATTAAGCCCCTGGCGAATGTAGTACATGGGGCCTCCAGCCACCGAACCGTCGGGAAGGATTGTTTTAAATTTTTGACCGAGCACCGCTTCGACGATTTTGGTGGCCATGCCAAAAAAAGCAGAGAGCCACATCCAAAAGACAGCTCCTGGTCCACCCATGGCAATGGCCGTGCAGACTCCGGCAATATTGCCGTTGCCGATGGTGGCCGCTAAGGAGGTGGTTAAGGCTTGGAAGGGAGAAATATCCCCTTGCTTTTCCGCTTTTGTTTCTCCCAGCCCCTTGCGGTTGAGAGCGAATTTAAAGGCTAATCCCAATTTTCGGGCTTGAAGGAAACGTAAGCGAAGGGTAAAGAAAAAGCCCACTCCCAAAAGAAGGATGACAAGGTGAGGCCCCCAAACTATTGTTCCCAGGAGTTTTATCAGCCGGTTAAATTCAGCCATTTAGTTTTCGACAACTTGCCTTGAAAGTTTTACTTAAGTTTTTTCTTTTTGAGTTCTTTTTTTCTTTTTATTTCTTTTTTCACGGCTGAATGAAGAACGAGGAAATAATAGAGAGCTAAACCTCCAGCAAGGAAAAAAAAGCGAAGGTAGTCGCCGTTAAAAAGGGAATAAAAAGCATAGATAAGAATAGCCACGAGAAGAAAAAGGTGAAAAAAAGCGAAAAGCAGGTCGCCCATTAAGTTAGCTGGATAGAGGCCTTGCTTATTAAATTACTTGTTTTCAAGGCGTGTAATAGAGATTATCTCGATGGTTTCGCGAGGAACATTACGCATCCCGCGCCTGGTCATGGTTTTGACTTCGGCAATGGCATCAACCACCTCCATCCCCTGGATAACTTTACCAAAAACGCAATAACCATAACCTTCAGGGGTGTTATCACGGTGGTCAAGAAAATCGTTGTCGACGAGGTTGATGAAAAATTGCGCAGTAGCCGAATTTATATCCATGGTCCGGGCCATGGCAATTGTTCCTCTTTTATTGGAAAGACCATTACTGGCTTCATTTTTAATTGGTGGTTGAGTGCTTTTACGATGGAGCTCAGTGGTGTAACCGCCGCCTTGAATCATAAATCCTTTAATAACCCGGTGAAAGATAGTTCCGTCATAGAACCCTTGGTCTACGTAACTGAGAAAATTCTCGACAGTAATAGGAGCTTTTTGAGGGAAAAGCTCGATAATGATGTCTCCCTTTGAGGTTTTCATCAAGACTTTGGGATTGGATTGAGCCGAGGTGATAGTCGTAATTCCAATGAAGACGAGAACCAAAAAAGAAGTAAAAAGTAGAATTCTTTTCATTTAATCCTCCTCTTAGAAACAGAAAAATTTATACCAGAAAGACTAAGGGAAATCAATTTATTAAGCTTTCTAGGGGATTTAAATTTTCTTTACCTATTCTTCAAAGCCTCTATCTTTCTCTTGCTCCATTACTTGATTAGTTAAGCCTATTTAGGTGAGGAAAGAGTTGATATATTTATTAACCTGATCTATTCATAAATTTTAAAAAACAAGAAAAATTGATTCAAGAACAGCCAAAAATCTTGGCCTGTGATTAGTCCAATCTTTCATGGCTGATTTCTCTTTCTTTTTGTTCTAACGTGTTATATATCAATACGTTATGAAGGGAAACAGCTTTTCTTGTGAATTATTCAGGTTAATTTATAATGAAATTACTTTACTTTCTCCAACAAAAAAAATATTCTTAGAGCCACGGCTGGTGATTATAAAAAAATTTGGTAGAAAAGGTAGGTTTTGTTCTGAGTTCTGTTTTTCTTGTTTAAACTCTAGTTTCAAATTTGGGAGGCAAAACTAAATGAAGAGATTTAGGTTACTTTCGGTTTTAGGACTAGGTTTTTTTCTGATTGGCTCTACTTTTGTTTTTTCCCTTCAAGCTCAAGGACATATTGAATTTGGGTTTCATTATGGTACCTGGAATATCAACTTGTTGAAGGGAATGATTGAGGAGGGTTTATCGGAGGCCTTGGAATCAGATTTGAAAGATGAATTTTTGGCTGATATTCAAGAGGATTATCCAACATTCCGAGAAAAGTATTATGACCAAAGTGTTTCTTTTGATTCCGGAGGACATAGCTTTGGCCTGGAGTTAAGATGGTATCCCGGCGGAGAAAATGGGTCATTTAGTTTAGGATTGGGGATAGAGAAAACAAAAATGGAGGTCAGAATCCCTACTGTTTCGGCTCGATTGGATGTGGAAGACGAGCTAACTTCGGAAGTTGGACGCTTTGAAGGTCAAGCCAGTGGAAGTTTCTTAATCGAGCCTTTTTCTTTTCATTTGACCTTTCGTTGGGATATTTTGCCTTCCTCTGTTGTTCATCCGTATTTAACCTTTGGCGTGGGGATGGCCGGAGGAACGGCGATAGAGGAAGCTCAAGTAGATTATAGTTATCAAGGAACTCTTCAGGTGCCAGGTGAACCAGATGAGACTTATTCTGGAGCTGAGAGTGAATCTTTAAAAGACATAAAAGATGAAATGGAGCAGGAAGGAGATGAGTTTTTCTTACCTGGATTCTTCCCCTTTGTTCAACTTAATTTGGGTCTCAAGGCTAAAATCATGCCCAATATTCACGCTCTGGTTGATGTTGGCGTTTTTAATGGATTCTTACTTAAAGGTGGTTTAGCCATTAGATTATAGTTAGGTTCATCGTGACATAGGAAGACAGGATGAGTGAGCCCCTCTTGTGTGTGAGAATTAATATAATTTATGACGATAGTTAATTAAAACGCGATTTTCGAGGGCAAAAAACGCATTGAGGTCTTTTACTCGAGGAATCATGGGTGGTTAACTTGTTTATAATGAATAAGATAAGATGGCCCAACTCCAAACTTTCCTCAAACTTCCGACTCTTGCCCAGTCAACTAGCAAGCTCTCCTAAGACATGAGAAACAAATGTTACTCATCTAAATTTTAGGGGTGATAATTTTAAGTTAACTTTGGTATATTAAATAAAATTATTAATTAACGTCTGGAGGTTCTAATGCCTAGAAAAATTAAAATTATCTTCATCACTTTGCTCCTGGTCAGTTTAGCTTGGCCCCAGGTTGGTCAATCCCAATCTTCGTCTCAAGCCAAGGAATCCAGTCTCCTCCAAGTAGTGCATTCCATCTCTAGTCATACTTTACTGCAATATATCCAAGAGTTATGTTCCGAAAAGTATGGCGGTCGTCTCACCGGAACGGAAGGTTATAACCAAGCTGCTCGCTGGTGTGCTGAATTATTCAAAAAATGGGGACTAAAACCCGCGGGAGATAATGGCACTTATTTTCAAGCTTTTCCGATTGCTTATACGCTTGTTTTTCCTCCCTGCGAAGTAATTATGCATATTCCCTTTAAAGGTGCAACGATTAAGAAATATTATCATTACTTTGATGAATTCATTCCCGGGTCAACTTCTGCTTCCGGAGAAATTACGGCCGAGGTGGTTTATGTTGGTTATGGAGTGACTGCGCCCGAGCTTGGTTATGATGACTACCAAGGTGTTGACGTTAAAGGGAAGATCGTGATGATGGAGAGAGAAGTCCCTGTTTCTCCCGATAAAAAAGATTTATTTCTTAAATGGAGACCCTATTCTTTTCATCAGTATAAATTAGAAAACGCAGTGGCCCATGGGGCCAAGGGCATGCTTTACAACTACGGGCCTATCGCTAACCCCAATAATTCCTATCGGGAGGGTTTTATTTATAGCCATGTGGGTTCGACGGTGGTCAATGATGTTTTTGCGGGAACGGGGCGAAGTCATCAGGAAATGGTAGCTAAGATTAAAAAAGAATTAAAACCTCAGTCTTTCCCTACCGGGAAGATTTTTACGATCAAGAACAAAACCGAACATCATCCGGAGGGGACGGGCTATAATGTTATCGCTCTTCTCGAAGGCTCTGACCCCCAACTTAAAAATGAAATTATTATTGTCGGCGGTCATCTTGACCACTTAGGTTATTGTTATACGATGATTCCCGGCGCCAATGACAACGCCTCGGCGGTCGCCGTGACTTTGGGGTTAGCTGAGGCTTTAACTAAGTCCCCGGTTAAATTGAAAAGATCGGTCCTCTTTATTTTGTTTGGCTCGGAGGAACAAGGAGTAGTTGGATCAGATTACTACTGCCAACATCCTGTCTTTCCTTTGGAAAAAACTCTGGCTTTCATTAATATGGACGGAGTAGGCTGTGGTGACAAGCTAAGTGCTTTGGCCGCTGAAAATTATCCAAAATTTTGGTCTTTTTTCCAAAAAGCCAATGACAGTTACATCCATCGAGAGATCAGAACTAGTTACTTTGCTAACTTAGCTCGACCCCGATTAGATGCGGCCCGCTTTATGTGGAAAGGAGTCCCGACTATTTCTTGGAGTGCTTTTGGGGCCCCTTCGTATTATCATAACCCTAAAGATGATATCGAGACTATTACTCCTGAAATAATGGAAGATTTGGCTCAGATTTTATTTTTAGCAATAGTGGATATGGCCAACACTGAGGGGCTTGATTTTCGCTCGACATCGGTTTCTCATTAAGCAATAAAAAGTGGTTGACTTTCATTTTCCTACCCGCTTGAAATTTGGCCGGGGTGTGGCCCAAGGTTTGAGAAATTACCTGGCCGAAAACTGGCCCCAAGGCAAAATTCTTTGGGTAACAGATCAGGGGATTAGAGCGGCGGGACTGATTGATTCCTTATTAGGAGATTTAGCGGAGATTGAAGTTTTTGATGAAGTGGAAGCCAATCCTAAAAGTTCAACGATTGATCGAGCTGCTTGCTTAGCTCGGCGTTTCCAACCGGCGGTGGTGGTGGGAATTGGCGGCGGGAGTGTCTTAGATGCTGCCAAAGCAATCGCCCTCTTGGTCACCAATCCAGGGACAATTGCTAGTTATGAGGGCCGCCGAAAATATATTCATCCCCCGGTTCCAGTAGTTGCTGTTCCGACAACTTGTGGGACAGGTAGCGAAGTAACTTGGGTGGCGGTGGTGACCGATGAGAATCGAAAGTTCAAGATGAGTATCAAAGGGCCCGAAATGTTTCCCCATACTGCCCTAGTTGACCCCGATACTTTGCTGACTTTACCCACTTCTTTAGTGGCCTCCACGGGTTTGGATGCTTTGACCCATGCAATAGAAGCTTTGAACGTCAAACCAGCTACTTATCTTACCGACTTGTTGGCGCTAGAAGCCATTAAATTGATTATTACCTCCTTAAAAGATGCTTATCTGGACATAAAGAATAATCATCAAGCTCGAGAAAGAATCATGTTGGGAAGCACCGTAGCCGGCCTGGCCTTTGGTCAAAGCGACGTGGGGGCGGTTCACTGTTTGTCTGAAGCCCTGGGAGCCTGGTATGATCTTCCTCACGGAGTAACCAACGCCATCTTCCTGCCCTTGGTTATGGAGTTTAATTTTGATTATGCCTTTCCAAAATATGCTCGCGCTGCTTATTATTTAGAACTAGTAGAAAGAGAAATTGATGAGAGGTCAGCTGCTAGAGAACTTGTTAACTTGGTGGCTTCTTTAACCCAGGAAGTGAATATACCCTCGGTAAAAGAATTGGGGATTAAGGAGTCTGACTTTCCTCACCTAGCTCAGAGAGCAGAGGAAAATAATTCCAATCCCTCTAATCCCCGGCCCGCAACACAGGAGGATTATCTTGCTCTTCTTAAGAAAGCTTGGGGTAGATAGCCGGAATAAATTAACTTGTTCGTGCTTAGCAGAAGTCTTGCTCGGGCCAAAAGTTGGAGCCTTTATTTGTTTTAGTCATGGGGAAGGTGGTTGATGAGAAATAAAAAAATTAATCTTGAGAATGAGTTCAGGCGGATTATCAACTTCTTCTTTATCCTTTTACCGGCCCTTTTCTTGCAATTTTCATTTCTTGTTTCTTGTCAGTCTGATATTACCTCTGATTATCCTCTTGAACCTATTGAATTTACTAAGGTGAAAATAAATGATAAGTTCTGGGCGCCTCGCCTGGAAACTAACCAGCAAGTTACTATTCCTTATGCCTTTCAGATGGGCGAAGAAACTGGCCGGATTAAAAATTTTGAAGAGGCGGCTCTGGTTTTAAAAGGTGAAAAGGAACATGGTGAGTTTCACTCCAAGTATCCCTTTGATGATTCAGATGTTTTCAAGATAATTGAAGGTGCTTCTTACTCGCTGGCCATTAATCCTGATCCGGAGTTGGCCTCTTACCTGGATAATTTAATTGCCAAGATTAAAGCTGCTCAGGAGCCTGATGGCTATCTCTATACAGCCAGGACAATCAAGGCGGAAAAACCTCATCCTTGGATAAAAAAAGAACGCTGGGCTAATCTTTCTATCTCTCATGAACTTTACAATGTCGGCCATCTGTATGAGGCGGCTGTAGCTCATTATCTAGCCACGGGAAAGAGAGATTTATTAGATGTAGCTCTGAAGAATGCTGACCTAATTGCCAGTGTCTTTGGCCCTGGCAAAAGAATAGGCGTTCCGGGTCATCAGGAAATTGAGATCGGCTTGGTGAAGTTATACCGGGTAACTGGGAAGAGGAAGTATCTAGATTTAGCGAAATTCTTCTTAGATGAAAGAGGAAGAGGAGAGAAGAGGGAACTTTATGGGGAGTACTCGCAAGATCATCTTCCGGTGGTTGAACAGAGGGAAGCCGTGGGACATGCCGTGCGAGCAGTCTACATGTATTCGGGAATGGCAGATGTAGCTGCCTTGACCAAGGAGAAGGCTTATATTGAAGCTATTAAGGAGATCTGGAGTGATGTAATCTCGAAAAAGCTTTATGTGACTGGCGGAATAGGGGCTTCAGGACGGATTGAAGGCTTTGGCCAACCTTATGAACTGCCCAATGCTTCGGCTTACTGCGAAACTTGTGCTTCCATCGGAAATGTCTTTTGGAATCAGCGGATGTTTCTCTTTACCGGAGATGGAAAATATATCGATGTCTTAGAGAGGACTTTGTATAATGCTCTTCTCTCGGGGATTAGTCTGGAAGGTAATCGCTTTTTTTATCCCAATGTGTTGGAATCGTTCGGGCAGCAGGAGCGGAGCCCGTGGTTTAGTTGTGCTTGTTGTCCAAGCAATATTACTCGTTTCCTGCCTTCTCTTCCCGGCTACGTGTATGCCGTCCACGATGACCAGCTCTATCTTAATCTATTTATTCAAAATGAGGCCGAAATTTCCCTAAAAAAACATCAGGTTAAGGTCCGTCAAGAAACAACTTACCCCTGGGAGGGCCAGGTGAGGATCATCCTGGAACCTGCTTCTCCCTTAGAATTTACCTTGATGGTCAGAATCCCAGGGTGGGCAAGAGGGGAAGCTGTTCCTTCTGATCTTTATCGTTTTCTAGAGGAAAAAACTCCCCTTCCTGAAGTGACGATTAATGGCATCAAACTAGATTTTAGAAAAGATGATTTGACTCAAGGATTTTTACCCATTAAGAGATTTTGGCAAGCGGGTGATGAGGTGGAAGTAATTTTTCCGATGCCTATTCGCCGAGTCATTGCTCATCCTCGGGTAAAAGACGATGAAGGTTTGATAGCGCTCCAAAGAGGCCCTCTGGTTTATTGTGCCGAAGCGATTGATAACGGCGGGAGAGTGACCCATCTTGTTTTACCAGATGAGGTTAAGTTAGAAGCCGAGTTGAAACCTGATTGGCTAAAAGGGGTGGTGGTGCTTAAGGGAGAAGCTGTCGCTCTTTATGCGGGGAAAAAGGAGGGTGTTGTCGAGAAGAGAGAGCAGCCTTTCTTGGCTCTTCCCTATTATGCCTGGGCCCATCGTGGTCGAGGAGAAATGAGGGTTTGGTTGGCTCGCCAGGAAGACAAAACTCGACCCTGGCCCCAGCCTACTTTGGCCTCTAGGGCTAAAGTTAGTGTTTCTGGAGGCAGAGGGGTCGCTGCAGTCAATGACCAGTGGAAGCCACAGAGCTCGAATGATCATTCTCATCCTTACCTTCATTGGTGGCCTAACAAAGGGACCACCGAATGGGTAGAGTATAAGTGGGAGCAACCCGTGGTTGTCTCTCAGGCCGAGGTTTACTGGTTTGATGACACAGGCCAGGGAGAGTGTCGCCTTCCCCAAGCCTGGCGAATTCTCTACCTGGCTGGAACAGAATGGAAAGAAGCTCAAAATCAAACTACTTATGAAATAGCCAAGGATAAGTATTGCCAGGTGACCTTCCAACCAGTTAAAGCAAAGGCTCTCCGGCTTGAAATCCAGCTCCAGAAAGATTATTCAGCTGGCATCTTGGAGTGGAAAGTTAAGTAACTTTAGACCCGAGAGCGAAACCCCTCGATTAGTTAAAATTTGCTATTTTGAATTAATTCAAATCACTTCAAGATCTGAATCTTTGAGGATTACCTTCCTTCCAACTTTATCTTAAAATACGCTATGGATTACCGGCTTGGGGATCACGTGGGGTTCGAATCCCACGGTTTACTCTGGTGATAAATAGAATGCCTGATAAAAAAGAGGAAATCATTCTATTTGACCGCCAAAATGATCCTTATGAATTGACCAATATAGCTGAGGGAAAACCCAACCTTGTTCTGAAATTAGTCGAAGACGAACTCATCCCGTGGCTAGAAAAAACCAAGGACCCGTGGTTAGAAAAAACTAGAGATATAAAATATAATAAATTGCCCCTGGTTTATGATCGGTGATTTAATTATTGGATACAAGGCCTTTCTCGATGAAATAAAAAATTGAAGGAAAATGCTCCGGCTGTTTAATCTGTGTTAAAGAATGTCTATTTGAAGCGATTGAAATAACAAGAGAGAAAGAAATTGAAGAAGGAGCAAATTAACTTAGCTGAAGAAGCTAGTCAAAAAAATTAAATTGAGAAGCTGAAAAGACTTAATTTTTCTGCTTTTGATTTACCTTTTTAGCCTCGAATATTGGTAGCGTTTAACAAATTTATAGCCATCAATAGTGGCGACCGCATAGGCTTTTGCCCCTTTAAACATAAGTCCCTCAGTCGGAATCTTAGATTTAAATTGCCCGATGTAAATCCCTTCTTTGTCAAAAAGATCAATAATTTTTTCTTCTGACGGTCCAGAAGAGACGATGACGAAGAGCCAGCCGTTGTCCATTACTTTGAAGCTTTCATAGGCAGGTTTAAATTGGGGAAATTTGACCAATTTAAAAATTTTTGAGGCCTGATTAGGAGGAAATTTATTAGACATTCGGGCTGTTTGTATTTGCTGGAAATATTTTTTGTCTCTATTTGTCACTTTTTGAGGTTGATAGCGTCGCTGAATGATTTGGATTAGTTCTCCTTGAGGAGAATATTTTTTGATCTCATAAGTTTGGGGATACCCAAAGTAAAGGTTGCCTTCTTGGTCAAAGTCATAACTAACTTGAGGTTGAAAGGCTATTTTGCTTAAGGTGTCAGCCATTAGATGATAGGGAGTAGTAGCTGGAGTTACTTCTTGGGGTAGGCGAAGAATCTCATGGAGGAAATTAAAATTTTGGTCAAAGAAACCGTAAGTATAATCCCATTTTTTTGAAGCTTCGAGCTTAATATTGTCAACTTTTCGAGCTAAGTAATATCCGTGGGGATTAAGCGTGAGTTCTTCGAGAAATTGAAAAATTTTTATTTCCTTGATGAGCTCGCCGGCCGGATTAAAAAGAGAAATTTTCTGGCTTTTAACATCAAATACATAAAGATTTTCTTTTTCATCAAACCCAATTTTACTTATTACTTGGAATTCTCCCGGTCCTTGTCCCCTTCGCCCGATGGTAAAAAGAAAATTACCTTGAGGATCATATTTATTAATTTGAGCTCGCTCGACGTCGCCGATATAGAAATTACCTTGATTATCTATATTTAACAAAATATGCCAGCCCAGCATATAGTTCTCATCTCCTTCAACCACGCCGATGGACAACTCTTCTTTGAAGAGAAGGGCCAAAGAAGGGTGGAGAGGATCAGATGGATTTTTGATAGTCAATATTCCCTCTGTCTCTTCAAAATGTGTTGATGGAGAAGATGAATTTCGGCAGCTTGATAAGCTTCCGATTAAAATTAACTGTAAAAGCAGGTAAATTAAGGTGGATTCAAGTTCTCTTGTTTTTGTTTTTTGTTCCCTGATTTTAATCATCTTACTTTAATTCCACCTGTCGTTCATTTATGTCTCCCCGGAAGGCCGGGTTTCAATAAGATACTGCAAAATTTCTAGCTCATCGGTGTCGAACCATATTTTCTGACATAGGAGACATTTGTCAACCGGGATAACGTAGTAGTAGGTAAAAGGGCGGGGAAGCATCTGTCGCCCATAGGTTGGGCAATTAAGAGGAGGGGAGTTTTGGATTAGTTTGCGCGAGCGAAAAGGATGAGCCATAAATTCTTCCTTAATTTTTTGAGCTTTGTCAATGATAGCGGGTGAAAAAGTAACTTCCCGCCGAACAAGGAGGCGATTAACATAGGCGCTATCAACCAGTTTCCCTTGGCATCTAGGGCAGACATGGAGAGGAAGACCTTCATAAAAAGAGGATTGGAGGAAGACATGACATCGAGGACATTGGGGATCGGAAATTATGGAGGGATGTTTCTTTTGCTGAAGAAGGGACCATTTTGTCTTGATTTGGGGAAATTCTTCAGCCCGAGCTTCCACCTTTTCTTGCAAATTTTTGGTCCATAATCGAGGTGAAAAAAAGGGCAAACGGAGCAGCTCATCCAAAGTATAGGGGCCCTCCCATTTTTTCTGAGGAGAGCGGACCAGCCAGTTTTTTCCTTCTTCTTTCTCTAGAGAGGAAAGAAGGGGTGGTTCGTGTTCGTCCTCAGCCTTCCTTTTGTGCCTTTCAGCGGGAGAGTGAATTTCCAGGCGTGCTTTTTCCCTTTGATTTTCCATTTCTCTTATCTCTAAGTGGAGATCCTCGATCGAAATGGGGATCATGGCACAGAGAATTCTTAGTCTTCTAATTAAGGGAGGATGTGTACGGAAAAGTCGGGTAAGGAAATTATCGACTTCTTTCCCCGAATAGGGGGGGACGATGAAAAGAGCGCTGTAGGTAGGGTTAAAGTCACCGATGAGAGAATTCTTGGTGTAGGCTTTATAAATAGCCCGGGCCAGAGCTCGGGGAGAACGACAAATTTCCACTGCTTTGGCATCAGCCTGAAGTTCTTTTTCGCGGCTGATGAGAGTGCTTAGTAAGGCCATAATGATGGAGGTTAGGGTGAAAGCCAGGAAAAAAAGAGGTTGCCCGCTCTGAATTTCAGTTTGACGGTGAATTTCTCCCCAGGAAGGAAGTTGCGATGAAGGCTGAGGTTCGCTTAACTCTCGCAGGCGTTCAAAGATATCGGCCAATGAGCAAACTAAAGTCAGGGTAAATGAATCTCCATTAGCCAGATGAGCCAGTTCATGAGCCAGCACAGCTTGAAGTTCATCCCGTGTAAAATCGGCTAAGAGTCCTTCACTGACCATGATTGCGGGGGAATTATCAGCTTCCACCAAAGCGAGAGAGTTAATAGCTGAGGTAGGGATAATATAGGCTTTGACCCGGGGAAGGCCGGCAGCGATAGCCATTTCTTCGAGAGTATTAACTAGGCGTTTGTGGTAGAGGTCTTGGGGATCAGGAGGGTATGCTTCCAGGCGACGAATGATGTAAGCAGGCCCTAAGCGGCGAGCTTCGAGAAAGTGGAAAAAACCAACTAAGATAGCTAAAAGTGAAGCCACTAGCAATAATTTGCTCATTGAGGAGCTGGAAAAAGGGATAAAGGAGGCGAAAAAAAGACCGAAAATCCCAAGGATCAGAACACCAACGAGAAAGAAGCAAAACAAGTAGAAGAGAACAATGAGAATGAAAAGAGCTATACTTTTTAATCTTTGTTGACGAGCCAGCTCGTAGAAATCAACTGGAGGTTGACTTCGGAAGGGGCTTGCTTTTGAGCTCTTCAAATTTTTCTCCTTACCTTAGGCAATCAGGAGACTAAATTATTAATCCATTTATTTTTAGTTCTAAGTTATCAGCCGACTTTGTTCTCTTTTTGCTGATTCTTTCTCTCTAGCCATCTGTCCTTGTAATTTCTATCCAAAATATCAAGAAGGATTTAAAGACAAAGCTCATTTCTGTTTTTTGAGGCGATTAGTAAATTTTGCGGGCCAATAAATAATAAAATCATTGGTGGTTATTCTTCGACGTGGTGGCTTCCTTTTCAGTAAGGGGCTGGAGGCCAAGATGCTGACAGAAAAAGAAAAGGTAGCGGCGTAACCGATCCAATTGATGACGAGGTTCTCTTAAGCCATGTCCTTCCCGGGGGTAACGAACAAAAGTCACTTCTTTGCCTAAATCTTTGAGAGCCTGATAAAATTCAATGGCCTGAGTGGGAGGGACTCGCTTGTCTTCGGCTCCATGAAGGATGAGGAGGGGAGCTTTGACTTGTTTTACATAATGAAGAGGGGAGTGACGAAAATATTTTTCTTCATTATCCCATGGAGAGCCGAAAAACCAACCCAGATAATGAGGGATATCAGTTGTCGAGTACATGCTAATGAGATTAGGTAAACCAGCGCCTGGTGAGATGGCTTTGAAACGATCGGTTTGAGTGGCTATCCAAAAGCTCATGTAACCACCGTAACTCCAGCCGTAGCAAACCAATTTTTCGGGGTCGGCCCAGCCTTGGGCGAGGCAATAATCAACTCCCGTCATGCAGTCGTCGTAGTCAACAATACCCCATTTATTCCGATTAGCATTAAGGAATTCTTGACCGTAGTTAGAACTTCCCCGAAAATTAGGCTGGAGGACAAAAAAACCGTTACTAGCAAAAAACTGGTTGACGGGATTGAAAGAGGCCAATACTGCTCCGCTTGGTCCCCCATGAGGGTTCAAGATTAAGGGGTATTTCCGTCCTGGTTGGTAATTAACGGGATAGGTAAGGATCCCCTCAATTTCTTGGCCGTCGGAATTTTTCCAGCGAATTACTTCCACGCGGCCCAACATTTTTTGTTCTTCTCTCAGCCAAGGATTGGCCTCGCTGACTTGTTTGATTTTTTTAAAATTAATATCAGAGGTGTAAATTTCACTGGGCCAAAGGGGAGGGCGGTGAATCCAAACCCAACGCTGCCCATCTTGGGAGAGACGGAGGGAATAGTTTCCGCCGGGAGGGGCATTAAGCTTTTTTACCTGGCCGGATTTGACATCTACTCCAAACACACTAATCGAAGTTTTATCACCGGTGGACCAGAATATCATCTGGCCGTTGGGCGACCAGATGGGAGTTGAAAAATCACGGTCAAAATTTTGGAGAAGGACTCGCGGTTGGCCGCCATTGGCCGGAATCAAGTAAAGCTTATTGTGCCAGGTTGTGGTTCCGGGGTGATGATTAGCTGCTAGAGCAATCAACTTCCCGTCGGGTGACCATCGGGGGCTAGAATCAGGGCCAGGATTAGAAAAGAGTTTAGTAATTTTTTTCGAGGCCACTTCCACCACATAAATATCACTATTCCATTCTTCGTCGATCTTGGGATTAGGGCGGCGCACGAAGACAATTTGCTGAGACTCTGGTGACCAGCGACCTTCACTGACGGTAAAGTTTCCTTCGGTCAAGCGAGTTTCCTGGCCTGATTCAATATTAAATAGCCAGAGATGATTCATCCGGAATTTTTCGTCAACTACTTCAGCATCGTCTTTTTCCTTTTGCTTCTTTTTTTCTTCTTCACTTAAGGGATCAGGGGCGATGAACAAAATCTTTCGACCGTCAGGGGCAATCTGGAAATAGGAAATATTTTCTTCATGACTAGTGACTGGCCAGGCTTCTCCACCATCAAGATACATGAAAAAAATTTGGGTTTTAGCTTTGCCTGCCTGGTTAGATGATGAACCCGGAAGGGGACGAGAAGAAAGAAAGGCAAATTTCTTTCCATCTGGAAACCAGGCCGGAGAAGTGCAACTCTCGGCGCCAAAGGTCATCTGGCGCCGCTTCGTACCATCAGCCTTTACTCGCCAGATATGGGTAGTGGCCCGCAAATCTTTGTCTTGCAGATTCCTCACCCGCTTGGTATAGAGAATCCATTGTCCATCAGGGGAAATAACTGGATTGCCGACGGAATTAATCCGTAGAGTATCCCAGGCGGAGAAAAAACGAGAGATAGGAATTTTCTCTTGGGCGGGGGCAGAAGAAGTGGTTTGAATAGTTTTTAGTTTGACCGAGCTAGCGGAAGCGGCCCAAGTGGTGAGAGGCAAGAAAAACAATCCTGAGAAAATAAACAGGTAAAAAAGGATAAAAATTTTGGCCAGAGAAAAGCGAAAGTAATTACGCAACTTTAAATGATTTTTTACCGAGACTGAATGGTTGGTGCTATTTCCCATTTCTCGCCTCCTTTTTCTTGATTAGTCTAAATTTAAATTGATGGGAAATGTATTTTAAGAATTTTATTCTGTCTTCTTTATAAGTATATGCCATTAAATCCAGTTAAGAGTGAAGAACTTTTTTTGAACTTAAGCTTTCTTATCATAGTCATTTAGAGAAGTCAAAAAAAGCTCAGGGTTTTAAAGAGGGTATTCCCAGGAAAAAGAAGAGCAAAAACCTCCTCCTCAACATTTTCAGGGAAAAATTCCTCTGCCTGTCTTCCTTATCTTCAAAACTATATTACCCTTTTCCCGAAATTTTCCCGGAAGCATTGGAAATTTATCAAGCCTCCCGGCTGGCTGGGAAAAAGTTCGAGTAGGCTAACTGACTCTTTCCAGCCACCACTTTAGTCAAAGTCTTGAGTGATTAATTCATCGACATTGCCCCGGAAGTAGTTGACATCTAAAGCTTCCAGATGCCTTAAGAATCCCGATAGCCGGCTGAGGAAGCCCCACCAATCTTTTTTTTCTTTGGGGGTCCAAGTAACTTCAGCCAGAGCACAGGCGCGGGGAAAGGCCATGTACTCGACATATTTTTCGTTGAGCAAATATTCAGTCCAAACATTTCCTTGGGCTCCGAGAATGTATTGAGCTTCCTCGGAAGTTAGTTCGGCTGGGATGGGTTCAAAAGAGTAAACTTTTTTCAATGGAAGAAAACCACCGATAGCTAAGGGTTGGGTTCTTGGATCAGCTTGATAATAGTCAAAGTAGCAGTGAGAGTAGGGGGTCATAATGACATGATGTTTCTGCCGAGCCGCTTCAATCCCCCCCTCCGTTCCTCGCCAGGACATGACTATTGCCTCGGGAGCCAGGCCGCCCTCAAGGATCTCATCCCAGCCAATCAGGCGCCGCCCTTTCTGGTGCAGGAATTTTTCGATGCGCCGGATAAAATAACTCTGGAGTTCAGCTTCATCTTTAAGTCCTTCTTCATTTATTCGTTGTTGGCAGCGGGGACATTCTTGCCAGCGTTTCTTGGGTACTTCATCCCCTCCGATATGAATGTACTCGGAAGGGAATAACTCGATGACTTCACTAAGCACATTTACCAGAAATTCGAAGGTCTCTTCTTGACCTGCACAATAAACATCTTCAAAGACACCCCAAGTTTGGGCAACCTGATAAGGTCCTTTTGTACATCCAAGGTGAGGATAAGCGGCCAGAGCAGCTAAGCTATGCCCGGGCATTTCGATTTCGGGAATAATGGTTACAAATCGTTGACGGGCATAGGCAACAATTTCATGAACATCCTCTTGGCTATAGTAGCCCCCGTAGGGAATCCCATCGTAAACAGGTAGTTTTTGCCGGGCATGACCGACGAGGGTTTGCTTCCGGAAAGCGCCGGTTTTGGTTAAGAGAGGATATCTTTTAATTTCTAGGCGCCATCCTTGATCTTCGGTGAGATGCCAGTGAAAGTAATTCAATTTTAGATAAGCGATGAGGTCGATGTATTTTTTGATGAATTGGGCGGGAAAAAAGTGTCGTCCTACATCCAGATGGAGTCCCCTGTATTTAAACCGCGGGGAATCTTCGATAATGGCACAGGGGATTTTCCAGAAAGAATCTTCAACCTCGACCTTGTCCCGACTTTCTATGGCCGGGGGAAGAAGTTGCCGGAGAGTTTGAACCCCGTAGAAAAGCCCTCGCGCCGAGCCGGCCTGGATAAGAATATGCTTGGGTTCGATGACCAGTTTATAGCTGCCCTCAGGACCGGGAAAAGAAGCGGTCAAACCGAATTGAATTACATTAGTTTCTTGATCATTGTTGAGGGGAAAAACAAAGCCCGTGGGAGGAGTGAATCTTTCTCGCCAGAAATTTATTACGGGCTCAACGTTTGACTCGGCAGAAGAGTATTTTAGGGCTGTTGTTGAGGAGAGAGTGAATTCTCCTTCCTGGGGAGTAAGCTGGGTTGGTTGGGGGATGATGGGATACCGGGCCTCGGGGATTTTAGCTTCCTTTGGTCGACAAGAAGGCCAGAGGAAAATCCCCAGAATAATTAAGTAAAAAAAGAATGACTTGGAGGCTGAGAAAAATTTTGGACTCATTGACCCTCCTTGGATTTAAAACTCTAGGTCTAGCTTTTTCCGGGGGAATAATTTTACCTTATTTAGGATGAGAAATTAAAATAAAATTCGAAGGCCTTCTTTGTCATCTTTTGAAACTTAACCAGTCCTCTTAACCATGGGGGAGAAAGAAGATTTATTAATTTTTTTTAGATAATTTGGACAAAATGTCTGCTTTTTGATTTGTACGAAAGACTGGAGAGAAAAAACATCTCCAAAACCGTGCTGGAAGAATGGTGGCTGACACCTTATTTTGTGACAGAAAAATGGAAAAAATATGGTAAATATGTGAATTGTCACCAATTTTCTCCAAAGGCAAAACATTGATAATAGGGAAGAGATAATTTAAAATGGAACACTATTAAAAAATTTAAGAAAATCATCCATCCAAAAAGAAGGCAAGGCAGAATGAAAATAGCTTCCAAAAAAGCATTCTTAATCGGCACAATAGTTAGTGGGGCAATCTTGTTGTTTTCTCCCATCTTTTTGCCCGCTGAGACTCCTCCAGGAGCGAAAACTAGTCTTCAATGGAGCGGTTATGGTCAAGTCCAGTATGACAGTTTCCAAGAGAGAACAGACACTTTCCGTTGGCGACGAGCCCGTCTTAGCCTCAAAGCTAAGACTAGCAACGGACTCCAACTTAAAATTCAAATAGATCCAACCCGTGCTCCTTCTTTAATCGACCTGGACCTTAGTTTAGCCCTTTCTTCTTTGGCGGTTGTCCATGTCGGCCAATTTAAAGTGCCTTTCAGTTTGGAAAATCTTACTTCCAGTAGTAGGTTGGATACGATTAATCGTTCCCGGACGGTAGAACTGCTATGTCCCGGACAAGATAATAAAGCTAAAGGACGAGATATAGGGATTTCGGTCTCGGGTGAATGGTTGAAAGTGAAGTATTCTCTTGGCCTTTTTAATGGGGCTGGTATTAACTGCAAAGATGATAATGATCAAAAGGATATAGCGGGCCGCTTTGTGTTTGAGCCAACTTCTAGTTTAGCTCTCGGTTATTCATTTTACCGGGGGACCATCGGGTCTTCTGAAGAAGTTTTCCAGGAAAAGAAAAGGCGAAATGATCTCGAAGCCCAGTTGAGAACAGGAAGATTTTTTGTTAGAGGGGAATGGATATGGGGATCGACGGGAGAAAAAAAGGCCGAGGGAGCCTATATTTTGGGTGGGTACGAACTTGTTTCTGATAAAGCCCTGTTTATTTTTCGCCTCGACAAAGTGGATCCAGATAAATCCTCTCCAATAGATGATTTTAAAGTAACAACTTTTGGGCTAACTTGGTTTTTAGGGAAAAAAAGCAAGCTCCAGATAAATTATGAAATTCATCAAGAAAAGGAAATTAAGGTGGACAATAATGTCTTTTTGACGCAACTGCAAATAGGATTTTAATTAACTGTCCAATAATAACTCCCTAGTAATTTAAGATAGCGTCGAGGATTAAATGGGCAGAAAATACCTCCGCATTTCTTCAATTTTCCTCTTCTCCTTGGCGGTTAGCTGAAGCCCTTGCTGGGGTCTAGTAGGCTGGTTGAGTAGTTCGACTCAGAGCTCAGAGGTGCTGAGATGGACCGGGATAAAAATAAATGTCTGGAGAACAACTTGTGTTATTTGATAAAAGAGATGCACTTTTTCTAGCCATTGCAGCATGGATCAAAAAGAGGGGAGACATGTTAAAAACTTTTCCTATGGTTTCAGCTGAGCCATAAAAAAGTTTTTATCGCCACTTCTATCCCACGAACATCCCTACTCTTTAATACTTTCGGTGCTGAGGAGGAGAAATTTAATCCCTTCATGATTTCCCTTCAAAATCTACATTTTCCTACCCTCAGTGTAAAATAAAGTAAGCCTCTTTTCTCTTTAGCCCCTAAAAAAAAGGAACTTGCCCTCCCATATTTGCTATTGAATCAGGAGGCTAAAGTATTGTATACATGACTATATTTTTACTAAGCCATAAAGAGGAGGATTATATGGCAAAAAAAAGCAACTCTAGTTTTATAGAGTGGGGGCTAGTTGCTTCCTTATTTTTTCTAATTATCCTTGTTCCGGTGGTGCAAGCCAAGGTGCCTCGGCCCGAGGACTTTTTGGGTTTTAAAATTGGAGCTGACCGAAAATTAGCTGACATGCATCAGATTATTGACTATTTCAAACTCCTGGATAAGACCAGCAAGCGGGTTGTGGTTAAAGAAGTTGGCCGAACCACCATGGATAATCCTTTTATAGTGGTGATTATCACCTCCGAAGAAAATCATAAGAATCTAGACCTCTACCAGAGTTGGCAACAAAAATTGGCTGATCCGCGGCAAACAGCAGAAGAAGAAGCTCAGAAAATCATCAAGAAGGGGAAAGCCGTGGTGATGATTAATTGTTCTATTCATGCTACCGAAATTGGTGCATCACAGATGTCGCTGGAGCTTGCCTATAAACTTGCTTGTCAAAATGACCCTGAAACCAAGGCCATTCTGGCCAATGTCATTTTGCTTTTAGTTCCCATGCATAATCCTGATGGTATTCAAATGGTTGTTGACTGGTACCGCCAATATGTGGGCACGAAATATGAAGGTTGCCCACTTCCTTGGCTTTATCACCCCTACGTGGGGCATGACAACAATCGTGACTGGTACATGTTTACTCAGCAAGAGTCCCGGCTAACGGTGCAAAAAATTCATAATGTTTGGCATCCTCAAATAGTTGTTGATATGCATCAAATGGGCCAGAATGGGGCGCGTCTTTTTGTCCCCCCTTATGTTGATCCCTATGAACCCAATGTTGACCCCATTATTCGCCAAGAAGTAGCAATGATGGGTACTTTTATTGCCACTGAGCTTACCGCCCAAGGAAAAGCGGGCGTCATGCATAGTCATCGTTTTGACGCTTGGACACCGGCCCGAGCCTATCATCATTATCATGGGGCTATACGAATTTTAACGGAAGCCGCCAGCGCCAAGGTGGCTACTCCAGTAAACATTCCCTTTGATGAGCTAGAGCCCGAAGTCAGAGAACCTTCCGTGAAGATGCCCTTGCCCTGGAAAGGGGGACGGTGGACTCTGCGCTATATCGTTGATTATGATTTTGCGGCCGCCTGGGCAGCCCTCAAAAATGCTGCTTTAATCCGCGAGCATTGGCTTCGTAATTTCTACTTAATTCACCTGAAAGCGGTTAAAAGAAAAGAGAGCCCCTTTGCTTTTGTTATCCCTGCTGAGCAAGAAGATCAAGTCGCTATGGCTCGAATGATCCAGACTCTTCAAATCGGCTTGGTTGAAGTTCACCAAGCCCAAGAATCTTTTGAAGCGGATGGGGCCCTATTTCCGGCTGGCTCCTATTTGATTTATTTGGCCCAGCCTTACGGAGGGTATGCTAAAGCTCTTCTTGAACGTCAGAAGTATCCTGAAATTAAAGAGTATCCAGGGGGACCGCTAAAGAGCCCTTATGATGTTGTGGCCCACACGCTTCCTCTTCTGATGGGAGTTGAGGTGGTGGAGATTAAACGCCCATTTTCAGTTAAGGCTAATTTGGTGCCCCAAGTTCCTCTACCCCAAGGGAAAATCCAAACCCATCCGCAAGCTAGATATTACGCCTGGGGTGCTAAAGGCAATGAGGGCTTTATCGCTTTGAATGAATTGGTAAGTAAGTATGATTGCTATTGGTTAGCTGAACGGGTCAGCAATGGCCAACAAAGATTACCAGTCGGGACGATGCTGGTACGGACTAGAGAGGGATTGGAAAATACTCTCCTTGAGCTTACTCGCCGGTATCCTATTGAATTTCAGCCAGTTAACGATATTCACGGAGGCCAAGTTTATGCTTTAAATCCCGTCCGCTTGGGAGTTTACAAAAGCTGGACAGCTTCGATGGATGAAGGCTGGCTGCGGTGGGTTTTAGAGCAGTTTAATTTTACTTGTCTCAGCTTGAAGGATAAAGATATTCGGCGGGGCCAATTGGAGGACAAAGTTGATGTGCTTATCATTCCCGATATGAGAGAAAAAGAAATTATTGAAGGTCGGCCAGAAGGGAGTCTCCCCCCTGAATATACCGGAGGAATTGGTGAGATTGGTCTTCGGAATCTGCGATCTTTTGTTAAAAATGGCGGGATGTTAATCACCATCAATTCCGCTTGTCATTTGCCGGTTAACAAATTTTTCCTGCCGGTGAAAGATGTGGGGCAAGAAATTCCCCGCCAAGAATTTTTTATCCCCGGATCAATCCTAGCCGCATTGGTTAATAAGAATCATCCTCTTGCTTATGGTTATGATGGCGAAACTGCTTTAATGTTTCGACGAAGCCCTGTTTTTCAATTAAGAGAAGGGGAAAGCATTCTCACTTATCCAGCTAATAATCCTCTCCTTAGTGGGTGGGTTAATGGCGAGAAATATCTTTTTGGTCGCTCGGCCCTGGCTGAGGTGCCCTACGGGGAGGGAAGAATCATTCTAATTGGCTTTCCAGTTCATTATCGAGGCCAGGCTCATCAAACGTTCCGCTTCTTATTCAATGCCATTTACTATAGTCGAGCTGAAAAGCAATGCCTGAACGAGCTTCCCTAACCCCACCTGGTTACGAGCTTGAAGATAAAATTTAATCTAGAAACTTCTCAGGAAACAAAGACAGGCTGTCTCTCTGGGGGAGAAGTGCTGCCAGTAAAAACACCTCTAATTATACCGGGGATGTGGATTTTATTTTTGACTTAAGGTGCGAAAAAAATTGTAAACCACAATTGTCTCTTTTTTAAAAGACTCAAATCAATAACTTTTCTTGTTTAATTCAATCTGTTACGGTTTTGGAAATGCTTGCTTTTTTTGAAATAATAATTGCTACAAAAAATTATTTGTGGTATTAATTTTATCTTTGATTAAAAATGGCTCTCTTAGATTAATGGGAAAAAGGATAAGAAGTAAGTAGAATGGCTTTTACTCTCCAAGATCTAGGCCAGAATATCCGAAGAATTCGCCTGGCTAAGAGTAGTTCTTTTCGCTCAGGCCGTCCGATGATGCAAAAGGAGTTGGCGGAGTTGGCGGGGATTCCCGCCTCCAGCCTTTGTAATATTGAGAATGGTAAATATCGTAATCCCAGCTGGGAGATATTATCTAAAATTGCCCAGGCCCTTGGCTGTGATATTTCAGAATTTTTTACTACGCCTCAAAAAGAAGTTCATGCCGCCGAGATTGCCCTTCGGGAAATGATTGATCTTTTAGTTCGGGAGCGACTGGAGAGCTTTCTGAAAGAAAAAAGTAAGATAATCTAACCGAGCCTCTTAAGGGTACCTTTTAATTTATGATGGTAGGGGTAGGCTTTGTTGGCTCACCGTCTTAATCGCAAATTTCTTTGCCTTTAAACCTTAAAGCAAAAGAAGTCCCCTGAGTTTTCTTTACAGATAAATCTGCCTGAAGCTCTTCAGCTAGTTGAATGATAATCTTAAATCCCGGGGTGGGAGAATGAAGAGGATCGATGGATTCAGGCAAACCGCGGCCATTATCCTTGATGGTAAGGTTGTGATATCCTTCAGTATCTTGCCAGAGAGAAATTTCGACCACTCCTCGTTGTCCCTTGGGAAACGCATGTTTAAAGGCATTGCTCACCAGCTCGCTGACTATTAACCCACACAATACAGCTTGCTTGAGACAAAGATTTGCCTTGGCTAGAGATAATTTTATCTGTATTTTCTGAGGGTTGATGTTGTAGGCCTTGCTCAAACGAGAAGTCAGGCTTTGGAGGTAAGCCGAAAAATTTATTTGGGATGAAGTCGAGATTTTCAGTAAATCTTCGTTTGTTTTGAGTTGTTCCAGAATTTTTTCCTGAATTTTATAAGCTTCAGAGGTAGGAATTCCCAGTTTAAAGTAATCAGATTGGAGCTCGATTAACCTGGAGATGAGCTGAAGATTATTAATGATTTCATGTTTTAATTCATTAATTGATTTTTTCTTCTCTTCAGCCAGAGATTCCAGTTGGATTTCATAGCGTTTTTTGGTGGTAATGTCCCGGAGGAGGCACAATAAACTTTCTTGGGGACCGAACTGAATAGTGGAGAGGTGGATTTCCAACGGAATTCGAGTAAAATCTTTTTTCACTCCGATTATCTCCACCCATTTATCTTTTAAATTAGGAAGGCTGGGAGGCAATGATTGTTCGATTAGTTTTTTTACTTGGGGATCTGTTCCTTCAGAGATAAAAAAGGTGATTGGTTTTCCGCTGACTTCTGGTTCTTTATAGCCAAGAATTTTTTCGGCTCCTTTATTCCAGAAAAATATTTCTTGATTCCAATTGGCCAAGATGATGGCTTCTTCCAAATTTTTGGCTAAGGACTGCCAGGAATTGAATGACTCTCGCAGGGCGTTGGTGATTTTTTTATTGTATAAGGCAATGGTAATAGCTGCTTTTAGTTCGGCATCTTGAAAAGGCTTAACGATATATCCTGAGGGCTCGACGGCCTGGGCGCGGTGAATAAAAGCATCGTCACTATAGGCGGTGAGGAAGATAATCGGAATATCCAGTTCTTTTTTTATTTGAAGAGCGGCCTCAATGCCGTCAATTTTTCCGGGCATGACGATATCCATCAGGATTAAGTCAGGACGGAGAAGGTGAGCTTTAGTAATGGCTTCTTGGCCGGAAGAGGCCCGTCCCACTACCTCAAACCCATAATGGGTTAATTTGGCTTCCAGGTGAGTGGTGATGGCTGCTTCGTCATCGACAACTAAAATTTTGGTCATCGGTCTTACTCCTTATCATTTAAAGAAAATTGGATAAGAATGGAAGTCCCTTTATCTTGGGAAAGATAAAATTTACCTTTTAATTGGTCCTCAACTAGGTTTTTCATTAGCCGCAGGCCCAAAGTGTGGGTGGATTGAATGTTGAGGTCGGGGGGAAGGCCAATCCCGTTATCTTTTATCTTGATGAAAACATTGCTGGAGGGAGCCTTTTTGAGGGTGATTTCCAGAGTGCCTTCTTCCCCCTCGTGGAAAGCATGTTTGAAAACATTAGAGATGGCTTCATTAATGATCACCGCCAGCGGGAGGGCTTGATTTATGGTCAGATAAATTTTTTGATAATCCAAAACGGGAGTAACTAGTTGTACTTTATCGGCGTAAATTTGGCAAAGAAAATTGACCAAGTCGCGGATATATTCGCCCATTTCGATGTGCGTAAACTGCCGGCTTTGGTAGAGGTGTTCGTGGATAAGAGCGAGGGTGTGAATTTCAGCTCGGGCATCCTGGCACATTTGCCGGACTTCCTCGGAATTAATCTGCAATGATTTTAGGTCAAGAAGACCAGAAATGACCTGGAGGTTGTTTTTTACGCGATGGTGAACTTCGCGAAGTAAAACCTCTTTTTCCCGCAGGGAAGATTTTAGCTCATCCTCGATCAGTTTTCTCTCGGTTATATCTCTGGTAATGGCAATGAACAGTTTCGGCCTGTTCCGGGCATCCTTGATGACGGTGGAATTAATTTCACCAGTAAAGCGAGTGCCGTCTTTTTTTAGTAAAGTATATTCGATATTTTTGAGCATTCCTTGACGGAGAGTTTTGAGAAAATTGGCCATGGCCTTTCTTCTTTCTTCGGGAACGACCAACTCGAAAAATTTATGACCGATTAAATCTTGTGATTGGGTAAAGCCATGAAGTTGCAAAGTTTGCTCTGAGACATCAGAAATAATGGCATTAAGATCGGTAACGGTGATGGCGTCAGGAGAAGTTTGGACTAGCTTCTTGTATTTTTCCTCGCTTTCTATCAGTTCTTCATCAGCTTGACGATGGGCCTTGATCCAACTCTCCAGTTCTTTAATCTTTTGGCGTAACTTTTTTATCTGAAGGCTGTAATCTTTGGTGTTATCGGGGGGCCTAGTAGTTAATAAGTCTCTTTTCAGTTTTAAAACCTTTAATTTGAAATGAAAATCGCCTAAATTTGCCTATTCTGTCGTTTTCCCCACCCTTTCTAATATAATTAAGTAAACTTTAAAGTCAAGAAGGAGAAAAAACTGGTGACAGTTCACCTATTTACCCTATTTTTTTGAGAATTATCCAGGCCAAAATAAGGTGCCAGTCACCATTTTCCCTCGCGGTTTTGGAGATGCTAACCGGTGAACCGAAGATAATAAAATATTTAAAAAAGTTGCTTAAGCCCCAACCCTTTAATTAATCTATAATCTGACTCAACCGGATGGCAACTGAGCTAATTTCAAACCACAAAGTCGCAGCAAAAAGAACCTGGCTGACTACAAAGGCTTGCCCTTTTTTTTATTGACCAGCAGTGAAAAAAATTGTATATATCCGACTTAAAGATACTTTCAATTCTAGCTAAGATCAGGGTTTTCAGGGCCTAATGAATAATATATTTACCAATTATCAACAAGAGAAAAAATGAAACAAAAGCGCACCTTCTTTGATATCTACAAAAACCCTCCTTCTTTTCTTGCTTTATTTAAATTGCTGATATTTATCTATTTATTCTTATTCAGCCTGGAGTTGATGGGCGCATCTTTGAAGATGTTTGGGCGAGGTCTGGCTGAATCTTTAATTCAAACTACTTCTAATCCGATGGTGGGATTATTTATCGGGATTTTGGCCACCTCGATTATCCAGTCTTCATCATCAACCACCTCAATTGTGGTGGGCATGGTTAGTGGCGGCGCCTTGACTGTCTCTAATGCCATCCCGATTATCATGGGGGCGAATATTGGAACCTCGGTAACAAATCTTTTAGTTTCTCTGGCTCATATTAACCGCCGGGCTGAATTTCAAAGAGCTTTTTCAGCGGCCATTGTCCATGACTTTTTTAATGTTCTTTCGGTGCTTATCTTTTTCCCCCTTCAGTATTACACGAATTTTCTGGGAATTGGAGCTACCTTCTTAGGTGAGCAATTTCAAAACACGGGGGGACTCAAGCTGCTGAGTCCCATCAAAGCTTTAACTCATCCGGTAGTAGAAGGCTTGGAATCAGTTATTGGTCCTCATCCCTGGATTCTTTTTCCCTTATCTTTGATTATTCTTATTCTTGCTTTAACTCAAATGGTGGCCGCCTTAAAAAGTTTAGTTATCAAGAAAGTAGCCGCCTGGTTTGATCGATTTTTATTCAAAACTCCGTGGCGAGCCTTGTTTGTTGGCCTGGGACTAACGGCTTTAGTCCAGAGTAGTTCGATTACTACTTCGCTGGTCGTTCCGATGGCCGGAGCTGGTCTTTTGACTATCACCCAGATTTTTCCTTATACTTTAGGTGCCAACGTGGGGACCACTGTGACGGCCATCCTAGCTGCTTTAGCGACCCAAAACTTAGCCGCCATTATCGTGGCTTTTTCCCATTTGTTGTTTAATATTTCGGGCATAGTGGTCTGGTGGCCATTGAAGAAAATTCCGGTAATGTTGGCGGAGAAATTTTCCCAAGCATCCATGCGTTATCGGTATTTCCCCATCATTTATGTCATTATTATTTTCTTTATTATTCCCGTCTTGATTATTAGTTTTTTAAGATAAAAGAGGAGGAAAAAATGTTTCGCCGATGGTTAGCGATTTTTAAAAAAGATACCCTTATGGATAAAGCCTATCAGCGTTCTTTTGAGATGCTTGAAATTACCCGGAAAATGTATTTGGAAGCTAAAGAATCTCTCCGTCACAAAGAGGATACTCAGATTAAATTTGACATCTATGATTTGGATTCAGAGATAAATCGATTTGAGCGCGAGGTGCGACGCAATGTGTTTAATTATTTAACTGTTTCGGGAGGAGAGCGACTGACTTCAGGCTTGATTCTGGTCAGCATCATCATTGATATTGAACGGATTGGGGATTACACGAAAAACATTGTGGAGCTGGCCCTTAACCATCCCGGCAAACTCCATGGAGGGGAATTTGAAGAGAAGTTGGTCAAAGTCGAGGAAGCCGTTGATGATAGTTTTAATAAAACCAAGGAATGTTTTCAAGTCGGTGATTCTCGAGAAGCGCGAGAGTTTCTCCAAAATTATGTGTGGGTAAACCGGGTCTGTGATGACAGTCTATTTGGACTCGTCCGGGAAGAAGATAAAGAAATCCAAGCTGGCAATGCCGTGGCCTTAGCTCTTTATTTCCGCTGGTTGAAAAGGATAAATTCTCATCTTCGAAACATTGCCACTAGTGTCGTTAATCCCTTTGACCGCATCGGCTTTATGCCTGAGGAAAACAAAAACAAAAAGTAGATGACTTTTTCTTAAGGAATCCTTGGTCAATGAGCACTTGTTATTTTCCCTGCTGAAGGAAAAAGGAGGGGAATTTAGTTGACTTGTTGAAGGGAAGCCTATGGCAGAGAAAAAGGTGAATATTTCGCCGTTTTTAGCTGGTTATTCCAAGTTTAGAGAAAATAAATTGCCAATTTAAAAACATTGGCGTTGCTTTATATTCATAACCTGGTACTTGAAGCGAAGCAAAAAAGATTCTCAAAGCGAGACAAGAAGAAGAGAGGAAGGGATGGTTGAAAATAATGAGCTAGAAAAATATCCCCTGGGATGTGTGGTCATCGCGGTGGTGATGTTCTTTGTGGCCTTGGCTACTGATATCTTTTGGATAGCTCGGCTCGTGGGTTCGGGATTTCCCATCACTTTACCTGTTGACCCAAAATTCCATGATGCTTTTGCCTGGCCGGATTTAGTTTTATCGCTTTTGCTTTACTTTGGCGGATGGGGAATACTGCGATTAAGGCCAGCCGGCTTAGTCCTCGGATTGGTGGCCTTGGGGATGTGGCTTTTTGACTCCATCTTAGTTTTAGCCATCACTGGTTACGACCGAATCTCGATTGTCGGCCCCAGCCTGGTGTTTGCTGGGGGTGCCATAGGTTATCTTTGGAAAAACCAGCGCTACTTCCAGGTAGGTAAAGGATAGGAAAAAAAGAGACAAAGAAGAATAGGCCAATAAAAGATAGAGCTGCTAGAAATTTAGATATTTTCGAATTTGTTTCATGGCTTGCATTCTGGGCTGGGGATTTTTCATCCCCAGTTTAAAGCGAGCCTCAGCTTTAAAACCAAAAAAGATGTTTTCTAAGAAGTAATTTATTTGACCTCTAATTTTGCTTTCTTTACAATAACTTTGAGGAGGGGAGTGATGAAAAATTCCCAAAAATATTCGTTTTTAATTTTTGTAATTTTTCTTCTACTCTTGGCCAATTGCCAATCTGAAAAAAAGGCGCAATGGAAGGGGAAAATAACAAAAGAAGGGGATGTGGAGGTGGTTCACAATCCTGATCTTCCCCTTTATCCTGAAGGTTATCTCCAGCTAGAAGAAGATTTTTCTTTAGACGGAACAAGTGGATCAGAAGAATCTCTTTTGGCCTCGATTAGAAGCGTTGTCGTTGACGAGGGAGAAAATATTTATATTTTGGATTCAGAAGAGGACGTGATAAAAGTTTTTGATAAAGAAGGGAAGTATCTGCGCACTATCGGTGCCCCAGGACAAGGGCCAGGGGAGCTATCTAGCCCCACCATGCTTTCTCTTTTTGGAGACACGATTCTGGTCCATGAGGCTTCGCGTCGGCTTTCTTTCTTTAAAACCAACGGTGAGTTTATCCGCAGCCTTTCGACCAAACAACACTGGGTTCTCCAGGCTCGATGTGATTCTCAAGGGAATATTATAGTGGTGACCGGAAGATTAGATCCTGAAAATCCTGCCTATGAATATTTGAAGTTTGACCCGGATTTTAATTTTTTATTTAAACTTACTGAATCTCCAGCGCCTAGTCCCGCCAAGGGTTTTAATCCTTTCATGGCTGTTTCATACTTTGTTGTTGGTCCAGGAGACCAGATTATTTATGGGTACCCGGTTGATTACACCATTCAGGTCTATAGTCCCGAAGGAAAGCTAATCCGGAAAATTACAAGAGAGTATGTGCCGGTGGAGGTTAGTGAAGAGGAGAAGAAAGAATGGGAAAGAGAAAATCCTCCCGATGTTAAATTGGCCATGAGCAAGTATCACTCAGCTTATCGGCGGTTTAAAGTGGACGAAGATGGTCACCTTTATGTAGAAACCTGGGAAAAAGATGAGGCGGGAAACTACTATTATGATGTATTTGATGAGGAAGGACGTTATCTAACTCGTCTTTCTCTCAAGGGAGTAATCCTGGAGGTCACCAAGGGAAAACTTTACTGCCGGGAGGAAGATGAGGAAGGGTACCACTTTTTAAAACGTTATCGCTTGGTGTTTCCCCTTGAGTAATTAATGATTAGGCTTTGTCCCAAAGTGACGGGAATGAAGTTACTACATTAAGGCGAAGGAAAATGTCTCCGCTTCTGTTCAGATTTTTAACGCCATTCCTTCACCGCCCTTCTCGGCGCCTGCGAAACTGCGCCCGATCAATTCGAACCTTTGGACTTTATTCTCTGTTAATATGAGTTTCAAAACTCTAATTCAGTCGTGCTCAATACATTCTCGGCGCCCGACAAGGTCGGGTTCCCTCGAAGGACGGTTCCGGAAGGCTAAATCTTCAATGTCGCTCCGACATTCTCCTTCGCCTTTCGTTCAATTTTGTCTCCCGTCACTTTAAGACAAAGCCAATAATTAATTAATAATTAATGGAATAAAGATTAGATAGCCTGATCTATTCATAAATTGTGAAAATCAAGAAAAATTGACTCAAGAACAGCCAAAAATCTTGGCTGGCGAATGGACCCATCTTTTTTACGACTGTTCCCTCTTTCTTTATTTTCTAACATATTATATATCAATACGTTATGAAGGAAATCGTTTCTTTTTATGAATTATCCAGGTATAAAAAAGACTCTCTTCCATGTTGGGTGGCAGTAGTGACTTTAAAAAAATCTTAAAGGGTGACAACACAAATCTGGAGAGCATAGCTTAACCTGATAGAATCCCTTTTTTGACACTGTTGGGTTATTTCTTGTAGATTTAAACTTTTGAAATAGTCCTTTGAAAGGTGAACATTTATCATGCGAGAGTTTAGAAATCAAATAGCCACAGTGAGAAGAATGGTGAGCATTTTTTTGATGATTATGCTGCTCATCCTGGCTGCTTGCCAGGTTAAACCTGGCAACCAAGGGCTTGCCGAGGGATTCAAACATCCTGGGCACGAGGCTCGACCGAGAGCCTACTGGAACTGGTTGAACGGAGCAGTAACATTTGATGGTTTGACCCGTGATCTTGAAGAAGCCAAAGATAAGGGACTAGCTGGGCTAGAAATGTGGGATACCGAAGCCATGCAAAATCCTGATGGCTTTGTTCCTGCCGGCCCCCCCTTCATGGGCCCTGAATCCATTGCCGCCATTCACCACGCCCTGAGAGAAGCTCGCCGGTTAGGACTAGATTTGGGTTTGGTTACCTCCAGCGGGTGGAATGCCGGTGGTTCTTGGGTGCCCCCGGAAATGGCCAGCAAGAATCTTTATTATTCAAGCTTAGTCATCAGGGGGCCAGCTAAAATTAGACAAAAGCTTGAATTTCCTGAGGTCCCCCCCGCCTGTCCTCAGCAGGAAGACGGAAAGCCAAAATGGTATCTTGACGTGGCTGTGCTCGCCTGGCCTTATGCCGAGAACAAACTCATTCCCGATATTTCGAAAATTATTAATCTTAGTGAGAAGTTTAAAGATGGCCAGCTCTCCTGGGAGGTTCCGCCTGGTAATTGGCAGGTTGTGCGCTTTGTTTGTACTAATAACGGTCAACAATTGATTGCGGCCAGTCCAAATTCAAAAGGGCTGTTCATAGATTTTCTGGACCCGGAGGCGACCCGTTTTCACTTTGAATATATCTTAAATAGGCTTGGCTTAAAGAAAGGCAGCAACCCCGATTGTCCTCTTAAATACCTCGAAGTCGATAGTATGGAGCTGGAAGAGGGTATTCAATGGACCGTGAAATTTCCTCAGTGGTTTAATAAATTTCATGGTTATGACCCGGTTAAGTGGTTGCCTGTGTTGATGGGTTGGACCATTAAAGACAAGAAAACCAGCACTAGGTTTGTCTATGACTATAAAAAAGCAGTTAGCGACCTTCTTATTTTTAGTCATTATACAACCGGCCGTGAGATTTGTGCGGAATATGGGCTTCAGTTGGTTGGTGAAGCTGGAGGGCCAGGCCCTCCCATCTGGGATACCTGCCCGGTTGATGCTCTAAAAGCATTGGGAAATGTGGACATACCTCGCGGCGAATTCTGGATTAAGAATCGCCATAATATTTTTCTGGTTAAAGAAATAGCTTCTGCTTCCCATATTTATGGCAAAAAATACGTGGATGCTGAATCATGGACAACCTGGTTGCGCTGGCAGAATCCTCCTCTCTTGCTTAAACAGTTAGTCGACAGAGCATTTTGTGAGGGCTTAAACCGGATAACTTACCATGGTTACTCCCACTCACCTCCAGAGGCAGGTTTTCCTGGCCGTAGTTATCATGCCGGGGTGGATTTGAATCCGCAGGTGGTCTGGTGGCCAAAGACAAGACCCTTTATGGATTATCTGGCTCGGTGTTGTTACCTGTTGCAGCAAGGCTTATTTGTGGCCGATGTTGCCTACTATTATGGTGACCAGGCTCCTAATTTCTGGCCCTTATTTCACAATGTTCCCGAAAAACCTCTGCTTGAGGGGCTTGGTGAGGGTTATGATTATGACGTGGTTAATACCGATGTTATCCTTAACCGGATGTCAGTTAAAGATGGCTGGATTGTTCTTCCGGATGGAATGTCTTATCGCGTTCTTGTCCTGCCTAAGGAGAGGACTATGCCTTTGGAGGTGCTAAGCAAGCTAGAAAAACTGGTGGCTGGGGGCGCAACGATTATCGGGCCCAAGCCGGTGGATGTTCCCGGTATGAGAAACCATCAAGAACGGGCTGTAAAACTACGGGCTCTTGCCGACAGGATGTGGGGTGCGTGTAACGGAAGTTCAGTGAAGCAAAACAATTATGGCAAAGGAAAGGTTATTTGGGGTTTAACTCCGCGGCAGTGGCTTCGGCAAAATGGTGTTGGCCCTGATTTCTCGAGTGCGACTGAAGAACATGCGAGCGATCTGGATTACATTCACCGCCGGACAGAAAACACAGATATTTATTTTGTTAGAAACAAATCGTTAGCTCCGCTAAATACCTGGTGTGTCTTCCGAGTCAAAGATAAAACGCCTCAACTTTGGGATCCGGTCGATGGTAGCATAGAACCAATCTTCACTTGTAGAAAGGTACCTGGCGGAACTAGTGTCTGGCTCCATCTGCCGCCAAGCGGTTCCCTGTTTGTAGTCTTTACCAATCAGACCTTAGCTCAAAGCATTGATTTGGTTATTCAATCCCAAGAAAAGCCTGATTCAAAGCTTCCCCCCCTGCGAGTTATAAAAGCCAATAAGAAAGCAGCCTGGGTTAGAATCTGGCAGAACGGGGTCTACGAATTGATCCCTAGTCATGGACATAAGAAAAAGATAAAAGTTGATTCCTTGCCCGAGCCGCTGACTATTGAAGGGGAATGGACGGTGGAGTTTGATCCCCAGTGGGGAGCTCCGTCTAGCCTGAAACTCCCCAAACTTATCTCCTGGACGGACCATGAAAATGCAGGTGTAAAGTATTATTCTGGTCCTGGCTTTTATCTTAAAACGCTTAATGTACCTGAGGAGTGGCTGAGTACGGCTCGAGGAGTGTACTTGGATTTGAGTGAGGTTCATGAAGTTGCCGAAGTGTTTATTAACGGGAAATCAGCAGGAATATTATGGAAGCCTCCTTTTCAGATTGAGATTACCTCATTCCTCCAGCCGGGCTCCAATAACATAAAAATTGAAGTTAGGAATATGTGGACTAATCGTCTTTGTGGCGATTTAAAGCTTCCGCCCGAGAAGAGATTTTGTCGGACTAACATTAGGTCTAATTGGCCACTTCTTCCAGCTGGTCTACTGGGGCCGGTCAGACTTCGGCCCGCAATAGATGTAAAAGTAGATTTTTCTAATCGATAGTTCAGGTTGGATAGGATTAGGCCCTTCCTAAGATGACCAAAATGATCAAAAAGAGAACACGGATCCTGAAAATTATTTTATTTTTTTTGATTTTAATAAGTTTCAGCAAAATTAACCAGAGTAAAGAGCCGGCCCCCCCGAAGCCTTCACCTCGGATTGTGAATATAATAAACTTCATTCGGCAATGCGAACCACGCATTGATTGGGTAACTGAGGATGTTCTCTACCAAACAGTAGTTGAGCAGATAAAAATCATCAACCGTTATCACTTGAAGGCAACTTTTCTTCTGCAATATGACGCCCTTATTGATCCCCGGTATCAGAAATTTTGGAGTTGAGTAGTGACTCCCAGGCTGAAATGCCTTTTATAAAAATTGAACCCGGAAAACTACACTGCAATTTTAAAAACTCACATTATGTTATATTGGCAAAACAAGGACGTTTCGTAAATGAAAAGGGTTCAAACCTAAAGATAATCCCTGATGAAACCTGGATCGTTCTGGATTTTTCATCAAGAGGGAAATAGATTATTACCTTCAATCAAGTTACCAGATAAGAAAGCAGAAAAAAGATAAGGCGAAAAGGCTAGCAAAATGGAGGATTGTGGGTAACAATTATACAAGATTGAGGGCAAGAGTGTTTTTTGACAATGGCCATCGAGCATGATATTTTTTGCGTGAACTTGGCGATTCAATTCGACCATGAAAAGACGCGATTTTGTCAGAATACTCGGGGTCTCGGCTCCTGCCCTGACTTTTCCTGGCTGCTTTCGCCAGAGAAGTCGTCGTTCTACTCGCCCGAATATCATTCTCATCGTAACTGATGATCAACGATACGATGCCCTGGGATGCGCCGGCAATCCAATCATCCATACTCCTGTTATGGATACTCTGGCCTCCAGGGGTGTTCGTTTTGAGCAGGCCTTTGCCACCACTCCGATCTGTGCTGCCAGCCGGGCCTCAATTTTCACGAGCCAGTATGAGCGCTGCCACGGCTATACTTTTACCAAGCCACCGCTATCCAGGGCCGTGATGAACAAGAGTTATCCGGCCCTTTTACGACAGGCGGGCTACTATACTGGTTTTGTAGGTAAATTTGGAATCAAGGTTGAAGAGGGTTCCCCAGACGATATGTTTGACTGGTTTCGCTCTACCAGTTATCCTTTTTTTAAAGAAGTAAACGGTCAAAAGCGACATTTGACGCACCTCCACGGAGACATGGCCATTGACTTTCTGCGCCAGAGACCCCGCAACCAGCCTTTCTGCCTTTCTATCAGCTTCTGGGCACCTCATGCCGAGGATGATTCTCCCCAGCAGTACTTCTATCCTGAAGAATGCAAAGATTTGTACCAGGATATAGTGATTCCTCCCCCACCTAATTCTGAGCCTGAGTTTTTCAATTCCCTGCCTGATTTCCTGAAAAACTCTCTCAACCGGGTTCGCTGGTACTGGCGCTTTGATACGCCCGAAAAATATCAAAGAATGGTCAAAGCCTACTACCGCATGATTAGTGGCGTAGACCTGGTCATCAGGCGGTTGATGAAAGAGCTTGCTAAGCAGGGAATTGAGCAAAATACGCTCATCATTCTCACCAGCGATAATGGATACTTTCTAGGAGAAAGAGGTTTTGCAGGCAAATGGCTGATGCACGAACAATCAATTCGGATTCCCCTTATCATTTATGATCCAAGGCTTAGCTCGAAACTTAGAGGCCGTGTCCTGGCCGAGCCGGCTCTCAACCTGGACCTGGCTCCCACGTTACTGGATTTCGCTGGCCTTGCGGTTCCTCCTGAAATGCAAGGAAGCAGCTTGGTGCCGTTGATCAGAAATCAGAGTCCTTCCCTGCGCAGCGAGGTATTCTGCGAGCACCTTTGGAATCATTCCCAGATACCCCGCACCGAAGGCCTGCGGACTCGCGGCTGGAAATATATCCGCTATCTTGACCATCCCGACTACGAAGAGCTTTACGATCTGAGCAATGATCCCCACGAGAGCCGGAACCTCGCTTTCGACTCAACCCATCATTCCCGGCTGGCTAATTTCCGCCGCAAATGCCAGGAATGGGCTCGAGCGGTTGCCTTACCGGGAGGAAGGCTTTGAATCAATCAGATGACAAACCCTTCTCCAAACGAAAACAACTCGCTGACACCTGCTCTCGCTCCGGTCGGAAATTATGGATTAATTTATTACTCATCGTCCTTCTCACCGTTTCAGGTTTGTATTTAACCGGTTGCCGCCAGGCCTCTGAATTTCGTCCGGTTAATCTTGGCACCGAATACCAGGTTAACCCGCTGGGAATTGGCACTTCTACTCCCCGTTTGAGCTGGACCATTCAATCTGGCTCTCGAAATTTTTTCCAGAGCGCTTACCAGATCCTGGTTGCTGAAAGCCTTGAAGAACTGGCCGGGGACCGGGGATCTTTATGGGACAGTGGAAAAGTTGAATCGACCGAGACCCTACTTATTCCTTATGCCGGGAAGCCTCTTACCTCCAGCCAGAGATGTTTCTGGAAAGTCCGCATCTGGGACAAAGGTGGTCGCCTGTCAGAGTGGAGTGAACCAGCTTTCTGGGAAACAGCTCTTCTTAATCCAGAAGACTGGAAAGCATCCTGGATTTATGATGGCCAATCCGACCCTGATCAAGAGGCTGATTTTTACCGGGACGATCCCGCTCCTCTCTTGCGTAAAACTTTTATTCTTGATCAAGAACCCCTGAGAGCCAGGCTTTACATTTCAGGATTGGGATATTATGAAGCTTACCTGAATGGCCAGCGGGTAGGCGATCGCGTGCTTGATCCAGGCTGGACAGATTATGCTGACCGGATTCTCTACAGCACCTACGATGTGACCGAAATGCTGCAAAAAGGACCGAATTGCCTGGCCGCCATCCTGGGCAACGGTTGGTACAATCCTTTTCCCTTGCGCATGTGGGGGAGATTGAATCTTCGAGAGCATTTGGCGGTTGGGCGTCCCTGTCTTATTGCCCAGCTTGAAATATTTTTTGGAGATGGAACTTCGACCACCGTAGTGACCGACACTTCCTGGAAAGTTTACGACGGGCCTATCCTTAGGAACAATATTTACTTGGGTGAAGTCTACGATGCTCGGCGGGAGATTGAAAGATGGAACACTCCCGGTTTTGATGATTCTAACTGGGGCTGGGCAGAGCTGGCTTCTGGTCCGGGCGGCCATCTGGAAGCCCAGTCGCAGCCCCCGATCAAAATAAAGGAGGAGATTAGCCCGGTCGCCATTACCGAACCCAGGCCGGGGGTCTTCATCGTCGATTACGGCGAAAATTTCGCCGGAGTGGTTAAGCTCGTGGCTAGAGCTCCCAGGGGGACGAAGATCCAGCTTCGATATGGAGAGTTGCTGTACCCCGATGGAACCCTTAATCCCATGACTAGTGTCTGCGGCCAGATAAAGGGGCTCCGCCCGGATGGCACCCCCATCGGAGGACTGGGAGCTCCTGAAGTCGCGGTTCAACAGGATATTTATATCTGCCGGGGCGAGGGAAAAGAGGTTTTTATTCCGCGTTTTACTTTCCATGGTTTCCGCTATGTAGAAATAACCGGCTTTCCAGGCCGGCCAGATCAAGAAACCCTGACCGGCCTCCGCCTTCATGCCGATGTTGAGCCAGCCGGAACCTTTGTGTGCTCGGACCCACTCTTCAATCAAATCCAGGCCATGACCAGGCGTACCTTTCTCAGTAATATTTTCAGCGTTCAGTCAGATTGTCCGCACCGGGAACGTTTTGCTTATGGAGGTGATATGGCCGTGACCTGTGAAGCTTTGATGATGAATTTCAACATGGCTTCTTTCTACGCCAAGGCTGTTCGGGATTGGCAAGAAGCCGCTTTTCCTGATGGCATGCTTACTGATACTGCACCGTTTGTGGGTATCCAGTACTGTGGGGTGGGCTGGGCCATGATTCATCCCTTATTACTGGCTAAGCTTTACCAGTATTATGGAAACCAGCGGCTTATCAAAGAGCAGTATAAGGTTTCCAAGCGCTGGCTTGAGCTCGTCAATAATCAATACCCGGACCACATTGTAACTGAAGGGTTGGGAGATCATGAAGGTTTGGAGAAAACACCGGTGCCGGTAATCGGCACTTCCTTGTATGCAGAGTCCGCGCGTCTTCTGAAAAAGCTAGCTAGAATCCTGGGATTGGAGGCGGATGCCTTTAAATATCAAAATCTTTTTTCAGGTATCAAAAAAGCGTTCCTTGAGCACTTCCTGGAACCAGGAACGGGGCAAGTGCAGCCTGTCACCCAGGCCGGTCAGGCTTTGGCCATCGGTTTGGACCTTTTGCCTCCTGAAGAACAACTCCGTGCTCTTGATGTGTTGGAGAGAAAAATACGGGAAGAACACGACGGGCATCTTTCAACCGGGATTTTCGGAACCAGGTATCTTCTTGAGATTCTTTCCCGAGCCGGAAAGTCCGACCTGGCCGCGGCGGTCGTGCGGCAGAAAACATTTCCGGGATGGGGTTACATGCTCGAGAACGGGGCGACAACCCTCTGGGAACACTGGGAATTAAGTGACAATACCTTCTCCCACAACCATCCCATGTTTGGGTCGGTGAGCACTTGGTTTTTCCATTGGCTGGCCGGAATTCAGCCGCATCCAGAGGCGAAAGGATTTGACCGGTTTATCATTAGACCTCAGCCCGTCAAAGGGCTTGCCTGGGTTAAGGCTGAATATAATTCAGTAAGAGGCTTAATCCGGGTGGCTTGGAAAAAGGAAAGAGATTATTTTGTTCTGAAGGTTACCATTCCGGCCAACACCAGGGCCACAGTGTTCATGCCCACTGCGGATGTAAAAAGCATCAGGGAAACAGGCAAATCTGGAATAGAGCAAGTTAGGGGGTTGGCTTGGAAAGAAGGCCCGGGATATGGAGTGGCTGAACTCGGCTCCGGAACCTATGCCTTCAGCTCCATAATCAAATAGACTGGGAAATGCTGTCAGTTCCTGTTAATTTTTTTCTTGATTTTAAATTTTTAACTAATTATTTTTGGCAACAGGGGATAAAAAAATGGCGAAGCAAAATTGGGCAAGAAGAGATTTTCTAAAAGCTTTGGGGGCCCTCAGCCTGGGTAGCCTGGGATTGACCGCGTCTTCTTTCTGGGGATGCCGGAGGGAAGAAATTTCCGTCCCTGATGAAAAGCCAAATATCGTTTTTATCCTGATTGATGATTTAGGCTGGACAGATGTCGGCTGTTACGGAAGCCGCTATTACGAGACCCCCAATATTGACCGGTTGGCCGGCGAGGGCCTCAAGTTTACCAACGGCTATGCAGCCTGCGCGGTTTGCTCTCCAACCCGGGCTTCGATTCTAACTGGCCGCTATCCGGCCAGGTTAGGGCTTACCGATTGGATCAGGGCTCGATTTCAGGGCGGAGAAATTCCCGAAAACAAGCAGAATCCCACTGAATATGTCCGGATACCTGGCAGAAAACTTCTTTGCCCACCTAATTCACTCTGGATGGAGCTTGATGAAATAACTCTGGCCGAGGTCTTAAAAGAAGCTGGCTATACCACCTGCCATATCGGCAAATGGCACCTGGGGGCCGATGATTGGTACCCGGAGAAACAGGGGTTTGATTATAATATTGGCGGCTGTGATTTTGGTCAGCCTCCAAGTTATTTTGACCCTTACTGCCGGGAGGGACAGGGTTGCCTACCGACTTTGGAGACTCGACAGGAGGGCGAGTATTTAACCGACCGCCTGGCCGATGAAGCCGTGAAGTTTATCCGCCAGCATAAAGACAAACCATTTTTCCTTTACCTGGCCCATTATGCTGTTCATACTCCTATTCAGGGAAGGCCGGATTTAGTTGATAAATACCGGGACAAGACTCCCACCCAGCAAAATAATCCCGAGTATGCAGCCATGGTGGAAGCAGTTGACCAGGCCGTGGGACGGGTGATGTCTGCCCTTGATGAATTAGGCTTGAGAGAGAAGACCATCGTGATTTTCACCTCTGATAACGGAGGACTCATTCCCATAACCTCAAATAAACCATTGCGCTCAGGAAAAGGTTACCCTTATGAAGGCGGTATCCGCGAACCAGTTATCATTCGCTGGCCCGGGAAAATCCCGGCCGGCCGGGAAGTAGATGAGCCAATTTCCAGTATTGATTATTTCCCGACACTCTGCGAGGCAGCCGGAGTCAAGCTGCCCAGTGACCGGGTTATTGATGGAGTTAGCCTAAGGCCACTTCTGAGAGAGGGGAAGTCCTTGGAAAGGGAAGCTCTTTTCTGGCATTTTCCCCATTACCGGGGCAAAGATGTGGTTCCTTATAGTATTGTCAGGGCCGGCGACTGGAAATTGATAAAGCATTATGAGGGAAAAACCTTTGAGCTTTTTAATCTCCGTGATGACCTGGGAGAAACAACCGACCTGTCTGAAACTTATCCAGAAAAAGTTAAAGAGCTGGATGAGTTATTGGCCGGATGGCTCAGGCAAGTAGGCGCCAAGCTTCCCCGGCCCACGTCAGATTAATTTGCTAACTCAGAAAGGTTGATCGAATTTATCTCTACTTCCGGATAATCGAGACACAATTCGTTCATTGATTTGTCCTTCGCATTTTTGAGATAGATATTGAAGAAAGTAACCACGCAGTCGTTCAGAATTTTTATAAACCTCATTCCATCAATATTCCCCAGGGCCCCTTCGGGGAGAGGGGCCACCTCTGAAATAAGCGGGAAGGAAAAATCAGAAAAATTATAGTGGCCACTATTTTTGATACTAATTAAGTAAGCAGGGCCCTCCGCTCGGCGAAAGAAATTAATATTCGGTGCCCTGTTGATAGCATGCTGATTGTCGTGGTGCATGAAAATAAAGGGTTTATTTATATTTTTCTCAAGCATATCACCAATCTGCAGGCCGTCCATGTTAATGCCGGCAGTGATTCTAGAATCTTTCAAGCAGGCTTGTCCAGAGGCGGTGCCCCCAAAGGAATGGCCAATTACCCCAATATGTTTCAGGTCGAGTTTTCCCCCAAAAACTTTATTATTAATTTTTTCCAGTGAATCGATGACAAAGCTTATGTCATCTGTCCAAATGGAAAGGCTCTCCAGCATTTTTGGCCGGGCCTTCATTATTTCTTTAATCAGGAAATCAATTTTTTCAGGATCGGAGGTCTGGGTAATAGCGCGCTCTAAATCAAGAGTCTTCTGTCGCTCCACACTCCTAAGTCTGAATTCGGGATTGAGAGGATCAAATCGAATAATAGTGCCATCCGGTTTTGTAATGCTGTTGGTTTCAAATGAATGACCGATGCTGACTGTAAAGTATCCATGACTGGCCAGTTCCTCCATCAATATGGTGCTCTGATTCATTCCTGCCCAGTAACCATGGGAATAAAGAATAACAGGAAAGGAATTGGCGTTTTCGGCCAAAGGAGCCTTCTGGTAAGAGTGGGTCTTAATTGCCGACAATCTTTTATTTAACTGATCAAGCCTTGATCGAAGTTTGTCTGGTAACCCCTGATTGGGTACGGCCTCAGTATGTTCAACATACGGGCATGGTTCGACATCTCGGTTGATTTTTGCCGGGTACCAGACTCTTACCGCCAGCCCTCTAAAATCATTCGGGTCTTCGGTAAATGTTTCTGGTCTACTAGAATCAGTAAAATAGAACCAGTCGGTTCCCACATCGAAAGTTCCTGTTGGTTCAGGTAATTTGAATGATGGCTCACTGTTATCAGAGCAAAAAAAACATAATCCCATAACCAAAACTAAAAAAATAAGAAAATGTGCTTTCAAACGCATTTTACATTCCATAATTACCATTTTTTCGTTCAACTATCGTAGGCAAATATAAGTTTTGGCAGAATGGGTGTCAACAATCGCTTCTTATTTGCTGAATCACAGTTTTAAATTAAAAAAAGGCAGAAAACTTTTTCTCTATCTTTTTTCCCGTATAGGCAAGACGAGATTTAATTAAAGGAGCATCACTACTCCGGATTAATGATTGAAATTAATTAACGTTGGATAATACAAGCAAAGTTGTGATTTCCTTTTTGAAAGATAGTAGCTCTTAAATTTGAACCTTCCTGATAGATACAGGCCAAGTTATTACTTCCGAGTATGTCTATGGTTGCACTGTTGTTACTACCTAACTGGATTTGTTTTGCTGTGTTATTATTTCCAGGACCGCATATGTCAATATCGGCATAGTTGCTGTCGCCATACTGCCACTGAGAAGTGTTGTTATCACTTCCGATTACGTCGATATAGGCCTCATTGCTATTTCCCTCTTGGTACTGAGTGTATCCATAAGTTTTAAACTTATAACAAGAATTGCAGGTTGTACAATCGGATCCATTGCTGTTACCCTTAATATCAACCCCCGCAACGTTTGAGTCGCCCAATTGCTTTTGGTCTACTGAATTTTTGTTACCGTCAATATCAACCTCCGCAACATTTAAGTCGCCTAATTGCTCCTGCCCAACTGAATTTATGTTACTTCCAATATCAACTTTAGCCTCATTTGAGTCGCCTTCTTGATGCTGCCCAACTGAATTTTTGTCGCCCTTAATATCAACGTCAGCGGAATCATATTCACCTAGCTGGTATTGTTTCACTTCATTCCAGTCGCCGTTAATATCAACATAGGCATCATGATCACCGGATTTCCCATAATCAGTATACTCTTGATACTGGTCAGTAATATTGTTGTTCCCTACAATTTTAAGGTGAAGATCACTCCATCTGGCATCTTGGTACTGAGTGGAAGTATTCCCATCTCCAATTTGATAAGCCTCCATTAAGCATTGCATACCACCTTTGCTAAATTGCTTAACATAATTGTTATCACCAACTTGTTGGACAAACATGTCTTGAATGCCGTAACATCCAAAGTGGGAGATGGTCTTTTGGAAAGCAGTATTGCTATTACCGAATTGTTTAATGTGGAGGCCCAACCTATTCCAATCTGTTGATTTATGTTGGCTAGACCCAAGAACTTGAGAAGCTATATTTCTGTTTCCTTTCTGCTGAATTCTGGTAGCATTGTAACTTGTAGGCATTAATATACTTGCTTCATTAAAATTTCCTTCCTGTTCAATGTAAGCGCCTAAATAGTACCAACATCCTGGAATACTTGGAAAATTATTCCCATCTTGGGAGATATAAGCACCATTGGAATTCCCTTTTTGTGAAATTGCAGCCTTATTATGACCAACTTGCTCAATTCTAGCCTCATTCGTATTACCGCTTTGAGTAATCTTAGCTTCATTTTCATCCAAAGCCATTCCAGATAAGCTCAGAAGAAATACCAAGCTTACCGTTAATGCAAAGACTTTCTTAAACATTTTCCCTCCTTTCTTTTTTTTCTCGTCTTTGCCTATACTAAGGAAAAATTTCAAAGAATTTATTTTCTCCTCAATGCTTACCGAAAATACCAGATGAAACCAATCTGGGCTTTCCAAAATGAGTCATTTTTGTTATTGGTTTTCTTGCCATCTAGCTCATCATTAAAGGTGTAATAATAGTTCAATGCCGCATTTAGAGCTAAATTTCTGCTTAGAAAATACTCTATCCCTATCCCTGGAACAATAGCAGGTTTCCACCCATAGTAGTCTCGGTTTCTTTCTATTTCTTTACCTTCTTTATCCTTAGCCCAAAAATTATAAACGCTTCCTCCTAAAGAAAAATAAGGACTCCATTTCTTCTTAGGAAATAAGGTGAACAGCCCCTTGAAATCAACATGGACCATATTGGTTTTAAAATTATCTTTATCAGCTAATTGTCCAGCACCTGTATTTAACATCAGAGAAAACCATGGATTAACTCCATAATGAATAAGAAAGTTACCGGCTGGCCTTATCCTAGGATTAGAATATTCATCACTTATATGTGATTGAGCTGCTATATTGAATCCGAAACCATATCTCGTGATCGTATTATTGGCGATATTGTTAACATCCCAGGGTGAAATCAAATCGCCTTCGTCTCCAAATATGAATTCTCTCTCCCCTAATTCTTTTTCTTTTAAATAAGCCTGGATAATTGGGGATTTAAGATCTTCAGGATTCTTCAATTCCCAAAGGCCATCCACTATTCCTTCTATGATCAAATCGAAGACAGCTTTTTCTATCGCTTCCAATACGCATAGATTAACAGGTTCATTGGTTGTAAAACCTGTTTCTGCTTCCAGTAACCTTTTAACTCTAACAAATCTGTAAACCCCAAGGCTAACTTCCTTGGAAAGAATAGATTTAGTAGTAGAAACAGACTTGAGAACTCTTCCATTCTTAGTTGATACAGCTCTGAGGTGAATTGTGACTTTATCTTTTCTTGCTTGAGTATATCCACCTGAACCAAAATATCTAAGTCCCAAACCACCAGTAACCACATTAGTATCGTAGGAAATTATTCCTCCTTCTAATATCACACCTGCATACAGTAAAGGTGGTAAAAGCTGAATTTCCTCATCTTTGTTTTTTAGCTGTTGATTGAACTGCATTCTTGTTGATCGGATAATTTTTCTTTCATTTAGTAAATCAGGCAATCCTTCTCTTTCTATGGGAATGAACCATTTGGAATCCTCGAGAGCTTTAATTAACATTGATGTAGCCCCTTGAGTAACTGCAGTAGAAAAAGTCATTCCTGTGTTACTGGATTTATACTGCCCTGTCTGGTCTCTAAATTTGTAAACCGCAACCACTATTTTTTCTTTTGGTTCAGGCAAAGAAATTAAATCGCGGTGAATGGCCGTTGTATCTGCTCTCCGTGCTTTGGTGGTTCTAAGAGTAGCTAAATTAGTAGCACAACTGGGTAGAAAAACAATCACTGCTAATAAAGGGATAAAAATTTTTTTAGGCCGATTCATTTATATAATTTAAAATTTATATCAATAATAAGGCACTTCTATGATAGTTTGATTACCAGTTGCAATGTCAGTTAGAATAAGCCTAATTCCAGTAAGAGTAAGAATAATATCAATTGTATAATCTCCTAAATCGTAATGACCTGGTTCAAGACCTTCCTCCCCAAATGCCGCATCAATTATCTTCATTGATAATCTGTAAAGTATTTGCCGATTTAAAGTATTTTTAAAATCTTCTATTGGGTCTCTCTCAAACAATTTACTAGGTTCTTCTAATTTATTCTGAGCCTGAGCTGAATTCATTAACCATTGTCCATTCAAGGGATTTCCCCCAAAAGCTGGATTTTTAAAGTAGAACACCAACTCTGTAGCTGTTGTTAATCTAGGTGTTAAAAACAGACCTATAAGAACTAAACAAACTGCGTATATAATTTTGTTTTTCATTGCAGTCCTCCTTTCTTTTATCAAATCAATATATACCAGAACCAACCATATCTCCTCCTTCTTCTGCCTGTTTTCTGATTTCTTCATATTGATAAAGATATTTTTTTACCACCTCAATAGAATTTCTTATTGCTGTTTCAATATCTTCAGACCTCGGCCTAATCAGTCCTCTCCAAATAAGATTATCATTCACGTTGATATAAATTAGGCTGCCCCACATGGGACTGGCTTTTTCGTTAATATAGATATTGTAGCCTGTAATTCCTTTGGGAGCTTCCCAGATACTGAAGAAATTTTCATAGAACTCATAGCCAATCTTGGTCATTGTCTTTTCTATGATCAATCCAGTTATTTCCTCAATATCCTGAGCAATTTTTTGGATCTTTGTTTCTTTTTTTTCTTTCACTTCCTTTGTTGGTGGTGTTGATAGGGCTCCTTTGATGGGAATAGTTAACATCAGAATCAATCCAATGGCTGTAATCGATATTAATACCTTGAAAAATTTCATCATTGTTTTATTCTTCTTTTTAAGTATTATTTCCTCCTCTTCTTATCTTTGTTTCTAAGTAAATTAGAAAATTTTTTAAATTCATAAAGCTAATATATATCCACCATTTTAATAATTTAAAATTGCTGACTTTTAATAATTTATTAAAATTGATTCTAGTGAGCAATTGGTCTTAGGATGTATTTTTTGCAAGAAAAAAGTCCCAAGTTTTAGGGTTTAATGTAGGCTAATTGACCTAGGTCCGAATTACTACTTCGATAATCTGCTCTTTTGGGCGGCGTCGATCGGACCGGCGCCGCTCCAATTTAACAGCTTGCTGAATATTTGGCCGCTCGCTGATACGCCTATCCACGATGATCTTAACATCCTCCTGTTCCTTAAAAGTGCTCCGCAGCTCTTTTTCGAGATAGGCATATGGACGGCGGATTACGATATATGTAATCCCTGACCTTTTTTCAGATGATTTAGCTGCTTTAGTGATTCTTATCAGGAGGTCGTGCAAAAAATAGCCCCTTTATTCTTCAATTAGGTTACTTAATAAAATCTACCTTACCTAAATTGTCAATAGGAAGTTGGTTGGATTTTATAAAAAATTCCTATCTGATCTTTCGATTTATTGCATAGAGGATAGCCTCAATCCGTCGGCTGACTTTAAGCTTCCTAAAGATGTTGTTCATATGGCTTTTTACCGTCTTTTCGCTGATGAAAAGGGCATTAGCGATTTCTTTGTTTGAATAGCCTTTAGCGAGACAAGAAAGAACCTCCTTCTCCCTTGGAGTAAGAACCTCATCCTGATTGGTAGTCGTTTCTTCAGCTTTAGAATTGGCGATGGCCTCTCTTTCAAAGAATCTAGCCATCATTTTCCTCTCGATCCATAGCTCTCCATTATGAACTACCTGAATTGCCTTGATGAGATCGTTGATGCTTAAATCCTTGCAAAGATATCCCTTTGCCCCCGCTTTTAAGGCCTTAAAGATTATAGTTTCCTCCGGATCTTTGCTGAATACGAGCACCTTAGTCTTGGGGCTTTTTTCTCTGATTTGAGTAATGACTTTGATGACATCCATATTTGGCATGGAAATATCTAAGAGAACTACATCAGGCTTAAGGTTGCTGATGACATCGATTGCTTGGAGTCCGTTGACTGCCTCGCCTACTATTTTGATGCTCTTCTTTTGGTGCAGAATTAAGCAGAGCATTTCCCGGAATAGCGCATGGTCATTGGCGACTAAAACTCCGATTTTGGCCCCCATATCTTTTCTCCGATGTATAGATATTATATGTATATTGAGAGGGATAATAAATGGTAACTTTCATCTAATCCCATATAAGAATGGAACATGAATCTCTGAGCTTTTATACTCCCTCATCTAAATATTATGGCCTTACTCCAATCGACTATAAGTGCTGATCTCTGGTTTTCTCGATAACATCGTAAGAGGTTCGCCTGACCCAATATTTAAAGAACTTGGTTTTTGTCCTTGTTAGGATTATGCTTCATCTTTTTAGCTTATATCATATATCCCTTTTCTCAGACCAATTCTTTATATAAAAACAACCCTTTTCTGTCAATTGAAAGGGATTTCTAATTGTATTTCAGACACTAGATCATGATACATCTACTCTGGAGATCGATTTAAGGTGTGATATTCCCTCCAGATATAAAAGGGATGGAAATTTTCCTTAGCCCCCTTTTTTGGGTACTTTAATTAAAGAGAGAGATTATGAGCATTTTCCAAAAAGGAAACAACTAATACGTTAACTATTATGTCAAAAGCCGTCGGAAAAGGAAAAAAATAGGCCACTCAAAGAAACTAGCGTTGCAGGTTTTAAAAGATGTTCAATTAAAAATTGCCAAAGGCGAATATGTTTTCTCCAATCGAGATGGTGCTCCTTGCGGGGACATAAAAAGGGGATTTTTTGCTGTTTTTAAAAAGAGTAGGTATTAAATATTTTTGATTTCATGATTTTAGACATACTTTTGGTTCTCACCTTGAGATGCAAGGAGTAGACCTTAAAATAATTCAGCAGTTAATGGGGCATAAAGCTATTAGAATAACTATGTGCTACTCCCATCTTCCACCAAAGCATGTATAGGAAGCAGTACAAAAACTAGATAATTTGTTGACACTATTTGGACAGCAAAATAAAATTAAGGAGAATAGTTCTTCTATAAATCGTTGAGAATAACTGGTGCGCCCGTAGCTCAGTGGATAGAGCGGTGGACTTCGAATCCAAAGGTCGGGGGTTCAAATCCCTCCGGGCGTGCCACCCTTTCTTTTCTCTAGAAGCCCCTGAAATAAGCTAAAGCCAGTGGACAAGCTAGTGTACAATTTTGTTCGCAATTTTATTTCGATTTAGAAGACAACTGGAGAACTTCTATCCCCCCGTTTACCAATAGCCATTTTCCCCCTATTTCCTTGGATAAAAAGTCATAAATCAAGAGAATTTTTTCCTTGCCATTAGCCTTAAAAACAAGGTGGAGTAGTAACATAAGGAGGAAGTATGAAAATAAAACCCTTAGCTTTAGTTTTAACTGTATTGTTAATTGTGTCTCTTTTTGCCCAGAAAAATACTGACCAAGTTTATGAAGGTCTAATTGAAAAACCAATAGCGACGGACACTATGCCTGATTTTACCCCTCAAGTTATGAAGGGAGAAAAACCAGGAGTAATAATTACTTCAGTCTTCGTTATGGGTGATGGTGAAGTGGAGGACCTTTATGATGTTAACATGATTGACTTATGACACCACCACCGATGTTTATTTCTTTGTCACCTACACAGCCATGTGGAATACTAATGTCAAGTTTCACTTTGTGATTACTGGACCTCAGTATTATTCTTATACGACAAGCACATACAAACCTCGCTATAACAACAAATCTTATGTCTATCTTTATGGTGGTAAAAAAAATTTCTTTACCAAGAAAGGTCTTTACAAGCTTATCGTCTATGCTGAACAAATGTCTCCTTTCGGTGGGGAAGCAATTGTCGGAACTTGTAACTTTCGGGTTTATTAATTAGCACCAGGCAAATTTCGTTGCCTTTTTAATTCGTGGTGATTTTCAGCTCCCTAAGTAAATTCTTTCTGATGTCCTGGCGTTGCTTTCGCCACCCCTGCTGGCTGCTAGTTTGATAGCTGTAGCTACATTTTCGGTTAAATTTCTCCTTCGCCCTTTAATTATTATACATTATTGATAATTCTCCATTAATAGCCTTTATTTCTACCTACTCCCTATAAAAAAGAACGCATCATAATATCTTTTTCCTTTCTAGATGCTCTCAAAATTCCATTGAGAGGAGGAACATTTTTTGGTATCTTAAAGAGGATAATGAGCGTGATTTTATGTTCATCCCTAGGGCTATACCCGCTCCATTTCGATATCATTATTTGAAGGTTGGAATCTCAATCATCTAAGCAGGTCAAGTTCTACCAAGTAACTTGGGGAGCAAGCCTAATTTTAAAATTCAAGCAAGGAGAGAGCCATGTTTAAAGTAAAGAATTTAGCAATGGTGGCTGTGATTGTGGCTTTAATTGCTTTAGGTATTTTATCTTTCTCTTGTTTTCCGCAGAAAAAAGTGCCTGAATATTATCAGTTCTACCAGCCGGACCAGATTCATGAGACATGGATCGATTTAAATAATAATGGAGTAATGGATCCTTATGAAAATACTGAACTCCCAATTGAGCAAAGGGTTGAGGATCTCCTTTCCAGGATGACTCTGGAGGAGAAAGCAGCCCAGATTGCCATGCCTAAGAGGCTTGATGGAGGAAACTGCGATTCATGTGGAAATGGTGGAGTTTCACCGGCTATTGATCGCTTGGGCCTCCCCGAATTTTCTTGGTATGCAGATGAATCACTCCACGGAGTCCAATCTCTGAAGCCAGCCACTGTCTTCCCGTACAGTATAGCGATTGCTGCTACTTGGGATGAAAAATTGGTCCATGAGCTCTATTCAGCCGCCGGAGATGAATTCCGGGCTGCCTTTAACGTCGATAAGTTAAGGGGACTTGGTTTGGTGACTTGGTCTCCTGTGGTTCTGGAAATTCCTCACAACAAGAAATATGAAAGAGCTCCCGAAACCTATGGTGAAGATCCTTTTCTAACCTCGCGCTTGGCTGTAGCCACAGCCAGAGGTTTTCAAGGAGAAGACGATAATATCCCTTATGAAAAGGCAATTTGCACTGCCAAACATTTTATATATTGCTCAGGAGCTAGAGATGAATTTCCTCTTGGAAGCAATATTCCAGAAAGGACTATAAGAGAAATTATTTTTCCTGCCTACAGGGCTGCGATTCGAGAAGGCAATGTTGGCCAAATTATGACCGGTGCTGAAGGCTGGGACAAAGCACCCCACCTGGGAGGGGATCCCATCAATTACAGCCCGGTTATCCTGACTGAAGTTCTTCGCGAAGGCTGGGGTTTCAAGGGAATAGTCTGTGCTGATTGCGGTGCTCTGGGAGAAGCAGGAATTGAAGAAAATTTATTAGGTGCTGCTACTGCCCTTGAGGCTGGCCTCGATTCTAATGCTTGTGGCACCACTTATAAAAACAATCTTCCTCAGGCCGTAGAAAAAGGGATGGTTGACCTCAAGGCAATTAATAACGCAGTGAGAAACTTTCTAAGAATTAGATTTCGCCTGGGTCTTTTTGATCCACCTCAGATGAATCCTTATAATGAGTTAACTCCCCAGGAGAATGTCTTAACTAAGAAGCATATTGCCCTTGCTCTTCAGGCTGCTCGAGAGTCAATTGTTCTTCTCAAAAATGAAAATAGCTTGCTTCCTCTCGACAGGAAAAATATCCGCTCCCTGGCTGTCATTGGCCCTTATGCCGATAAGGCCAGAAGTTTGATCCCTCCCGACTATAACGGCACTCCTCCTTATTGGGTAACTCCACTTAAGGGTATCGAAAAAGCAGTAGCCCCGGGGACAGAAGTTAGAACTTCCCTCTCTTTTGATGTGGAGGAAGCCATTAAGGCCGCTAAGGGAACCGACGTGGCCGTGGTTATTACTGGACCTGACCCTGCTTTTGAAAGCACTCCCCGTAAGAATCTGGCTTTGCCGGAAGGATTCTTGCCTTTGCTCAAGGCGGTGGAAGGTACTGGCACTCCAACTGTAGCTGTTCTAGTCAACGGTACACCAATTTCCAGCGACTGGATGAAAGAACACATCCCGGCCATTATCGAGGCCTGGTACGGTGGAATGGAAGGCGGCACCGCCATTGCTGAGGTCCTCTTTGGTGATTACAATCCCGGCGGCAAATTGCCTTGGACCTATCCCCGAGTAGGGGTTGGTCCTTTGTATTACAATTACAAACCAGGTGAGATAACCTATGATCAAAGCACAGTGCTTTGGCCCTTTGGCTATGGCTTGAGCTACACTAAATTTTCCTACAGCAACCTTGAGATCTTTCCCAAATCAACTGACAGCGCTCACGTCAAAATCAAAGTTGAAGTGAAAAACGTGGGAGAAAGAAAAGGCGACGCAGTGGTTCAAATGTATCTGAGAGATGTGGAGGCTAGTGTGGCTGTTCCGCTCAAGCAGTTGAGAGGTTTTAAACGGGTGACTCTGGAGCCAGGGGAAGCCAAGACAGTGGAGTTTGAGCTCATGCCGGATGATTTAAGCCTCTTGGATGACAACTTAGAGACCATAGTTGAACCAGGAACATTCGAAGTCATGATTGGTGAGTCTTCAGAGGATATCGTCCTTAGAGATACCTTTGAAGTAACTGCTCCCGTTAAGGCCAAATTTAATTACAATAATCTCATGGTCACCAAGGACAAAGTTAAAGCACTTGAACCTTTTGAGGTAAAGGCTACAGTCATTGGAACTGGCGAACTGGAAGAGGGAGATGTAAAACTTTATGTTGATGGTAAGTGCCTTAAATCAAAGAAGGTCTGCTTGCAGCCAGGAGAAAGCAGAAATTTAAGCTTTACCTGTAAAATTGAGAAACCCGGTACCCATACCGTGACCATCGGCAACTTACCCGGAATAAAGATCTCTGTAGAATAAAATTTATAAAAATATTTCCCAGGAAGGGCCATAATCTTTTCCATAAATACTGGGCTTTTTCCAGAAAAAGCCCAGCTGCCGGGCAGATAAGATTGTATTGAGGAACCCTGATGTATCTTTTCTATTATCCAGCACCACCTGGAGATGCCGAGGCTAAATCACGGGGCTTTTCTTTGACTAGGAAAAGAAGAATCATCGCGACTAAGGTTAAGAGTAAGGATAAGGTAAAAGGAGCTAGTTTTCCCCAATTATCCCAAAGAAGGCCGGCGACCAGAGAAGCAGGGAGGGCACAAAGCCCGACAACCATTTGAAAAGCCCCTAAGATACTAGCTTTGAATTGCGGGGGGGCAAGTTCAGCCACCAGAGTTTTACTCACAGGTTCTAGTGCTCCCTTATGAGTTCCATAAAAAATGAAGCCCAGGATTAAAATTAGTTTGCTTTGCCCGAGGAGAAAAACCAGACAAACTGTTACCCAAATTCCATACCCCATCCAGAGCACTTTTTTCCGGCCGATCTTGTCCGCCAAGCGGCCAAAAGGAATCGAGGTTAAAAAAGCAAAGACAGAATAAATCAAATAGAGAACAGGAACTAAAGAGGTCTTAAACCCAAACTCCCGGGCGAAAATTAAAAGAAAAGAATAACTAAAGGAAGCCAGGGCAAAGAGAGCACTTAAAGTAAAAAGAATTTTCAGGTTAAAGTCTAAATGGCGGAAGTCGTATCCTTTATATAGGCGGCGCCCCTCTGGTTTTTTTTCTTTAATCATCCTAAGAATAACAATTGTTCCGATAAGAGTCGGCAGGGCGGCGAGCATAAAAAGTTGGCGGTAGCCGAGAAGATTAATGAGAAGAAGGCAGGTTAAAATGCCGGCTACGGCTCCTAGATGATCCATTGCTCTTAAGAGCCCAAAGTTTCGCCCCCGGTTGGCATCAGTTGAGGCTTCGGCAATGATGGCATCTCGAGGAGCACTTCTGATTTTTCCCCCTCGATCGATCACCCGAAAAGGGATGAGATGTTTCCAAGTTGGAGAAAGAGCGTATCCGATTCGCGAGAGAGCCCCAAGGAAGTAGCCGATCCAGATAAATATTTTACGACGCTGGATTCGATCGGAGATATACCCAGATAGAGCTTGCGAAAGAGAAACAATCGCTTCACCTAATCCGTCGATAAACCCGAGGACAGACATGTTGGCCTTAAGCACCTCAGTCACGAAAAGCGGCCAAACAGGATAGATCATGTCTGAACCAAAATCATTGAGAAAGGAGGCAAGGGCAAAAATTCGAATTACTTTTTTTTCTTCAGAAGATGAATTTGACATCATTAAAACTAATTATTACCTTTTTTTCTCTTTTTTCAACAAATAAAAAAGGCGTTTTCTCTTGAGACAGAGAATCTTTCCTTAAGTGAAAAATTTTAGATTATATTTTCTCTAAGGAAGCTTCTAAAAGCAAATTAAGAAAGATTATGCTTAGACCCAGAGCTCTCTCTAAGAGGGCGGCAAGTCTAAAAGCCAGAATGGAACCAGTAAGTTTATTTGCGCTTTTTGTCCTTATAATTTTTGATGTCTATGATTGATGGTGTCATTATTTAATGCCTTTCAAAAATCTCTACTACCCATCTAACATGGAACTGCATCATAAAACACCATCAAACATAATATAAACTTAAATGTGGTTTAGAGAGGAAAATCTTTGAGGTGCTCTTTCTTTAGCTTTTTTACTTAAAACTCCCTTATTCTAGTCAGCTTATCTATAGTGGTTATGGTGATTATTATTAATTAAGGTTTACTGTTCTATCAGGATAGAATGAACTTCAACCTAAATAGATAATTACTAAGAGGATTATCAGAAGAATTATCCAGGTAACAAGGGCTAGGTTAGTTGACTTTTTTGCTTTGGCTTCTTCTCATCAAGTAAGGGGGCGGACACCTTGGATAAGGAAAGTAACCACCCCGGCCAGATTGATGCCAATGAGGTTTGTTAGAAATAAAAGAAAAGCCTTTCCGGCCAAATAAAAGGAGAAAGTTAGCCTTAATGATTGACTCCTGTGGCCGCCAATGAAGCCATTTTTCAGGTAATCTTGGCTAGGGATTGAATATAAATGGGGGTCATATCTCCATAGCTAGAAATTAATCGCTACCCAATTATTAGGGGGCGATTAGTAATTACATAGGTCATCTTAAAATAGTAACCACACAGAGTGATTTTACCTTCTTGACAGGGTATCGGTGATGTGATAAATTCCGCCAGGATGTAGGGGAGTAAATGGGAAATGGGAGTTTCTTCAACAATGAAAAGGCATAAGAGCTTAATAGGAGTAATAGTATTATTAATTATTATCGTGATAGTTCTGGCTCAGAATAGAGATTATGTTCAAATTAAAGTTTTATTCTGGCATTTTTCGGCCCATAAGATTCTTTTTATTGTCGGAGTGATGATTTTTGGTTATTTAGTGGGCAGAGTACTCGAAGTTTCATTAAGAAAGTGAAGGGAGATAGTCCATTTTTATTTATTTTATAAGAAGGGATATTACCCAGAAGATTATTCTATGGCTTTGATTAAGGAGGAGGAGAAGATATTTTAAGTTTTGTATCTTTGAATCTTAGGGCTAATTAAAAAGAATTGAGAACAGTGATTCCCGAGGAGAGAAAACAGAAACAGTTAAATAGCTTAAAAAAAGAGATAAAGGCTTTGCAACAAGAAATAGCTAGTTTAAAAGAAAGTGCTGTTCGTAACAAAGCTCTCTTTGAATCGGCTAATGATGCCATTTTTGTTATGGAGGATGACCGGTTTATTGATTGCAATCAAAAAGCTGCTGAGATGTTTGGCTGTCAGCGGGGAGATCTTCTTGGAGAGACTCCCTATGAGAAATTTTCACCCCCTTTTCAACCAGATGGCTTGCCATCTTCAAAGAAAGCGCTGCAAAAAATAAAGGCTGCTTTTGCCGGACAACCGCAATTTTTTCCCTGGACTCATTGTCGCCGAGATGGTTCGTTATTTGAAGCTGAAGTAAGCTTAAGTTTGGTTGAAATAGGTTCCAAGAAAAACGTTTTAGCTATTGTTCGGGATATAACTGCTCGGAAAAAGGCAGAAGAGATGCTCCAAAAGTCGCTGAAAGAAAAAGAAATTCTTCTCCAAGAGATCCACCATCGGGTGAAAAATAACCTGCAAATTATCGTCAGTCTTCTCCGGTTACAAATTTCTTCTGAAGAAGATAGCCGGTTAGTAAATATGTTTCGGGAATGCCAAAACAGGATAATGGCCATGGCCTTTGTTCACGAAAAGTTGTACCAATCTCATGACCTAACCCGGGTGGTTTTTACTCAATACATTCGTGATTTTGCTCAGGAATTAAGCACTGCTTTTGGAATCAAAGAAAGAGGGATTGAGCTTAAAACGTTTCTCGAGGAAATAGAATTAGATATTAACCGAGCCATTCCTTGTGGATTGATTTTTAATGAATTACTGACCAATGCTATTAAGTATGCTTTTCCAGGGAAAAAGATTGGGGAGATCATTATTCGGTTACAGCGGGAAAATCAAGATCAGATTTCCCTTGAAGTTTGTGATTCAGGAGTTGGCTTGCCGAGTGATTTTGATCAGGAAGCTCCGAAAAGCTTAGGTTTAATGTTGGTTAACTCATTAACTGCTCAAATAAACGGCAAATTAACCATAGATACCAGCTATGGAACAACTTTTAAAATTGTTTTTCCAGGTTAATTGGTGATTTTTTTTCTTTATTGTTTCAGGTTTTAGTCAAATTCCTCTCATTCTAAATGTAGCTCTAAGGCCAGGGCTGAATTTTTCTTCGATTTCAGGCAGAGTTGACAATCTTAAGATCAGATTATATTTTACTTGCGTTTATTAAAGATGAAGATTTAAACTGGGACGAAGGAGATTTTTTCTTATTATGGTTAGGAATAAAGAAAGAGCTCCGGTCACCGAGCTGGCCCGGGATATGAGCTTGCTTCATGTGACCATGATTGGCGTGGGGGCAATGATTGGGGCTGGAATTTTTGTTCTTACCGGAATTGCTGCTGGAGTAGCAGGCCCGGCGCTCTTGCTGGTCTTTGCTTTTAATGGCCTCGTTACCTCGTTAACAGCGATGGCTTATGCCGAGTTGGGTTCCTGTTATCCTGAAGCGGGGGGAGGATATCTATGGGTGAAAGAAGCTCTTCCCCAACCCAACGGGTTTCTATCCGGCTGGATTAGCTGGTTTGCCCACGCGGTGGCTTGCAGTCTTTACTCCGTAGCCTTTGGAGCTTTTACTTATGATTTATTTAAAATAGCTGGTCTCGACCTGGCTAAAATTACCTCTTTTCTTCCTGGCCCGGAAACCCATACTGCCGCGGCTAAGTTCACGGCGGTTATAGTCGTTATTTGTTTTATCTACATCAATTATCGCGGGGCCAAAGAAACCGGGCAAGCTGAGAGCCTAGTCACAATTTTGAAAATTGTGATCATTGCCTTATTTATTGGTTTTGGCCTCTACGCCATATTTTTCGGCCGACTTGAGGAACCTTGGACGGGCCACTTTGAGGGATTTTTTCAAAAAGGGCCATTGGGAATAATCATGGCCATGGGTTTAACTTTTATCGCCTTTGAAGGCTACGAAATTATTGCTCAATGCGGGGAAGAAGTAAAAAACCCGAAACGGAATATTCCCCGATCAATATTCTTGTCCTTAGTGATCGTGGTGCCTATTTATATTTTGGTTGCTTTTGTGGCCTTAGGGGCAGTTGTTCCACCTGAAGGACAACCTTCTTGGATGTATCTGGGACAAAAAGGTGAATTGGCGATGATTGAGGCGGCTGAGCACTTTATGCTCGGGAAAGTAGGAAGGATTGTATTTTTGATTGGGGGATTGTTTTCAACTATGTCTGCTCTTAACGCCACTATTTATTCTTCTTCTCGGGTTAGTTTTGCCATGGGCCGTGATCATAATCTTCCGGGAGTTTTTGGCTTAATTCATAAGAAAAAAAGAACTCCTCACATGGCTATTTTCTTTTCGGGAGCACTGATTATTCTAATGGCGGTGGCCTTGCCCATCGAGGATATTGCCAGTGCCACCGATGCCATGTTTTTGATTCTGTTTATTTTTGTCAACCTGGCGGTGATAAACTTAAGGAAAAATCGACCCGATCTTGATCGAGGTTTCAAAGTTCCTTTTTTTCCTTATCTGCCTTTACTGGCCACCTTGTTGAACTTAGGGCTGGCTGTATTTTTATTTTTCTACCGGCCCTTAGGTATTTGGGTTTGCGTGGGTTACTTATTAATGGGCATTGCCCTTTATTATTTTTATTCTCGGAAGAAGGAATTTGAGGCCAAGGCAGCGCCAATTGTTCATGCCGAAAGAGCTGTTTTTCGATTGGATACCTGCCATTTTCATATCTTGGTGCCAGTAGCTAACGAAAGTACAGTGAACCAATTGCAACAGTTCGCCATTAAAATAGCCAAAGCTTATGATGCTGACATTACCAACCTTCATGTCATTGGCGTCCCGGCCCAGCTTCCCCCTAGTGAAGGAAGAAAATATCTCGACCAAGCCCGCAATTTGTTAAATAAAGCAGTTGTCTTGGCCGAGAGGGAGGAAGTACCTGTCCATTCGCTAATTAAGCTAACCCATAATATTCCTAAAGCGATTATTGAGACTTGTGAACAAAGAAAGATTGACTTGATGATCCTCGGATGGGAAGGGGAGGTCCCGGCCAAAGATCGTGTTTTTGGCACCATATTAGACGAGATAGTTCTTAATACTGTCTGTGATATTGCTTTGGTCTGCCGGGCTCCATCGCAAGAGATGAAGATAGAAAGAATACTTATCCCCGTCAGCAATCTCAAGTATGCTCTTCTTTCTTTGAAACTGGCAGAAGCTTTAACTATCGAGAAGAAAGCTCCCATTGTTCTCTTTCATGCCACCCACCGCGAAGATACGCAGGAAATTATCCACCATTATCAAGATGAGTTGGATAAATTAAGAGAAGAGATTGATCCTAGCCGCTATAAAATAGTCGTGAAGCGAACCTCGCGAATTGGTGAAGCAATCCTGGCTGAAACCCAGCATCATGATTTGATTATCATGGGTGCTCCGGAAGAAGGATTAGTTCGCCGGGCTTTATTTGGTGATTTACCAGTCCAGATTGCCCGGGAGACGGAGGGGGCTCTTATCTTAACCAAAAAATATACAGGAGATGTAAAATCCTGGTTTCAAAAATTTTTCGGCTCCCGCAAAACCATGCTGGATTAAGCTCAAAGTTGGTTTTTACTTCAGCAGCTAATCTTGGTTATCGATAAAGCCAGAGGAATTAAACTTACCCCTCTTTTTAAGGATAGAATAAATTACTCTTTCAATTTTAAGTGTTCATTCGTTGAAAAATAGGATGTGTCCCGAAGAATAGGATGCGTCCTTATAAATGTGATGTGGCCTGATGTCCAAGATGGGGCCCGCTAAATAGGGAAACGCGTGATGAATTTGACGAGGCTCGATAAATAAGATGGAACTCGATAAATAGAATAAGGCCTCCTTAGATTAGTGATATTCTTTTTAACCTTGAATTCTCTTCTGTCCTAGCGGTCTTTGCTCTCCTGCGTCTTGGTTAAGATTATGCTAGAAAAGAGAAAAAACAGCTTAAGGTGGAACTGAGGGTTTGAACGAATATGGCCTAGTTAGAGGAATGACAATTTTTCCTGCCTCCAAAGATATTCATTGGCGGTGAGGGAAATAATATTTCAGAAATTAGTTTGTTAAATTAATAAATTATCTATTGACATTAATAATTAAATTGATTATTAAAATATTACATTGATAAATAATATATTATTTGCTAACGAATTGATTTGTATTTTTTCTCAGCCAGAAGGGGAAAAACAGCAAGGGAGAAAGGGTGGGTTTTTCACTTCGAGCCTAGTCAAAAGTCTGGTTCTTTTATATCAGGATGAAGAAGAACGCTTATTGGAGAGAGTTGGTGACTTCCAAGTTATTCCTTCTTATTCATTATCCTTATTTAATTTTTTCATCGGGACATAGCGGTCGCACCTGATCGTTTTTTAGGAAAGGAGTCATTATTTGGCTTTGGATATGGGGAAATTATTTTAAGGAGGGTTAATGCGTAAAAAAATTGGAGTTTTTGTTTGTCATTGCGGGATTAACATTGCCGGCACAGTTGATGTCAAAACGGTGGCCAAGGAACTTTCCCAGTACCCTGGAATTGAATATGCAGTCGATTACGTCTACATGTGTTCTGACCCAGGCCAGAATATGATTATCGAGAAGATCATGGAGAAAAAGCTAGATGGAGTTGTGGTGGCCTGTTGTTCACCTAACCTCCATGAATCAACTTTCCGTCGAGCCGCTCAATCGGCTGGCTTAAACCCCTTTGAATGCGAAATTGCTAATATCCGCGAGCAATGTAGCTGGGTTCATAAAGACAAAGAGAAAGCTACCGAGAAGGCAATAAAGATAACTGAAGGAGTGGTCGAGAAAATTCGTTGGAATGAGCGCCTCCAGCCCATAAAGGTTCCGGTAACCAAACGAGCTTTGATTATTGGGGGAGGAATTGCAGGGATTCAAACCGCTTTGGATTTAGCTAATAGTGATATTGAAGTTGTTCTGGTGGAGAAAAATCCTTCCATCGGAGGCCACATGATTCAGCTATCGGAAACATTTCCCACCCTTGATTGTTCGCAGTGCATTTTAACCCCGAAAATGGTTGAAGTATCTAAACATCCCAAAGTTAAGCTCTACACTTATAGTGAAGTTCAGGAAGTGAGCGGTTACGTCGGGAATTTTCAGGCAAAAATACTCCAAAAGCCGAGATATGTAGATCCAGATAAATGCACCCTGTGTGATGAGTGCTCCCAGGTTTGTCCGGTAGTCGTTCCCAACGAGTTTGATTTAGGATTAACCGGAAGAAAGGCAGTTTATATTCCCTTCCCGCAAGCAATTCCGGCCACCTATACTTTGGACATCGAAGCTTGCCCGGGGGTCCTCCCCATTGCTTGTGGCAAGTGCTGGGATGTCTGTGAACCGAAGGCGATCAATTTTGATATGCAACCTGAAGTGATTGAAGAAAAAGTAGGAGCGGTTGTGGTGGCTACCGGTTATGACCTTTATGACAAAAAGAACATGGCCGAATATGGATACGGTAAGTATCCTGATGTTTTGGACGGACTGCAATTTGAGCGCCTACTTTCTGCTTCGGGACCTACGAGGGGCAAAATTCTCAGGCCTTCTGACCATATGGAACCTAAAGAAATTGTTTTTATCCAGTGTGCCGGATCGCGCGATCCCGAGCTCCATAATAAGTATTGTTCCCGGATTTGCTGCATGTATACGGCTAAACACGCCAAACTTTACAAGCATCATGTCCATGATGGTCAAGCTTATGTCTTTTACATTGATATTCGAGCGGGCGGTAAAGGTTATGAGGAGTTTGTTAACCGCAGCATGGAAGAAGAAGGTGTTCTTTATCTTCGAGGAAAGGTCTCTAAAGTTTTTGAAGAAAATGGCAAGTTGGTGGTCTGGGGAGTGGATACTCTGGCTGGTCAAGATATTGAGATTAGAGCCGACATGGTCGTTCTAGCCATGGCCATTCGGCCTTCATCTGGAGCAGAAAAACTGGCTAAACTCTTGAAAGTGGCTCAGGATTCGGATGGATTTTTTGCCGAAGCTCACCCCAAGTTGCGTCCGGTGGAAAGCTTGACGGCCGGGGTTTTCTTGGCTGGAGTAGCCCAAGCTCCCAAGGACATTCCTGATACCGTATCTCAGGCAGGAGGAGCAGCTATTAAAGTAGTTTCTATTCTTTCGCAGCCAGAGTTGCTCCATTCGCCACTTGTTGCCCGGGTGAATAAGTCCCTTTGCACAGGATGTGGTATGTGCGTTGAGGTTTGTCCTTTCTCGGCTATTTCGCTTCACGAGGACAAAGCAGAAGTTAATGAGGTCCTCTGTGAAGGTTGTGGTACTTGCGCAGCCACTTGTTTACGGGCAGCTATTGAAGTCAAGAACTTAACCCATCTTCAAATTTATGACATGCTGGGTGTTTATCTAGGAGGGTTGAGATGAACAAGGATCACGAACCAAGAATTGTGGCTTTTCTTTGTAAATGGTGTTCTTCGGCCGGCTCCGATATGGCCGGAGTTTCGCGATTAGAATATCCCCCTAATGTTATCCCCATCACCGTGATGTGCTCAGGAAGTGTCTCCCCTATTTATATCCTTTCTGCTTTTAATCTAGGAGCAGATGGAGTGCTTGTTTCTGGATGCCATCCTGGGGATTGTCATTATATTAAGGGTAATATGTATGCTCGAAGACGAATGGCTTTCTTGAAGGAATTGCTTCCTTACCTAGGTCTTGAACCTGAAAGATTCCAGATGTCTTGGGTCTCAGCGGCCGAAGGAGTTAAATTTACCCAGATTATCAAAGATTTTGTGGCCCAATTGAAACCCCTCGGTCCTCAGACATACTTAAGGAGGTCGCTCTGATGGTGAAAATTAGCGATGTTAGGCAAGAAGCTAAACGGCTGTTAGAGAAGGGAAAGGTTCGGGGAGTAGTGGGCTATGTTCCCGGAACAAGAGGAGGCTGGGCGATTCCTTACCTTATTCAAGAAGCAGAGAGAGCTGAGCAACTCGTTTGGGACCCTACCTGTGTGCATAATCTAGCTCTTTTTGTTGTCGAAGAAAAGAAAGAACAAGCTAAGCAAAAAGAACCAGATAAAAGGCCCTTAGCCGTGATGGTGAAAGGATGTGATAGTCGAGCGATAAATGTTCTTCTCCAAGAGAAATTTATTAACCGCGAAGAAGTTGTTCTCCTAGGGGTGTCCTGTGAAAACAGCGGGGTTGTTGATCGTCGAAAGATTACCCATTTACTTCATGGACAACAAGCCGGAGAAATACGTTTTGGTGATAATGGAAATATTGTTGTGGTAGTTAATGGTGAACGCCGGATTTTTGATCCTCAAGAAGTGTTGGCGGATCGATGTTTGGAATGCCAGTATAATTTCCCTGTTGTTTTTGACTATTTTTATGGGGAAAAGATTAAGAAAACACCGCCTGCTCCGTACGCCCAAGTAGAGAAGTTGGAAAGTTTTTCCCTCGAGAAAAGGCGTCAGTTTTGGGAAGAAGAAATGGCCCGGTGTTTAAGGTGTTATGCTTGCCGGTCGGTTTGCCCCATGTGTTATTGTGCTGAGTGTGTGGTTGATCCCATAAGTTTTGCGGTTGAACCAACCACTACCGCTGAAGAAAAAGCTAAGAAAATAAAATGGATTGAAAAATCTCCTCTTTTATCGGAGAATTTTGTCTATCATCTTGTTCGGGCGATTCATTTGGCCGGCCGGTGTGTTGATTGCGGGGAATGTGAGAGGGTCTGTCCGGAGGGGATTTCTATTCGTCTGCTCAACAAAAAATTAGAGAGGGAAGCCTTACGTCTTTTCAATTATGTGGCCGGGACAGACAGTCAGGCTCCCTCTCTTCTCTCTACCTTCCAGGAAACTGATCCTGAGGATTTTATATGGTGAGACCATGGAAAAGATATTAAAAAAGTCAGATTTAGGCAAATGGGTGGGGAAATTATCGGCGTTTGATTGTTATGCTCCTACCAAGGAAAATGATCATTGGGAATTTAATCAGGTTACTTACCTAGATAGCTTGCCTGAGGATTATACTCAAGTTAATGTGCCCCTAAAAAAGGTTGTTCTTCCTAACCGGGAGGTGCTTTTCAATTTTGAGGATAATCGCAACGGCGGGCCCCATATCCAAGAGGTCTTACCGGAGGAGAAGGAAGTAGTTGTTTTTGGGGTGCGGGGTTGCGATGCTCGAGGAGTGGCTTTGCTCAGCAAGATTTTTAGTAAAAGTTCTCCCGATATTTATTTTGAGCGACGGAAAAATCAACTTTACGTAGTTGGCTTGAGTTGCTATCCTCTTCCTGGGGATAATTGTTTTTGCCTTTCGGTTGGAGGAGGGCCATTCTCCACTCAAGGTATGGATATCTTGCTCAGTGATATTGGGGGGAAATACTTTGTGGAAGTTTTAACCCCCAAGGGAGAGAAGTTAGTTGAACTGGGTTGGGAGTTTTTCGCCGAACCAAATGACCAAGACCGGCAGGACCGTCTCCGACGAGAGAAAAAAGCCCAGGAGATGTTTAATCTGGAAATTCATGAAGCAGAAAAGAAGGCCGGTGTGCTTCATCATCTTTTTGAGGATAAAATTTGGAAAACTGAGTCCTTTCGTTGTTTGAAATGTGGAATTTGCACTTATTTATGTCCTACTTGTCATTGTTTTGATATTGCTGATGAACTTGCCTCTCCGGTTCCCTTCCAAGGCAAGAGAGTTCGTGTTTGGGATACCTGCCAGTTCCCGGATTTTACTATGCATTCCTCAGGACATAATCCCCGGCCGGATAAGTCCTCGCGCTTAAGGCAAAGAATAATGCACAAATTTCTTTATTTTGTGGAAACATATGGTGAAATTATGTGCACTGGGTGTGGACGCTGTGTCTCGAAATGCCCGGTGGGGATTGATATTGTCAATATTTTAAATAGGGTGGAAAGCCATGAAGGATAATCCTTATTTGCCTCAATTAGCCCGGATTGTAACCATTAAAGAAGAGGTGGGAGGTAGTAGACCCATAAAGAGCTTCCGGATGCAACTTCTTAACGGTCATCGATTTGATTTTAAGTGTGGCCAATGCGCGATGATATCTGTGCTCGGGAAGGGAGAGTCGATGATCTCCATTTCTTCCAGTCCTCTAGAAAGAGACTATCTCCAATTCAGTGTCTTGAAAATGGGCCGAGTGACCTCTGCTCTCCATGAAATGGAGCAAGGAAGTATAGTGGGTCTTCGCGGGCCTTACGGGAATGGATTTCCCCTTGAGCAATGGACAGGCAAGAATTTGATTTTTATCGGTGGGGGGATTGGTTTGGCGCCGATCTGGTCAGTTTTGCAAACCGCTCTCCGTCAACAAAATGATTATGGCCAGTTGAGCCTTTTTTATGGGGCTCGTACTTCGAGTGACCTGGTGTTTAAGGACGAGCTGAGGAAACTAAAAGATACTCTGCCTGTTTATTTGTCCATTGACGTGGAAGAACCTGGGTGGACAGAGTTTGTTGGTTTTGTGCCCCAAAATGTAGCCGATAAGAAACCTTCTCCCGATAATGCGATCGCTATCACCTGTGGTCCTCCAATAATGATAAAATTTGTTATCAAAACCATTCAAGAATTGGGATTTCAAGACAACCAGATCTATACCACCGTAGAAAATAAAATGAAGTGTGGGATTGGTAAATGTGGACGGTGTAACATTGGACCTCACTATATTTGTAAAGATGGTCCTGTTTATTCTTGGGCCAAACTGAAAACCTTGCCCCAAGAATATTAATTTTTAAAGAAGAGGCGGGAAGCTTTTTCTTGGCTTTTAAAAAGGAGGGAAAATGATTGATTTAGCTACTTTAAGGAAGTTCGACATCTTTAAAGGTTTAACCGATGCCGAGCTGGAAAATATTCAGAGTATTGCTAAATTAGAAAAGTTTAAGGCCAATACCAGAGTTTTTGAAGAGGATTCGTTGGCGATGAAAATGTATCTTGTTTTAAAAGGGAGAGTGGAAATCCGATTAAAAAAAGCAGCTGGTTTTATGCCAATTACGATAGATGTAGTTGGGCCCGGAGAAATATTTGGGTGGTCAGCCGTAACCAATCCTTTTACTTTTACAGCAGGCGCGTGGACAGTAGCTGACAGTGAATTAGTGGCCATCAATGGTGAAGTTCTGCGCAAAATATTTAAAATCAATAATCATCTGGGTTACAAGGTTATGATGCAGATTGCCGCTGTTATTTCTAAAAGATTTAGGTCGTTGAGTAAAAAAATGGTGGAACTTCTACCGGCTCAAGCAGTAGGTGGGGAGAGAAAATAAGAAAGAATCAAAAATCGCGTTAAAGGTGTTTTCCTAAGAACGTCTAGCTGAGGATCTAATAACTATTTATTCACATTTATTGGTGTCTAATTTATTTGTGTCCGGCTTTGAATTCGCCACCCAAAGCCCATCTTCCTTGAGTCATTACTTTTTTAATAATCTTTACTCTCATTTGCCCTTTATAACTTGGAAAATTTTTCAAATCTATAAGAATTCATAAAGAATTTATCAATTTTTTAAGTTAATCTTCGACTAACATTAATGAAAAAATGAGAAAGATGTTTTCTTCTGGTGATCAAATGAGATTGTTCTTTTCTAATCGTAAGCCTGCAGATCACCTAGAAGAAACAAAAGAATCAGTTCTTTGGCGAAGCTTTTCCACAATAATTAGTCAAGTTGGCGATTTTGATTGCTTTCTCCAAGAATCATGTGAGATCATTCATGATCTTGATTCCTATGACTTGATTTGGCTAGGGCTTTGGGAAGATGAAAAAAAGCTTCTCATTCCCCGGGCTATTGCTAGTTCGAGTCCTCAGTATGATCAAGTGCCCCTTTTAAGTGTCAATAATCTTCATTCTCTTTTAACTCCGGAAAGGGAGGCCTTACTCAAAGCTCAACCCATTTTAGCTTCTGTTTCTCAGATGAAGAAAAAAAACCGGGAGTGGGCCGAGTTATTATCGCAGTTAGGATTACAGACAGTAGTTTGTTTTCCACTCGTTTATCAGCAAAAAATCTATGGTTTGATAAATCTTTATTCCTCTGAAGAGAAAAAGTTTCATGATAATGAGTTTTCAGTGTTAGCAGGGCTAGCTGATTTGCTAGCTTTTAAAATCCATGCCCACCAAGAAGAATCGGAGAGAAAGAGATTAGAGTTGGAAGTGGAGCTTCAAGCCCAGAAATTAAGAAAAACGATGGAGATGACTATTCAAGCCCTGGCGGTGACCATTGAAATGAGAGACCCTTACACGGCCGGGCATCAACGGCGGGTGGCTCAATTAGCCTCAAGAATAGCTCAGGAAATGAGACTTGAAGAAGAACAAATTCTGAACGTCCGATTGGCCGGGATAATCCATGACATTGGTAAAATTTATATCCCTGTTGAAATCCTCACCAAACCAGGCCGGTTAAACGATTATGAAATAAGTATGATCAGATCTCATCCTCGATTTGGTTTTGATATTATTAAAGAAACTGACTTACCCAAAAAAATAGGAGATATAATTATTCAGCATCATGAAAGGATGGATGGCTCAGGTTATCCGCTGGGTCTAGCTGGGGAGGAAATTCATCTCGAATCAAGGATATTAAGCGTGGCCGATGTTGTCGAGGCCATGTCTTCCCATCGGCCTTATCGGCCTGCCTTGGGGCTGGAAGCCGCCTTAGAGGAAATTAACCAGCATAAAGAATTCCTTTTTGATCCAGATGTAGTTGATATTTGTCTGGATCTGTTTGCCGAACAAAAATTTTGCTGGACTCGAGAAGAGACAATTTCCTCGCTAACTAATTAATTAGTTTTATTCCCCCTCATCACCCTTTTGGCGGCTTCCTCTTGTTATTTGCTTTCTTACCGCCGGAAATCAGGCGGCCGGGTAATCATCGGATTCAAAATCTCTTAATTAACTTCTTAAGAAAGCCCCCTTTTCCTGAACTTTAGAAAAAGGAAATTTGATTAAACCTGTTTCCTAGGAACTAGTTTTTAAGCGAGTTAAACTCTGGGTTGGGTGAATTAAGGTGATGAAGTATAATGGAGGATGTTTATTTTTATCCGCAAAAAAGAGGAGGCCTTTCTGAAGGGTAAAGTTCGGCTGAGGAAAGATATAAGGCAGGCTCCGTGGCTTGTCAGCTACTCAGAATTCTGATAAGAATCAAAAGTTGGATGTCAGGGAATGAAAATGGATGACTCAATAATAGTTAAAAATTTAACTCGAAAATTTGGGGAACTGGTGGCAGTTAACAATATTAGCTTTTCTGTTCACCAAGGAGAATTATTTGGTTTTCTTGGGCCAAATGGAGCAGGGAAGACCACCACCATTAATATCTTGGCTACTCTTCTGCGACCCAGTGCTGGGCAAGCTTTTGTGGCTGGCCATGAAGTAACCCGATCTCCACATGAAGTAAGAAGGAATATTGGCGTTGTTTTCCAGGAAATAGCCTTGGATAGTAAACTTACTGGTCAGGAAAACTTAGAGTTTCATGCCATGATGTATGGCCTTTCAAAGCAAAAGCGGCGTTCTCGTATCTACGAAGTCTTAAGCTTAGTCGATTTGGTGGAAAAAAAAGATATGCTGGTTGAGAATTATTCAGGGGGGATGAAGAGGCGTCTGGAAATTGCTCGAGGATTAGTCCACAGCCCTAGAATACTTTTCTTAGACGAACCGACGTTAGGACTCGATGCTCAAACAAGGCGGCATATTTGGGAATACATCAAAAGGTTAAATGGAGAAGAAAAAGTAACCATAATTTTGACCACCCATTACATGGAAGAGGCCGACAATCTTTGTCATCGAGTGGCCATCATGGATGAAGGAAAATTTGTGGCTCTGGATACTCCGAAAAAATTAAAGGATTTATTGGGGGGTGATGTGGTTACTTTAGAGTTAGAGCGTTTTCATCCTGCAGTCATCCAAAAATATGAAACCCTACCTTGGATAAAAACAATCAAAGACCATAATAATAGTCTCCTTCTAACCATGGAAAAAGCCGAAAAAAGAATTCCCGGGCTAATCCGTGTTGCCGAGACGAATGGTAACCGGGTAACTTCAGTAAGTTTGCACAAACCAAGCTTGGAAGATGTTTTTCTCTATTTTACTGGTCGTCATATTCGAGATGAGGAAGCCAACTCCATTGAGCGTCAACGAAGTAAATTTCGTCATCATATACGGGGGAGAAGATGAGCTATATTGCTATTTATGTTCTTTGGTTAAGAGAAATGAAAAGATTTTGGCGGGCAAAATCAAGAATTGTAGGTGCTCTAGCCATGCCTCTCTTTTTTTTGGCTTTCTTAGGATTAGGGTTTAACCGGATGGGGATTTCAGGCTTATCGCCGGGAATCAACTATATTTCTTTTCTTGTTCCCGGGATATTAGGGATGAGTCTTTTATTTTCTTCCACTTTTGGAGGGTTATCCGTTCTTTGGGATAAAGAGTTTGGTTTTATGAAAGAAATCATGGTCGCTCCGGTGAGTCGAGTGTCAATTGTTCTCGGCCGGATTGCCGGGGGAGTAACCACAGCCTTGATTCAGGCGACGATGATTATGGCTGTCGCGATGGCCATGGGTTTTAGACCTTTTTCTTGGTTATTATTTAGTTTGTCTCCGATTATTATGATTTTAATTTCAGCTTGTTTTCTTGGTCTTGGATTGAGTTTTGCTTCCCAGATGAAGGACTTGCAGGGATTTAGTATTGTCATGAATTTTGTTATTTTCCCTCTCTTTTTTCTCAGTGGAGCCTTGTATCCTATGGATAATTTCCCTCATTGGTTGAAGATTATTTCCTTCCTTGATCCCCTAACTTACGGCGTGGATGGACTAAGAAGTGTTTTGATTGGCGCCTCTTCTTTTGCTTTATCTTTAGATTTAATCGTTATTTTTATTTCGGCTTTAGGGATGGTTATTTTAGGGGCTTATCTTTTTGAGAGAAGTGAGAGCCTCTAATGAGTTATTACGACGAGCTAAGCCGTCACTATGAGCGATCTCTAGCCGAGAAGACGAAAAAATTACATCAGATTTTACCCGCGATTGGTTACTCAGCAGATAAGGTTAAAATCAGACCTTCTCCTTTTCAGGAATTCCGGTTACGCGGAAAATTCAAGGTTTATACCTCAGGTAAGGTTATGGGAACAGATCCAGTAAAGGGAGAAGTTCCGTATACCCAAGCCTTATGGATTTTTCCCAGCTTTATTTGCCAGGCGGTCCGCCGGACAGTATCATTAATTATTCTTCATCGCCGAGAGTGGCCAGTCGATGGATTTGAAATTAAAGGAGCGCATCAAAATAAAGAAGTCTTTCTCATTCTGGCCGTGAAAAAATCCCGGAGGGGGAAATCTTATGATGCTTTTGCTCAATTGTTACTCAAAGAAGTCCCTTGCTTGGCGGGAGTGGCTATTCCTTCGCAAAAAAGAGTTTATGGAGCAGAATATATATCTCATTTTGTCCTTGGAGAGCGGCTTCTGTCTCACTATCAGGCCTTTTTTCAGGTGAATCCTCATTTGCTTTCCTGTTTTCTCTCCCAGATTAAGCGAGAAGTTGAGACTCTTAATTTTCAAGAAGCTTACGATTTATATTGTGGGGTAGGGTTGTTTTCGCTGCTCTGTCTTCCCCCTGAGAAGAGAATAATCGGCATTGATCTCAATAGTTATGCTATTAATAGTGCCCGGCTTAATGCTCTGAACTTATCGCGAGCCACAGCCTATTTCTTCAGCCAGAGGGCGGAGGAATTCTTAGCGTCTTGTTCACCCCGTCCCGATTCCTTGTGGATAATTAACCCTCCCCGCCAGGGTTGTGAAAGTAAAGTTATTAAGCAGTTGCTAGAGCTTACTCCTTCATGGATATTATTTGTCAGTTGCTCTTTGGTAACTTTAAAGAAAAATGTTTTTTCATTGGTCAAAAATGGATATAAGATTATGTCCCTGGATGCTTATGATCAATTTCCATTTTCTCCGTTCCTGGAGACAGTGACTTTAATGAGAAGAGGAGAGGCAAAGTCAGCAGCTTAAATTAATTAAGCCTCCCTGGAGGAACTAGAAAAAAAGTTTATTGAATAAAGTTAAAGAGTAAAAATAAAGAAAATTTAAAGGATGGGGAAATGAAAAAAGAAAATCAAGAAAGGTTTAATCGCGCTATAATTCGCCCCTATCGAGAAGAAGACGAGAGCCAGGTTTTAAATTTAGTTCATGAACTAGAAGAAGAACTGGCGGAAAAATTCCCCAATGTTCAGATTGAATCAGCTGTTCAGACTTACCGTCTTCGTTATCTACAAAAAGGAAATAAATATGTTATTTACGTGGCCGAAGTTGATGGGAAAGTTGTTGGCTTTCTTCTTGGGTATCCTTCCCTGGGTATTCCCGAGGTTGATAGTCTTTATGATGTCCTTCCATTGGAGAATGGTCAACTGACGGAGGAATTTTATCTTCAAATGACCTTTGTCTCCAAACCCTACCGCAATAGGGGAATATCCACTGCTCTCCATCGAGAAATTATTAACTATGCTTTTGAGCATGGCTATCGAGAAATATATGCCTGCATCGCCAAATGGAATATTCCAGAACTGAGGGTAATTCGTTCCCTCCGATTCCAAGCCAAAGATTTAGGAACAAGGTATCGCTTGAGCTTGAAACTTGATAAAACTGATGCAAATAAATTGGGTAAGAAAGGAGAATAAATTGAGAGTTAAAGGATTTTTGGTGATTTTAGTTATGGTGGCTGCCTTAGTTATTATTCTCTGGACCTTAAAAGGGAATAAAGAAAATGAAGTGCCTGAGCAAGTTGAAGCTTTTTCTCGAACAAAAATTAAGCTTACTCTGGCCAATTTAAGGGCCCTGGAAAAGGCAGTGTTAACTTATAGTGTTCAAAAAGGAGAATTACCTTTAACATTGAAGGAATTGCAAACTATGGGCCCCTTAGGTGCAGGCCTTTTTGATGCCTGGGGGAGAGAAATTAAGTACGAGAAGCTCTCAAGAGATAACTTTCGGTTAACTTCTGCTGGACCGGATGGAGTATTTGGTAACGATGATGACCTTCGCCTAGACCGTTAAAGATTTTTGTCTTTTCTTTATCGTCGGGGGCAGAAAAGAACTGAATAAATAATTTAAGGGGGAGATTCAGAAGCAAGTTGGATTAGCTTCTTGGCTATATTTTTTACTGAAGGAGCTAAAGGGCTCTGATGGTAACGATCAAGTAATGATTCTTGTTGGTGGGGAAGAGAAAACATTTTTTCATCATAGGGAATAGTACCCAGAAAATGAAGATCGGTTACCAAATATTTTTGAACCATATTGACGATCGATTCTCCAAGGAGAGCATCTTTTTCATCTCGAATTTTATTGACAATTAAGCCTGGACGGAATTGTTTGAGGGCGGTAAAAAAAATCTGAGCATAGGTTCTGTCACGAGATATAATTTCGTTTAAAAAGCTGTAGACGGATTTTGAGGAATCGTAAATCTGGGTGGTTATACTTTTGATGAAACTGTGGATTTGGTAATAATCAATATATAATTTAAATATGCGGATAATGCATGATTTAAGAAAATAATAAGCGCTTTCAATGGAAACAGGGTCGGGATTGATGACGAGTATCCCAGGGTTGGCGATGATAAAAAAGTCAATCTCATTATTAATTGTTCCGCTTCCTAAATCAAAAATTATTACTTTATTTTCAAACTCTTTGAGGTGACGAAGAAGAGTAAGTTTTTTGTAATAGTTTAAGTCCGGTTGGAAGAGGAGGCTTCCTTTCCCCTGAATCAAGGTTAAATGGGAGAGAGGACCGGAAGGTGTTAATTCCTCAGTTTTTTTATTCTTCCTGGAAATCAAATCATCTAGATGAAGCTTGCTCTCTTTTAGGCCTAGAAAAGTAAGGAGGTTGGGCTCTGTTTCGTCGGTATTTATTAAGAAGACTTCGTGGTTAAGATTAGCCAGCTCTATTCCTAGGCAAGAAGAGACCAGACTCTTACCTGTTCCCTCTTTTCCTCCCCCTATCGACCAGAGGGCTTTAGTTTTTGATGAATGAGAGGTAAGAAGGGGTATGTTGTTTTCGTTTAAGTGAAGGAAGGATTTCTCTTTGGTCACTGCTCCTCTTTTCCTTTAGAATTAAACCTTCGCCTCTTGGCCAGCCCCCTCTATAAATTCTTGGTGACTTAAGTAAATAACCTCTTCTTAGATTTCCATATTCGCTAGAAATTTTCAAGTCCGAGAGGAAAATATCTGCGAATTTCAGCAATTTTTGCCCTAGAGAGATGAAATGTCATTGTTAAAATTAATCAGCAAGAAATTTTTTGCCTTTCCCTAACAGTAAGAAGTTTTAGCTTTTAAGGGATATCAGTTCCAGTAGTAGTTTTAATCAATTGCCCATGCTTAACATTCCTGGTGGTTATTAGTTCATGGGCAATCTTTTCTACTTGGCTGGCGCTTCCTTTTAAGATAATTACTTCTAGGCAATTATGTTCGTCAAGGTGAATATGCATTGAAGCAATAACAGCTTCGACATGTCTATGTTGAATTCGGTTGAGGACTTCAGTTAGTTCTCTTGTTTGATGATTATAAACAAGAGATAAAACGGCGACGACTTTTTTTTGAGAATCCTGCCACTCTTCCTGAGCTAACCTTTCTCTAATTAGATCGCGAATTGCTTCCGACCGGTTAGAATAGCCAATTTTTTTTAGTAGAAAATCATATTTTTTTAACAACTCGGAATTAACCGAGATACTAAAGCGAGTTACTGTCTCCATTTTTTCTTCTCCTAAGAATGTTTAAAACAATAATCTATTTCTTTTTTAAATGTCAATAATAGCTGAATATTTCTGATATTCAGATAGTAGAGATTATTTAGTTTTTGGCTTTAGGTTGAGTCCTTGTTTAAATAGTTTTCCTAGTCGCCTGGGAAATTTGAAATTCTTAGTGATTTTTGCTAACATTTCATTCACGTTATTTTCCTGAGGAGGCGAGCGTGGTTCCACATGGTGATATGGACAGTAAATTTAGATATGTAATTATTGCTTCTAAAAGAGCGAAACAACTTCTCAAGGGTGCTGAACCCAAAATAAAAAGCAAAAGTAGAAGTCTTATTCGTATTGCCCAAGAAGAAGTGAAAAAAGGATTAATTGATTATGTAATTAAAGCTCCCCAGGAAGAAGGGCAGGATGAGAAACAAGAATTACTTCTTCCTGAAGAGCTTTTTAATGGAGAAATAAATAAGGAAAAAGAGAAGGCAACTCCGGAAGAATCAGAATAAAGGCATTCCAACTTCACCAAAAAAGCAATTTCAGGGAGAAAGATTGGTCTTTTTCTCTTTCGTTTTTTCAGTTTGAGCCTCTAGCAGGAGTTGGATGTAATCTTTTTTAATGAAATCACGTCGAGAATAGCCTAGTTGCCTGGCCACTTTGACGATGTCACTTTGTTTTCCTTCAATCTCGATAAAATTTCCTATTGGTGTTTCATCAATGAATAATTTGACTCGTTGAAACTTGAAAACGGTTCGAAATTTTGAATAAGTAAAAGTGGCTTTGAGGCCTATTTTTTTAAGAATCTTTTTCGTTTGCTTTTCATTTTTGACTTCGGTTTCGTACTCTTCTCTTATTTTAAAAGAACGAGATTTTAATGGGGGGCCTTTAAAGGTTAGAAAGCACTTTTTGTTGATTTTTCTTAGTCGGAGTGCTGATTTTTTTTGCCGTAACTCCTGATGCTTAAAATCATAAAGAGTGTTGTCTTCGAAATATCTGTCTTTAATTATTTCAGCGCCCAGCTCTTCTAATTTTTTCCTAAGATCAGGTAGAGAAGAGATTTTAATTTTGACTTCAATCTCGGTCATGGTAATTGTTCCAGTTAAAAAAATTTTCTCTTAGCTTGAATTATTATAATTTTTCTCAGGTTTCGGCAAGTTTTTTGCGAAAAGAGTCTCATCTTTGAAATAGAGGAGATGTCTTTTTTGGTAGTTAGAAGTCTCGATTCAGTAAGAAATCGGTGAAAAGGACTAGAGAGTCGCGATAAATTGAGGCAGGGAAATCGAGAATTAGTTTTTTTGACCGTTCACCAAATTCCCGCGCTTTAGCCATCGCATATTTTAGAGCTCCGTTCTTAGTGACAATTTCTAGAATTTCATTTCTTAGCCCTTCAGAATGGCCTTTATTTTGAAAATAACCGGTTACTTTACTTTTTAAGTGACTATTTCCTTCTTGAAGAGTAAAAATTAAGGGTAAAGTAACCCTCCCTTCTCGCAGATCGGATAATGCGGGCTTTCCCAGGCGATCTTCGTCGCCGGTAAAGTCGAGCAGATCGTCAACTATCTGGAAAGCCATTCCCAGGTTGAGTCCAAATTCGGCCAATTGAAATTCTACATGTTCATTACTTTCAGCCAAAAGGCTACTGATTTGACAAGTAGCTCTAAAGAGCGAGGCTGTTTTCTTTTTAATGATGTCAAAATATTGTTCTTCTTTCAAAGCAAGATTACCACTATGATAATATTCAGTTATTTCACCTTCGACCATTTCTGTTGTTACTTCGGTCAATACTTCCAGAATTTTTCTGGAGGAATTTTTTAAGGCCTGATCAATAGTTCTTATGTAGAGATAATCCCCTAAGAGAACAGTTATATTGGGGCCCCACTTGGCATGAACAGTGGGCTGGCCGCGGCGTAACTCCGAATTATCGACGATATCATCATGGATTAAACTGGCGGTGTGGATGGCTTCGATCAAGGCGGAAAAGAGGATGTCTTGAGTTCCTTTATAACCTAAAAGTTTAGAACAAAGAAGAAGGAGAGCAGGTCTAATTCTTTTGCCTGATTTACGAAATAAGTAATTCCCTATTTCATTAATGAGCGGGTTGGATGAATTAATCATCTCCTTAAGGAGATTCTCGACTTTCCTTAATTCATGGGTAATTTGTATATATATAGTGTTTAAATCCAAGTTATTTTCTAAGCTTGATTGAAGAAAAGCCGAAGCATTGGCTTTCATCATGTTTTCCTTAATAAATTATCGTTCATCCTCTTGGCAAAGCGCGTTTATCTTAGCATTTAGAAGGGGTAATTTCAAATTTTTAATTTTCAAGGTAAGCATCACTGAAACCTTTATGGAAAAATGGTAACTGGCACTTTATTTTGGCCGGGAACATTATCAAGATAATTGGCTAATTTAGTGCCTGTCACTGTTTTTATTAGCTCCAGAAGAAAAAGGGAGAAGGCATAGGTTGTGGGTTCTCATTTTTTTTTTAGCTCATCCAAGAAGTATAATTCAAGCTAAAGTTTATTTCTTAGGGCCTTCACGAATTTGGAAATGCTTCCCTTTTTGAATATCTATTTCCTCGATAATTTTATCCTCAAGGCCAAAACATTTCTGAAAATTTTCTTGGAGCTGGGAGACGAGCTCAGTTAGATTAGTCTTTTTGAGTTGGGCTAAAAAGTTGACCGTCTCGAAGATAAAAGCTGGTTCATTACGTTTAATTTTTTTTCGCAGCGGGTGAGGGGTAAGATAAGGAGAATCAGTTTCCGCCAGTAAATTTTCCAGAGGGATCTTTACTGCGATTTCTCGAAGAGATTGAGCATTGGGAAAGGTGATAATTCCGGAAAACGAGATAAAAAAACCTTGTTCCATCATTTCTAGGGCTAGCTGGTAATTTTCAGTAAAGCAGTGGAGGACTCCACCACGAGAGAATTTGGCTTTTTTAACTATAGAGAGAACATCTTGAGCTGCCTGGCGACTGTGGATAATGACGGGCAGTTTAAGATCTTCGGCTAATATTAATTGTTGATAGAAAGCTTGTTTCTGGGCATCTGGCGAAGAAAAGTTGTAATAATAATCAAGCCCGATTTCTCCGATGGCCACTATTTTCTTTTTTCGGGCTAAGGACTCAATTTTTCCCAGGTAACTTTCGTTAAATTTATGAGCTTGGTGCGGATGCGCCCCAGCAGCCAAAAAGATAGGCAGCACCGAACTGGAATAGTTGAGAGCTTTTTCTATTTCTTGAGGATCGAGAATGTCGACCGGGGTTAAAATCGCTGTTAAACCTTTCTTTCCAGCTCGGTTGATAACTTCGTCTAGATCATCAGCGAAATCCTTCACAAAAAGATGGGCGTGAGAATCAACAAGAGGTAATTTCATTTCCAGTCTTATAAAAGAAAGGCGCGCCTCCAAAAGACGCCTTTCCTTTAGGCCAATTATTTGGTTTTAGTTAAGGAACAATTTTTTCTTGAGCTGGCGAAGATGAAGAGGACCAAAACTGAGAACTTTCTCAAGAAATTCTTTTCGAGAGTAAGCGGATCCGGCTGTTTGACGGTATTGTTTTTCCAAGTCTAAGAATTCTTGGTAACCAACATAAGTATAAACAGCATCGCCAGGCATGAGGGCAATTCTGTTCCAGTTTCTTTCGGCTTCAATTTTACTCTGGAAGCCACCGCGCATCATGTAGGAAATAGCTTGATCTTTGGTCATCCCACCTTCGTGAATATTAAACTCGAGGAGGAAGTCGATAACAGCCTTTAATTTATATTTGAGTTGATTGAGTCGAAGTCGAAGGTCATAATTACCAAAGCCATTGTAAACTAGCATCTCTTCAACAAAAAGAGGCCACCCTTGGAGGAGAGGTTGGTTGGGATAAAGTTTCTGGACTAATGAGGCCTGCTGGTAGGCTGTGCAGGTGGGAATAAACAGGCCTGGGTAGATATTTCTGGTTACATAGAAGGGAAGAAAATAATTATTATATTCTTCCAGCAGAGTTTGTGCATCTTCTTCAGCTAAATCGGTAAACATAGGGGCTATACTTAGGGTAAACTCTTCCGTGGTTTCATAAGCGCCGGGAATGGAAAGAGTAAGAAATTTTACTCCTAGATAGGGAAATGGGGCTTCAGCGAAGTTAATCGATTTTTCGGGAAGACTGATGATTTCTTTTTCTTGAAGAAAAGTTTTAATTCGCTCTGCCTCATTTTTCAAGGCAGTGGAAAATTCTTCAGCCTGAACATGTTCCGATTTAATGTTATTAAAGACATGATTGATTACTGTCTGTCGAATTTGTTCTTCAGTTAAATTGGTGGGGGGTTGTTCGATGTTAAAGGGAGGATTCATAATTTTAAAGAAGGGAATACAAACAAGAAACATTTCACGACGGAGGTTGTTGTAATCGGCTTTGGCTCGAGCCACTAGCTCTTCCAGAGTTAAGTTGTTTTGGAGCTTAACCCTTAATAGACGACGATGGGCTTCTTGGAGACGAAAATTGCCTGTGGAACGAGGAAGAAGTTCATTCTGGAGAAAATTTTGGTAATCTTCCAATGCACTGATTACTTTTGGTAATTCATTATTGAATTTATTCTTAGCTCCGGCGGGGATTTGATCTAAAATTTGGGGGAGCTCTGTTTTATAAAAGTTTAGAATTTCCCCGAATTGGTTAATAGCTACTTCCGTATGAATTTGGGGAGGGGTTTTCAAATTTTCTTTGGCTTGTTTGATAAGTTTAGGAATGTTTTTCAATCGTTCGGCGGCATTAGTTGCTCTTTTATCAAGGGGAGCAAAGTCTTTGGTCAGCAAACTTTGGACACAATTGGCGAGAATGTTATTGTAAAATAATGGGTCGTATTCCCAGGGAAGTAAGTTTTCGTGTTTAATAACTTCTAAATCGAGAGCATCAACAATCGTTAAATAATCATCTAACACTTGGGGAGAAAGTTTAGTTTGATCAACTTTAGCCACAAATTCTTGGTTGAATTTACCCAAGGTTTCATACTGTCTTTCAATGTTCTTGCTACTTAAATCTTCAAGCTTGTTGTCATATTTGTGGTAACCGGCTAGGGTGGCGGCTGTGGGGTAAAATTTCCAAAGAGAGTCGAGGTATTCATTCAGAGTTTTTTGGAATTTAGCATCTTCTTCGTTCTGTTGGGTATAAGCAAGAAAAGATCCCCCAAGAAGAACCAAGGCAACTAAAATAATAGTGAATGTCTTCCTCATGATTTTCCTCCTCTACGAATATTTTCTAACAAAGCGATTTATTAAATTAAGCCACATTTTATCGTTGATAAATGCTAACATAATTTACATCGATAAGGCAATATCTTTTAATTTTTGCTTGCTTTTGATTCAATTTACCTCAAACTAGCGGAAGATTTTATCCGCTAGGTATTACCACCGGAGAAGAGCCGCCGCCCAGGTAAATCCTGAGCCAAAGGCGGTTAAGGCCACCAGATCACCTGTTTTAATTCGCTTTTCTTTGACGGCTTCGTCAAGGGCGATGGGAATGGAGGCGGCAGTTGTGTTGCCAACTCGATGAATGTTGCGAATTACTTTATTGACCGGAATATTTAGCTTCTGGGCGACCATAAGGCTGATTCTATCGTTAGCTTGGTGAGGGATGAGGTGGTCAATATCGTTAACAGTCAGGCTTACTTCTTTGAGGCTAGCCCACACGGCCTGAGGCATTTTTTCTATGGCATGTTTGAAAACGTTTCGTCCATTCATCCGGGGATAATATTTTTTTTCTTCTAAAAGGCCAGGAGAGAAAGTAGGTTTATCCTTAGGGCTTGGTTTTTCCATCCATAATTCGCAAGCATATTGTCCGTCAGAAAATAGTTTGGTGGTTAGGATTCCTCGACCATCATTTTCGGAATTTGCTTCCAGAATCACGGCGCCGGCTCCGTCACCGAAGAGAACAGCCATGTCTCTTCCTTCATCGGAGTGATCTAAGTTAGAAGATTGAACTTCGGCGGCGACTAATAAAATTTTCTGGTAGGTACCATTGCGGATATACTGGTCAGCAACCGATAAGGCATAAATGAACCCGCTACATTGATTACGAACATCAAGAGCCCCTATCCCGTTGAGGCCCAATTTACTTCCGACAAGAACACCAATACCCGGGAAGTAGTAATCAGGCGATAAGGTGGCAGCGATGATAAAATCAATCTCTGATTTATCAATGCCGGCGTCTTTAATAGCCAGCTTAGCGGCTTCCGTGGCTAAATCAGAACTTCCTACGCCGGGGGTCCCGTAATGGCGTTGGACAATCCCAGTGCGCTGGCGAATCCATTCATCGCTGGTGTTTATAATTTTTTCTAGATCAAAATTAGTAACTATCTGCGGGGGAAGGTAATGCCCAGTGCCGCAGATAACTGTTCTTTTTTCTTCTTTCATTGGTACGCAGAATTATATTTGATTAAAAATGGAAAATAAAGTTTTATTTTTATTTTATTTTGTTTCTTTTTCGTATTAGGGGGTAGAAGAGATTATTCTGTTAAGAAGAGTCATAATTGGTTATTGAATTTTTTGGTTTTGTCCCCAAGAAAACTGGGCGAAAACTGGGGAGGAAACTGGGGAGAAAACGGGGGACAGAAAACTTGGGACACAATACATATTTACCCAATTTTTTAATTAATTTCCAGCACCTAGCCCTCTTAGATCAGGTTTAATATGAACTGGTGAGGACAATTAAGACATAATTAGAATAGGAACATGGTTAGGATTTTTACTCTAATTTTGATTTGGAAAGGAGGATAATTTTAATATTTTTAGGTTGCTTCTCGGCTGGAAAATAAATGTTGTGGAAAGTTTTTAACCCTAACTCAATTTTAGGGGCAAAAATCTTGTTATAGGGTTGATTTTAGGTGTTAAACAAGAGTTAACTTGTTGATTATAATATAGTTCTCACGGTCCGACCCTATCCCTGACACTGCCTACCCCTGCCCGATAACCCTACTAGCTAACCCTAACCCTATACCTTGGCTGACAAGGGCAGGTCAAGGCAATGGGCTTTGAGAAGTTTTTCATTAAGAAGAATTTCTTCCCGGCTTCCAGCGCTAATGATTTTTCCTTTATCCAAGATGATTACTTTTTCGGCTAATTCCCAGGCCAATTCAAGATCGTGGCTGGCAATCAATTTTGTGAGGGGAAGGACCTTGATATAAGCCATTAAATTTTTTTTGCTTCCGAAATCAAGGCCGGCGGCGGGCTCATCTAAAATAAGGATATCCGGTTCGAGAATTAATACGGAGGCCAGAGCCACTTTTTTCTTCTCCCCAAGGCTAAGTTTATTTATTAACCGCTCTTCAAATCCTTCGAGATTGAGTTTTTTTATAACCGATTTCATTCTTTGAGCGATAACCTCGGGGGACCAACCTAAATTTAAGGGGCCAAAAAATAGTTCATCTTTAACGGTGGGTAAAAATAGCTGATCATTAGGATTTTGAAACACTAGCCCCACCCGCTGCCGAATCTTCTTGGCTGTTTTTCGATTTAGAAGTTCGTCGAAGATTCTAATCTCTCCCGATGCTTTAAGAACACCATTAAGAGTTAGGCATAAGGTCGATTTTCCTGCTCCGGTGGGGCCAAGGAAAATCACGGTTTCTCCTTTTTTTATCGTGAAAGAAAGACCATCAAGAATTGGGGGGCCCTCTGGATAGGAAAAGCTGAGATTTCTTACTTCTAGTGCCTTTTCTTCTTTGCTTAAGACCACCATAAGAATACTCCGTTAAATAAGGAGATAAGACCAATTAGACCCCATTCCCACCAGGTCAAATGGTGTTGGGGAGAAGAAGTCCATTTTCCCGAAAAATTCCGACTAATTAAACACCAGTGGATTTTTTGAGCTTTTTCGAAAACCTGAAAAAAATTATGACTAATAATAGATTTGGCTAAGTGCAGTTTGCGAGGCCAAGAAAGCCGCCCGAAAAGGCGGGATTGAAGGGCATGGTGTTGATGCTCAAGATTTTCTCTAATTAAAGGAAGAAAACGGAAAGTGAGTCCAACCATCATCGTCAAGGAGCGGGGGCATCGAAGTCTATCCAAGGCCTGGAGAGTTCCTTCAAAACGCAGAAGACCAAAACAAGAAATTAAACTTCCCCAGACCAAAAGGGAGCGAATTAGTATTTCTAAGGCGTGCTTTTGAGGAAAAGGGGAAGAAGAGCGGGAGCCGAAAAAAAAGATAGAGAGGCTGAGAAAGATAAGCAAGGGTAAAAGAAGGAGAAATCGACGAGTAATGGTCCGTAAGGAAAACTTTCCTAACCTGAAATTAGCTGAAATTATCAAACTGAGTATTAACCATTTCAACAATGGGCTGAAAGAGGTGAGGCTGATGACCAGGATTAAAGAAAAGCACCAAAATAAAGTAATTCGAGGATCAATTGTCGGTAGTTGTTGAAGCGAAGAGAACTGTTGTTTTGAATTAGAAGATTTATATTCTTCTTGATTTTTGTTTTCATTCGAAAAAAATGTCATCTTCAGTGCCATTTGAACAGCCATGATGAGAGATGAGTTAAGAATTTGAAGACAAATTCGTTCTTCCTGCCTTTGGTCTTAATTTGAATTATAAAAATACTTCTGTTTCTTGTCTTTTATCGCCTGAGCTTTAACCAGATACAAGGAAGGTTGGTCAATGAAATCAGTGATTTCAAATTCCGCTGAAGCCAAGAGTCTTCTCATCTCCTTTTCCTCGGGGATAAAATCCTGGTTGATTACGCCATCCATTTGAGAGTGAAAACTATTTATCATTTCTCGTCCTGAAGAGTGGGCAATGATTAATTGTCCTTGGGGTTTAAGAAGGCGATTAAATTCCCGCAAGGCGTTTAATTTCTGATCTAAATGGGGAAATAAAGCCACGCAAAGAACGAGATCAAATAGTTCGCTTTGTATTCCTGCTTGATGAGCATCGGTCTGAACAAGGTGAACGTCGGCAGAGGGAAATTTGCTTCGGCCAATGACGATCATTTTTTCTGAAAAATCAGCCCCCACGAGCAATCCTTGAGGGCCTATTTTTTTTTGAATATGAGGAATAAGATGCCCTGAACCACATCCCATGTCAAGAACACTCATTCCTTTTTGGAGAGGAAAAAGTTTGACCAAATTGCTTAGTCGGTTATTTTCTTCAGAAGAAGAATACTTGGCTTCCCATTTCTCAGCTAAACAGTCGAAAAATTCTCTCTTATTCATGGTTAGTTCTCCGTGAGAGGGGAATAATTCTTTTTACCCAAGATAAAATAATAATAAATTGACTTTGGTTTATCGTCTTCTTCATAGTTTCTCAGAGAGCAAGGATTAACCTTTTCCCTTCCTCAATTGTCTTTTTTACCAATCAGACGTAGTCGATAGATGCATTTTTATTTGCTGTTCTAACTGCTTGATGAGAGGAGGAATAACAATCACCATGACCAGGATCCCCGGAAGGCCTCTGACCACAGAGGAGATGCTAATAAAGGCCCGAGGGAGCTTAAGCCAACCGGAAAGTAACCAAGCTAGCCCCAGGAGAAGGGCTCGATCAAGAACTAGGGTTATAACTAAAGAAAGCCGGCTTTTTTGATGCCAGCGCTGGTAAAGAAGGAAAGGACCGCTGCTCAAGATGAGCCCTTCAACCATCATTACTGGGGCGACAGGGGGATAAAAAGGTGGCATTCCGGTCAATAGGCTCGATAAAAGGGGCCCTAAAACGCCTACGGCCATGGCTATTGGCAAGGGGAGAAGGAAGCCACTCAAGACGAGGGGATAAAACATCGGAAGAAATGAGCTCCCTAAGCCTAGGGAATGGAAGAGGATGGGAATAGTCAGAGCTAACACCAAGAAAAAACTCCCCAGAATGATCATCCAAGGTCGATTATTCATTGAGTTATCCTTAGACTAAGCTGAAAACTTCGACGAGGCATGGGATAAGGGCCAGTTCCAATACCTGGCAGGCTGACGAAAATCTGGTAATCAGTATTGAGGATATTCTGAACATCAACAATAATTTCGACATGATTGCTTACTTGCCATCGCCACCGATTGTTGAGCAGAAAATAAGAGGGGAGAGGCTTAGTTTCATTATTACCAGCAAAATAACAAGTGACATATTGTCCAGTTAGAAAATTTTTTATCTTTCCTTTCAGATATCCTAAAGAAAAGTCCACTTTGTGACGAGGTCTTCCTTGGGTTAAATGACCTGAATCAAGAAAGGTATAATCAAGACGGCCGAGTAGAAAATTTATCCGACGCTGGAAGCTGAATTCGGCCCCATGAAAATTAAATTTTCCCACGTTCTGGAAAAGGAAAGCGGGAGGAGGGGAAGGATTTGGCCCGTTCTCAATTAAGTTGCTGCCTTTCATCCGGAAAATTGTTCCGGTGATCCAGGTTTTATCATCCAATCTAAGTTCTACTCCGCCCTCATAATTCCATACTCTTTCGGGCTTGAGATCCGGGTTGGCGGGAGGAAACATGAAAAGTTCATTGAGTTGAGGAGAACGGAAGCCTTTACTGATTATTCCCTTTAAGATGAATCTAGGATTGATCTGCCAGACGGCTCCTCCTCGAGGACAAATTTCAAGGCCAAACAGTGAATCCCGATGTAAACGAAGGCCTGCCGAGAGGATTAATTTTTCTTGGATGACCAGCTCGTCCTGGAGGAAAGCCGCTCCTTCTGATTTGTGCCATTCTCCCTGAGGCCAGTTATAACTTTTTCCAGACAGTCTTCTAAACTCAGCTCCCGCCGTTAATTCATGATGGTTAACTCTTAAGGTATAACGAAGGAGTCCGCCGTCAACAAAATCCCGGGAATGCCAGCCATCAGAAAAACGGTGATGACCGAAATTACGATAAATCATCAGGAGGAAGTCTGAGTTTTGGTCTTGTTGGTGCCAGCTTAAATCCAAGGCACCTCGTTGGTAGTCGTTCCAGAAGTTTTCCAGGGGAAAATCGAGGGGGCCGGCTTCGTACTTCTTCCCCACGAAGTATTTAGTGTTCAAAATAAGTTTGCTCTTGGTAGAGAGATTAAAGAAAAATTTTCCAGTAACAGCATTTCCCCAGTATTGGGAATTAGGTCGGTGTCCCTCACTTGTTCGGTGGTCGAAAGTTAAGTAATAACCCCAGCGAGAAAATCCACCTCCGTGGCGGAGGTTTAGTTGGTGGGTGTTAAAGCTTCCATATGTACCCAGAAATTCTGTTTCAAACCCCAGAGAAGGTCGATGGGTAATGATGTTAATCACTCCTCCGAGGGCTTCTGATCCATAAAGAACCGAAGCTGGGCCTTTCACCACTTCCACTCTTTCCACGTTATCTAGAGGAAAGGCGTGAGTTATTATACATCCAAAAAGACCCATCTTTTCTGGACGTCCATCAACCAGGATGGCCACCCTTCTTCCTCGATCACCTAAACCACGAATGTCAACATCGGCCCGGCCCAAATCACCAGTCCGACGAACAAATATACCTGGAAAATAATTAAGAAGGTTCAAGGCATTACTGGCGGGGATGGCTTGAACCTCAGTGGGAGTAACCACAGTGACAGAAGCAGCGCAATCTTTAACTGCCTTGCGCGTCATCGTCGCGGTGACAATCACTTCTTCATGAGGATGGAAGATTGAAGGGAAGGATGGGGGAGGGGAGTGGGCCCTTTTCTTTTCCTTTTCTTTTTCCTTTTTATCTTTTTCTTCTTCCCCTTCTTCTTTCTTCTCTTTGCCTTTTACTTGGCCTTCTTTTTGTTGCTTTTCAAGGTGTTTTGGCTTGGGTTGATTTTTTGAATCTAATTGACTAGTGGTGGCGTTATTTATCGCCCGGTTCCTTATCTTTTCTTTTTGGAGAGGCATTTCATCCGCTTTTTTTGATTTGTTCTTGGCCGGTAAATTAATTTTTTGGAATTCATTTTGATAATTAGTGCTTTGTTTTGGATTGGAGAATGAGGAATAGTTATTTTCTTTAGTTCCAGCTAAGCTGAGATTAAAAGTTCCTGCGGATAATAAAAATATTAGTGAAATTAACCCTGGGAGAGATAAGGTTAGAGCCAGCTTCCTTGTTTTGACTGGCACAAATCTTTTCCTGGTGAGCACCTGAGCCTCCTTATTAAATGTTACGTAAATAAAAATCGTAATACTTATAACCGGAAAAGTCAAAGACTTTTTCAAAATAAACGAGCCAATGGTAAGCCTTTGACCCAATAGGAATTATTTTTGGTAGCGGCGATGGTTAATCCAGGGATAGCTCCTTCTGGATGTTTTCCCAAAGGTTCCTGAGAGCTGAGGAAGCCTTTCCCTGGGGATAAAGTCTCAGGTAAGGTTGGTTTTGGTGGAGTGATTTGATCACTTCTTCCGTAAAAGGAATGTGGCCATAAAAAGGAATATTTTCCCTTCGACACCAATCTTCAATTTCCCTCGACCTTTCCAAATTTAGGTCGTACTTATTCACACAGCAAGCAACTTTAGTCTTAAAATGGCGCGCCACTTGGATTGCTCTTTCCAGGTCACTTATCCCAGCCGGAGTGGGTTCAGTAACAACTAAGGTTAAGTCGCTTCCCGAAAGAGAAGCAATTACAGGACAACCAATTCCTGGAGGACCATCAATAATGATTAATCCTGCCGATAATTTATCAGCTAATTGAGTTGCTTTTTTCCTGATTTCAGTAACTAATTTTCCTGAGTTCTCCTCTCCTGGCTCTAATCGGGCATGAACGAAGAGCCCATACTCGGTCTCGGAAATAAACCAATTTCCAGAGAGATTTTCTTCCATTTTGATGGCTTTCGGGGGGCAAACATAAGAGCAGATATGACATCCTTCGCAAGAAAGAGAATCGATGAAGACTTGATTTGAACTATCTTGATGAATGGCTTGGAAGCGGCAAATGGGGATACATTCGCCACAACCTGAGCAAAGGGAATAATCAATGACAGCTTTATGGCCTCCAAAAAATTTATGGCTTTCCTTAATTTGGGGATTTAAAAGAAGAAAAAGGTTGGCCGCGTCAACATCGGCATCAACTATGATTTTATTTTGGGCCAGCACCGCCAGAGTACCGGTGATGGTTGTTTTGCCGGTGCCACCTTTTCCGCTTATCACTGTCAGTTGTTTCATCAATGAAACTCCCTTATTTTTAACCATAATTGTTGAAATTTCTGCCGGTAGGGGGGTTGGACTTCGACCAACGATTTGCCTTGGGAGTAGGCAGTGGCGATCAGGCGATCAAAAGGAATAGTCATTAAAATGGGCAGGTTTTCTTGCTGGCAATACTCCTGAATAATATGATTAAAGCTGACATCGGCGCGGTTAATAATTACTCCTGCTGGAAGATGGAGCTTCTTTAGCGTTTCTACAGAGAGCTTTAGATCATTTAGACCAAAAGGAGTTGGCTCGGTGACTAAAAGCACGAAATCACTTCCTTTCATACTTTCTACCGCCGGACAAGATGTGCCGGGAGGAGCATCGATGATGACCGGTTTATCAGCCGAGGTTAATTTTTTTAATTCGCGAATGATGGGTGGGGAAAGGGGCAATCCGACATCTAACCGTCCCTGAAGAAATTCAAGTTGGGGGAGTTGGCCTTGATGAATAAGACCGATTCTCATCCCTTTTTCGACAATAGCTTTTTCTGGGCAAAGGAGGCTACACCCTCCACAACCGTGGCAGAGCTCAGGAAAGACCAGGACTTGATCAGGAAGAACGGCTAAGGCTTTGTAGGCACAAATTTGAGCACAAAGGCCACAGTGGGTACATTTTTCTTCGTTGATTTCGGGCACTGGGAGAAAGACTTCCTGAGAAGTAATGTTTTGCGGATGGAGAAAAAGATGGGCATTGGGGCCTTCAACATCACAGTCAATGAATTGGACTGGTTCAATTTCTTTAAGACTTAAGGCCAGACTCACGGCGACAGTGGTTTTGCCGGTGCCCCCTTTACCGCTAGCAATTGTGCATCTCATTGGATTTCAAATCCTTTCCCGACGGTCACATCTAGAAAATTTTCTTGATATTCCTGTTGAAGAAGAGATGAAGCTTCGTCTCCTGTGCAATGAGCAGGAGCCACTCTTTTGACTTCCTGGAGACGGAAGACCTGGATTATCTGGAGAATTTCCCTGGAACTAAAGCCGGCCAGATGAAGGCCACCGATAAGGAGAGTAATTTCTTTAGGGAAAAATTGTTTAACCAGAGAAATAATATTTACGATCCGAGGATGGGCACAGCCGGTCATCAAGATTAATCCTGAAGGCACTTCAAGAACAAGAGATTGTTCTTTTATCCAACCCTCAATTATTCCTGTTGAGTAAGCCTGGGGGCAAATTTCTTGGAAAGAGGTGATTTCTCGGATGAGAATGTTTTTGGCTCTCAAGGAATTTTTAAAGGTTGAGGGGAAGCTAGCTGGCAGGAGAATTTCTAGATGAGGATTAAGATTGATCAATTTTTCTAATCCTCCAGTGTGATCATGGTGAAAGTGGGATAAGAAAACGAAATCGATGGCGGTCGGGGAAACTTCTAGATGGGACATATTCTCTTGAAGAATGGAGCCGTTAGCTCCGGTATCAAAAAGAATTGTTTTCTCTAACCCCTGGATGAGACACGAGAATCCCCAGTCTGCCTTGAGCCGAGAAGAAGGTGAAGGGTGATTGTCATAAAGAATGGTTAATTTGACTTTGTTATCTTCCTCGTTCTTTGGATTCATTTGATTCCCTCAGTTTTTCCAGCTTTTATCTGGATAAAAAATTAATCTCTTGTTTCTTTTACTTTTAATCTTTCTCTAAAGCCTGTTCGAGGTCGGATCTGAGGTCTTCATATCCCTCGCAGCCCACGGAAAGGCGGATGAGGTCCTCAGTGATGCCGGCTTGTTCTTTTTCTTCCTGAGAAACGCCGGCGTGAGTCATGCTGGCTGGGTGCTGGATGAGAGATTCCACTCCTCCCAGAGATACAGCTAAGGTAGCGACTCTGACGGAGTTAATCATTTTTTTGCCGGCTTCATAGCCTCCTTTAAGACCAAAGCAAATCATGGCTCCAAAGCCTCTCATTTGACGCTGGGCTAATTCATGCTGAGGGTGACTGGGTAAACCTGGATAGTTGACCCAGGCAACTTTAGGATGAGAGGAAAGGAATTGGGCCAGTTTTAAAGCATTTTCTTGACTTTTTTGGACGCGAATAGCCAGTGTTTGGATGCCTCGAAGGACTAGCCAGGCTTGATGAGGATCCATGTTTCCGCCGAGAAGGGTCATTGTTTTATGCATTTTTTGGTAGGTTTCTTCATCGCGGGGAATGATAATTCCTCCGACAACATCGCTATGACCGTTGAGAAATTTGGTTACACTGTGCACCACTATATCAGCTCCGAGGTCAAGAGGATTTTGAAGAATGGGCGAAGCGAAAGTGTTATCGACCACGAGGGTAAGATTCTCTTCTTGGGCTAAGGTGGCACAAGCAGCTATATCTGTTAATACTAGAGTAGGATTGGCGGGTGTTTCGATAAAGAGAATCTTTGTGGTGGGACGAATTAATTTTCGGATATTATCGAGGTTAGAGGTGTCAGTAAAGTCGGCTGAAATTCCAAATCTTGGCAAGAGATTTTCGATCATCACTCGGGTAGATCCGTAGACAGAGGCAGTGCTGATTAGGTGAGAACCTTTTTCTAAGAGACCGAAGATAATAGTGGAAATGGCGGCCATACCTGAAGAAGTAGCAATTCCTCCATATCCATTTTCTAAGCTGGCCACACGATCTTCGAGAGCTTTAATCGTGGGATTAGCGATCCGGGTGTAAATATAACCCTTTTCCAGCCCCGCAAAGCGAGCTGCTCCTTGTTCAACGCTTTGAAAAGCAAAGGTCGAGGATTGGTAAATGGGAACAGAGACCCCTCCATAGACAGGATCAGGTTCCTGGCCGGAATGAATGACCTTAGTCTCCATACTTTTATCCTTTTTTTCTTTCAAGATTATCCTCCGCTTAGGAATAAAATTCTTTTTCCCCCTTAGAAGAAAAAGGGAAACAGACAAATTTGTTTAATAAACCTGTTTTTTTTGCTCGCCCGAGAGGTAGACTTCCTTGATCCATTATTTAATCTCGGCGACAACTTCCAGTGGTGGAGCAGGGCGGGCTATCACACCGCTCGGAACGTCCGCAACAGGTTGTGCCTTTTGGACTGGAACTTTCCACCCCAACCCGAGCCGGGGAGGAAAGAATTTTTTCCGTGGTTTGACTACCGCATTCAGGGCATTGCAGTTGAATGTAGCTTTTTCTGGATTGCCAAAAAACTTCGAATACCTGACCACAGGTATGACACTTAAATTCATAAATAGGCATGCCTATTTACTCCCTAATCATTGGTGCTCCACATTGGGGACAAGAGATTTGATTGCATGGAATTCCAGGGCGGTGAGGAATTTTATGGCCACAAGCTGGGCAGACACAATTGCCTCCTGGACCAGCACCACCTCCTTGGCCCCGGCCTTGGCCTTGATTTCTACGCCCTTGTCCAAACCCTCTTCCTTTTAGTTGACTTAGAGACATGGTTATCTCCTTAATTAAGTTGTTATGATGTGGATTGAAGGATACGCTCGACTATTTTCTGGAGAGCTTGACTTGCTTTTGAATCAGGTTGGGAGCTGACAAATGCTTGACCATTATCTTCTAAATCCACAATTTCGGGATCGATGGGAATGCGGCCTAAAAAGGGTACTCCTAATTCTGAGGCTGCTTTTTCGCCACCGCCCTCTTTAAAAAGATTTATCTTTTTCCCGCAGTGTGGACAGATAAGGCCGCTCATATTTTCTACAATTCCTAGTATTTTCAGATTTAATCGCCGAGCAAAGGTTACCGCCTTTCTTGAATCAAGAAGAGAAATTTCCTGAGGAGTAGTGACGATAAGGGCTCCCGTGGCCGGGATGAGTTGGGCCACCGAAAGGGGTTCGTCTCCAGTGCCAGGGGGGGAGTCGATGATTAACCAGTCGAGCTCTCCCCATTCCACATCTCCCAAGAATTGTTGGATAGCTTTCATCTTCATTGGGCCTCGCCAGATGACGGGTAAGTTGGGATCTTCCAACAGAAAGGCCATGGAAACGAGTTTTAGGTTCCCGTTAACTTCGACTGCTTTTATCCCTTTTGGAGAGACATCGAGGCGTTTATCTTCAACACCGAGAATTTTAGCCAGGTTTGGTCCATGGATATCGACATCAAGAAGTCCCACCTTGAAATTCTTCATTGAGAAAGCTATGGCTAGGTTGGCGGCCACTGTGCTTTTTCCTACACCCCCTTTGCCACTAAATACGAGAAGTCGATGTTTAATTTTTTTTAGGTTTTGTTCGACTTTTGGGTCAACCTGGATACTCATTAGTTTTCTCCTTGAGATATTTGTTTATTGTTTCCTGTACAGAACCGGAAACTCCGGTAACCACCCTGATCCCAGAAGCCTGGAGCACTTGTGACGCTTTAGGACCACATTCCCCAGTCAGCAGAAGTCGGACACCTTGTTGGGCGAGCAATTGAGCGCTTTGAATTCCCGCTCCTTGGCTTAATTCCCCGTAGGGATTGGCATGAGCCTGGTAATCGAGTGTTTGAGGATCAATGATAATAAAGTAGGGGCTTCGACCAAAGCGGGGGTCTATTTCGGCTTCAAGGTTATCTCCTTGGGCAGTTACAGCAATTTTGTCACCAGAAGAAATAGTAGTTTTTTCATCATGATGAGCACATGGTTGGTGATGTTCTTGGGAGTGATGGTCACAGAGATCTTTTCCTGCTTCGAGCTCTTGGCGAACGAATTTGTCAATGACTTCTTCAATCGAGCCTTGCACTCCGGTGAGTGTCTGGATGTTATGTTGGGAAAAAAGGCTCTGAGCCCGAGGGCCCATCCCGCCGGCAATGATGCAATTAACCCCATGTCGAGCCAAATATTCGGGAAGGAATCCTGGTCTGTGCCCGGGATTAGGTATTTCTTCTCGGTTGATTACCTCTCCTCCTTTAACTTCAATAATGGTATAGCTTGAGCATCGCCCAAAATGAGGAGAAACTTGATGACCATCGGCAGCAATAGCAACTTTCATGAGCAATCTCCTTTTTTAGATTTTGAATCCTGATTTATATATTTCTTAATTCTAACTTACTCTGAGATTTAATTATTTTATTCTTTTTATTCATTTAAATCCAAAAATAATTTTAAATCCAAAAATAACATTTTTATATTTGATAGACAACCGGGGCTGGTTGAGATTAACCTTCCCCCCAGCCCTCTTTCTTCTCTAGTGAGGTGAATGATGATTCGAAACGACTGCTCTTCTTTCCTCCTTTAAGATTGGTGAGATTTATTTTTTAACTCGGCAATTCTCTTTTGAATGGCCTGCAGTTCCCTTTCTAGAATCTGGGCTTCCTCTTCAAGGAAAGCTAGTTCGTCTTTTTGACTGAGATAAGGATAAGGAGGCCAATGAGGAATAAAAGGGTGACGAAAGTAGGGGTGGTAGCAATACCACCAACCAGCTGGTCCCATACCAAAGGGCATTTTGGTCACCTCCTTTCAACTAAATTGGTTAATAGCTTTCTAGGCTTTAGGATTTGGTTTTGACTCTGGGGCTGGTTCAGTCTCTGGGCCATAATAAGGATAATAAGGGTCTCCATAGGGATATCCTTGATAGGCGTGAGGGGGTACGGAGGGAAAGGGGAAACCATAGAAGGCTTGCCAGCATCGGCCACGTCCTAGTCCCCAGCCTCGTCCTCCGCCAAAACCGCGACCACGACCAAACCAACCGCGGCCAAAGCCAAAACCTGGCCCTGGATTCATAAATCCAGGAGTTGGAAATCCAGAACAATAACCCCTTCCGCGACCTGTCCGGGGGCCAAAACCTAAAGGTCCTGTTCTATCTCCAAAAGGCATGATTAAACCTCCTTTTTTTGATTTTTGGTTATTATTATTGCCTTTTTTGGCACTGTTGACATAACCCATAAAATTCAATGTTGTGATCATGAACGATAAATTTGTATTTCTCAGCCAAATGTTTGGCTGTCTTTTTCACTAGTTCTAGCTCTTCATTGGCGAAATCACTGTAATCGATTATTTGGCCACACTTGGTACAAATGAGATGGTGGTGGTGAGGTTTATTTTCTGATGCAAATTCATAGCGATTCTCACCTCGGCCAAAATTAAATTTTTTTATCAATCCTGATTTTTCCAGTAAATCAAGGGTTCGATAGACAGTAGTTAGGCCAATTCCAGGGTAAAGTTGAAGAAGAGATGCATAGATTTCCTTGGCAGTGAGATGTTGAGATGTCCGAGTTAAAAGGTCAAGGATAGCTTCTCTCGGCATCGTCCACCGGCAGAAGTGTCCTTCCACTCTTTTGCGCCACCGATAAGGTCCAGGCATTCTAACCTTCCTTCTTAAACTTTATGATAATGAAAACCATTTTCATTAATAAGTTAACTCTTGTAACTGTTTATGTCAAGTTTTTAAGTTGAAAATGATTTTTAATTCGGCTTAATGAGAATTTTTTGTCTTTCGATTCGAGCAAATTCTTTGCTTCCCCAGATTTTCAAGCTTCCTCCTCTTTTATTTTGTCCACAAGAGATTATTCTTGGCCCCGTGGTTATGACATCAGAAATATTCTCTTCAGGCTTAAAAAGTCGTTGGAGGAGGCAGGTTTTGTCATGGGGGATAACAAGAAAAGAAGCTGATTCTGCCTGGTGTTCATTTTCGTTACGGATAGCTGCTGCAAAAATTATTCTTCCGTCAGGAATAACCCATAGGGAAAGAGGATTTATATTTTCTGGAAGATGGGTTTGGAAAAGAGAGTTTTTCTTTAAATTTAGCCAATTAAGAGAATAGACTTTTTGAACAGATGATAAAGCTTGAATTTCCCTGGTTAAAAAAAGGATTTGTCTTGGCCTGTATTTTCGAGCGAGGAAAAAGTTACAGGCAGAATCCCAATAATTAAGAGACCATTTAGAATCATTTTCAGGCTTAAGAAGAAAAAGTTTTCCTTGGTTGTCACCAATAAGGAGATGGTAAAAATAATCGATGAAGGTTAGAGTTATTGGAAATAATGATGGCTGAATGATCCATCTTTGGTGTTCGTCCATATTCCATAAGCAGACTTGGCCGTCCTGATGTCCGGTGATCAGGATGGATGGTGGTAAAGAAGAGATGGTGGTAATTGGCGAAAGATCTAAATCATAGGCAGTTAACTCATTCTTTTCAAAAGAATAGGCAAAAAATTTGCCTTTTTTATTGAAAAAATAGAAAACTCTCTTCAGGAGAGTAAATTGAGAAACTTCAAGTGATGGTTGGTAAAACAAGTGATTATCGATAAAAGAATAGATGAAAAGGCCCTTATTTTCCATCTGGCCGGCTATTTGATCTTGGGCGTAGTAAGAAAGTTTCACAGGGTGGAGAGAATCAAGATTAATCGAGGCGATTAGGAATGGCTCGACTTTATTTTCAGCATTAACCTGAAGCTTAAATTTCTTTTCCCGGGCAGGTAAACTCCTGATTTTAAATTTGGGAAAAGAAGCAGCAACAGGATTAATCAAGGATTTGGGAATAAAGGGCCAAGAAGATTGATAACGTTGAAGATTAAGGCAAGGAAGATCAAATTTCCCAGGTCGGATAAAGATTTCCCAAGTTTCTATTCTTTTGGAGTTAAAGAGTTCTTGGATTTCTTCCCGATTTAAACGACAGGGAGTCGAATTGTCGAGGTCATAGAGATAAATTTTTCCTTCTTGGTAGTAAATCGTATCTTCTAGCGCTGGATCTTCGAGAAAGGAGAGATGATTCTTAATACTTTCTAAGGCAATTTCTCGTTGTTCAAGGTTAATCCTTCTGGTTGAATGGGAAGCCCGGAAATTAACTACAAGATCAAGAAAACCATGGGAATAGAGAATATCGATAATTCTTTGAAAATAATGCTTATCACGACAGCCATCGAGGATGATTAATTTTCTATCTTTTTCTTCAGTCAAGAATTGATGCAGAAATTCTTCGGGATTATCTTTTTTCTCATCGAGTGGATAGTCTTGATAATGGGAAGGATCGATGTATTTTTTAAGCCAACGGAGGCCAAGAAGACGATTTAAGATTCTCTGATCTTTTCTCCGGTCGCGCATTAGATATAAAATTTCTTCCTTTTTTATATCTCCAAATCCTTCCCGAATAGCTTGGCAAAAATATGTCTTTCCAGTACCGGAATCCCCGTTGACCGCCATGATGACCCTTTTTTGAGATCGAAGAAGAGCATGTATTGTTTCTGACACTTCATATAAGCCTTTTTGGGCGGGAGGAATTCCCAGGATGTTCACTGCACTAACATTATATAAATAAAGGGCATGGAGAAATTCTGGCAATTCTATTTTTTTAAGGGCGGTTACGGTTTCTTCAAAGACAACTTTGTCTTTCTGCTGGAGAAGTTTTAGTAGAGAAATGATAATCTCAGCACTTACTCCACCCATTATATCTTTTTGGAGACGTCCAATTTCTCCTAGTGTCCAGGCCAAGGCTGCTCTTATGTTAGTTGATGGGTGAAGAGTGTATTTGGTTAGTTCGGGAAGGGCGGGTTCAGCGTCCAAACCTATTTTCCCGAGGGCCCAGATTGCTTCTTCTTTTTGCTCGCGGATGAAAAATTTTTTAGTTTTATCTAATTTTAAAGAGATAATATCTTTTTTTGTGCGAAGGAGGCGCCTTAGATAAGGAACAGCTCGGGCTTCTTTCAAGTTACCTAAGGTATAGATAATATTTTCTCTAATTTTTGAAAAATTGAGGGGGAAATGAGCCAAGGAGTATAGTAATTTTTCTGTTGAGCGAATATCCTGAAGTATACTTAAAATTACCGAAGCTGTATACTGGAGGCCACTTTCAATGGGAATATCTTTGTTGAGGAGGAGGTTTAAACAAGGCCGAAGAAGAGCGGGAGAAACTCGTTCCGCCAGACCTAATTCGGGTTGAATTCTTTCATTGATAAGATGAAAAAATAGATGAGGTTGTTTGCTGTTCTTAGCTTGATTGAGGTAGATTTCAATTAAAAAATTTAATCTTTCTTCTTCGGCTAAAATATTTATAATATTTTTGATTGGCTGACTAGAGTTGAGATAAATCTTGAAAGAATGATCCAAGATGAATTCAAGATTCGACCCGTCTAAAGAGCTCCGCTTCTTAAATAGCTCTTGTTTTTGGTGACAAAGCCTCTGAAAATGATTTTGGATGGTTTTTTCGTCTTTTTTCCATTCAGGGACAGGATAGGCAGCCAGTAGTTTTAAAACTTCAATTTCGATAAGCTCCAGTAATGCTTCCCAGGCAATAAAAAACTTGATGTTTTTAGATGAGCGGCCATAGAAACTCATTAAGTAATGGTCAGTGGGCTCCATTTTTGAGGGAAGAGTCTTTGGTTGGGCTAAGCTCATCCAGGCTAGAGTTTTAGAGGTGGGCCATTGATCAGGTTCAGTTAGGGAAAAAAAAATATTTACCCATCCTTCTTTACTTTCTGTATTTGACTTGGGTTTCCAAAGCGAGAATAACAATTCATGAGCTGCTTTATCGCGAATTAGGTGGGGAGATGTTTCCCATTTACCCTGGCAATTCAAAAAAACAAGGTCATAAGGGTTGAATTTTTTGATTATTTTATCAAGATGTTTTTTGATTTCCTGAAAAGATGGGGGAAGAATATTTATTTGCTTCATTCTAAGAAAAGGATAAGATTTTTTATTTCGACTGTAATAAACCTTGGAGGTCTTCCTCAAGAGCCGATAACTCTAAGGTGAACAACCATCCTTGGCCGTAAGGATCTTCCTGAAGAAGAGAAAGGTTTTCTGGTAAGGATGAATTAAGCTGAGTGATTCTTCCTGAGGCCGGACTCCAGATTCGATGAGTGAAATTAAGATCATCGACCAGAGTAGCGCAGGGATCGCCTTGGAGAATTACTTGACCAATTTTAGGGAGTTCAATTCTGACTGGATTACCTATCGTTTTAAAAAAATCTGACATTATTCCCACTATTCCTTTTTTCTCTGATTCAACTTTTAGCCAAGTATGACCGAGTAGATAAAATAAACCAGGAGGAGGTGTTGGTTTCTTCCCGGCTTCGCTTATTTCTTGGCGAGCTTTTTGAAGGGCTCGGAAAACAAGACTTCTAAGTTGGGCGGGGGTAAATGGTTTGGGCAAGTAGTCAAAAGCTCCAAGTTTAATTGCCTCAACTGCAGTTCTAATGGTTGGGTATCCAGTGATCATGATTACATTGACTCCCGTTCGACGTTGCTTTAGTTGCTTTAGGAGGTCGAGGCCACTGATGCCGGGCATCATCAGGTCAGTGATAATAAGATCATAATTGTTTGGAGCGTCCATTTTCAAAGCCTCTTCTCCACTCAAGGCTAGATCCACATCCAGATCATCACTTAAGATAGATTGTTTGATGCTCTTGGCCACATTTATCTCGTCATCAACGACGAGAATTCTTTTTTTGGACATAATTGCCTCCCTAAGTTGGTTTATTTTCTTTAGTGTCAAGTGGTAAAATGACAAAAAAAGTTGTTCCTTGACCAACTTGACTGCTAACTTTAATCGTTCCTTGGTGTTGTTTTATTATTCCATAACTCACCGCTAAACCAAGCCCTGTGCCTGAGGATTTGGTGGTGAAGAAAGGATCAAATAGTTTAGTGAGATTTTCTTGGGGGATGCCTACTCCGGTATCAGAAAAAATGATTTCGAGATGTTTTTGATCCGGGGAAAGGCGGGTTTCGATGGTTAGAGTTCCTCCTCGGGGCATGGCTTCAGCGGCATTAATTAACATATTCCAAAAAACCTGCTTAAGTTTATTTTGGTCGACCTTAATGGTCGGGAGATGAGGGGAAAGAGATTTTTTGATTTCAATGTTCTGAAAAGCGGCTTGATTTTCGAGGAGCTGGAGGGTACTCAGAAGAAGAGAGTTTATATCTGTCTCGGACTTCTGAGGTGGACTCTGGCGAGCGAATTGTAAAAGTCCTTTGACAATGGAGGCACAACGAGTTGTTTCTTCGGCAATTAGTTCTAAAGTTTCTTTCTGGGGAGCATCTGGAGGTAGTTTTTCCAATAAAAGATGGGTATTTAAGAGTATTGAAGTGAGAGGGTTGTTAATTTCATGGGCTACTCCAGCAGCCATTTTTCCCAAAGAAGCGAGTTTGGCTGACTGAATTAACGAGTCTTGCGCTTCCTTTAGTTCTCGAGTTCTCTCGGCGACTCTTTTTTCCAGTGTTTTACCCCATTGAAGCAGTTTTTGGTTGGCTTTTTTTAGATTTTCGGTCATTTGATTAAAACTATGGGCCAGTTCTCCAATTTCGTCATGATATGGGATCAAAACTTGATGGTTGAGGTCACCGGCAGCGATTTTTTTTGTGGCTTCAACAAGAGATTTTACTGGGTGAATTATTGATGAGGTAATTAGAAAGAGGATAATCAGGAGAATAAAAGCGGAGGCGATGGCCATACTGGAAAAGGTTAGCATGACTTTGTTCCTGAGATCGATATAAGGCTTTTCCAACATACCAACATAGAGCATGCCGATTATATTTCCTTCAATATCTTTAATGGGCTCATAGGCGGTTATATACCAATCGCGGACGACAAAGGCTCGATCTATCCATGCTTGGCCCCTGATTAAAACAGCCTGGCGAACTTCTTGGCTGACCCGGGTTCCAAGTGCTCTTTTTCCATTTTCATTAAGGACATTGGTTGAGATGCGCAGATCATAGAGAAAAATTGTTGCCGTACCTATGTCAGTTCCCTTATATTTTTCCCCTTTGTAAACAATTTCTTTTACTCGGTCAACGATCTCATAATTTTTGTTTAAAAGAATTCCGCCATAAAGAACTCCCAAAATTTCACCATTTTCATCGATGATGGGGGCTGAGGCTTTAAGAAGAAGGCCTCTTTCTTCGGCTTCTTCGGTTGGAGGTGCTGCTTTAGGAGTTGGAACCACGCGGATGAAGGCTTGGTCAACTAGAGCTGGATTTTCTTGAAATAGCTCTTCTCGAGGAGCAACAATACTCCCCACCACAATTTTACCCTGAAGAGATTGCTGAATGTAGGGGTCTTCGTTTTTGAGGTCTCCCCACTGCTCAGGATGAGATGGACGACAGATTACTTTTCCCTGTTGATCAGTTAAAGAGAGAAGGTCAAGATTAAATTGTTTTCTCATTTTGTCTAAATAAGCTAAGAGTATTTCTCGGTTGTTATTTTTCATAGCATTTTGGAGTGATTCTCGATTGGAATTGAGAAGGACAATATCTTTGATGTCATTGAGTTTTTCATTATAAACCATTCGGGCGGCGCTTAAATCGTGGCGAACTTTGGCTTGGGCTAGGGAAAATATAGTTTGATGTTCAATTCGAGTTCCGATGGTAAGAATGAGAATTCCCCCCAAGAAAATCACAAGGGAAAAACTCACGAGAAATTTAACTCGGAGAGGAAGATTCATAAATGTTCGGTAAAACTTTTTGTGAAACATAAATTTGTTTTCTAAAATTTATTTTTTATTAATTGGAAAAAGTTGTGGATATGATTAGTAATGGTCAGCTTAAAGCGACTTTTTTTAAAATTTAGAAGAATTATCTTGCTCACCTGGTTTGTTTTTTATCTTTAATGGATTGTAAATCGTAAATTTAGTAACAAATTATATCATTTATAAATAAAAGTGGGAAATATTTTCGAGGGGGAGTCAAAATCTTATGGTGATGATAATTAATGATGATAATAATTAATGACAAATATTTTCCTATCCTTGCAAGATAAGGGGGGATTTTAATGAGGGAAGAGGGAGGCTTGGCAAGAACTTATTTTCAGAAGAAAAAAAGAGTCCAAATTGGCTATATTCAGGATTTTTCTTGCTAAAGATTGCCAGAGAATGAAAATTTATTTCTTGTCTAGGTTTCAGGGATAATTTATAGCAATTCTAAAGAAATATAATTCCCAATTAATTAAAGAAGTCATCCCTAACAGTTGTTGATTTACACCCATCTGAGCCAGAGTTCCTCCCCATGGTTTTCAGATGAATAGTCATCGAATTTGCTTTATCTACTTGTATTAGCTATTCTTAATAGTTCCGGAAAAAAGGACGCTTTTGATCCCAATGGAAAAAATATTTATATCAAATTCTGGGATAATAATTGGTATAATAATACGTTAATTTTTCTTTGCTCCGAAAAAAATTCTAAGGCTCTAGAAGCCATCATATTTCGGGCATGAGGTTCAGAAATGACTGCCAACAAAGTCAAAGATGAAGATTTAGAAAAATTCGCCAAAGAATTACAAGAACAGATTATGTCCCAACTACGTCAGCAGTATTCAGCTGAGGTTATCGACCGATGGCAAAACCCCCGTAATTTTAAACGAATTGAAAACCCCGATGGTTATGCCCAAGTCAAAGGGAGTTGTGGTGACTCGATGGAAATGTTCTTAAAAATCGAAGACGACCGAATTATAGATTGTGGCTTTTTCACCGATGGTTGTGGTACAACGATTGCCTGTGGAAGTATAGCTACAGAAGTGGCGCAAGGAAAAAGCTTTATTGAAGCTTTGGCTTTAGTTAGTGCTGATGAAATTTTAAAAAGGTTAGGTGGGTTACCTGAAGAAGACGTTCACTGTGCCCAGCTAGCCGCTGAAACTATGCGTCGGGCATTGGCGGATTACCTTTTCCAGAAAAAACAGTCCTGGAAAAAACTATATCGTAAAGTGGAGGTGGAGTAAAAATGAAAACTTGCAGTCAAGATAAAAATCTTAAAGTTTGCACCTGTACCTGGGAACCATGTAGTCGCAAAGGTCTCTGCTGTGAATGTATCCAGTACCATTGGCAAATGGGTGAGTTACCGGGTTGTCTATTTCCCCCCGAGGTCGAGCGGACTTATGATCGGTCTCTGAAACGATTTATTGAGATTTACAAAGACCAGATTTAAAAGTTGGTGGAATGTGGTTTACAAAGAAAAAAAAATTTATCGACATCTTTACGGGCCTGTTCCCTCTCGTCGTTTAGGCTATTCCTTAGGTATCGATATTGTCCCTTATAAAATTTGCTCCCTCGATTGCATCTATTGCCAATTAGGCCGGACAACTAAGTTAACTTTAGAGCGAGAATCTTTCTATCCTCTTGAAGAAATAGTAACAGAAATAAGGCAAATTCTGACTGAAGATGTTCCCATTGACTACTTGACTTTTTCTGGCTCGGGAGAGCCCACTCTCTATCATGAATTAGGTCGCTTAATGAGGAAAATCAAGGCCATTACGCCCCTTCCCTTGGCTGTGCTAACCAATAGTACTCTTCTTTATCGAGAAGATATTCGTCACGATTTACTCATGGCGGATCTTGTTGTTCCCTCTCTCGATGCCGTTACTCAAGAAATGTTTAAAGCAGTTAATCGGCCTCACCCTTCACTTGATATCGAAACTATAATCGAAGGCCTCATCAAATTTTGCCAAGAGTACAAAGGTCAATTATGGCTGGAAGTCCTCCTGGTCAAAGGAATAAATGATTCTCTTGACCATCTTCAAATTCTTCGAGACACAATCCGTCGCCTTCAGCCAGATAAGGTTCAGCTTAACACTGTAATTCGCCCTCCTACTGAAACATTTGCCCATCCTTTGGGCAATGAAGAACTGGAAAAAATTAGAAATTACCTTGGATCCAAGGCAGAGGTGGTCGTTGATTTTCCCCGCCGGGATCGAAAAACGGCTTTTTCTTCGGAAAAACTGACGAAAGAAATACTCGAGATTGTCTCCCGGCGTCCGGTGACCATTGAGGATATCCATCAAGCTTTAGGCTATCATCGGTTGGAAATTAGCAAAGCTTTGAAAGAGCTAAAGCAAGCTAATAAAATTCGAGAGATTAATCATCAAGGGCGAATTTATTTTGAACTCAAATAAACTTGGGCAAATTAGATAAGAAGAGAAATAAAAAGGGAAAAATGCTTAAGGCCTGGTATTTGTTTAATCTGGTATTTGTTTAATTTTGTTACTTTAGTGGAGAAATAAAAGTGAAGATAAAAAGAGTAGAAGATTTAAACCGGGAAGAATTACTTGCCTTATTAACTTCGGCGGCTAAAAACTGGTTAGCTCATGATGGCCTCTGGTTTCGGGCAGTCGAAGACAAATTTGGAATGAAGATAGCTATTGAACTTGACCGAGAGGCATGGAGGAAATTTACCGTCAGTGAAGCCAAACGGATTATGAAATTCCTCCAGCTCAAACCTGGAGGGGGAATTCCAGCTCTCATCCAGGCTCTAGAATTTCGGTTATATGCTCGAATCAACCGTCAGGAAGTAATCGAGGTCAGCCCCACCCGTTGTGTTTTCCGCATGTTAAATTGTCGAGTCCAGGAAGCTCGCCAACGTCAGGGCCTCCCAAGTTTTCCCTGCAAATCAGTTGGTATTGTGGAATACGAGGAATTTGCTAAAACTATTGATCCTCGTCTCCAAACCCGTTGTTTAGTTTGTCCCCCCGACCCCCATCCCCCTGATATCTGGTGTGCCTGGGAATTTTATTTGTCCGAGCAATAAAGTTTAGAAAATTCTTTACCATTTAGGTTCTAACTTTTTAAGTAAAAGAGGCTTTCTTATAACCAAAATGGAAAATTGGTACTAGGTAGCCAAAATTGGAGGATGATCATCAGTGCCAGAAAAAAGTGCTTCCTTGGAGGGGCTACGCTTGCTTTTTTGGTGAAAAATTACTTACAATTAAAAATACGTTAACCTTCGTCTTAAACCAATGAAAAAGGTAGTTATCCAATCAATTTTGCTAATCTTGGCTTCCTTCTTATTTCCTCGGATCCATCTGGCTGCGGGTGAAGAGGTCGGCCTTAAAGTTAAAGCTTGGGTTCAGCCTATTCGCTTATCCAGGCAACAACAAGGATATGTTGTTTTTAAATTTAACCTGCCTGCTGAGCTAAGAGTAAAGCCAATGCCTTTCTTTGTCATTGAGTTTGAAACTTCCGATGGAGCAGCCTTTTCGAAAAATTTTTTTACTAGCTCTGATTTGGGGATGGAAATTCTGGAAGAAAATGGACAAGAATATCTTGATTTATCGCCACCACTAAAAATTCCTTTTACGGTGCCTTTGGAGACGAATCGAGGCCGACATGTGATCAAAGGAAGGGTGAAATACTTTGCTATTTCTTTAAAAGGAAACTGGTGTTTAAAAACAACGGCCAAGTTTGAGACTTCCTTCTATACTCGTTCCAATGTCTATCAAAAGAAAAAAACCCAATAATAATTTTTCTAACAAAATTCCTAGTTTTGGCAGTAAGTATGGTGTTGCCTCCTAAATTACTTCTTTAACTTTCAAAAAACTGGTAAATAGGTGAGCTGTCACCAGTTTTTTTAGAGCCAGTGGTGTTGACGATACCAGGTTACAGTTTCGGATAAACCCTTAGGAAGGTCATATTGGGCTTGGAAGCCAAGGAGTTTTTGAATTTTACTCGTGTCCGCTATCCAGTATTTTTGTTTTAAATCTTTGTATTTTTGAAGATTGAGAGCCGATGTTGATTGGGTGAATTTGTCTTTGGGGAAATTTATTACCGCCGCCAGAAAAAGGAGCCAGAGAGGGATATATACTCGACAAGCTCGGCGCTCGAGAGCTTGGGCTGACTTTAATCCTAATTCATCCCAGGAAACTGGCTGGGGATGGGCGACATGGAAAATTTCTCCCGAGGGAAACTCTTTCTCCATGGTAAGTTCTAAAGCCTGAATTAAATCATGTAGATAGCAGAGGCTTAAGAATCTTTGACCTGGGCGGACTAAGGGGAGAATACCTTTGTTGATGACTTGGAAAAAAGAAAGAAAATCTTTGTCTCGAGGGCCGTAGACAGCGGAGACCCGGATAATAGCCACGGGAAATTTACCTTTTGCTTGCCGACACGCCTCTTCAGCCAGAAACTTGCTTCGGCCATAGTGAGTTAGAGGTCGAGGAGCCTCCTCCTCTTTGACTCCTTGGAGTGAAGGCGAAGGTCCACTGACAGCTAAGGTGCTAAGGAAAATAAATTTTCGAGGGGGCTTTTTTTGGTTTACTGCTTTTTGGAGGAGATTAATTGTCCCCTGGTGATTAACTTGATAAAAATTTTCTACCCGGTAACTTTTAGTTAAGCCAGCTAAGTGAAAAATGTAGTCGAAATCTTCAGGAAAAGGGGGAAAATGAAGAAGATCTCCCGTAAGCAGAGAGGCTTTAGTTCCGGTTAACCATTTTAAATTAAGAGGGTCACGGACTAAAGCATAAACTTTAAATTTTCTTTGAAGAAGCCGCTCGACAAGATGACTGCCAATAAAACCTGTTCCTCCGGTGACCAGAACATTCATCGAGTGGAATTTTAAGCTAAGATAGGGCTGAGGTCAATGAAGAAAAAACTGGCTAAAATTTTTAGTTGTCAAAGCGGCTGCGAAACATATAATAACAAGATGAAAGGAGGCAAAATGGGCCTTTTTGATAAATGTTATAAATTTACCCGGGCCGAGGAAGCGATGGAGATGGGAATTTATCCCTATTTTACTCCTATCCAGGAGGTGAAGGGAAATCGGGTAATAGTGAATGGTCAAGAAATGATTATGGTGGGTTCCAATAATTATCTAGGATTGATTGACCATCCTCAGGTGATACGAGCTGCCCAAGAAGCCATCGACCGTTATGGGGTGGCCACTTGTGGTTCTCGTTTCTTAAATGGAACTCTCGATCTTCATATTGAGCTTGAGGAGAGGCTGGCCAAATTCATGAAAAAGGAAGCGGCTTTAGCTTTTAGTACAGGATTTCAGACTAATTTAGGAATTATTTCCACTTTGGTTGCTCGAGGTGACGCCGTTATCACTGATAGGATGGTTCACGCTAGTATAATCGATGCTTGTCGTCTTTCTTATGGGACGATTTATAAATTCAAACATAACGATATGGAAGACTTGGAACGGGTGTTGGCTTCGATTGATAAAAAAGTGGGCAAACTAATCGTGGTTGATGGAGTGTTTAGTATGGAAGGTGATTTGGCTGATCTCCCTGGAATTGTAAAATTGGCCCAAAAATATGAGGCCAAAGTTATGGTTGATGATGCTCATGGGATTGGGGTGATGGGCTCTCATGGGCGAGGCACCGCCGAACATTTTGGTGTTGAAGATGAAGTAGATCTAGTCATGGGCACTTTTAGTAAATCGTTTGCCTCTTTAGGCGGATTTGTAGCTGGCGAAAAAAAAGTTATTTCCTACATAAAGCATTTTGCTCGTTCCTTGATTTTTTCGGCCAGCATTACTCCGGCTTCGGTGGCCACAGTGATAGCCACTTTGGATATCATTGAGAGTGAACCAGAACGGCGGGAGAGACTGTGGGCCATTACCAAGAAAATGAAAACAGGATTTCAACAGATGGGTTATGATACCGGCCCTACCCAGACGCCCATTATCCCGGTCATGATTGGAGATGATGAGCAAGCCTTTATGCTTTGGCGGTTACTTCGCGAGAACGGAATTTTTACCAATCCCGTAATTTACCCGGCTGTTCTCAAAGGCGAAGCCTTGATAAGGACGAGTTATTCGGCCACTCATAGTGATGAAGATTTGGATAGAGTTCTCGAATGCTTTGAAAAATGTGGCCAGCAACTCGGAATTATCTGAGTTGAGACAATAAAGTTTAGTTGAGTCTGAGAGATAATTTCCTGTTTTGGTTAAATTAGCAAAGTCAATTTTGTTGCTGGGCTTTTGGCTTTTTTTACCCGAGTAATGCAACTTAAGAAAATTTTTCTAAGTTTAGCTATAATAAATAAAGAACCTTGAAAAGAGAAAATAAATGACTAAGGAAAAGAATCATTTTGCCTTTCTTCTGATTGTTTTTTTAATTATCTTTTCTTCCTTCTTGAAGGCGGATATTTTACCCCTCAAGCAGATTAAACCGGGGATGAAGGGCAAAGGGCTATCCGTTTTTAAAGGAAATAATATTGAAGAATTTGAAGTCGAGATTATTGGCGTGATCCATAATGTCCAGCCCGGGAGGAATGTAATCCTCGGGCGACTAAAGAACCAAACCATTGATAAGACCGGGGTTTTAAGTGGCATGAGTGGAAGCCCTGTTTATATTAATGGTCAACTTATCGGGGCAGTAGCTCTGAGTTTCCCTTATTCCAAAGAAGCTATTGCCGGTATCACTCCCATTGAAGAAATGATGGCCATTGGTGAGAAGCTTTCTGCTCCTTCTGTTTTTACTCCTCGATTGTCTTTTAAAAAATACATCCATCTTGAAGATTTGATTAAAGCCTATCAGGATATTTTCCCAGCGAGAAGAGGTTCTACCGAAGATGGACAGCTTTTTTCCAACCTCGCTCCTCCTTTAATTTTTAATGGGGTTTCTTCTTCGGTGTTCGAGAAGGTAAAACCTTATTTTATGCAAATGGGCTTTGCTCCTGTCCTGGCGGGTAGTTCAGCGCAAGAATTGAAAGTTTTAACACCCCCCGAAATGCGCCTTCAACCTGGGGATGCAGTTGGCGTGCAGTTGGTTTCTGGGGATCTCAATATTTCGGCCGTGGGAACAGTCACTACAGTTGAAGGAAACAAAATTCTGGCTTTTGGACATCCCTTATATAATCTCGGAGCCGTGGATTATGCCATGACTAAAGCTGATGTCCTGACCGTAGTTCCAAGTTTGTCGTCTTCTTTTAAGCTGGCTGAGGCGGGAGCTTTAATCGGTCGCTTTTCTCAAGATCGGACAGCGGGGGTAATGGGGGAGATTGGCCGGCTTCCTCAATTTGTTCCGGTGAATATCAGCTTGTTTTCTGGGAATGGGGAAGTTAAAGAGTTTAAGATAAACATTGTCAATGATAAAATCTTGACTCCTCTCTACCTTAATGTTTCCCTCTTAAGTTTGCTGTCGGCCGAAGAGCGAGCAGTGGGAGATTTGTCCCTAGAGATGAGAGGCAATATCTATCTAGAAAATGGACGAGATATTAAGCTGGAGGATTTGTTTGCTGGAAACTTCGATGCTTCCATAACGAATCTTTCTGGCCTTTTGACGTCTGTTGTTTATTTTCTGACTAATAATGAGTTTAAGGATTTAGATATTCATAAAATAGATTTAATGATTCGGGCTTCAGAACAGGTGAAATATTCTTATTTAGAAAAAGTATGGTTAGACAAATATGATGTGTTGCCGGGAGAACGAATCCTGGTTAAAGTTTATACTCGTAATTTTCGAGGGCTATCTGTTCGCCAAGAAGTGGGATTAGTGGCTCCTCCTCTTCCTTCTGGTTCTGAATTTTACCTTATTGTTGCTGATGCTCTATCGATGCAGCAAATCGAGCTTAGTCAGTATCGGACAACCGGTTTCATACCGCGAAACTTAAATCACTTGATTCGAGTTCTAAGTAATTTGAGAAAGAATAATCGGATTTATTTCCGAATTGTGGCTTCTAAACCAGGGTTATTTTTAAAAGGAGAAGAGTTACCCAATCTACCCCCCACGATGAAAATGATGTTCACTTCACCCCGGGCAGCCATGTCTGTGCCTATCCAACTGGAAAGATCAACTTTGGGGGAATACCAGTACCCTGTACCTTATGTCTTCAAAGGGGCGGCGATTATCCCCATCAAAATTAAGTAAGGAAAAAAAGATGAAAAGAAACCACGTGGTTATTTTTTTGACGATTTTTTTTATTGGTAGTCAGCTTATTTTGGCGGTAACTCCCAAAAAATGGGAATTAAGAACCTTAAAAGATTTTATCCATGGTGAATTCAAAGGGGTTTCTATCTCTGCTGAGGGACAATTAAGGCTTGCTCCTCAGGAAGATTTTTTAGAGGGACCAGATGAAGAATTTTATCTCTCCCTGCTGATTGCTCGTGATGGGTCGCTATTTCTGGGGACAGGACATAGTGGAAAATTATATCGTCGGGATCCGTCGGGAAAGATAGAGCTTTATTATCAAGTTCCGGAGATGGATATTTATTGTCTAGCCCAGGATGAGAGAGGGAATATTTACCTTGGGTCATCGCCCAATGGAAAAATATACAAGATAACCGCCAAAGAAAAAGGGGAAGAATTTTTTAATCCTCAAGAGAAATATATCTGGGATTTAGAGTTCACTTCAGACGGTACACTTTTGGCCGCCGTTGGGGAAAGCGGCGGGATTTACGCTATTTCTCCCCGGGGAGAAGGGAGACAAATTTTTGAAGCTCAGGAAAATCATATTCTTTGCTTAGAGTTGACTTCCAGTAATAAAATTTTTGCGGGAAGTGGGGGAGGAGGTTCTGTTTATAGCCTCGACATTCAAGGGAAGGCCGAATTAATTTATGAAAGCTCTTACGAGGAAATAAAAAGTTTGGTCGTTGACCGCCAAGGGAATATATTTGCGGCGGCAAGTGGAGTTTTGGTTAAGTCAAAAAATAAAGTTGCTTTCCCTTTTTTGCCTACTACCTCTAGTCAAAACATTGAAATTACCGTAAGCCCTTCATCAGTTTCATCTTCCAGTCCCAAAAAATCTACTTCTCCATCTTTAACCAAACATCCTAGTGCTCTCTACCGTATTGCTCCCTCAGGCTTAGCCGAAAGACTCTGGTCTTCAGAAGAAGAATTAATCTATTCCATTTATCTAGACGAGGCCAACGAATCTATTATTTTCGGGACAGGGAATAAAGGCCGCCTTTACTCTGTTGATTTCAATAAAAATCTTACTCTTTTGTTTCAGAAAGATTCGGAGCAGATTTATCTTTTGGTCCCCGGAAAAGGGAAGATTTTCCTTTTAGCCAACAATCCGGCCCGCTTGAGCCTTGTCCATCCGGAATTAAGATCATCAGGGGAATATTTAAGCCAGGTTTTCGATGCTCGAATTTTGTCTTCTTGGGGAAGGTTGCGTTGGGAAGCCAAGATCCCCGAAGGGAACACTCTTCAACTCCAAACAAGAAGTGGGAATTCGTTCGAGGTAAATTCCACGTGGAGTGACTGGTCTCCGCCTTATCGACGGGGTCCCGCCGAACAGGTTTTAAGCCCGCCAGGAAGATTTATTCAATTTAAAGTGCTCTTTCAATCTCCTTCTGGCCGTCTCTCTCCGGAGGTTAGCTTAATTTCCCTCGTTTATCTTCAAGCAAATATTGCCCCTCTTCTTACCTCCCTCCAGCTCCTTCCTCCCAATGTGGTTCTGGAGAAACCCCTAGATTCAGAAAGACCCATTTGGGGTTTGGAAGAAAAGGATTTAGACCACAAAAAGAAAGATAGAGATAAGCAACTAAAATCTACTTTGCTGGCCAAGAAGGTGATTAAAAAAGGATATCGAACGATCGTTTGGCAGGCCAGCGATGAAAATGAAGATAGTTTGGTTTATTCGATTTTCATCAAAGAGGCAGGAGAATCCAAATGGAGATTAATCCGCCGGGATTGGCCAGAAGAAGTTTTTGTTCTGGAAACAAATACCTTTCCCGATGGAGTTTATGCCCTGAAATTAGTTGCCTCTGATTGGCCATCAAATCCTGTCGGGCAGGAAAAACAGGCAGAAAAAGAGTTATATCCACTAGTGATTGATAATTCTTTGCCGGTGATCAAAAATTTTCAACCTGTGATCAAAGGAAAAAAGCTTTCGCTTTCTTTTAATGTGGAAGATGCTTTTTCAGCGATAAAAGAAGTGAAGATTTTACTCCGACCTGAGGATTGGCGTCTTCTGGTTCCTGTGGATGGGATTTGTGATTCCCAAAGAGAAAGTTTTAAAGTTCAGGTGACCATTCCTCTTGATTCTGATGGGCTATTGACCATCAAAGTGGTGGATGAGCATGATAATGTTGGTGTTTATCGGCATGCCTTTAACTAGAATTAATCATATGAATCACAATTCTAATTAATTCTTCATACGTCTGACCACGCTCATGGCTGATTAAGATATGAAGCAAGTCAAGGTAAAATTGGTCACTTTTAATATTAATCCACCAGTTAGACTTCATCAGGACTATATTTGTTTTATTTTCGTACTTATTCGTTAGGAATGTGGCCACTCTTGCAGCTGATGAAGATACGCCAGCCAGAATGAGAAGCAAGGGCTGAAGGAGCCATCTTTACTTCAGTTATGAGAATTGATGGGTCTTCGACCGGTGGTAGAGAGAAGATATATCGAGCCGGAATCAAACAAACTTTTGGCGGGTTAAGCCTCGGATGTGAGGTTGTCATTTAAATTAAATATTTATGTTTGGATTATGAATGACGATTTTCCCCGGAAGTTACTCGGATTGAACTCGCTCTAAGTACTTATTGTCTCTGGTGTCGATGCGGATGACATCACCTTCTTTGATAAATTGAGGAACACTGACCACTAGATTAGTTTCCAAGGTGGCTGGCTTATTACTGGCCGATTGAGTAGCCCCCTTAAGGTAAGGTTCGGTTTTGATCACTTTTAAATCAATTGTTAAAGGGGGATTAACACCCACTGGATGGCCTTCATACATCTCAACCTGAAAAACAACATTGGGAACTAAATAATAGGCCGCATCTCCGAGGATTTCCCGCGTCAATTTAATCTGCTCATACGTTTCCAGATTCATGAAGATGTGGTCATCCCCTTCAGCATAAAGATATTCCATTTCTATGGTTTCGAGAAAAGCTTGTTCCACTTTGTCGATAGATCTAAATCGGATATCATGGAGGGTTTCGTCTCTTAGGCGACGAAGCTTGGTTTGCATCAGAGCCTGCCCTTTTCCAGGGGTGATATGGGTTGCTTCCAGAACTTTATACAATTCATTGTCGACTTTAATAACCATTCCTTTTCGAATCTGGGTAGCTTTGATCATGAATCCTCCTTATATTTCTTTTTTTACTCCTTCATCAATGTGAATGATAAAAGGCTTGGTCTCTAATTTTTTCAAGGCCTCGGCTACTTCTTCTCCTCGACCAGGGCAATAAGCAAACATACATCCCCCTTGTCCCGAGCCATTTATTTTTCCTCCCAGAGCTCCGGCCTCAAGAGCCGCTTCCAGCATTGCTTCTATCTTAGGGGTAGAGAGATGCAGATAATCACGCATAATCTGGTGTTGTTCAGATAAAAATTGACCAAATTGGTGATGATCAAAAGGGCTGGCTCGAAAAAGTTCTTTCCCTTTTTGAGTTAATTCCCTGGTGAGCAGGGTGCCCATTAATAATTTCTGGGGAGTCTCTTCTAGTTTTTTTATTTCTTCGATAATTATTGGTGTAAGTGAAGAATGAAGATCAAATTCAGGTATCTTTTTTTGGATTATCTTCACGCCATTGAGGACATTATTTTTAATAAAGGCTAAGGTGCCGGTGGTATCCTTTCTTTGGAGAGAATCGGCAATTACAAATTCTCCCAACGGGTTAGGGAGAAGTTCAAAAGAGAAGGGGCGGGAAAAAGAAATGAAAATGACGCCGCCAAAGGCAGAAGAATAATGATCCATTTTTCCGCCAGGTTCTTTGAATTCAGTCACTTCAGCCTCAAAAGCTAGCTCGGCAATTTTCTGGATGTTTTGAGCTTCTGGAGTCTGGCCGGCTTCGAGGAGAAATTTGACCCAAGCCACAACCAGGGCCGAGCTGCTGGCTGTACCGGAATTAATGGGAATAGTGCTTTTGATTTGCACGTCCCAACCGTGAGGTAGGCGGTAACCCAACCGATGGATGATGTTCAGCGTGCTCCGCAAGTAGTCGCGAGGCTGACTATATTCTAAAGGAATATTTAGGGGAATTTCTTGATAGTCATTTATATCCGGCAGAGAAAGGCGAATGATATCCTGGCTGTTGGGGCTTCCGGAAATGGTTAACCGGAGATCGATTGCCCCAGCTAAGATGGATAACCCAAAATAGTCCTGGTGTTCACCCAGAAGACAAATTCGCCCTGGAGCCGAAATTTTTAATTTTTGACCATTCATCCCCTTCTTTTTGCCAAACAAATTTACTTCTGTCAACTTTCAATGGGTTTGGATTGATTTTATCCCCTATTTTCTTTATAACAATAGCGCTGGTTGATCATGAAAATTACTTTTCTTGGAACAGGCGGAGCAGTAGCTACTGAGGAAAGAGACAATACTTCTCTATTAGTTGCCCAGGGTAAATTTTTAGCTTTAGTTGATTGCCCTGGCGGAGTGGTTCAAAAGATAAAAAAAGCTGGTTATCTCCCTCAAAATTTGCAAGCTATCTTGGTTACTCATGTCCATCCTGACCACATTTATGGATTGCCTTCTTTAATTCATAGTTTAATGCTGGAAGACATGACCTTAGAATTGTATGGTTCTTCGGCCTCGATATTATTTTGTCAAAAATTATTGGATTTGTTTCAATTGCGGGAGAATAAAATAAAATGCAGGGTCAGGTTTAAAGAGCTTGAACCGGCAGAAGTAGTTTGGTTAACTCCTGAACTTTCCCTGACCTCGATGTCTATGAACCACCATCCGTCTTCGGTGAGCTTTTTCTTGGCTATCAATCAAGAAAAGAAAATTGCTTATTCCGGAGATACGCCACCCGATGAGAATTTTTTTCAAAGAGTCAAAGGTTGTGACTGTGTTATCCATGATTGTAGTGCTCCTTCTCGTTTTTTTGAGCTTTACCCTCAACTTCGAATGATGCATACCGATGCTCTGACTTTGGGGCGTCTAGCCGAAAAAGCAGAGATAAAAAGATTAATCCCTTGCCATTTTTTTGGTGAAGTTCAATTCAGTTTGACCGAGATTATTGAGGAAATTAGGGCTTTCTATCACCGAGAGTTGTTTGTTCCGGAAGATTTTTCTTCGGTGTGCATTTAATTTTCTAAGTAATAGTGAAAGAGAAATAGACAACTTTAAGCCGATGTGGAAAAATCTGAAGATGGATTTTAAGAAAAAAATTATGGATAAAACCCCTAAAAAAGAATTAATGTCCAAGACATAAGGAAGAAAATGAGCTTTTTACTTCTTTTGATGGGAGTTTTGGTCTTTTTCATAGCGGGATGTCAAGTGGAAGATAAAAGAATCAAGGCTGATTTAGTCCTCAAAAACGGAATTGTCTGGACTGGTGAGGCGGAAATGCCGGGGGCAGAAGCGGTAGCTGTTGCTCAGGGAGAGATTGTGAGGGTAGGTAGCAATGATGATGTTAAAGAGCTAATTGGTCCGGAAACTCAACTTATTGACCTCCAGCAAAAGCTTCTTTTACCCGGTTTTATCGATAGCCACACCCATTTTCTAGATGGTGGATTTTCATTAACGCGGATTAATCTTCAGGGAGTTACCACTAAAGATGAATTTATTGGCCGAGTGGAAACCAAAGCTAAGGAGCTAGCTCCTGGAGAGTGGATTCTCGGCGGTAACTGGGATCACCAAGATTTAAATCCTCCTCAACTGCCGCGAAAGGAGTGGATTGACCCGGTAACCACAGAGAATCCCGTTTGCGTTTTTCGTCATGACGTCCATATGGTTCTAGTTAATAGTTTGGCGTTGAAAATGGCTGGTCTTACCTCTCAGAGTCCATCTCCTCCGGGGGGTGAGATTGTCAAGGATGAAACAGGGGCGTTAACCGGAATTCTTAAGGATGCCGCTATTAACCTTGTTACTCGATTAATACCCGAACCAAGTGAGGAGGAAAAAATAGAAGCTGCTCGCCGAGCTTTGGCGGAAGCCCGGCGATGGGGACTAACTTCCATTCATGATATGTCGGGATTAGATGCTTTTTATACTTACCATAACTTACTGGAAAGGGGAGAATTAACAGCTCGAATCATTGTTTATCCTCCATTACGCTTAATAGATAATCCAGAGGAATTATTAAAGGCCAGAGCGCAGAGTAATGAATTTTTAAAAATAGGAGGAGTTAAAGGCTTTACTGATGGCTCTTTGGGTTCCGGAACAGCTTTATTTTTTGATCCCTATCTTGACCAACCAGGAAATTGTGGTCTTTTAGCCGAAGATATGTTTCCCGAAGGAATAATGAAACAGAGATTGGCCAAAGCGGCTCAGGTGGGATTGCCGGTGGCTGTTCATGCCATTGGGGATCGTGCTAATCATCTCCTGTTGGATGTGTATCAAGAAATAAATGATGAATTTGGCTTTCAAGAGAGACGATGGCGAATTGAGCATGTTCAACATCTCCTTCCCGAAGACATCCCCCGGTTGTCTCAATTAGGAGTTATTGCTTCCGTTCAACCCTACCATCTTGTAGACGATGGCTGTTGGGCGGAGAAAAAGATAGGTCTTCAAAGATGCCAAACAACGTATGCTTTTCATTCCTTACTGGAAAGAGGAGCTATTTTAGCCGGAGGATCAGATTGGCCGGTAGCTCCTCTTAATCCCCTGACAGGAATTTATGCCGCGGTGACGAGACAGACAGCTGATGGGCGTCACCCGCAAGGTTGGATTCCTCGGGAGAAAATTTCAATCGACCAGGCTGTTCGAGCTTATACCTGGGGTGGAGCTTGGGCCGAGAAAGCCGAGGAAAAGAAAGGAACAATAAAAAAAGGAAAACTGGCGGATTTAGTTGTTCTTAATCGCCCTATTTTTAAGATTGTCCCCGGGGAAATAAAAAGGGTAAAAGTTGACTTGGTGATCATTGCCGGAAAGATTATTTTTGAGAGAGAAGAGTCTAAAGAATGATTCCCATTTATTTTATAGTCCTGATACTGGCCTTTGTTTTGATGTTTAAATCGGCTGATTTTTTTATCGAAGGCTCGGTGGGATTAGCGCAGGTTTTTGATTTACCCAAGTTGGTAGTTGGGATAGTTTTAGTTGGGCTAGCCACCACTGCCCCCGAGTTAGCTGTTTCAGTCCAATCAGCCTATCTTGGCCATCCTGAAATTGCCTTGGGGAATGCTATCGGTTCAGTTATCGTTGATGATGGAGTAGCGTTGGCCCTAGCTGGGCTTTTAGCCGCGGGGCCAATTTTTGTTAATTGCCGATTGATTCGATTTGTTGGTGCTTTTTTACTAGGGATCGATCTGGCCGCTTTTCTTTTGGCTTTAAATGGAACCATCGGGCGACTGGAGGGATTGATTTTTTTGGTTCTCCTCGTAGTGTATTATATTATTTTAATCAAGAATAGAGATATTGGAGAAACATTTGCCGCTGAAGAGGAAAAGCTTCTCAAAGATATCAAAAAAGTTCGTTCCACCCGCTACCAACAATTAAAGAAATCTTCTTTTTATTTTGGCGGGGGGATTATAGGAGTCCTCCTGACCAGTCGATTAGTTATTTGGTCAGCCACGAATATAGCTCGTTCATTTTCAATCTCGGAAACAGTCATCGGTTTAACCATCATTGCCATCGGAACTTCTTTGCCTGAGATTAGCACCTGTATCGTTGCCGCGCGAAAGGGAGAGGGGGAAATAGCAGTTGGAGATATCATTGGGGCCGATATCCTTAATATTCTGTGGATTATCGGAGCCTCAGCTTTAGTCAATCCCATTGACGTGGAGTTGAAAGTTATTTATTTCTCCTTTCCGGCTATGTTAATCATCGTTACGACTATGCTTTTGTCATTAAATATAGGATGCCGCTTAACCAAGCCTCGCAGTGCTCTTCTCTTAGGGCTATATGTCATTTATTTCTTTTTAGTAATGAAATTTTTTGTGTTTTAATAAAAAAATATTATTCTTAACAATTGTTTCTCCTGGAGAGATGACTGCCCAAGAATTCTTATTGTTCTAAAAGGTTAATTCTGGTATATTAACTCTTCTAAAATTGGAGGGTAAAATGAATATTGGGATATTAAACGAAAGCAATAAGATCGAAAACAGGGCGGGGTTATCTCCCAGTAGTGTTTCGATGCTTGTTGAGAAAGGTCATCGGGTATATATCCAGGCTGGGGCTGGTTTGCGAGCTGGTTACGCCAATGAGGAGTATTCCAATTTGGGAGCTGAAATCGTCTTCACCAAAGATGAGATATTTGGTCGTTCCGATGTAGTACTCAACATTTCTCCTCTTGATGAGGAAGAGAGCCATTTAGCTAAGGAAGGACAGGTTCTTTTTGGATTTCACCACTTAGCGGTGGCGAAGAGAAATGTAATTGAAGAACTATTGAGAAAAAAGGTGACGATTATCGGTTATGAAATAGTTCAAGACGACGAAGGTGAGCTTCCTTTCCTTGAAGGTTTAAGTGAAATTGCAGGCCAAATGTGCGTAGCCATTGCTGGTCATTATTTACAAACTACTTATGGGGGGCGAGGGATAATTCTAGGGGGGGTAGTGACCTGTCCTCCAGCTACAGTTGTCGTCGTCGGCAGTGCGGTTTTGGCCAAGAGCGCGATTAAAGCTTTTCTTGGTGCTGGAGCCCAAACCATTGCTTTAGGCCGGCACATGGATCGCATGAGAGCTCTTGAAGAGATAACTTCGGGTCAAGTAGTAACCATGATTGCTACTAGCTACAATTTAGCTCGCATGGTGAAAATAGCTGATGTGGTTATCGGAGCAGTTTTGCGACCAGGTGAGAAAGCTCCGATCATGATTACTAAAGATATGGTCCGATCGATGAATAAAGGAGCGGTCATCATTGACTTATCAATTGACCAGGGAGGCTGTATTGAAACAAGTCGGCCCACAACCCTTGAGCATCCCGTTTATACTGAGGAAGGAGTTATCCATTACTGTGTTCCCAATATTACTTCTGCTGTGAGCCGAAGCTCAACCAAGGTTCTTTCCAACATGGTTACTCCTTGGTTATTGGAAATGGGAGAGAAAGGCTTGGAAGAGGTTCTTAAATCCAGCCCAACTTTAGCCCGCGGAGTTTATGTCTATCAGGGAAATATTTCTAAGGAAAATATTGCTGAACGGTTTGGATTGCCGTATCGACCTCTTTGAAACCAAAGGAGAAAGGATGTAGTGATGGAGCCCAGAAAACGCGGTCAACTTATTCATCTTTTACATCAGGCTCAAACTCAAGAAGGTTATATTTCGGCCGAGGCCATTGCCGCAATTGCCCGCAAGTTGAAAATTTCAGAAGGAGAAGTTTTTGGCGTGGTGACTTTTTACAAGGGGTTTTCTTTAAAACCGCAAGGAAAACACAAAGTTACGTTGTGCATGGGAACGGCTTGTCATGTGCGCGGGGCCCCTTTAATCTTGGACGAATTGGAGAGAACCTTGCAAATTCCCGCTGGAGAGACAACCCCTGATGGTTTGTTTACCTTGGAAACTGTTAATTGTGTTGGTGCTTGTGCCTTGGGGCCGATTGTTATTGTGGATGGTGAATATCACGGACAGGTGAAGCCCCGGGAAGTCAAAAACCTTCTGGTTAAGGTGGATGAAAATTTAGATCGGTTAAAAGAACAATGAAAATTACCAATATCGAAAAACTGAAGGAAAAGGTCATTAACTCTCGAGATAAAACAAAGACCTGGGTAACGGTTTGCGGAGGGACAGGGTGTCATGCTTACGGCTGTATGAAAGTTGTCGAGGCTTTCCAAGAAGAAATTAAAAAGAAAAACTTGGTGGACACGGTGGGAGTAAGGACTACAGGCTGTCATGGATTCTGTGAACGGGGACCACTGGTGGTAATTCAACCCGAAGGTATTTTTTATCAGCGGGTGGGAGTGGATGATGTGCCTGCTATTGTTGAAGAGACGGTGGTCAATAAAAAGATTGTCGAGAAATTACTCTACCGGGATCCGCAAACCAAGCAGGCTATAATTCATGAACAAGATGTTCCTTTTTATAGCAAGCAAAAAAGGATTATTTTTGGCAACAATGGATTGATTGATCCCACCGATATTCGCGACTACATCGCTGTGGATGGTTATCAAGCCTTGGCCAAAGTGCTCTTTGAGATGACGGCTGATGAAGTTATCGAAGAGATCAAAAAATCAGGTTTAAGAGGACGAGGTGGGGCCGGTTTTTTAACGGGGTTGAAATGGGAGATTTGCCGCCGAGAGTCAGCGCCAATTAAATACCTTATCTGCAATGCTGATGAAGGAGATCCAGGGGCTTACATGGATCGTAGTCTTTTAGAGGGTAATCCTCAATCCGTGATTGAGGGAATGATCATTGGGGCTTACGCCATCGGAGCAACAGAAGGATTTATTTATGTTCGGATGGAGTATCCTTTAGCGGTCAAGAATATAACGATAGCCATCGAACAAGCGCGGAAGTTTGGCCTTCTGGGGGAATCCATCCTTGGCTCTGAGTTTAGTTTTGAACTCCATGTTTTCAAGGGAGCTGGTGCTTTTGTTTCAGGAGAAGAAACATCGTTGATGGCTTCCATCGAAGGGCGGCGTGCTTTTCCTCGACAAAAACCACCATTTCCAGCCCAAAAAGGATTATGGGGATATCCCACCAACATTAACAATGTGGAAACTTGGGCCAATGTGCCTCTCATTATTAATAAGGGAGCTGATTGGTATTCAAAAATTGGAACAAAGTCCAGTAAGGGGACCAAGATATTTTCTCTAGTGGGGAAAATAAATAATACAGGTTTGGTTGAAGTGCCGATGGGGATAAGCCTGCGAGAAATAATTTATGAAATCGGAGGAGGAATAAAAGATAATAAAAAATTTAAAGCCGTGCAAACAGGAGGCCCTTCAGGAGGGTGTATTCCTGCCGAAATGCTCGATCTACCAATTGATTTTGATACTTTGACCAAAGCCGGATCTATGATGGGCTCGGGAGGAATGATTGTCATGGATGAAGATACCTGCATGGTCGATGTGGCTCGCTATTTCCTCCAGTTTACTCAAGAAGAATCATGTGGCAAATGTGTTCCTTGTCGCTTGGGAACTCGCCAGCTCTATGAGATATTAACCCGGATAACCAAAGGACAGGGAGAACCTGAGGATCTTAAAAGATTAAAAGATTTAGCCAAGACGGTTAAAACCGGGTCTTTATGCGGTTTAGGACAAACAGCTCCTAACCCTGTTCTTACCACCCTTAAGTATTTTCGCCATGAATATGAAGCCCACATCTTTCGTCATGAATGCCCCGCTCTATCTTGTAAAGATTTAATCATTTATTACATTGAACCAGAAAAATGTGTGGGATGTTTGCTATGTCTGAAGAATTGCCCGGTGGGCGCCATTAGTGGGGAAAGGAAACAAGTCCACGTTATTGACCAGGAGCTATGTGTTAAGTGTGGAGCGTGTTTGGACGTTTGTCCTCCCAAGGTTCGGGCCGTGTCGAAGTATACAGGCAAGAAAAAACAGCAAATCTTAAATAAAGAGAAAAAGGCGAGAAGAAGATGACGATGAAAATTGTAATTAACGGACAAGCTTTGGAAGTTTCCCCAGATAAAACTATCTTAGATATTGCCCGGGAAAATAACATTTTTATTCCCTCTCTCTGTGATCACTCTCTTCTTGAACCCTTTGCTGGTTGCCGATTGTGTCTAGTGGAGATCAAGGGGCGAAAAGCCTTTGTCCCCTCCTGTGCTACTTTTCCTGAAGAAGGGATGGAAGTGGTTACTGATTCTCCTAAGTTAAAAAAGATGAGGCGGGAAATTCTCGAGTTAATTTTGACCGAGCATCCGCATGCTTGTCTCATTTGTCAAGAAAAGGAGAATTGTGATGAGTTTAAGTCCACCATCCGAAAAGTAGGGGAAGTCACGGGTTGTGTTTTATGTCCTAACAATGGTCAATGTGAACTGCAAGAATTAGTGGAATATGTGGGTTTAAAGAAAGTTAGGTATCCCGCCGTTTATAGAAATGAAGAAATAAGAAAAAACGATCCTTTCTTCGAGAGAAATAATAATCTCTGTATTCTTTGTGGTCGATGTGTTCGAATTTGCCAAGAAGTCCGAGGAAATGGCGTATTAACTTTCATTTCTCGGGGAACCGAAACTATTATTGGGACGGTCTTAGACAAGAGTCTAATTGACTCTGGCTGTCAATTTTGTGGTGCTTGCCTTGATGTTTGTCCCACGGGAGCTTTAGAAGAAAAGGGCCGAAAATATGAGTTGCTTCCCGATGAGAAGAAGGCAGGCTTTTGTGGATTATGCAGCGTGGGATGTCAAGGAATTTATGAGCTGCGCCAAGGAAGAATAATTGGATTGAAACCAGAAGTAAATTCATTTAATCAAGGTCAATATTGTGTCCGCGGAAAGTTTGTTCTTCGTGAATTGATTAACTCTGAGCAACGTATCTCCTATCCTTATCGGCGTCAAGACCAGCAGCTGGAAAGAATTTCTTGGGAAGAGGCTGTTGATCAAATTGCCGAGAAATTAAAGTCTTACCGAGGAGATGAAATTGCCTGCATCTCTTCTCCTTGCTCAAGCGTAGAAAATCTTTTTGCTTTCTTTAAGTTTGCTCAAGAAGTTTTAAAGACGGTGAATTTTTATTCACCAAGTGTCTACTCAGCTCTTGCTCACTGGCCGCTAAGTAAAGGTGATGATGCGGCTGAGGTTTGGAACCATGTTCAAGATTTTAAAGAAATATTTGCCTGGGGAGCTGATTTAAGGGTTTCCCATCCCATCCTTTGGGTAAAAATACTGGAGGCAGTGAGAAACGGATCATCATTATTTGTTTTTGATTTTATCTCAAGCCCAGGCGATCGATGGGCCGAGAAAAAAGTAAATTTATTTCCTTTGACTTATCTAGGCTTCTTGGCTGAAATTGTTAATCAACTCCTTCAGATAAAGAAAGATAATGGTTCTCTTTCTGAGGAAGAAAATAATTTGCTTTCTGCAGGAGAGAAGAAACTATTAGCCCAACGTCTTTCGGCCAAAGAAATGAGGAAGGCCAGGAAAGTGGCTGAGATCCTGGCTAAGTCCAGCTCTCGAGTTTTTATGATTGGCGACCGAATGGTCATTAGTAAAAATGGAAGTCAAGCTTTATTACTTCTGGAGAAGATAGCTCGTCTTTGTCAGGCCAAGTTGGTAATTCTTCCTCAGGATAGCAATTCCCGGGGAGAAAGAGAGTTGGCCGCTGTCCGAGGAATATCATTTAAACCTCTCTCGGATTTGTCTAAGAGGATTGTTAATCGTCAAGTCAAGGCGGTAATTAGTGTGGGGGCAGTGAGTGCCTCTTTATCAGGACCGCACCTAGAATTGCAGGTTGTGCTTGATTCATATTGGACGGAAGGAGCAAAGGAAGCTGATTTTGTGCTTCCTATAAATAATTTTTGGGAAGAAGAGGGTAGTTTCCTTAATGCCGCCGCCCGATGGCAAATTTTTCCAGCCATCATCTCCCCACCAGACGAAGCTCTCCCGGAATGGGGAGTTTTTAATCAATTGGCTGAAAAAATGAGTAAATCTAAGTGGCAATGGACTTCGATCGACCGGGTTCGCCGAGATCTTAAGAAAGAAGTAAAAAGTTTAGCCAAGGTTTCTTTTCCAAAAATTAAGCAAGGGAGTGCTTTTATTTGGCAGCCTTTTGTCCAGGAAAAAGAATCCTTTTCAAAGGAAAGGGAACTCAAGCTGGAGATGGAAACTTTGGGAGCGGCTCAAGCGGAAGATTATTTTTTAATAACTTCTCCTTCTTCCGACCAGTATCGGAGCTTAGCTTTAGCCGAAGTCAGTCGAGGCTTAGCCCTTTTACGCCATCATCGCTGGGCCTATTTTCATCCCGAGGACCTGTCTTCTCTGCAGTTAAGTGAAGGAGATGAAGTGTTTCTTAGCTCATCAAAGGGAAAGATAAAAGCAGTGGTGAAGAGTTCGCCTTTTATTCCTTCGCGGACTGTCTATATGAGTTTTACTTGGGGAGGAGCGGAAGAGTCTAATCTAGCCGATTGGTTGTGGCCGGAGGGTTCGATGATTATTCCCATTAAGATAGAAAGAGGGTAATAATGGCCGAGATAATAAAAAGAGAACGTTTAGTCCCCAATATCCATTGCGTAGAAATTGAGGCTCCTGAAATTGCTCGTAAATGTCAACCAGGTCAGTTCATCATCGTGATGCCGGATGAAAAGGGAGAAAGAATTCCGTTAACCGTAGCTGATTGGGATCGGGAGAGTGGGACCGTCACCTGTGTTTTTCTCGTAGTTGGAACTTCGACTCATAAGTTGAGCTTTCTTCAAGCAGGAGATGAGATCCCTGTTGTCGTTGGACCATTGGGCCGACCAACTAAAATCGAGAAATTAAACACAGTGATGGTTATCGGTGGTTGTTATGGAATTGGGGCCATTTATCCTTTAGCTCGAGCTTATAAGAACTTGGGTAGTAAGGTTTTGACTTTAATCGATGTTAAAGCGGATTATCTTTTTTACTGGAAAGAGAAATTTGAAGAAGTTTCCGATGAGATATTTGTTTCCTCAAGAGATTATGTCTATGATTGTCAGGGCTATGTTCCTCAGATCCTGAAGAAGATCCTAAGAGAAAGGAAGCAAAAGATAAACCGGGTTTATGCTAGCGGATGTACTTATTTGTTATATACCTGTGCTCAAGCTACTCAACCGGCCCGAATTGAAACTATAGTTGCTCTTAATCCCATCATGGTTGATGGCACGGGCATGTGTGGAGCTTGTCGCGTTACGGTTGGAGGGAAAACAAAATTTGCTTGTGTTGATGGCCCCGACTTTGATGGTCATCAAGTAGATTGGGAAGAGCTTTTTGCTCGACGAAAGTCATATTTTGATGATGAAATCCAATCTCTTTGTTATTGGGAGAGAAAAACTTTCCCTTGAGGATTAATTTGCGAAGAAAAGAGTAAAAATGGTCGAGAAAAATCAATTATCACCAGATGTCAAAGAAAAACTAAAACAGGAATATTTAAAAGGATGGCGTTTAGCCTTAAGAAAATCGATTCCAGTTAAAGAGAGGATGAAAATCCCTCGGCAGAAAATGCCCGAGAGAGAACCTGAGGAGAGGAACCGTGATTTTTGCGAAGTTAATCTTGGGTTGGCCGAAGAGGCAGCTCGTAAGGAAGCCGCTCGATGCCTTGATTGTGCTAACCCTCAGTGTGTACTGGGCTGCCCTGTGAGGATTGATATTCCCACCTTTATCAAATTAATTGAGAAAGGTGATTTCATTCAAAGTGCCCGGAAAATAAAGGAAACGAATTCTTTGCCAGCCATATGTGGCCGAGTCTGTCCCCAAGAAAGTCAATGTGAGGCCCTCTGTAATCTGAAAAAAGCCACAGGAGTTCCGGTAGCTATCGGAAATTTAGAGAGATTTGTTTCTGACTATGAGCGCCTCCACGGGGAAGTTTATATTCCACCTCCAGCCCCGGCTACAGGTCATAAAGTAGCGGTTCTTGGAGCCGGCCCTGCCGGGCTAACAGTTGCCGGTGAACTTGTAAAAAAAGGACACCAAGTCACCGTGTTTGAGGCTCTCCATGTGGCAGGAGGAGTTTTGGTTTATGGGATTCCTGAATTTCGTCTGCCGAAGGGTATCTTGGAAGCCGAAGTAGATTATTTAAAAAAATTGGGCGTTGAATTTCGGATGAATTTTGTGGTGGGCTTAACCGCAACGCTTGATGATTTGCGCCAAGAGGGATACGAGGCTTTTTTCATTGGTACAGGAGCCGGCTTGCCCAATTTTATGCGTATTCCAGGGGAAAATTTAATAGGTGTATATTCTGCCAATGAGTATCTAACCCGAGTTAACTTGATGAGAGCTTATGCTTTTCCTGAGTATGATACTCCTGTTTTTCGCGGAAAAAGGGCTGCCGTCATCGGCGGAGGAAATGTAGCAATGGATGCTGTTCGCACGGCGAAGAGGTTGGGAGCCGAGGAAGCCACCATCGTTTACCGTCGGTCTCGAAAGGAGATGCCAGCCCGGGAGGAAGAAATTAAACATGCGGAAGAAGAAGGGATTAAGTTTCATTTTCTAACAGCTCCCATTCGCTACTTAGGAGATGATTGTTACCGGGTAAGAGCGATGGAGTGTATCCAGATGGAACTGGGGGAACCAGATTCTTCCGGAAGGCGTCGCCCAGTTCCTATTCCTGGTTCGGAGTTTACCATGGAAGTTGACTTAGTTGTAGTAGCCATTGGTCAAAGCCCCAATCCTCTTATTCCCCAGACAACTCCAGAGCTCAAAGTGGGTAAATGGGGTAATGTGGAAGTTGACTGGGAAACCATGGCCACATCAGTCGAAGGAGTGTATGCTGGTGGAGACATCATTCGTGGAGGAGCCACGGTGATTCTAGCCATGGGAGATGGACGAATAGCGGCCCGAGAAATTGATAATTATCTCAATTCATTGGAGAATAGATAGTTCTTTTCCAATAGAAGGAAAGCTTAAGAAATTTGTTAAAGGAGGATAAAAATGAGCTGGGTTGACGAGTATAAAAAGAAGCTTTGTTCTGCTGAAGAAGCAGTTTCGGTGATTAAGAATCATAATCGAGTTTATATCAGCGGCAATGCGGCCACTCCTTATACTTTAATGAGTGCATTGGCCCAGAGAAAGGATGAATTAATAGAGGTGGAATTAACCCATGTTCTTCTTCTGGGAGAAGATCCTTTTTCGGCCCCCGAAATGGAAGGACATTTTCGTCATAATTCCCTTTTTGTCGGACCAGCGGATCGAAAGGCTATCAATGAAGGGCGGTCGGCTTATGTTCCTATCTTCCTTCATCAGATTCCGGATCTTTTTTACTCGGGGCAAATGCCGTTAGATGTGGCCATACTTCACCTTTCACCTCCTGATGAGCATGGTTTCATGAGCTTCGGAGTGGAGGTTTTAGCTTCCAAAGCAGCCGCCGAGACAGCTAAACATGTTATCGCTCAGGTGAATGATAAAATGCCTCGCGTTTTGGGAGATTCCTTTATTCATGTTTCCAGGGTGGATAAAATTGTTGAAATTTCGGAAGATTTACCTGAGTTAGCGAAAAAACCCTCGACCGAGGTGGAAAAGAAGATTGGCAAGTTTATCGCCGATTTGATTGAAGATGGAAGTACCTTGCAGCTAGGAATTGGAGGGATACCCGATGCCGTTTTAGCTGAACTGAAGACCAGGCGGGACTTGGGAATTCATACCGAGATGGTGTCTGATGGGGTTATGGAGGGAATTCAAGAAGGGATAATTACGGGAGCCAGGAAGACCTTTCATCCTTACAAAGTGATCTTGACTTTTATGTTGGGTTCTAAAAAATTATATGAATTTTCCAATAATAACCCCATTTTCGAGGCTCATCCCACCGATTATACCAATCATCCTTTTAATGTCGCTCGTAATGAGAAAATGATTGCCATTAATTCGGCTATCGAAGTGGATATCACCGGTCAAGTTTGTTCCGATTCGATCGGGACTTACATTTATAGTGGTTTCGGTGGGCAAGTTGATTTTATCCGGGGAGCAGCTCACTCCAGAGGCGGAAAACCAATAATTGCTCTTCCTTCCACCGCTAAGGGAGGCGAGTTATCGAGGATAGTCCCCTTTCTCAAACAAGGAGCCGGGGTGGTCACCACCAGGGCTGATGTTAAATATGTGGTCACCGAATACGGGGTAGCCTATCTTCATGGTAAAAACCTTCAGGAAAGAACAGAAGCTTTAATTAACATCTCTCATCCCAAGTTTAGAGCCGATTTAATTAAAGAGGCAAAGAAACGGAATCTGCTTAAGTAAACCTTTCCCTTAAGGGGAGTAATTTGCCCGAACAAAATTTTCTGTTTCCCGGAGCTAAAGGTCATCTGGGAACCGACGAATCAGGCAAAGGGGATTATTTTGGCCCGTTGGTTGTTGCCGGTCTGTTTTTACCTGCCGGGCAGGCAAGTGTTTTAGCTGAATTAGGGGTTAGGGATAGCAAGAAATTTGCTGATAGCCGAGTTCAGGAATTAGCTCAGCTTTTAAAACAAGGTTATCATCACTCTTTAGTTGTTATCGGTCCGGAGAAATATAATGAATTGTACACCAAAATGAGAAATTTGAATCGACTGCTGGCTTGGGCGCATGCTCGGGTTATTGAAAATGTCCTAGAGAAAGTTGATTGTCGAAGAGTCGTAACCGACCAATTTGGCGATAAGCTCTATGTTTTGAATGCATTAATGAAAAAAGGGCGGCAGATTGAGTTGATCCAGAGACCAAAAGCTGAGCAGGATATGGCTGTGGCGGCGGCTTCGATATTGGCCCGGGCGGAATTTTTGAGACGCCTATCTTATCTTTCCCAAGAAGTGGGAGTTGACCTTCCTAAGGGTGCTTCGCCTAAAGTACAGGAAGTTGGTTATCAATTAGTTAAAAAAAAAGGCCAAGAGATATTGAAGCGGGTGGCCAAAGTGCACTTTAAAACCACTCAAAAGATTTTGGCCTTGCTGGGGGATTAATTTAAGTGACGAAAAGAAGAAGCAATTGACTACTGGGTAACAAGCATTTACAATAACTTTGTGAGTAAAGATAAAGTAACGATCAAACTTCCTCGACCTCTATATAACCGGGTTAAGAATATCATTGAAGGTAGCGGTTTTGGCAGTGTTAATGAATTTGTGGTCTATGTGCTTAGAGACTTAGTTTCCATGCATGAATCAAGTAGTTCGGAATTAACTAGAGAGGAAGTAGAAAAAATCAGGCAGCGCTTGAAAAACTTAGGTTACTTCTAGGGCTTTTTCCCAAGATTTCTTTCATTTTTAACTTGATTGTGGTCAAGAAGAGACAGACTAAGAAACTATAAAAAAATTAAATTTGAGTCATTCCTGACCAAACCTTGAATGAAGAACAGAAATGTTTTTTCCTATACAACTACTTATGGAGTTTAGTAAAATTTTATCCTTTTTTATTTAAACAGATAGGTTTCCATGATGCTCTTGATGAAACTGCTTATCTTGGTTTTAGTTTTACTCGTTTTAATTAGGCTAAAGATAGAAATAAGTATTGTTCTTCTCTTGGGAACAGGGCTTCTTGAAATTCTTTTCCCCGTTCCCCTTGGTGTCTTCTGGCGAAACATTGGAGAGAGTATCTTTAACTCTCAATCCCTATCTTTGGTAGGAATTGTTGTCTTGGTGCTTTTTCTTGGGCGTTTTCTCCAGATCCAGGGTAATTTTAACCAGATGGTTCGCTCTCTTCAGCAATCCATAAGAGAACCTCGTTTAATTTTAGCGATTCCTCCTGCTCTCATCGGTCTTTTGCCGATGCTGGGAGGAGCCTTGGTTTCAGCTCCGATAGTTGAAGAGGCCAGCCGGAAGTGGTCGCTCTCGCCCGCTTGGAAAACCTTTTACAATTATTGGTTTCGCCACATTTGGGAGTATTGTTGGCCACTCTATGTCAATATGATTCTGGCAGCGGCAATTATTCAAGTGCCGATTATGAGAATTTCAATTTTTCAGTTTCCGTTTACCTTGCTGGCCGCGGCTTTGGGCTTATTTGTCCTTTTTCGCCAAGTTAAGCCTATTGACATTCCCGCAAAAAAATTAAAGCCCCGGGAAGTTTTCACCCATCTAGGGGAGAGTTTATGGGCTATTTGGCCGATCATCTTGATCATTATTTTTATTTTTATCTTTAAGCTCAGCATGCTTTTAGCTTTGGCCTTGAGTGTGGGATTAACCCAAGTTTTTTTCCGTTCCCCATTACCCAAAAGATGGCAAATTTTTAAAGAAAGTTTTTCGTGGAAAACCGTCCTTTTGGTTTTAGCCGTCATGATATTTAAAGGAATGCTGGAAAAGTCATCCGCTCTCACTGGATTGGAGCAGTTACTTCATACTGATGGATGGTGGGCTTATTTTTTACTATTTTTCATTCCTTTTGTGTTGGCTTTTCTTACAGGTGTTAACCATGCTTACGTGGGGATTTCTTTTCCTCTTCTTCTGCCCATCATTGGTCAAGGCAATCCTGATATGATTTTGCTCATGTTTGCTTATGTGAGTGGTTTTGTGGGGATCCTTCTTTCTCCAGCGCATCTCTGTTTGGTTCTGACCCTTGATTATTTTCGAGCGAGCCTAAAGGATGTTTATCGCATCATGATTATTCCCGTTATTATTATTTTTATGGCTGCTTTTCTTGTCTTGCTTGTTTTCCGGATAGTTTGAAAAGAAGCGGTAAGTTTAAAGATTGGTGTTCAAGCTTTCTCTAGAAGTTATAGACTTTAGTTTTATCCTAATCGGGTGGGACTGAAAATGGTAACATAAGTGAATCTAAAAAGAGAAAAGTTGAGCAGGATAATTTAATGAATAACAATAAAAAGAGAATCTAAACACTGTTGAGGAGGCCACTCATGACTAACGATTCAACAATCAGAATTTATTATGATGACCCTTACCAGATTGAATTTACAGCCCGAATAATCGACCAAGTTAAGCAGGGCGATAATTGGGGCCTAGTTCTGGATAGGACTTGTTTTTATCCCGAATCGGGGGGACAACCAGCAGATAAAGGTTGGCTAGATGGAGTTCAGGTCATTTATGTCTCGGAAGAAAAGGATAAGATTTTTCATTGGGTTACTCAACCACTCCCAGGGCCTCAAGTAAAAGGGAAAATCGATTGGTCGCGTCGTTTTGATCATATGCAACAACATGCTGGTCAACATGTGTTAAGTCAAAGTTTTTATGAACTTTATCAAGCCGAAACTCTTTCCTTTCATTTAGGAGAACAAACCGCATCGGTGGAAATAGATTTATCCCAAGCAAGTTATGAGCTGGTGCAAAGGGTTGAAGAGCGGGCCAACCAGATTATCTTTGAGAACAGGGAAATTAAAACTTACTTTGTTTCCCCTTCCAATCTTCATCAAATTCCGCTTCGTAAGCCCCCCAAAAAAACAGGAGACATCAGGGTGGTTGAAGTTGATAAATTTGACTATTCTGCCTGTGGTGGCACTCATCCGCGCCGGACCGGGGAGATAGGATTGATTAAAATAACTAGGTGGGAAAAAATTCGCCAAAATATTCGTTTTGAATTTGTGTGTGGCCGGCGAGCCCTAGCTGATTATCAACGGAAAACAATGGTTACCAGAGAATTGGTTAGCCTCCTCAATGTTCATCAAGAGGAAATAAAAGAATCAGTCCAGAAGACATTAGCCCAGGTGAAGCAAATCCGAAAAAAATTGAACAAAGCCAAGGAAGAGTTAAGCCGCTACCAAGCCCAGGAAATGGCCAGCCAAGCCCAAACTTATTTTATCACTGAGTATTATCAGGATAAAACTCCCGAGGAAGTTAAATTTTTAGCCCGCCAGATTATCCGCTGTGGGCCTTATGCTACTTTATTAGCCACGCGGGTAGGGGGGATGATCCATGTGGTCATGGCGGTGGCCGATGAGTTGGAGATTAATTTAAGAGAGCTTCAATCCTTAATTGGGGACATTATTAAGGGCAAAGGAGGCGGCAGTCCTACTCTTCTTGAATTTAGAGGAGAGAAACCAGATATGTTTTCGCAATTGGTTAAGGAAATAACGCAGAATTTTAAAAAGCGCTATCCAAATGTCTTAGCCGAAAAAGGTGAAAAAAAATAATTTGACTTTAACCTGAGATTTTTTCTTCTTGTTCCTTTTCCTCGGAGATAAAAAACCGAGAGGTGATTAGGACTATATTTGATTTGCTGGAGCAAGAAATTAATTATTCATAACGAAGGGAGACGATGGGATCAGTCCGGGCCGCCTTCTGAGCGGGGAAGATACCAAAGAAAAGGCCGACGGAAATAGAGACTCCTAAGCCTAAAGCAACTGACCAGGCTGTTACCGAAGCAGGAAGGGGAGTGGCGGCTCGAACTAAAAAAGCGATGAGAAAGCCAAGGATGACTCCGATGGTTCCTCCCGTGCCGGTCAAAAAGACCGCTTCGATCAGGAATTGACGAAGAATATCGCCTGCTCGGGCGCCAATGGCTTTGCGAATGCCAATTTCTCTTGTTCTCTCTTTTACTGCTACCAGCATGATATTCATAACGCCGATGCCTCCCACCAATAATCCAATAGAAGAAATAGCAATCATCACCAAGTAGGCAGCCCCGGTGAGCTGGTTATAGAGATCTAGCAAGGTATCTTGGGTATAAATGGAAAAATCATTGGGTTTGTCGAAGGCGACTTTGCGCCTTTTACGCAGCACAGTGATGATCTGGTCCATTGTCTCGGGAATATACCCATGCTTATGGGGGGTGATAATTATTTCTAGGCCGGATAAATCGTAGGGGAAATACTTCATTAAAGTGGTGATCGGGATCCCGACGATATTATCTCGACTTTGACCAAACATTTCTCCTCTTTTTTCCAGAACACCGATGACCCTAAACTTTTCCGCTCCGATACGAATTTCCTTCCCCAGCGCCGAGGTGTGAGGAAAAAGAATTTCTTTTAACTCGGCCCCGAGGACACAAACTTTGGTCCGATGGAGAACATCTACAGAAGTTATAAACCGTCCTTCGCGCGGCAAATACACAGAGAGAACTTGAGGAAATTTTTCGTTAAGGCCAATGATCACCGAATTTTGGCTCTTTTTATCCTGATATTTAACGGGGATATTTTCAAAAACATTGGCTACCAGATCGACAGCTACTGCTTTTACTAACGGACATTCTTCTTCGATGGCGGTAGCATCATCAAGAGTTAAATCTTTTCGTTGCCTTATTTCCTCCGATTCCCCCCCTATTTGAACACCTGGTTCTTGCTTGGAAACAATAATTACATCAGAGCCAACCGACTCCAGTTCAGCCATGAAACTCCGGTTGAGTCCCTGGATGATGGAGACCATGCCGATGACCGTCATCACCCCGATGAGAATGCCCAAGAGGGTCAGAAAAGAACGAAGTTTATGAGTTTTGATGGAATCAAAAGCCATCTGGGTGATTTCTTTAAATAGAGTCCACTTCATTGTTCACTTCTTAGGGCATCGATAGGATTTAGTTTGGCGGCTTGAGAAGCCGGATAAAGGCCGAAAAAAAGTCCGACAGACATCGAGACGAAAAGAGCAATAATTATGGCGCCAGGTTCAATACTGGAGGGGAGAGAAGAAGTCAGGGTGACAATGCGGGCGATGATAAAACCGAGTAGAATCCCAATAGCTCCCCCTGTTGTGGCCAGAATACTTGACTCGATTAAAAATTGGAAGAGGATATCTTTTCGGCGGGCTCCGATGGCCATCCTAATACCTATTTCCTTGGTTCTCTCGGTAACGGAGACTAACATAATATTCATGATCACGATGCCCCCGACAATAAGGGCTATAGAAGAAATGGCAATCATGGCAAAATAAATTCCATTGGTGGCCGATTTATAAAATTGAATAAAAGAATCCGAGGTTCGAAAAGAAAAATCATCAGGCTCATTGAATCTTAAATGACGTTTGGCTCGAAGAACCGTTCGGACTTCTTCTTGCGCCTGGAGCATCTCTTCTTGAGAGAGAGTATGGACATTGATGGTGATTGACCGCCGGGAGCCGTAGATTTTTAAAAAAGTGGTGATGGGAATTCGGACAAAATTGTCTTGGCTCATTCCCAGGATTTTCCCTTTTGGCTTAGCTACCCCGATAATAAGAAAATTTAGATGACCCACCTTAATCCACTTTCTTAAAGGATCAGTCTGGGGAAAAAGATGTTGGGCTACATCTGCTCCGATAATGGCTACATTGCGGGAGTGATCTTCGTCTTCCTTAAGCAGGTGACGACCACTGGTTAGCTCTTCGACGCTGCCGATAAGGTGGTCAACATGAGTTACGCCGCGAATAGTGACGTTTTTCAGCGAACGTGAACCATACTTTACTGTTCGGGAGGTGGAAGTTGAGGCGCCAACTAACCGGCAAGACTGGCATTTCTCTCTAATTATTTTCATGTCTTCTAAGGTTAGATCTTTTCTTTTTAACTGCTTACGAAATTCTTCCAAAGAGGTAGCTCCAAAAGAAAATTTACTTACAGCAAAATCGTTGGCTCCGTAGAAGGAAAATTTTTCATAGACGTAATTATTTAATCCTTGAATTATCGAAACCACAGCAATGATGGTCAAAACACCGATAATAATACCTAGAAGAGTGAGGAATGAGCGTAACTTGTTGGCCCACAGGGAGCTGAGGGCCATGTTTAAAGATTCATTGAGGGGGAGCTTGGGCATTATTCCTATTCCTTACCTACATTTTACATCAAGAATTACGAATAACAAGAGAAAAGGTTCTGGAAATTAGAAGTTCTGGAAGGCAGATTTCTAGGTTAAGAAGATTTCTAAGATATGATTTAGGTGGAAGAATGGAGCAAAAAATCCGTTAGGGGGTGCCTAACTTGGTTTTTTCTAGGGAGGCTTTAACGGGAAGTGGGGAAGTAACTTGACAACTGCTGCTTGAGGCACGAAAATTTAGGGCGGAATGCGGGCATTATTGTTTACTGGCTCCCATCTTGAATTAAAAGCTGATTTTCCCGAGCCGAAAATCAAAAAAGGGGAAGCCAAGATCAAGGTTTTAAAAGCTGGAATCTGTAATACTGATTTAGAGATCACCAAGGGCTACCTAGGGTTTCGGGGAGTTTTAGGACATGAATTTGTCGGGGTTGTCGAAGAAGCAAGTTCCCCAGGTTTGCTTGGCCAGAGAGTGGTCGGTGAGATAAACCTACCTTGTGGGCAATGTAAATATTGTCTTCATGGTCAATCTCGTCATTGTCCCTCTCGTCAAGTTTTAGGAATCAAGGACAAAGATGGAGTTTTTGCCGATTATGTAACCTTGCCAGAAAAGAACTTACATTTGCTTCCGGATTCCTTAAGCAGTGATGAAGCTCTTTTTACCGAGCCCTTGGCTGCTGCCTTAAGGATTATTGAGCAATTGCCTCCTGATTTTGTCAAAAAAAAGGAAGAAATAAAGGCCTGTGTGCTAGGTGATGGGAAACTTGGCCTTTTGGCTGCTCAAGCCCTAAAGAAAGTTTTTCCCCAGGTAAGTTGCCTTGGCAAGCATGGAAATAATTTAACACTCCTTTCTTCTTGGGGCATTACCACCTATCTGAATACCGACCATGGAGGCCTCAAATTTGACTTAATTGTTGAAGCAACTGGAAATAAAGAAGGTCTTAACCAGGCCGTTAGTTTAGTTCAACCCGAAGGAATTATTTTTCTCAAAAGTACCCTTCAGGATGACTATGAGAGTAATCTTTCTCCTTTAGTCATCGATGAGATTCAAATAATAGGTTCGAGGTGTGGACCGTTTCCCCAGGCCATTAAATGGCTGGAGAACAAAAGAGTTGAAGTATTGAAGATGATCGAAGCTGAATATACCTTGGAGAGAGCCAAAGAAGCGATGCAACGAGCAGCCCAACCAGGTGCTTTGAAAGTAATTTTAAACATCAACTCACCGGATTAACGGCCAAAAAATAGGGAAGAAGTATTAGTTTCGATGGTGGAACGTAAAGAAAAAGAAGAACTTAAATTAGTGGAAAGAATGGTTCAAGGCAAATTTAAGTAAATTATTTAAACCTATTCAGGGAGGATAGAGATGACTGAAGACAGTAAATATAAACTCATAGAAAAGTCATGTCTTTACTTTTTAACCCCTGGTCCTCATAATACGCTTATGACGCTGGAAAAGGCCGCTCAACGAGCCGATGAACTTGAAATAGCTGATATCCTTGTCTCTTCCACTTCGGGTCGAACGGCGCTTGAGGCCGTGGAATATTTTAAAGGAAAAAACTTGGTGATTGTTACCCATTCCACCGGCTTTACTGGCCCTGATTACCAAGAATTTTCCGGGAAAATTAGAAAAGAGCTAGTGAACAAGGGAATCAAGGTGTTGACTTGTCAACATGCCCTAGGGGGAGTAGGACGGGCTGTCCGCAAGAAATTAGGCACCTACCAATTAGAAGAAATCATTGCTTATACCCTTCGCCTTTTTGGGGAAGGGACTAAAGTGGCCATTGAGATGGCGATGATGGCTGCCGATGCTGGGCTTGTTTCCAGCCAGAAACCTTGCCTATCTATCGGGGGAACGGGGAGGGGAGTGGACACTGCTCTGGTGCTTATACCCGCTCCTGCCCAGAATTTTTTCGATATTCGTATCTTGGAAATAGTAGCCAAGCCTCATTTTTGGCCGAAATAATAAGCCCTTAATTAGGGATTGACCAGGATCGGAAAGATTCAAAAATGGTTAGAATAAGCAAGAATAAAATAACCAAGGGAGGGCCGATGAAGCGATTTTTAATTAATCTGGCAATAATAGGCCTGGTTATAGTTTCTCCAAGCCTGGTGAACGCCCAAACTGGCTTTTATTTAGGCTTGCTTGGAGGATATTCAGCTCAGAAGCCAAGCTTATCTAATTTCGAATTTGAATTCGACCGCGACCCAAGTTTTGTCTATGGAGCAAGATTGGGACTAAAATTCATGATGTTGGCTGTGGAAGGTATTTTTTTTCAGGCCTCCCATTCCCTGACTACCGAAGATCCAGCTTTTATTTTTTGGGCCAATCGCCAAGTAGATACTAATTTTTTAGGTGTGCAGTTAAAATATTTCTTGCCCCTGTTAATGCTCCAACCTTATTTTTCATTGGGTTATGGCTATTTTGGAGCCGATGTGGAAGCGATTGGTCAAGATCGTCAAGGAAGCTGGAATGCGGGAGTTGGCCTTGAGCTCCATCTAGGAAAAAAATTTGCCCTATTGGGAGAAGGTCGTTACTTTTTTTCTCAATTAGAAATTGACAACGAGGAAATGAAATTCGGTCAGTTTGTTCTTTCGGGAGGATTTAATTTTTACTTTTGACTTGAAGAGCGACAAGTGTTGATCCGCTTAAATAAATATTTAGCTCAGGCTGGTGTTGCTTCTCGCCGGGAAGCTGATGAGCTTATTCAGCAAGGCCGGGTTTTTATTAATGGAGAAGCCGTGACTTCTTTGGGGATTAAAATTGATCCCGATCAAGATACCGTTGAGGTTGATGGCCAGAAAGTAGCCCATAAGAATCAATTTATTTATGTTTTACTTAATAAACCTCCAGGGTATTTGGTAACTCGAAATGATCCTTTTGGCCGCCAGACTATCTATAATTTACTTCCTGATTTTCCGGTTTGCATACATCCGGTAGGAAGATTAGATGCCCCAAGCGAAGGACTCCTCTTGCTAACCAATGATGGAGAATTAGCCTTTCGCGTGGCTCATCCCCGCTACCAGTTAGCCAAGACATATCTAGTCAAGGTGAAAGGCAATTTACCAAAGGAAGCTTTAACGAGGATGAAAAAAGGTATCTATTTAGATGGGCGGTGGACGAAACCAGATAAATTGCTGACTATCGCGGAAGGGAGAGCACAAAGCGTTTATCTAGTAGAAATCCATGAAGGACGAAAAAGAGAAATAAGGCGAATTTTTCAAGCTGTCGGAGCCTCAATTAAGCAGTTAAAAAGAGTTAGATTAGGCCCATTGAAATTAGGGGATTTAAAAAAAGGTCAGTGGCGCCATCTTACTCCCCTTGAAGTCCAGAGGTTAAAAAAGGCGGTGGGACTTGTTTAATCCCCCTAAGATTAAAATTAATAACGAGGAGGAGCAATGAAAAAAAATATGATTTGGGTTTTTATGCTTGTCTTCCTTTTAGGAGGATTAGCTCAGGCGAAGGAAGCAAGAGTGCTTCGTTTCCCAGATGTTAATCAAAATATGATTGTTTTTGTTTATGCTGGTGATATTTGGTCCGTCTCTATAAACGGGGGACCAGCTAAACGCTTAACTTCTCATTCAGGGTTAGAGTTATTTCCCAAGATCTCTCCCGATGGTCGCTGGATTGCTTTTTCCGCTGAATATTCAGGGAATCGCCAGGTTTATGTCATGCCGGTGGAAGGAGGCCTTCCCCGCCAACTGACTTATTATAATGATGTCGGGGCGTTACCTCCTCGCGGTGGATTTGATTATCAGGTTTTAGATTGGACCCCCGATTCGAAAAAAATTCTATTTCGAGCCAATCGAACTCCTTGGGGTCCAAGGATGGGGCGGTATTTTCTTGTTAATGTCAATGGTGGACTCGAACAACCCTTAGTAATTCCCGAAGCAGGCGGCGGTAGTTTTTCTCCCACGGGAGAACAAATTGTCTACACTCCCATTTCCCGGGAATGGCGGACCTGGAAAAGGTATCAGGGAGGTCGAGCGCAAGATATCTGGATTTTTGATTTAAAGAACAATGAAGCTAAGCGCTTAACCACTTATCCCGGCACAGATCAGCATCCTTTTTGGTATAAAGATAAGATCTATTTTGTTTCCGACCGCGATGTTATCTTAAATATTTTCGCCTATGATTTAAAGACAGGAGAGATTAAAAAAATTACCCATCATCAAGAATATGATGTGCTCTGGCCTTCTGGAGAAAATGGGAAAATTGTCTATGAGAATGGAGGTTACATCTATCTTCTGGATCTCGAAACAGAGAAATATAATCGGATTCCTATTGAACTAAATTTTGATAACCCTCATCTGCTGCCCTATTTCAAAAATGTTAAGGACAATATAACTCGTTTTGATATTTCACCAAGTGGGAAACAGGTTGTTTTTGAAGCTCGGGGTGAAATTTTCTTAGTCCCCGCTGAGGAAGGGGTGACTCGCAATTTAACCCAGACTCCTGGCCTTCGAGAAATTTTTCCTACTTGGTCACCAGATGGTCGTTACCTTGCCTATTATTCAGATCGAACGGGCGAATATGAGCTTTATTTATATGACCGCCGGTCAAACCAAACTATTCAATTAACTACGGGGACTCAAACTTGGCGGTTTTCCCCTCTTTGGTCACCAGATTCCACCAAGCTTTTGTTTAGTGATAAAAAGAAAGGGTTACAGTTTATAGAGATCAAGAGTAAAAAAATTACTTTTGTTGACCAAGCCCGGCGCTTCGAGATCACGGATTATGAATGGTCACCGGATTCCCAGTGGATAGTCTACACTAAGGATGGAGAAAACGGTCAAGAAGCGGTGTGGGTTTATTCTTTGGAAAGAAAGACAGCTCAACAACTTACAGATGACCAGTATCAGGATTTCCAGCCCGTTTTTTCCTCTTGCGGTCAGTATTTATTCTTTTTGTCCAATCGAACTTTTAATCTTACCTTTTCCAGCTTTGAACAGGATTATCTTTATACTCGAGCTACCAAAATTTATGGCCTTCCTCTCACCAAGATGACCAAGCCCCTTTTCCAAGAAAAAAATATTGAGGAGGAGATAAAGGCAGGGCCAGAAGGCCAAAAAGCGAAAAAGGATTCATCTCGTGACTCTTGGCAAGAAAAAAAGGTTAGTATTGAATTTGATGGTCTTAACGGCCGCATTATTGCTTTTCCTCTTCCCGCCGGAGATTATCGTTGGTTAGAGGCGGTAGATGATGGAGTGATTTATCTTAAAGATGGTGAACTTCATCATTTTAATCTGGAAAAGAAGAAAGATGAAGTGATTATAAGAGGAGTAAACGGAATAGCCCTTTCGGCCAACAAGAAAAAAATTCTATACCGCAGTGGTGATGTTTATGGAGTTATCGGCTTGAAACCCAACCAGAAAAAGGGAGATGGGGCCTTAAGTCTGGCGGATTTAACGATGAAAATTTATCCTCAAGAAGAATGGAAACAAATGTTTGTTGATGGGTGGAGGATTTATCGCGATTGGTTCTATGTGGAAAATATGCACGGGGTTGATTGGGAGAAAGTTCGCCGCAAGTATGAATCCCTGGTTCCCTATTTAGGGCATCGGGCTGATTTAGATTATCTCTTTGGAGAAATGGTGGGAGAATTGAATGTTGGCCATGCCTATGTTAATTGGGGAGAATTTGACCGGCCAAAAAGAGTTGAGGGAGGCCTCCTTGGCGCTGCGTTTGAAGTCGATGAGCAGGCTGGTCGTTATCGAATTAAGAAAATTTATCAAGGGGAAAACTGGGATGAATCAACTCGTTCGCCTTTAACCGAGCAAGGAATAGAAGTTAAAGAGGGTGACTATTTAATTAGTTTAAACGGGCATGAAGTTACCCTTGATGATAACCCTTATAAGTTTCTAGAAAATACAGCCGGTAAGAGAATTCCCATTGTGGTCAATTCTGTCCCCAGCAAGGAAGGAGTTCGAGAATACTGGGTTAAGCCTGTTCGGAGTGAATTGAATTTATTTTACTTAGATTGGGTTAGGACACGGCGGGAACTAGTGGACAAACTTTCCGGGGGGCGGATAGGATATTTTCACGTGCCGAACACTTCTCGAGAGGGCAACCGGGAATTGTTTAAAGGTATGTACGCTTTCGCCCATAAAGAAGCCTTGATTATCGATGAGCGGTACAACGGCGGTGGGTTTATTCCTGATGTAATGATTGATCTTCTTGACCGTCAAGTGCTTAATTACTGGGCCCGTCGAGGATTGGAGATGTTTCAAACCCCGGGCATCGCTCATCTGGGCCCCAAAGTTATGCTCATTAATCATTATTCAGCTTCCGGGGGAGATGCCTTTCCTTATTACTTCCAAAAGCTTAACCTCGGGCTTTTGATTGGGACCAGAACTTGGGGAGGTCTGGTTGGTCTTTCGGGAAACCCGGGATTATTGGATGGTGGCTCCCTGGCTGTTCCAACTTTTGGTTTTGTTGATACCGAAGGCAATTGGGCGGTGGAAGGTATCGGCGTTTCTCCGGATATTGAAGTTTATGATCGGCCAGATTTAGTGATTAAAGGTCACGACCCTTCCCTGGAGAAAGCGGTGGAAGTTCTTCTTGATGAGTTAAGAAAGAATCCGCCTCGCCGGCCAAAAAAACCTCAAGATCCCGACCGGTCCAAGTGGCACGAAAGGGTCAAAATTAAGAAAGATTAAAAAAGATTAAAGTTTATTCTTTATGGTCAACTGCGGTATTTTCCGTGGGTTGGGCATAAGCTTTCCAGCTTTGGGCCAAACGACTTAGGCCTTGGTCAACAAGATAGTTGATGGTGCCTTCTTCCCAAGTGCCATCTTCTTTTCTCTGGCCCGCCTTGACGCCAGTTAAAATTTCAATTCCTTCATCGATGGTTTTTATGGGGTAAATATGAAATTGGCCACTCTTAACTGCCTCCACCACATCTTTGCGGAGCATTAAGTTCTGAACGTTTTGGGCAGGAATGATTACACCTTGGGTTCCGGTTAATCCCTGAGCTCGACAGACATCAAAGAAACCTTCAATTTTTTCATTAACTCCACCGATAGGTTGAATTTCTCCGTGTTGATTAAGAGAACCAGTAACAGCAATATCTTGGCGGAGAGGAAGTTTGGCTAAACTCGAGAGAATAGCATAGACTTCGGTGGAAGAAGCGCTGTCTCCGTCCACCCCGGAGTAGGATTGCTCAAAAGCCAAGCTGGCTGAAAGGGCAAAAGGTTTATCCTGGGCATATTTTCCTCGGAGGTAACCAGCGAGAATAAGGACTCCTTTGTTATGAGTCCGACCGCTTAGGTCAGCCTCTCTTTCAATATTGATAACCCCCGCTCGCCCCACTGAGGTTCGGGCTGTAATGCGGGTTGGTTTGCCGAAGGAAACATCTCCCAGAAAATAAACCGAAAGGCCGTTAACTTGACCGATGGCTGAACCTTGGGTTTCAATCAATAAAGTGCCTTCTTCAATCATTTCCTGGATTTTGTCTTCAATAAGGCTGACTCGTTCGAATCTTTCTTCGATGGCTTTTTCCACATGGTGGCGGCAGACAACTTTTTCTCCTTCAGAAGAAGCCCAATAGCTGGCTTCCCGGATTACATCGGATATAATGTGAAATCGCGTTGAAATTTTTCGCTGCCTTCCGGCTAATCTAGTTCCGTACTCGATGATGGCCGCTATTCCCGATTTGTCAAAAGGGAGAAGATTATCTTCATCAGTTATTTTCTTAATGAAGGAGGTGTACTCGAGAATTGTTTTATCTGTTTTTTGCATTTCGGAGTCAAACTCGGCTTTGACTTTGAATATTTTCTTGAAATCTTCGTCAAGGGAGTAGAGAAGTGAATAGATGTAGTTGTCTCCGATTAAAATAACTTTAACATTAATCTCGACAGGTTCTGGTTTGAGACGACCGGTTGAAACGAGATAATAAGGAGGATAATTTTGGATTTCCAGTTTTTTATATTTAAGAGTTCTTTTGAGAGTAATCCAAACTCCTGGCTCAATTAAAGCATCTAAAGCGTTGATTACTAAATAGCCTCCGTTGGCTTTCAAAAGTGAGCCGGCTTTAATCTTAGTGAAATCAGTCTGAAGAATGCCTCCCCGGGTCATAGTGGCTTCGATGGCTCCGAAAAGATTAACGTAATTAGGGTTGGTTTCGGTTACCACGGGAGCCCCTTTTTGGTCGGCATTATCGATAAGAAGGTTGACTCGGTAAGGGATGAAAGGATCCTCAACTAATTTATCTCTCTCGGGAGTTTCCTTTTTCTGACCTTTGAAAAGATTAATATTCTGGATAAGATGTTTTTCAACATGCTCTAAATAAGATATTACCTTAGAGTTTGTAAATTGTTCTCGAATACCCGAGATGGCTCCCTTAATCATGGGAGTAATTGATTCCTCATCCCATTGGTGGAGTAGTTCTCGAGTGTGCTTTTCCAAAGCTTTGAGTTGTTCAAAGACTTCTTCCAGTTTATCGGTCAATTCTTCATATTTTTTCTTTAATTCCTCGAGCTTTGGTTTGGGAAATTTGTTCTCTCTAACCATAGCTTCTAGTTTATTAAAGGGAGTGGGCTGACCGTCGATAACAGGAATTAAATCGGGCTTAACAAACACACCCATTTGAACTTGAATAACAGAAAATCCTTCTTGAGCAACTTCTTCTTCAAATTTGCTCAAGATTTCTTTTTGTTTTTTTTGTTGGCTCTCGATAATGTCATCTTTTTTTTCTTTGTAATACTTGCTCTGAAGGAGTTGGGGAATATTGACCTTGAGCATCTCAATAAGTCGATCCATAGCTTTTTTAAAGGCTCGTCCTTGGCCGGCAGGGAGAATAATAAGGGTTGGTTCGTCATGGTTTTTAAAATTGTGGACATAAATAATATCTTCAGGATTTTTTTCCTCTTGACTGATCTTTTCAAGAAATTTTTTTATGGTCGTGCTGCGACCGGTGCCGACTAAGCCGGTGACAAAGATGTTATATCCTAGGCTTTTTATATTTAAACCTGTTTGAATGGCTTTCAGCGCTCTTTGTTGACCAATTATCTCTTCACACACCACGCAGTCATTGGAAGTCTCATATGGAATTTTGTTTTCGTCCAGTCGCCAAGTTAAATTTCCGGCTGGCAACTCTTTAATCATGGGGGCTTTCTTGAGCATCTTTCCTCCTTGTTGCTTCAAGTTCTTAAATTATTAGCACAATTTCAGGTGGAAGACAAACTGGGTAGTTAAGAAATCTTTTTTTCTAGCTTCAAAATGAAAGAACAGCCCTAATTAAAATATTTGAATTAAACTTTAGTGTAGGGATTGAAGATAGTCAGTCAATTTTTTGTCCCGGGCCATTAATTCCTCTAGTTGTCCTGGCGGCTAATTTTGACCATCCTTTCTTCTGGCCTAGTTTAAGCCTAAGAAGCACATTGGTAACTCCCACCAACCATTAGGTAAACTGCCAGCGCTTATTCAGAAATAAGAGAAGGGAAATTGTTCCCTTTATATATTTTACGTGCAAAAATGATAGCTCTCTGATAAAATGGGTAGGATTCTCCCCAAAAGGAGGTAAGTAAAAGTTGGAAATTAGAAAAGTTTCCTCAAGAAGGGACCAGAAAGAATTTATTTTATTTCCCTGGAAAGTTTATCAAAATGACCCTTATTGGGTTCCTCCGTTGATAATTGATATGAAGGAAAAGCTGAATAAGAAAAAACACCCTTTTTTCGAACATGCTGACCTTGAGTTATTTTTGGCGGTTAAAGATGGTGAAGTTCAGGGCCGGATTGCCGCTATTCTTGATGAGCGACACAATGAATTTCGCCACGAAAAAGTTGTTTTTTTTGGTCTTTATGAGAGTTTTAATGACCCCGAGGTCGCCCAACAATTATTGTCCACGGTGGCTAATTGGGGGAAGGCAAAGGGGATGAACATCTTGCGTGGCCCCATGAATTTGTCGATGAATGATGAATGTGCTTTTTTACTCGAAGGTTTTGATTCATCTCCGGTGATAATGATGACTTATAATCCTCCCTATTATAATGATTTAATGACGCAATGTGGGCTGGTTAAAGCTAAGGATCTCTATGCTTTTTATATGACCAAAGATCATCAAGAAAAAGAGAAAGTGAGATTAATAGTCGAGAAGGCCAGGCGAGATCTCTCGGTTACTCTGCGAACGGTGAACATGAAAGATATCGTCAACGAAGCCAGGAAAATTGCTTTTATTTACAATGAAGCTTGGAAAAGCAACTGGGGTTTTGTTCCCTGGACGGAACATGAAATGATTCATATGGCTAACAAGTTAAAACAGTTCGCTGATCCAGCTCTAGTTATATTTGCCGAAGATAAGGGCCAGACAGTGGGCTTTGCTTTTGGTCTTCCCAATTATAATGAAATCCTGAAAAAGCTTAATGGGCGGTTAACTCCGTGGGGAATTCTTTATTTCCTTTTGAATCGGGAAAAAATAAAAGGGATGAGAGCTGTTGTTTTCGGAGTCTTAAAAAAATACCGTATGACTGGTTTGAGTTATTTATTATATGATCAGTTGGAAAAGAATGCTCTCCGCAAGGGATATGAGTGGTGTGAAACATCTTGGCAGTTGGAAGACAACCAGGCCATTAATAAATTTACTGAATCTTTAGGGGGTAGGATTTATAAAAAATATCGTATCTATGAAAAAGAGATTTAATTTTAGGGGGGAGTAAGAAAGATGGCCTATAAAAATATTTTGGTAAAAGAAGAAAAAAATATTGGTTGGATAGTAGTTAATCGCCCCGAAAAACTCAACGCTTTAAATGCCCAGACGATAAAAGAATTATATTCTGGCTTCTTATCTTTCCGAGAGAAACAAGAGGTGAAGATTATTATTCTGACTGGAGCTGGCGATAAAGCCTTTATTGCTGGAGCTGATATTAGTGAATTGGTTAATCTTGATTACAATAAGGGAAAAGATTATGCTCTTGAAGGGCAAGAGTTGACTAAGTTGATCGAGAACTATCCTAAACCCGTTATAGCTGCTGTTAATGGTTATGCTTTGGGGGGAGGAACCGAAATGGCTTTGGCTTGTCACCTTCGTATTGCTTCTGAACAAGCTAAATTTGGACAACCAGAAGTAAAATTGGGGCTTATTCCTGGATTTGGAGGAA
>Ga0190349_1000002_pt1 | contig 141756 bp, 123 predicted proteins | sample 48721378_MG_FD_179798 | JGI IMG/M metagenome (GOLD analysis project Ga0190349, IMG submission 179798) | Hydrothermal vent microbial mat bacterial communities from Southern Trench, Guaymas Basin, Mexico - 4872-13-7-8_MG | ecosystem: Environmental > Aquatic > Marine > Hydrothermal vents >...
AGCCAAGAGAACACTTACCTCTCTCTTTCCATTTTCTCTAAGTATGATTTAGGATCTACTATTATTTCTCGGGCTTTACTTCCTTCTGACGGGCCTACAATTCCTTCCTGTTCCATTTGGTCAATTATCCTGGCTGCTCGGGCATATCCTAATTTTAGTTTGCGTTGGAGATAGGAAGCTGAAGCTTGGCCAGTAACAAGGACTAATTCTACTGCTCTCTCAAAAAGCTCGTCTTTTTCGCCAAATTCTTCGGGAACATGGCCAGAAGGCTTCCTTAGAACCTTAACAATTTTCTCATCATAAGATGGCCTACCCTGTTGCTTGACAAAAGCAACAAGGCGGTTGATTTCAGCTAAAGATATATAAGAGCAATGAAGCCTGATGAGCCGAGGATAATTGGGGGGCATAAACAGCATGTCACCCAGTCCCAGCAATTTTTCGGCCCCAGCTGTATCAATTATAATGCGAGAGTCGACTTTAGAAGGGACTCTGAAAGCGATCCGGCTTGAAAAATTATTTTTAATAGTTCCGGTAATAACATCTATCGAAGGACGTTGGGTGGCCATGACTAAGTGAATGCCTACAGCTCGAGCCAATTGAGCCAAGCGGGCTATACAGTATTCAACCTCTTGGGCTCCAATCATCATTAATTCCGCCAACTCATCAATAATTATTACCAGGTAGGAAAGGGGCTTTAATTTCTCCTTTTCTTCTGGGCTTAGCATTGATTTTTTTTCTTTGAGTATTTTTTTGACCTGACGATTATATTGTTCGATATTTCTTACCCGCAGGGAACTTAGTCTTTGGTAGCGTTCCTCCATCTTTTTTATGGTGTCAAGCAAAATAGTTCCTGCTTTTTTAGGATCTCGAATGACAGGGCTTAAGAGATGAGGTGTGCCATCATAAACTGAAAATTCCAGCCTTTTGGGATCAATTAGAATGAGTTTTACTTCTTCTGGAGTGGCTTTATAGAGAATACTGGTGATAAGAGCATTGAGGGCTACGCTTTTTCCCGTACCCGTCGCTCCAGCGATCAAGAGGTGAGGCATAATGGAAAGATCAGTGATATAGATTTCACCGTGAATGGTTTTACCCAAAGCAAAGGTTAGTTTAGAGGGTGAGCTTAAGAATTTTTCTGATTGGAGGATATCTCTTATCTTGATAATTTCTCTTTTATTATTAGGAACTTCAACTCCAAGGGTGGATTTGCCGGGAATCCTTTGTACCCTGACGGATTCAGCCCCTAAAGCTAAAGAGAGATCCTCGGAAAGATTGGCTACTTGACTGACTTTTATTCCAGGATAAGGATAAAACTCATAAGTAGTAATTACCGGACCAGGATGGTATTCTCTGACTTCCCCTTCTACTCTGAATTCTCTCAATTTCTCTTCTATCCTCTGTTTTTTTTCATAAAGTTCTTTCTTGTCAATTTTTTCCACTGCTTTCCCAGGATCTAGGAGACTAAAAGGAGGGAAATTGTAGCCTCCCTTTTTGGCCATTTCAGGAAAAAGCAATTTCTCTTGGCTGGGCGGGGAGGGAGGTGCTATAGAGGATGGTCTTGGTTTGATTTCAGCATGGGGTTTTTTGTCAAATTTCTTTTTTTCTATTTTTCTGTCTTTTTCTAGACCGAGAGAAGAAGAGTACTTTTCGATTACCCTCTTTCTCATTTTTTCTTTCTTTTTTATTCTTTGGTAGCGAGTTATTTTGATTCTTATTTCTTTGAAAACAAATCGGAACAATCGAGCTAGAAACTGCATAATTCTTGCGGCTGATATTTGAGTAAAAATAAGAAAAAAGAGAATGAGGCAGGCAATGAGGACGAGCAATGTTCCAGTGGTGTTGAAATAACGTTTCAAAAAGGAAGAAAGAATGCTTCCCATAATTCCCCCTGCTTGAATTTCAGTTCCCTTCCAAGAAAACTTTTCGAAGACCATGAAAAGAAAAGCACTCGAGGTAAGAATAAAAAAGGTTGACATCGATGTTTTAAGGAGTAAACGGTGGGTTGGAAATAAACCGCTGAAGCCGATAAAGAAGAGTCCAAGGGGAATAAGAAAAGATGCCAAGCCGAGAAATTGGAATAAAGCTTCTGAAAGAAAAGCCCCGGCCTTGCCCGCATAGTTATGGATTTTTTGCTGGGGAGGGGTGACATTGGCCCAAGAAGGATCTTGGGGGTTATAACTAACCAAGCTGAGGAGTGTAAAGACCGCTAGAAATAGAAGGAGCACAGCTAGAAGCTCAGTGCTTCTAAATTTTTTCTTAGGGGGAGATTTAGGACGGGAGGTAGCCAATGATTTTCTTTTCTTCTTTTTCATCGAAAAAATTATAACATATTTGTTTTTTTTACTATAGACTTTAGAGGCATGTAAAAATATCCCCAAAACCGTGAGGAGTAAGATTCATCACAAAGAAATGAGATTTGGCAGCGATTTCCCTCCATCCTCACCAAGACCCCCCCACCCAACCTATGGGCTCGGATGGAGGAAAATCGCTGCCTATAAGTATGGCCTTATTCATTATTAGTTATCACGGTTCTGGAGATGCTTCTGAGGTATGTCGAGGTATTTTTGTAGTTGTGCAGAGATGACCATACCATTATAATAATTCTACCTCTCCCAGCCTTTTTAGGGAGGGTTAGGAGTAATTTCTAAAGATTGGAAAAAGTTAAAAAGCTCAACAAATTGGCCAATAGTTAGCTCTTCCGCTCGAAGGTTATGTTTAAGGCTTAGTTTTTGATAACAATCTTCTATAATTTGGGGGGAGTACCTTAAGAACTTTAAGTTATTAGCCAGAAGTTTTCTCCGGTGCCGAAAGGCAACCTTCAGAAATTTTAAAAAGCCAGTTTCATCTTCAAGTAAATAAAGGGGAGAATCTCTTTTCTTCAAAGAGATGAGAGCGGAGTCCACTTGGGGAGGAGGGTAAAAAACTTTTGGAGAGAGGAAAAAATGAATTTTCACTTCGAAATATATTTGAAAGATAATGGAGAGAGGAGCATATTGTTTGCAGCCAGGTTGGGCTGTTATTCTCTCAGCCACTTCCTTTTGCATAAGGAAAACACATTCCTGCCATGAGTCTCTAGCTTCTAACACCTTAAAAAGCAGAGGGGTGGAGATTGAATAAGGAAGGTTTCCAACTATCTTTATGTTAATTTTTGAGTTTTTCTCTTTTTCGATTAGCTCCTTGAAGTCGATCTTTAAAACGTCTTCGCCTAGAATTACCAAATTTGACTGGTGATGGCTGGAAAGAAAAGGGATAAAACTTCTATCTTTTTCAATGGCAATTATTTTGCCGGCCTTTTTGGCTAGAGAGAAAGTGAGAGCCCCCCGGCCAGCTCCTATTTCAATTATTAGGTCATCACCCTGGGGAGATATGGAGCTTATTATTTTTTTGACTGCCCTTGCATTTTTCAAGAAATGCTGACCCATTCTTTTGGTTTTGCTTTGTTTCACGTCTGACTTTCTTTTTTTAGGGTAGCAGTCATAATAATTAACTGTTGGCCTTTGGGCAGCTGGAAAAACCATAGATCTTTTTAAACTTAAAGACCATCAATAATGTCTGGATAAGAATAAACAAGTTTAATTTAGATTTTCCTTTCTTTCTTTGAATGAAAGTTATAGGAACTTCTTTTATTTTTAGCCCGCAGAAATAGGCTTTATATAAGATTTCTATAACCAGAGAGGGGCCTTTTGACTTCAACCACGCTAACTCTAATTTTTCAAGGGCCTGGCGGCGAAAACATCTGTAACCTGAGGATATATCGTGGACTTCGATCCCCAGCCAATGGCGAACAAAATTTCTGGCTAAAAAAGTTATTGATTTTCGGAGGTAGGAACGGTCAAGGTCCTTTCCTCCTGCAATAAAGCGGGAGCCAATAACTACATCATTTTCTTGGGCTTGAGAGAGTAAATTGGGCAGATATTGAGGTTGATGAGAAAAATCTCCGTCCATTTCGACTATAAAATCTGGTTTCCATCCTATGGCTTTTTGGAAGCCAAGCAGACCGGCTGTTCCCCTTCCTCGCTTACCTTTTCTGATGAGTATCTGGATTCTGGAATCTTGGTCAGCCAGATTCTGAACTAGCTGGGCTGTTCCATCTGGAGAATTGTCATCAACTACTATAATTCTTAAATCAAAATCATTTAAAATTGGCAAAATTTGACGGAGAAGAGGGCAGATATTATCTTTTTCATTGTAAGTAGGAATGATGACAACCACTTTTTTTTTGGATTTGTTCATCATGAGATCAGAGAAGATCTTTGATTTTTTCCATTACTAATTCTGGAGTTATAGCCTTCATACACTGCCTATCAGGACAGGTTGATAAGTAGCAAGGCGAACAAGGTACTCCCTTAAATATTTTGATTCCTCGCCCATAAAGATCAATCTCTTGGGGAGCAGTGGGGCCAAAGAGAGCAATGACTTTTTTGTTGAGCGCAATAGCCAAGTGCATGGCTAGGGTATCACTGCTGACGACTATATCCATCATAGCTATAAAAGCGGCAAATTCACGTAGGGCATTATCATAGCCAGTATTATAAACTTTGGTAGCAGATTTTCGAGCAAGATAATCGTTAATCTTTTTTTCTGTCTGACCTCCGAGGAGAAATACATTAGCTTTTAAATCTGTGTTTAGATAATGAATGAGTTTTAGGAAATTTTCTCGAGGCCATTGCTTGGTTTTAAATCTATTTCCTGATCCAGTATTAAGGCCCACAGCCAACTTTTTTCTGGAGATTTTATGTTTTCGGAAAAAATCTTCTGCTTTTTTCTTATCTTCTTCTCTTAAATAGAATTGATAGGCATCCCTTTGATAATCAAGTTCAGCCATCTCGTAAATAATCTGTTGGTATGTTTTTTTGTTCTGCCGAAATTTTAAGTTGTCATCTACACCTAAACGGTAAGCATATTCAGAGGCCTTATTAAAGATCATTAAGTTGCCAAATTTATTTAAACCGAAGCCAAATTTTTGAGAAGCCTTGATTAAGCTAGCTATTGAGGTTGAAGAAGGTTCCTTATCAAGACAGATGAGAATGTCAAATTCTTCGATGAAAAGGAGAATTAAATCATTTAAACTAAAAGTAATAATTTTATCAATTGACGGATTATTAGCCAAAAGTTCTTTACTTTCTTCAGCTACCAGCCAACTTATATGACTTTGTGGATATTTCCGCTTTAAGCCAGATAATAAGGAAGTTGTCCTCAAAACGTCACCTTGAGCAGTGCATTTAATGATTAAAATCCGGGTAGGGAAAGGTTGATAATGAGGACAGTTAGTGCACGGAATTTTAAACTTACAGGGCTTTTCTCCTCTAAAATAAAGGCAGTCATCTTTAATCATTGAGATTAGTTGTCAAGCGATCTCATCTATTTTTTATTTTTTTCTGATTCTTTGATCACTACTGAACAGGCCATATCACCGACGATGTTGGTTGTTGTCCGACACATATCAAGAAAACGGTCAACTCCCAGAATCAAGGCTATTCCTTCCAGAGGAATGCCAATCTGTTTGAGAACCATGGCCAAAGTGATGATACCTGCTGCCGGGACGCCAGCTGCCCCGACTGAAGCCAATGTAGCCATGAGAACGATGGTGATCTGATCCATGAAATGAAGAGGGATGCCATATATTTGAGCGATAAAGACGGCAGCCACGCCTTGATAAAGAGCTGTCCCATCCATGTTGATAGTTGCCCCTAGAGGAATAACAAAACTTGAGTATTCTCTAGAAACACCTATATGTTCCACGCAATCCATACTAACTGGCAGGGCAGCGTTAGAGCTGGAAGTGCTAAAGGCAATAATCATAGCCTCTTTAACAGCCTGGAAGAAACGGAGAGGGTTCGTTTTCCCTAAAAGACTCAGGGTAAAGCTGTTCATAGCCACGGTGTAAATAATAAGGCCGCCGATGACTACTAAAGAGTATTTGAGAAGGGTGATCAGAATGTGAACGCCGTATTGGCCAATGACGGCCGCAATTAAGGCTAAGACACCATAAGGAGCCAGCTTCATGGCTACGCGGACCACCTGGATAATGGCCTCATTGAGGCCATCTAATATGTTTATCAGAACCTCTGCTTTTTTTTTATTTATTACCGTTAAAATTATGCCGAAGAGGAGTGCCAGAAAAATAACTTGGAGCATATTACCTTCTACTAAGGATTTTACAGGATTTGTAGGCACTATGTTGACTAATACTTCTACAGCTGAAGGCTTTTTTTTCATCTGCTGGAGGCCAACTTTGGCTTTAGATTGATAATTTTTATAGAGTTCTGTTCTGACTTGTTCATTGAGGCCAAGGCCAGGTTTTACAATGTTAGCTAAGACTAAACCTACTGAAATGGCCACCATAGTTGTCAAGAAAAAATAGACAATAGTCTTGAATCCTATCCGACCTAATTTTCTGAGGTCACCTAAGCTGGCTGTTCCCAGCATAAGAGAAACCAAAACTAAAGGAACCACAATCATAGTAATCAGGCGGAGGAAGATAGTACCTACGGGTTCGATAAGGCGAGCCTTTTCTCCAAAGATAAGACCAACCACCACGCCTAAAATAAGTCCAATAAAAATCTGAGTATGGAGCTTTATTTTAATTTTTTTCATTTATTAAGTAATTTTTTTATTATCCTTAATCTTGGAAAAATATAATATCTAGTTGATGTCTTTAAGTCAATTTATATAAAACTACCGTAAGATAACCTCAAGTGCAAAAAAATGACCACAGCAAATCGTTAGGACGCTTCCATTTGGCGAGTTCAATTTGACAAATAACAAGCTATATTTTAGAATCTGTAAACCCTATCATGCCTGAAAAAAAGATGTTGATTGCAGATTACGATCTCCAAAGCCTGGAAAATATGGCTAAGCTATTCGAGGCTCAGGAGTTCAAAATAATTAAAGCTACTGATGGTCATCAAGCATACCAGAAGTTTAAAGAAGAAAAGCCAGATATAGTTATTTTGGAAGCAATGTTACCCAAACTCCATGGTTTTGACCTCACCTTGAAAATTTTCCAGGAGACTAAAGGCCAGGTGCCAGTGATCATAGTTACTGGAGTCTATAAGGGACCTCAGTATAAAAATGAAGCCTTGCGTTCCTTTGGAGCTTCTGATTACTTTGAGAAGCCAGTTGATGAGGATAAATTAGTAGGAGCTGTCCTCAATTTACTGTCAGAGGATGAGGATATTGACGAAGAGCTGCCTTCACCCCAATCAGTTATAGAGACCGTAGCTAAAATGACTAAAAAGAGTTCATCGCCGTTAAAAAGAGAAGTATCTTCTTTAAAGAAAAATTAGAAAAAGATATTTCTAAGATAATAAAAAAACCGGTCACCAGCTGGCCAATAGTAAGGTATAAGGTGATTAATGGCTACTTTGTGGACGCGATGTAATAACTGTCGGCGGATTCTATATAAGCAAGATATCATCGATAACTATCATGTATGCCCAGTTTGTAATTTTCATTTCCGATTATCGGCCAGAGAACGCCTCGACTTACTTTTTGATGATCATGACTATCAGCTTCTTGACCAAAATCTTTTGCCTCTTGACCCTTTAAGATTCCGAGATTCGACTAGTTATTCTCAAAGGCTGGAAGATTATAAAAAAAAGACATCACTTCCTGATGCTGTTATTACTGGGCAGGGCCGAATGGGAGGAGTTGAAGTTATAATTTCAGCTATGGAGTTTGCTTTTATGGGTGGTAGCATGGGTTCAGTGGTGGGAGAAAAGATTACCCGAGCAGCTGAAAGGGCTTTAAAAGAGAAGTTGCCACTTATTGTAGTCTCCTGTTCAGGAGGAGCCAGGATGCAGGAAGGTGCCCTGTCCTTAATGCAATTGATGAAAACCAGCTCCGTCTTGGGGTGTTTTGACCAAGCCCGGCTCCCTTATATTTCTGTTTTAACTGACCCAACTACTGGAGGAGTAACAGCTAGCTTTGCTATGTTGGGAGATATAAATATTGCTGAGCCTCTAGCTCTTATTGGTTTTGCTGGACCTCGGGTTATTGAACAAACCATAAAAGAAAAACTCCCTAAAGGTTTTCAACGAGCTGAGTTTTTACTTGAGCATGGCTGGCTGGATGATGTAGTTGATAGAAAAAATTTAAAAGCCTATCTTGTTCGGGCCCTCCGCCTCTTCCTTAATAAGCCTCAATGAATTATAAGGAATGCCTCTTATATTTAGAGCATATCCAAAACCTGGGCATCAAATTTGGCCTGGATAATGTTAGAACAATTCTTGAGGCTTTTGATAATCCTCACCACCTCTATCCTTCTATTTTGGTAGGAGGAACTAATGGCAAAGGCTCAGTCTGTGCTATGCTTACTCAAGTCCTGGCCCTTCATGGTTTTAGAGTTGGACTATTCACCTCACCTCATCTTGTTAAAGTAGAAGAGAGAATAAGGATAGGCTCTCATTTAATATCTATTCCCCATTTTTGTCAAACTTTCAGTTTGCTTAAGGCTAAAATAGAGGATTTAGTAAATAAGCATAAATTGCTATCGCCTCCCACTTATTTTGAATTATTGACATGTTTGGCCCTTCTTTATTTTGCTCAGCAAAATGTAGATATTGCTGTCTTAGAAGTTGGCATGGGAGGAAAGTACGATGCTACCAATGTGGTTAATCCTTTGCTCTCGGTTATTACCACCATTTCAGCTGAACATCAAAAGTACCTGGGAGAAAGTTTACAACAAATAGCTCTGGAGAAGGCAGGCATTATTCGTCAAGGAGTCCCGGTTGTATGTGGCGTAGAAAAAAAGATTCCTTATTTAGCCATAAAAGAGAAGGCAGTTAAGCTAAGAGCCCCATTTTATGGTGTTTTTGAGAGAGAGCGAAGCTTTCAGGCTATTAAGGGTAAAAAAAGATACAGCTTTGTTTATAAATCAGTCAATGATAATTACAAATTTTCTCCTCATTTAGCCGGTTACCACCAGGGCAAAAATGGCGCTGTGGTCATAGCGGCCGCTGAGCAGCTGAGTCAAACATGGAAAAAACTGGAAAAGAAAAAAATTATCCAAGGTCTAGAAGAAGCAAAATGGGAAGGCCGCTTGGAAATGGCTTTAGACAAACCACTGGTTATTTTGGACGGAGCTCACAATGAGGAAGGGGCTCGAGCTTTAGGAGATTACATTTGTCAATTTATTCCTTCACCTTTAATTCTCCTGGTAGCTATGATGCGAGATAAAGAAATTAAGAAAATAGCTGATATTCTTTTTCCCTTAGCAGAGAAAGTGATTGTTACTCGTTTTCCTTATTTTAGGGCCGCTCTCCCTGAGGAAATTAGGCAACAGGCCTCCAAATATGGAGATCGTATAGTCTTAGAACCTGATCCTCATCAAGCTTTTAAATTAGCCCTCTGGATGGCAAAAAAACAGGGAGCTGTAGTGGTAACTGGTTCTCTTTATCTGGTAGGAGAGATAAAGAAAATTTTACTAGCCGAAAAGCTAAATAAAGCCAAAGATGAGTCATTCGGTTAAGTGATTAAAAAGAGACCGGCTATTTTCCCTCTTTTTACCTATCATCATGATATGGCTGCTTAAAAAGGAGGAAAGTAGCTTGCTTTTTTAGGCTAAAAATGTTAAATTTTTTTGCTAAATTTAGCTTTTTTAGAGAAAAATGATTTCAATTGATGCCAGCTTAATTGTCGTTTTTTTTATAGTCTGGATATTAGTGGTTTTTCTCTCCAAAGTATTTTTCAATCCCCTGCGTCAAATTATGAGCGAAAGAAAAACAAGAATTGAAGCAAACATCCAGGCCGCAGCCAAAAATTCAAATGATTTTGAGCAGATATCGAGCCAGATTGAGGAAGTTTTAAGCAAGGCGCGGGCAAAATCTCAAGCTATAAGAGCAAAATTTGAGCAAGAAGGCTGGAATGAGAAAAAGCGCCTATTGGATGAGGTAAATAGAAGCTGCCGCCAAGAGGTGGAAATGGTTAAAATTAAATTAGAAAAACAAATTAAAGAGATAAAAAAAGAATTAAAGGATAAGAGCAGAGATTTTGCTCTTCAAATAGAAAAGAAGCTCTTAAATTAGGGAAAAATGAAAAGACTGAGCTTTATTATTTTAATTTTGCTTCTGGCTGCAACTTTAGCTTTAGCCAAAGAAGGGCCGGCTTCAGGCTCTACAGAATTTATAGGAAAGATTATTAATTTTATCCTGCTTTTTGGAGGCTTGGCCTATTTGCTTTTTCAACCTTTAAAGAGATTTCTGGAGAAGAGAACTGAACAGGTTGAAAAAGCTTTACAAGAGGCAGAAACTTCTAATGAGGAAACCCTTAAGAAGCTGGAAGATATTAAGAAAAGATTGGCCAACTTGAAAGAGGAAGTAGCAGCTATTGAAAAGGAAGGAAAGGTTGAAGGGAATCTGGCTAAAGAGAAAATTATAAAAGAAGCTCAACTTGAGCTAGCTAGGATAAAGAATTTCACCCAGGAAGAGATTAAAATGCTGACTTTGGCTGGATTAAATGAAATAAGAGAGTATACGGCTGAGTTAGCCACAGCTATAGCTCTGGAAAGGATAAAAGAGAGGATGACTCCTCAAATGCAATCTAAAATTTTTGATAAATCACTGAAAAATATTGAGCAACTATATGAAAGAACAAGTACTAACTAAGCGCTACGCCCAGGGATTAATCAACTCCATTAGGACTGATCAGGAGTTTAAAAAACTCTTGCAGCAGCTAAAAGATTTTAGCCGGCTTTTAGGAGAACACCAGGAACTTAAAAATGCTCTCTCCATTCCTTTTCTACCCTTGAAGAGAAGAATAAAAGTAGCCAAAGAAATACTTACTCAAGGAGGAGCATCAGACAAGATCTTCAGGTTTATTCTCCTCCTTTTAGAACACCACCGTCTGCCTCTTCTTGATGATATTTTAGAATTGATGCCTGTTTTATGGGATGAAAAGAAAGGAATTTGCTACATAGAAGTTATCTCAGCTGTCCCCTTGACCGAAAATCAGAAAAAAAGATTGAAGGAAAAACTTGAGCTCTGGGAAAAAAAATCCGTGGCTCTTCAATACAAGGTTGACCCGGATCTCCTAGGCGGATTTATGCTGAGGAAAAAAGATGTAATTTATGATGTTTCGCTCCAAAAAAATTTAGACTTTCTTAAAGAGAAAATAAGTCAGCAACAGAGGTAATTATGGAAATAAAAGCCGATGAAATAACCAAGATTATCCAACGTCAAATAGAAGGTTATGAGACGGAAGTTGACATCCAGGAAGTAGGCACTGTGACCTCTGTCGGAGATGGTATTGCTCGGATTTATGGCTTGGATAAAGTGATGTATAATGAATTGTTAGAATTCCCTCGGGGGGTTTACGGGTTAGCTTTGAATCTGGAAGTGGAGAGTGTGGGCGCAGTTCTGCTGGGAGAAACTCACTTAGTTAAGGAAGGAGATTTAGTAAAAAGAACACATCGCATCATGGAAGTTCCTTCAGGTCCGGCCTTAATAGGAAGGGTAGTAAATCCCCTTGGCCAGCCCCTGGATGATAAAGGCCCTATAAAGACAGATGTCTATATGGTTGTCGAACGCTTAGCTCCAGGAGTAGTGGATCGTCTTCCGGTTAAAGAGCCTCTCCAAACAGGAATAAAAGCTATTGATGCTATGATTCCTATCGGGAGAGGCCAGAGGGAGCTGATTATAGGCGATAGACAAACAGGAAAAACAGCAGTGGCTATAGATACCATCATTAATCAGAAGGGTAAAGATGTAATTTGTATTTATGTAGCTATTGGCCAGAAAAATTCAACCATAGCCTATATTATCAAAGTTCTGGAGGATTATGGAGCTCTGGATTATTCGATTGTGGTCGCGGCCGCGGCCAGTGATCCTTCACCTCTCCAGTATCTGGCCCCCTACAGCGGCTGTGCCATGGGTGAGTATTTCCGAGATAATGGTCAGCATGCTCTATTGATTTATGATGATCTTTCCAAGCATGCGGCTGCCTATCGGGAAATTTCTCTTCTTCTGCGCCGACCACCTGGCCGGGAAGCGTATCCTGGTGATGTCTTTTACCTTCATTCCCGGCTCCTGGAAAGAGCTGCCAAATACAACGAACAGCATGGAGGTGGCTCGCTTACGGCTTTGCCTCTTATTGAAACTCAGGCTGGAGATGTCTCTGGCTATATTCCGACTAATGTAATTTCTATAACCGATGGCCAGATATATTTAGAACCAGAACTTTTTAACGCTGGCGTTAGACCGGCCATCAACGTGGGTATCTCAGTTTCACGAGTGGGCGGCAATGCCCAGATAAAGGCTATGAAACAAGTAGCAGGTAAGTTACGTCTTGATTTAGCTCAATATAGAGAACTAGTGACCTTTGCTCAATTCGGAACAGAATTAGACAAAGCTAGTAAAACCCAGTTAGAAAGAGGAGAAAGATTGACAGAGATCTTGAAGCAGGACCAGTATGTTCCTTTACCTGTAGAAAAACAGATAATAATTATTTATGCAGGCAATAGGGGTTATCTTGATGAGTTTGAAGTCTCTCAGATTAAAGCCTATGAACAAAAGCTTTATGATTACCTTGACCAGGAGCATTCAGACCTGCTGAAGAAGATAGCGGTCAGAAAAGAAATTGATGATAAACTGGATGAAGAAATAGCCAAAGTACTTAAAGCCTTTAATGCTAAATTCAAAGAGGAGATGAGTTGAAATGCCGGCTTTAATTGATTTAAGAAGAAGAATTAAAAGTGTTCGAAATACTCAACAAATAACCCAGGCTATGAAAACTGTGGCTACGGCCAAGTTAAAAAAATCTCAGCGCCTGGTCTTAGAATCCCGGCCTTACTGGCATACTTATCCTCCTTTCATAGCCCAGATTATAGCTGCCGCTGAAAGGCTTAAACATCCCCTCCTTAGCCAAAGAGAGGAAAAGAAGATTGAGGCCGTTGTCGTTACTTCAGATAAAGGGCTGTGCGGAGCCTTTAATTCAAATCTATTGGAAGAAGCCCTTGTTTTTTTAAAGGAGAAAGCAGAAAAATCAGAAGTGCGGTTGATTTTAATGGGGAAAAAGGCTTTGACTTTTTTCAAAAAATATCCTTTTCCTAATGATCGAATCTATGCTGGACAGATAGAAAAACTTCCTCAAGAAGATTTAGATGATTTGGCTCGATTTTTAATCGAGCTTTATACTTTAGAGAAGATAGATGCTGTTTATGTCATTTATAATGAATTTAAGTCAATTCTGGCCCCTAAAATAACAATATCTAAAATTTTACCTTTGAATGTATCTGCTCAGGATGAGCCTCCTTCCTGGCAAACTTCGGGTTGGGAACCTAATATTGAAACAATATTCAATGTTTTTCTGCCGCAGTATGTAGCCAGTCAAATTTTTCACACATTCTACGAATCCTTAGCAGCTGAACAGGCTGCCCGGATGATGGCCATGGAAAATGCCAGCCAGAATGCCGAAGATTTGATTTCTGATTTAACTCTGATTTTAAATAAAATGAGACAAGCCTCAATAACCAAAGAGCTTCTGGAAATAATGACGGCTGTCGAAGCCTTGTCGGGAAAATAGTCTATTTGGAGAAAAATTATGCCTCGTCTGAAAAAAACGAAGACATCGACTTCTAAAAATAAGAAAAAACAAAAGAAAAATAAAGAGTTGAAAATTGGCAAAGTTGTTCAAGTTATTGGTCCGGTAGTTGATGTTGAATTCAAGGGTACTGAACTGCCTGAAATATACAATGCTATTCGTATAACCAGCCAAGATTTTGAATCTCCCTCACCTCATAATCTCCAACAAACAAAAGAGGATTTCGGCCTCCGGGCTAAAAGTTCTTCTAAGAAAACTTCCCATCACAAGATTGTGGTCGATATAATAGCTGAAGTAGAGCAACATCTGGGAGAAGAGATGGTAAGATGTGTTTCCATGCACCCGACAGATGGCTTAGCCCGAGGAATGCAAGCTGTTGATTTGGGCAATCCCATTCAGGTTCCTGTGGGTGAAGCTACCTTAGGGAGAGTGATGAATGTCATTGGTCAGCCAGTTGATTATCTCGGGCCTATCAAAGCTAAAGTTAAATATCCAATCCACCGTCTTCCTCCTTCGCTTGAAGAACAGAGCACCAAGATGGAAATGTTCGAGACAGGTATCAAAGTTATTGATTTGATTCAGCCATTTTTAAAAGGGGGGAAAATAGGTCTATTTGGTGGGGCTGGAGTAGGGAAGACGGTCATTATCATGGAGCTGATTCATAATGTGGCCAAACAACACGGAGGCTATTCTGTTTTTGCTGGAGTTGGGGAGAGAACAAGAGAAGGTAATGATCTCTGGCTGGAAATGAAAGAATCAGGTGTTATTGATAAAGCTGCCCTTATCTATGGTCAGATGACCGAACCTCCTGGAGCCAGGCTAAGAGTTGGTCTGGCTGCTTTATCTGTGAGCGAGTATTTCCGAGATGAATTGGGCCAGGATATCCTTCTTTTTATCGATAATATTTTCCGTTTTGTTCAAGCCGGTTCTGAAGTTTCAGCCCTTTTGGGCAGAATGCCCTCGGCCGTCGGTTACCAGCCTAATCTGGCTACTGAATTAGGGGAATTAGAGGAAAGAATTACTTCTACCAAGCGAGGTTCAATAACCTCTGTTCAGGCCATCTATGTTCCGGCTGATGATTTTACAGACCCGGCCCCAGCCACTACCTTTTCTCATTTGGATGCCACTACCAATCTATCCCGAGCTCTAACCGAGATGGGTATTTATCCAGCGGTTGATCCTCTCTCCTCTTATTCTCGAATCCTTGATCCAAGGGTAATTGGGGAAGAGCATTATAATGTAGCTAGAACGGTTAAAGAGATCCTCCAGCGCTATAAAGATCTTCAGGATATAATCACCATTCTTGGCATTGAAGAGCTATCAGAAGAGGATAAGTTGATCGTGGCCCGGGCCAGGAAAATCCAGCGATTCCTCTCCCAGCCATTCCATGTGGCCGAAGAATTTACTGGTAGAAAGGGCAAATATGTGCCGGTAGAGGAAACAATAAAAGGTTTTAAAGAAATTATTGAAGGTAAGCATGATGATAAACCAGAACAGGCTTTTTATATGGTCGGGGGCATCGACGAAGTAGTCAAAAGAGCTGAGGAATTAAAGTCATCATGAGTAATTCTTTTCCTACCTCTCTTCAATTAAAAATCATTACTCCCCGCAAATTGGAGGTCGATCAGGAGGTAAAAAGCGTTGTTCTACCCAGCACCGAAGGCTATATTCAAATCCTACCCGGTCATAGGCCGTTGACAGTGGCTTTGGGCCAAGGACTAATATCCTATTCTTTAGGTCAGAGAGAAAATAAGCTGGCTGTAGAAGGGGGGTTGGCCAATGTTCAGGCTGAACGAATTACTGTCTTTACCCAATTGATTCCAGCCCAAGAAAAATAATTTTTTAGTTTATTTAAAAGTGGAAAGGAGAAATGTCAAACTGAAGCTAAGCCTTACTGAAACAATGAAGGCTGAGGATGAGACTCTCGATACCTTTTACTTAGGCCGGATCTTCTTGCTCCAGAAAAGAGATGGATATCGCTTTTCGGTTGATGCCCCGCTTTTAGCTGATTTTATTAAGACTAAAACTACTGATGAGCTATTGGAACTGGGGACAGGCAATGGTGTAATATCCTTGCTTTTAAGTTTAAAACCATTTAAAAAGATTACAGCCATCGAAATTCAGGAAGCACTGGCTAATTTGGCCAAAAGAAATGTTATTTTGAACAAATTAGAGGATAAAATTAATGTTGTCCAGTTAGATCTCCGCCAGTTTCATTCCAAAAAAAAATTTGATGTAATTTTTTCCAATCCTCCTTATATCAAGAAGAAAAGAGGTCAGCTAAGTCCTCTCTTGGAAAAATCTATTGCTAAGCATGAGTTAAAATGTGATATCTTTGAAGTCATGAAAAAGACAGCAGAGCTATTAAGGAAAAGGGGGAAAGCTTACTTTATTTTCCCTGCTTCCAGAGAGGATGATTTCAGAGCAGCCGTAAGAACCCATAATTTAAGGATAAAGAGTTGGCGCTATATATTTAATTATCAAAGGCAGAAACCCATTTTGTTCCTGGCAGAATGTAATTTTAGAGCTAAAAGGATAACTATTTTGCCTCCGCTTATTCTTTATGATAAAGAAGGAAATTATACTCAAGAAGCCAGGGCAATATTTTCAGGAAGAAAGAATGTTACAGTTGCTTAAAAATCTTAAAGAAATATATAAATATCGAGTCCTTATTCAAAATCTAGTCAGCCGGGAACTGAAAGCTAGATACCGTGGCACTATTCTTGGATTTTTCTGGTCTTTTTTTAATCCATTCTTATTGATGGTTGTCTATACCATTGTTTTTGGCTTTATTATCAGACCTAGAGACCCTGCTTTTGGCAGCTCACCTTGGCTTTATGCTCTGTTTCTTTTCTGTGGAGTATTGCCCTGGACTTGGTTTGCTTCTTCTTCATTGGAATCGGCCAATGTGCTCATGATTCACGGCAATTTAATAAAAAAGATACTTTTTCCCGCTGAAATCTTGCCTGTTGTGGTCGTTACCTCCAATCTCATTCACTTTCTCTTTGGTCTGCCTATTCTTTTTATGTTTATTCCTATTTTTGGCAAGATCTACACACCTTATCTTCTTTTCCTGCCGCTGGTTATCATCGTTCAATATGTTTTTTCCTTAGGGTTTGCCCTTTTACTGTCTGCCTTAACTGTCCATTTTCGAGATATTAAAGATATCCTGGCTAATTTTCTGACATTCTGGTTTTTTGCTTCGCCTATTGTCTATCCTATAACCTTTTCTACCATCCAGAAATCAAGAGTTCTCAAGATTTTTCTTAATCTTAATCCTCTAACTCATATCATGCAGGGCTATCAAAATTGTGTCTTTTTCGGCAGAGAATTACACTGGTTGAAATTGGGGGTTACTTTTGGTCTGGCTATAGTTTTATTTCTAATCGGCTATTACATCTTTGACAGATTACGTGATTCCTTTCCCGAGGAGGTTTAGGTGACAGCCATCGATGTTGACCATGTTACTCGGGTATATCAGAAATACTCGGCTCGTCATCGCTTTCAAACCTTCAAAAGCGCTTTTGTTAAAGGTGATCTTTTTAAAGCCCTCAAACCTGATGAAGTGGTCACAGCTCTGGATGATGTAACATTTCAGGTGGCTAAGGGAACTACTTTTGGTATTATTGGTGAAAATGGCTCAGGCAAAAGTACGCTACTTAAAATAGTGGCTGGGATAGCTAAGCCTACTAAAGGCAAGGTTACTGTTAGAGGCAAGGTTTCAGCCTTGATTGAATTGGGAGCTGGTTTTCATCCTGAAATTTCTGGAAGAGAAAATGTTTACATAAATGGCATTATGCTCGGCCTTTCCAAAAGAGAAATAAATGAAAAGTTTGATGAGATTGTCAGGTTTGCCGAACTCGAGGATTTTATTGAAGCCCCAGTTAAGACTTATTCTTCTGGCATGTATATGCGGCTTGGATTCTCGATTGCCATCAATGTTAACCCAGATATCTTCCTGGTTGATGAAGTTTTAGCCGTGGGGGATGCTTCTTTTGTGCCTAAATGTTTGGAAAGAATAGATGATTTTCGCCGCCGCCAAAAGACCATTCTTTTTGTCAGCCATGATCTTCAGACAGTAGAAAAGGTTTGTGATCGAGTTATTTGGCTTAAAGAGGGTAAAATTAAATTTATCGGCGATCCCAAGAGAGTCATAGATGCTTATCTACAAGATGTGGCTGAGAAAAAAAGGGCGGATTTTGAAAAGCGTCAACAGGAAATTGATATAGATCAAGAATGGAGGGATGAAAGAAGGGAAAATCGATGGGGGAAAAGAGAGATTGAAATCAGAAAGGTTAGACTTAAAAGTGTTGATGGTCGAGCAAAACATGTTTTTTCTCCTGAAGAAGGGATGATTATTGAATTAGAGGTAGCGGCCAAACAACTTATCAAAGATTTTGTCTTTGGTATAGGTATTTTTAATGCTCAGGGCATATGCTGTTATGGGACCAATACCAAGCTAGAAGGCTATAAGCCACTCTCTATTCAAGGCGAGGGAAAAGTTACCTGCCGAATTGAAAAATTAAATCTCATTAACGGCACCTATTACCTCGATGTGGCTGTTCATAAAAAGGATGGTTACCCTTATGATTATCATCGCAACCTTTATTCCTTTCTTGTTTCTTCTATTTCCAGAGATGAGGGTATTGCCCGCCTTGAGCATTCCTGGCGCTTTTCTCGCCAAATTAAGATTAAGATGCCAGAATAAACAGGGAAGAAATTATGATTAGAAGCATTTTCAAATCTATGATGAGTAAAATTCTTCACCAAGAAATGAAATTTGGCAGTGATTTCCCTCAATTCTCCTCAAGACCACCAAACTCAACCGACGGGCTCGAATGGAAGAAAATTGTTGCCTATAAGTTTCGCTTTCTTCATTATTAGCTATTAAGCTTTTGGAGCTGTTTATTCATGCAAGGAAAAAAATACAGATTAGAAGAATTGATAAAAATACGTCAAAAACTTAAAAAGGAAGGTAAAAGAGTAGTTTTTACCAATGGCTGTTTTGACCTTCTTCATAAAGGCCATATCCATCTCTTTAGAGAAGCAAAGAAGTGGGGTGAAGTCTTGATTGTGGCTGTTAATGATGATGCTTCCATCAAGAAGCTTAAAGGCAATTGGCGTCCTATTTTTCCCTTGAAAGAGAGGCTAGAAATTTTAGAGGCTATAGAAGAAATAAACTACTTAGTTTCATTTTCAGAAGAAACTCCCCGAAGAATAATATCTTTAATCTTACCCGATGTTTTAGTTAAAGGTGGAGATTGGAAGCTTGAAGAGGTGGTAGGAAGAGAAGAGGTTGAAGGCTCAGGAGGAAAAGTTGTCCTTATTCCTTATCTTAGGGGGTATTCTACTTCAGCTCTTATTAAAAAAATTCTGACCGCAGCATCTATCGAGACAGATTAGTAGAGTCCGCAAAAATTAAAAATTCTAAAAAAGAAATAATTTTAAGGAAATTTAGAGCATTTTTAGATCATGCTCGGGATCTGAGCTAGCAGCCTTAAGAACAATGTCCTACTCGGGGAACTGAAAATCTTTTCATCTTTTAATCCTAATTTAATAAATATATATTAATTCTATCGTAATAATATAAAAATCAAGGCCCACTTTTCGTAATAAAGCCTATCTGCTGGGCTCTATGATAAAAAGTTGCGTTTTTTGACTTCGATCTGACTGTATGGTATAAATCACGGAGGAGGATAGGATGAAGGACAAAAGATTATTTATTTTACTACATCTCATTTTATTCCTAATCATTTGTATTGCCTGTCCAAAAAAAGAAGAAGAGTCAAGGTCAATTACGGTTATCCTCAAGAATTCAGGAACTGAGGCAGTTCATATATTTTTAGAAGGCCAGACCATAAATGAGAACAATCTTGTTCCTCCCGGAAAGACAAAGACAACTTCTTTTTTGGCAAAAAGCATAGGACACAAAGTCTCATTTTATGTTTCTAAAGATGATGTAGTTATTTTTACTACTAATTGTGCAGTAAGTCAGAGTTCGTGGGAGAGTCGGCAAGCAGAAGTTGAATGGACAGGAGAAGTTCTCCTTTGTGCTAGTTGGTAGAAAGAAACGTGAAGAAGATTATTTTTTAATTATTTTCCTCAATCTATCCGCCAACTCAGGATTCAGATTTCTGAGAATTTTGTACTCTTCATTAGCACTAAATTTATCTTTAACCACATAATAAGCAATAGCAAGGTTGTAATGGGCAACTGCATAATCAGGTTTAATTTCAATAGCACGCTGGAGGGGTTTTATAGCCTGCTCGTATTTTTTGAGCTGAAGATAAGCGGCCCCAATGTTGTAATAGGCATCAGGATTTTCAGGATTGAGTGAAGTGAATTTTTTGAAATATTTGATAGCGTCAGCATAATTTTTCTGCTTAAAATTGACCAAACCGACATTATATATAGCCGGAGCAAAATTAGGTTCTAAGGAAAGGCTCTTATTAAAAGCTTCGATGGCCTTTTCATAATTATTAACTTTAGTATAAATTATGCCAAGATTATAGTAATTATTGACACTATTCGGGGATAAACGAAGTAGTTCTTGACATACCTCAACTGCTTTATCATATTGGCTTGCTTTGTCATAGAGTCGAAAGAGGAGTCCATAGTAAGCCTTGGCATCCTTAGGGTTAAGATTGACTAATTTTTTGTAAAGTGAAGCAGCCTGTTCGTATTGACCAGACATATCATAGGAGTAAGCCAGGTTGTAAGTTGCCTTTATATCAGAAGGCCTTGTTTTTATCACTTCTTGGAAAGCTGCAATCGCTTTATCATATTGACCGAGCTTGACATAAATAGTACCCAGCTGGTTGAAGCCTGTCCAGGCTGGTCCAGGATTTATCTTGATAAAATCCTGATAGGCCGCAGCTGCCTTTTCTAATTGTCCTAAAATCTGATAAGAAATTCCAAGATTATAAAAGGCATCTGGAAAATCAGGATTTAAAGATACACATTTGGTTAAAGGAGCTATAGCTTTTTGATATTGGTTGAGTTTTATATAAGCCATACCTATTCCAAAATAGGCTTTATAATCATTTGGATTCAAATTTAAAGCTTGAGAATACGCCTCAACAGCTTTTTCAAATTGATTCAGCTTGCTGTACAATTGGCCCATTTGAGAAAATGCATAGGAATTTTTAGGGTTCATTCTGGCTGATTCTTCGAGATAACTTAGGGCTTTAGTATAGTCATCCATAATAGAATAAGCTAAAGCCTTGAAATAAAGGCCCTCAGGGGTAGTGAAATAATCTTCATGAGGAAATTTGGATAAAGGAATGGCCTTTTCTTCTTTTATCAATGGGAAAGCATAGGAAGCAGGGATTATTAGGCTTGATTTTGGGGCAAGATTACAAACCAACCCTATAACTTGAGCATGACTATCAAAGAGAGGCGAACCAGTCATCTCAGCCGAAAGAGGAAGGTTGAGAAGGGCAAATTGTCTATTTTCACTGAATTCTTTGGTAGCAGTAATAGCGCCTTCAGAAATAGATTCTTCATCTGCAATGATAAATATTTTTTTTCCGATTTCAAAGCTTGCGGAGCCTGAAGGTTGTGAAAAAGTATAGCCTTTTTTTTCTACTTTGATTAAAGCAAGATCTATATTTTTGTCGAAGTTAACTATGCCCACCACCTTAACCCATTTTCCTTTTTCTTTTTTCTTCTCTTTTTTCTTTCCATCTGCTCGGCCAACACCAGCAAGCTCGACACTTGGGTGAAAAACATCCTCCCATTCTACCTTTCTGCTAATTTTTCCTCCAGGAAGGAGCGCTTTAGCTGAATTAGCCTGGCATACAAGATGATAATTGGTCAGAACAAGGCCATCGGCAGAAACAATTATTCCCTTTCCTGTAGCAATTTCTTTTTTATTAGAATCAAAGGCTACAATTTTTACTACAGCTTGATTGCATTCTTTGAGGACCTCTGAGATTTCTTCCTGATGAACACTGTTGGCAGAAATGAAAAAAAATACTGAAAGAAAGATAAGTATTTTAGAATAAAGACAAAACTTTTCCCCCATTTTATCCTCCTTGTTCTTTATAATAAGAATTTATAAATGTTTAATAAAATTGTCAAATTTTATTAATTGATGTTTATTTTTTACTTTACTAAAATAAAATAAAAAAAGGAGCAAAGTATGAAGGTAAGCAAAATTTTATTTATAATTCCTTTCTTTTTATCGATTTTCCTTGTTGGAAGTGTATTGATCTATGGACAAGAAGACTATACTCGAAAAGAGAAAAAGCTCTTTCAAAAGTTTTTATTAGCCAACAAAATATTTGAGAAAGGTCAGGCCCATTTTCTTGAAGGAAAGTGGAAAAATTCAGAGAAAGAATTGAAAGAATGTCTCCAAAAAATGCCTGAACATGCAGATGCTTATTTTTACCTCGCCCAGCTTTTTTATAGATATAAAAATTACCAACAAGCTTTAGACTACATCTTTAAAGCTAAAGCGAATTATAAGATTTTAGCTAAGATGAAGATAAACTTTGAACACCTCCGCATTTTAGATCTCCAAAAGAAAAAAAATGCCCTAGAAGGAAGGCTGTCTACATTAAGGGAATATTTAGCCAAAGCAACATCAAGAGACCAGAGATCAAAGCTACAGAGAGCAATAGCTAATGCAGAGAATGAAAAAACAACTATAGATAATCGATTGAACAGGCCTTTACCTTCCCCAGAACAGATTCCAGCTGATTATTATTATTTTCACGGGAATATTCTTTTCAGACTCAAAAGATTTCAAGAAGCCTATGATCAATATCGAGAAACGATAAGAATAAACCCTAAACATGGAGAAGCTTATAATAATCTAGCTAATCTATATTATATGGCAAGAAAGTACCAAAAAGCTCTTGATTATTTGAATATGGCTGAAGAAAACGGCGCCAAGATTAATCCAGCTTTCAAAAAAGCGGTTTTAAGAGCTATAAAAAAATATCCAAAAAATTGAATTAAATCCAAAAAAATGGATATCTGCATAGAGTCTAGAACAAAAATTTATTGATAATAAACAAAATACAATATAAATTATTTGGCACAAAACTTGCTGATTAACATTTATATTTTAGATAAATTTAATAAAAGGAGGTGATAAATAAAGAGGAGTTTGATTTAAAAGGTTAATGTTGAGTGAAAAATTTCGCTCTAAGATAAGGTATTAAAATTGAAGGAGGATTTATGAAGAAATTTTTATCATTTTTCTTATTCTTAATTCTTCTGGGCTCGATTTTTGCTTATGCTCAAGAACAGACCGGAGAGATAGTCGGCACAGTTAAAGATGCTGAGGGCAGCCCTTTACCTGGAGTTACAATTGAAGCCAGAAGCCCTACCCATATAGGAGCTGCAACTGCAGTCACGGATGATATGGGAAGATTTCGTCTTATAGGCTTGACTCCAGGATCATTCACCATAACTTTTTCTCTTCCGGGGTTTAAAAAGCTAATCAGAAAAGGAATTATAGTTCGTTTAGGAAAAACATTTAACCTTAACGTGACCTTGATTCAGGCAGCTATTGAGGAAGAAGTGACAGTTGTCGGTGAATCTCCTGTAGTTGACATCAAAAAAAGTTCCACTACTATGAATATCGGTAAAGAGATGTTCGCCAAACTTCCTAAGGGAAGAAATTTTACTTCAGTGGTAACAGTGGCTGCTGGTGTCAATGATGAACCAATGCTGGGTGGTACATCTATGGATGGTGCCAGCGGCTCAGAGAACATGTTTTTTGTTGATGGTGTCGATACAACCAGCCTATACACCGGAGCCTCTGCCCAGCGAGTCCTGTTTGAGTTTATCGAAGAAGTTCAGGTTAAGTCTTCTGGCTATGAGGCTGAATACGGCGGTTCCATGGGAGGTGTTATCAATGTCATCACCCGCTCCGGAGGGAATGAGTTCCATGGGGAAGCATCCCTCTATTACCGCAGCGATGAGCTTCACGGTCCACGAAGGCCATCTCTTCGCCTCAACCCTCTTGATAACACCAAAGCTGAATATATAACTTATCCTGAGGATAACTGGTATCAGTACGAAGCTGGATTTGGGCTGGGTGGTTATGTTTTTAAAGACAGACTCTGGTTTTTTGGAAACGTAATGCCCAGAATTACCAGGACAGAGAGGACTGTTGAATTTCTCGCTGATGGTCTGGAACATACCACAACCCAGAAAGAATACAGCTATTTCTTTCAAGGGAAATTAACAGCTCAGCCTTTTTCTGGATTAAGAATAAGCGGCAGCTTTGTCAATGATTTTTACAAGTGGCGAGGCGCTTTGGCTTCGTTGGCAGGCACTTCAGACCCAGAATATCAATTTGATATCTATGGCTTTGATTATCCTGGCTGGACAGCAGCTTTTAGGGCTGACTACATTGCCTCTGATAACCTCTTTTTTACCTTAAACGGAGGCTATTTCAGAACCAACGAAAAACAGCTTGTTGGGCCGGATGGACCTCGCTACTATTTCCGGGCTACAAATGCAACTATCCCTGGAGTCCCTCCTAATCTCGTTAGAGCCTATGGTTGGTATAATTACGGTTATGATGACGGCTTTCAGACCTTAAAAAATATCCAGAACAGGCTGACCGGAAACTGGGATTTCACTTACTTTTTTGATGCCGGCGGCGAGCACGTAGTCAAAGGTGGCGTGCAATTAGTTCGCATTGGCCAGGATGTGGATGATGCCTATCCTTATGATTACAACAGGCTTTACTGGGGAAGGAGTTATCAATCTCCAAGCCTGGGGACTGTGCCTACAACCTACGGCTACCTTGAAGTTCGTGAGCCATATGGAACCAAAGCCAAAATCCATAGTATACGCTGGGCCCTTTTCTTACAGGATAGCTGGACAATCGCCAATAGACTTACTCTCAATTATGGTCTTAGAGCAGAGAAAGAGGATATTCCTTCTTTTAGTGACTTGCCTGAATACCAGGAAGCTCCCATAAAATTTAGCTTTAACGATAAGATTGCCCCTCGGATTGGCTTTGCCTATGATGTTTTTGGCGACAATAATCTTAAGGTTTTTGCAAGCATTGGCCTTTATTACGATGTCATGAAGCTGGAAATGGCTGAAGGTTCTTATGGCGGTTTCAAGTGGATCTCTCATTACTACGACATAAAAACTCTTGACTGGAAAAAGTTTGTAGAAACGACCCACCCTGATACAAGCCATCCCGAACTCTATGAGTACATTGAATCTCTCAACTGGAGAATTCCTTCTTTTGAGACCACTCAGCCTGATATGAAGCCTTACAGCAAGATAGAATACACAGCAGGTTTGCAGAAGAAATTAGGCGAGGATCTGTCTCTAACATTACGTTTTCTCCATAACCACATCATCTGGGCTATCGAGGATATCGGCATGCAGACGCCTGAAGGCGAGCAGTACTACAACGGAAACCCCGGTTCTGACTGGATCCAGGATCTTTATGATAAAAACCTGGGGCCAGAATACCCTGATTGTCCGAAGGCTAAAAGGAGTTATTATTCCTTAAGTATTGGTGTGGATAAGCGCTACAGCAACAACTGGATGGGAGGAATCCATTATACCTGGAGCTATCTCTGGGGTAATTTTTCAGGCTTGGCCAGTTCAGATGAGTTCGGCCGTATGTCACCCAACGTGGAAAGATACTTTGATGCCTGGATGCTTCACCGTGACCAGAACCTGAATGAGACTACCGGCAAACTGCCCACTGACAGGCCTCATCAGCTAAAGGTTTACGGAAGCTACACTTTTAATTTTGGCTTGACCGTAGGCTTTTACTCCTACGCCATGAGTGGAACTCCTGTATCCCGAATGCTGGATTTGAATAATCTCGAAGGCTATTATCCTGTTGGCCGCCTCTCTGATGGCCGGACTCCTTTCTTAACCCGAACTGATCTTTATCTTGAGTATAATCTCAAACTCGGCGGAAGGTACGGCTTCCAGATCAATGCTAACATTATTAACCTCTTCAACCAGAAAATTGCTCAGAGAAAGTATCCCTATTACAACCAGCAGACCATATACCTCGATGATTCTGAAATATTAGCGGGCTTTGATTATCAAGAAGTGTGTGCTAGAGAAGGCATTCTGCTTGATCCTCGATTTTTGAAGCCTTATTATTACACTTCATCCATTGATGTCCGTCTAGGAATAAAGTTCATATTCTAAGCACTTAGCAGACAAAAAGAAGCCCCTCCTCTAAATAAAAGAGGAGGGGTTTCTTTTTAAGCTTGATGACTTTGGAGCAGGATTGCTTATTTTTGATAAAGAAGCGTCTCTTTTACTTCTTTTTGAGATATTCAATAATATTTTTTACGTTAGATGATCTGGCTGAGTCCGGTTCAAGTTCCAAAAATTTTTCAAGAATCTCAAGAGCTTTATCATTCTCTCCCTTATTAAGATAGACATAGCCCAACTTAAGATAAGGATCTGGCCATGAAGGCTTTATTTGTGAGGCAAGCTTAAAGTATTCAACAGCTTCATCCATTTTGTTGTTGGAGAAATAAATTTCACCAACATTGTAAGCAAGAATTTCATCGTTGGGGCTGAGGCCAAGCGATTGTTTAAAATATTTCTGAGCTTTCTCTAAGTCTTCTCTTTTAAGATAGATTTCTCCAATTCCTGCCAAAGCCTTGGCTTGAAGTTTTATTGTCTCCGCAGTTTCTTCTTCCTGAGCTTTTTTTATAACCAATTCGAATTCTGCTTTAGCTTGTTCTAGCTCATTCTTTTCTTTGTAGCAGTTTCCAATATTGAAATGGATTTGATAGGCTTGAGGATTATTTTCAAGAAATTGTTTAAAGGACTCAAGGGCTTCATCGTATTTTTTCTCCTCAAAAAGCTTGTTTCCTTTTTCAAAGAGCTCTAAAGAACCTTTATCTTGGGCAACAACTTTTTCTGCTCTTTTGAGGACAAGGGTGAGAGAAGGATTTCTTTCAATTTGACTTACTTTTATATTTTTAGTGGTTGGCAGATAGCCAGGGGCACTGGCTTTAATTTTATAGTAACCACTTCCCAGTCCAAGAATTTTCCAATTGCCTTTGTTATCAGCCGTAACAGTTCTTGAGTATTTTTCTCTCTCTAAGCTCTCCACAATAATAACGGCTTTGGCAATTGGGATGTTTGCTTCATCAACCACTCTTCCACTCAGTCGGCCTAATCCCCTAACAGGTTGACTTGAGGGCTGAACAGTTATCAAAGAAATAAAAAAGGTGAGAATAAATAATTTGGTAATAGCTCGTTTCATCATTAATGCCTCCGTCTACTGTTAGAAAATAAATTGGAATTGATCCTTTATTTTTTCAGAGTTTCATTTTAATTTATATCATTTATCAAAGGCTAAATTTTATCTTTTTTTCTCTCTTTTCTTCACCTGTTGTATTTTCAAGATTTATGATTCCTATGTAAGTTCCTTTTGGAAGCTTCACAGGAATGTCTATCACATATTCCTTACCTGTCAGGTTTTCGACCTCTGAGCTTTTGACCATAAATGGGTAGACTTTAAAATCTTCCCAAACTTTTTCTTCTGTAGCAGCATTCCTTATTTCTACCGAGAGCTTTAACTTTGTTTCAAGTCTGTTTCCTTTTTCCGTCATCCACATGTGTTCATAAGGGATATTTATTTCGATTTTTACTTCATTTTCCTCTGTCTTAAAAATTTCAACATTGAAATCGAAAACTACCTTCTCCTTAGTCACTTTTGGCTTCCATTCCATTTGAGTCTTCATGATTTGAGCAAGATGTCGGGCACCAAGCGGCGTAAGATCATAATCTCCGCTCCATGAATAATCAACAAAGACTATAGGAAAGAAGCCGTAATACCAGACTTCTGAAGGATTTTCGTAGAAGCTGTATCCGCGGGGATAGGTATATCTTTCATCTGGAGGTCCGAGCAGAATATAAATTCTTCCTCTATCCTGAAGCCAGCCAGGCGTGGGGCCTCCTTTGAAAAGCTTATTGGCCATCTCAATCCGTCTAAAATACTCTTCTTTGAACTCGTTGACTTCTGTGTAAGGATCAGGATCTCTTTTCTTCCAGAAATTTTCTATAAATGATTTCCTTTCAGAAGGAGGAAGGTTGAGAAAAATTTTCTTTTCTTGTTTAGTAATTATGTAGCGGACAACGGAGAGAAATTCCTTGCTTTCTGGATCAAGGTTTTTCTTCAATCGAGACGTGGCACAGGAGTTTATGATGAAAAAACATATAAATGGAATAATGGTTAAATTTAAGAGCCTTAAATATTTCACTATTTTTTCTTTTCTAGAAGGCGGACTTTTTCTTCTATTTCTTTCTGATTTGAATCTAGCTCTAAAGATTTTTTCCAAGCATCCAGAGCTTGTGTTTTGTTTCCTGATTGATAATAGCATTCCCCAAGTGCATTGAGAATCTTAAGATTAGTGCCAAAATGTGCTAAATACCTTTTATAGCAATCAGCAGCCAGAGAGTATTGGCTGAGGGCTTGATAACTTTTCCCGAGAAGATCGTAACATCTGTATTCAATTTTTTCATCTTGGACAAAAGGCAAAAGGATGTTTACTACCCTCTTATATTTTTTAGATTCGAATAAGGCTTTGGCAAGGCCAAGAGCAAATTTCAAATTTTTGGGCTTTTTATTATAGGCTTTTTCTAGAAAGAGTTTAGCCTTTTGGAGCTGGCCTTTATTAAAAAATTCACCTCCAATGATATAATCATAAACAGGATCTTCAGGAGGAGCCATAAGTTCAGTACAGATAAAAGGACGAGGTAGATTTAATTTCGCCGAGATAAAAAAGTGGGCCTGTTGGGAAAGTAGTTCTTTATTATTTTTATCAAATACGGATACTTTAAGTAAATAATTAGCCGGCTGAAATTTTTTGAGATGGATTGATTCCAAAAACTGACTTTTTTGAGGAGATTGATCAATATCCTTGCTTTCAGACCAAATTTCCTGGTTGTTTGTGTAAATCGCCAATTTAATTTTTCCATTTTTTTCTATATCTTCAGGAAGGTTGTAGAGTTCGAAAAAGACATTGAGGTTGTCATTCTGGGAAAAGTCATTTCTTGGGGATGGATAAAGTTGGTGCTTTCCGATTTTGAAGGCTTTTGACTGGGATTGATAAGGAGATTCCTTTAAAGATGGTGCTAAAAGGAGAGGACTCATCCTGAATTCTGAAGAGGAAGGAACAAAAATTGTCTTTTCAAAAGAAGTAAATTCTTTAGAAATCGCATTTTTAATAAGAAGATGGAAGGTATAAGTGCCCTCAATAAGAGGAAAGGCATCCTGATAGCTGAAAAGTTTAGATTTGAACTGTTGGAACTGATTCTGGTTGAATTTAACCGGAAGTTTTTTGTTAAATTGGAAAATTCTTCTTCCTTTTGTATCTGTTACTTGGCCGTTTATTTCCAGGGTCGTGTAATAAGTGCCTTCAATCAGTTCCATTGACAGCCTTTTGGGCTCGAGAAGATAGTGGACAAAAAACGTTCCTGATTCATCTTGGATAACTTGAGCCAAGGAATCGTTACCGACGTAATTAGCTGTATATTCGACTTCTATTATATCCTTGTATTTAAGGAGTTTTTCTGCATATTCATCTTCGATTTTCTTAGGAGCCTCGAAAACGTGGGAAATGAGGATATCCGAAGCGATAGAAGGCGCAGTCAGAGTAATCTGATCTTGAGGGATGAGCGATATGGAAACCTGAGCCACGTTAGGCTGGATTTTGGCCAGTTGATTGTAAGCTTGACTGATATTAGCAGGGTCACCATTATAAAACCTTAAAAAAGTCTTGGGGCCATCCCTGATTGGACTATACAGTTCCCAGTCGCCAAAGCCCTCTCTTTGGATAAAGACAATGTTGAAAGAATTGGGTAAACCTAGATCTGCTTTTCCTTGGTAAAACCAGATTTCAGTAGGAATAATTTCGGTTTCGTTCTCATATTTTTCTATTTGATTTGGCTCTCCCAAAATTATATATATTCTTCCTTTTTCAGTTCTCCAGCCTGGGGTTGGCGTTCCCCGACCAAAAATTCTATTGGCATAGTTAAGGCGACGATAATGCTCTTTTTTGAATTCATTCTCAGGCGTGTTAGGATAAGGGTCTCTCTGTTTCCAGAAGGCATCTATGAAAATGTCTCTTTCTCTGTCTGTATTTAACTGCAAGAATATTTCTCTTTCCTTGGCTGTTATAATGTAAACCACCTCTTCTTCCAGCCATTTCCTGTATCTTTCTGGAAGCTCTTTTGCTGTTTTTTTATCAGCGGCTGCCTCGGGGGCAAAGTAAAATACAGACAAGAAAAAAATTATAATAGAAAGAAAAGCAAAAATTTTAATTCTCGATCCCATTATTTATTTATATTATAAACGTTTCTTCATTTTACATCAATAATACGAGTCAAATTATCATAGAAGATTTTAAATGATAAGATGATAAAAGCTAGGATTAGATTCTTAAATAATTTGAAAGGTATCCTAGTAATGATTTTAATTATTTTTTTAATTTATGGTAATCTTCTATTTTATGGAAAAACCAAGCCCATATCTTTTGGTGGAAAGCTAGGCTGGGCGGATTATCCTTCAATATAGAGAAAAGATTTATTTCATTTTTTTGATCGGGAGTTGTCCTAAATTTTTTTGATTGGTCCCAGAGAATGGGAAATTCAGGATGAAATTGGAGACCAAGGACATTAGGGTATTTTTGATGTTCGATGGCTTCTACCACTTTGCCATCTAAGGATGTTGCCGCCACTTGGAAGCCCTTGCCTAAAGTTTTGACCATCTGATGATGAGAACTGATTACATAGGGCGTATCATTGACCTTAAAGCCTAAGGAAGTTATGAACATAGAATCTGGCCTAAGTCTTATAGGATGCATATTGTAAGGAAGAAGCTTATATTGGGGATAAAGACGAGCATAGGGATTAGTATGCCAGTTTTGGGGACCAAGAGAGATGATATCTTCAAGATAGAGTTTACCATAAATTTGGAAGGGGATATCTTGAAGGAGTGTTCCTCCTGTAGCTACATTTAGACTCTGGCTACCCAAGCAAATACCCAAGATCGGAAATTGAGGCTCAGATTCAAGCCAGGCTTTAAACTCTTTGTCCTGGAAGCCTCCCAGCAGATGGAAGATAAAAGAAAGCTCAAGAAAATGCCTATAAGGAGTCTGAATGCGGGTTAAAATGGTAGTTTTTTGATGATATAAATTGGGTGGAATGTCAGGCCCGCCGAAGAAAATAAGGCCATCTGAATGAGTTAAGATCTTTTTAAACTCGGCTGTTAAAGAATTCTCTTGGAATATTTTTCCTTTTTGAATTTCAGCCGTTAATTTATGAAATTTTATCCAAATGAGATTATTTTCCTGGACTAGTTCTATTGATTGTTCATAATTGGTTAATTCCTGTTGGTGATAAACACCGACAATTGTTAACTTTTCAGTGGGAATAAGATTTTGTTTTCTCAATTCCATTAAAGACCGGATAGTATCTTGGGAGGGATGGAAGATGGTTAAAATCAGATTTCCAGAAGATAAGGAAGGGCCATCGAAAAATTTCTGTTCAACTTGGGGAAAAAGGAGGGCGCTGGAGATCAATAAAAATAAGATAAGAAAAACATTTAGGACTAGTTTTTTCGATAGATATGAATTCATAGTTTTCTCCTTTATTTAAATGGTAAGATTGAAATTATAATTTTTGCCTTTAGCTTTGGCAAGTTCTTGCTTTTTTGATTTTGGATTTTATCTTGGAAAAACAAGAATTATCTTTAATCCTTTTAATTTAACTTCTCTTTTTATTGAAAACCAAATATAGTAAAATCAAAATATATATTATGAAACCAATGACTCCAAAAAATGAATCAGAAATAAGTCAAAGGCTGAATAAAAAGAAATGCGATTTTAAAATAAAATTTTATTCAGGCTATAAAAAGAAAGAAACACCCAGGGCTGTAGTCATTGGTAGCCGTGAATTTCCCATAGAGGGAATCATCTGGAGGAAGAGAATTCTTGATAGTGAATCCGGAAAAATGGCTGAAATTTTTAAATGCAAAATAAAAGGAGAAATAGTCAAGATTTCCATTTATGACTCAGGAGAGTGGTCGATTTCTTTCCCCCAAAAAACCTTCCCCTGATATTACAATAAAATTTTTTAAATTCCCCCAAAACCTTTTTTCTCTTTTTTTCGTTTATATAAGAGAAACTGGCTATTATCTGAGATTTAAGTGAAGAAAGTGTAGAGGAAAGATTACGATGGTTAAAAAAGCTCCGATATTTATGTTGGTGATACTCTCTATCCTCTGGTCAGCTCTTTTTTCTTATGGAGCTGCAAGTGAGGCTTTGACGATACCCAGGCTGTCACGGGCGCCAAAAATTGATGGATATCTTGAAAAACCTCTCTGGGAGAAAGAAGCCCTTAAAATAGAAGATTTTCTTCAATATACCCCCAAAGAAAAAGGAACTCCTTCTGAAAAAACAGTTACTTATATAGGTTATGATCATAAAAATCTTTATATTGCTTTCCGTTGTTACGATTCTGAAGTCGATAAAATTAGAGCTTCGGTTACTAACCGTGATAACTGTTTTGATGATGATTGGATTTATGTTTCCTTTGATACTTTTAATGAGAAACGCCGGGCTTTTACCTTTATTATCAATCCAATAGGAGTTCAGATGGATCTCATTCGAATCGAGGAAGGAGGGAACGACAATATGGATCCCAGCTGGGATACAGTTTTTTATTCTGAGGGAAAAATCGATAAGGAAGGCTATACAGTGGAGATTGCTCTTCCTTTTAAAAGCGTCCGCTTTCCTGATAAAGAAGCTAAAGTTTGGGGGGTGGTTTTAGGTCGGACTATCGCCCGTAAAGGAGAGATTGTCATTTGGCCTGCTATTTCCAAGAAGATTCCAGGTTTGCTTACTCAGGAAAGAGAAGTTGTCATCCAGGGAGAGATCGAAAAAGGAAAAAACTTTGAACTGATGCCTATTGCTACCTCTCTTAAAACTAAAGAAAAAAAAGGAGACTTTCAGCCTGGACTGAACTTTAAATGGGGCATTAGCTCAGATTTTACCATGGATTTAACCCTTAATCCCGATTTTAGCCAAATTGAGGCTGATACTCCTCAAATCGATGTCAATCGCCGTTTTGCTCTTTATTATGCTGAGAAAAGGCCTTTTTTCCTGGAAGGGATGGAAATATTTAAATTTCCTCAAATTAATATGGTTTACACCAGGAGAATTATTGATCCTTTGGCAGGAGCCAAATTGACTGGGAAGGTTGGACGCTTTGCTTATGGGCTTCTTTCCGCCTATGATACCAGCCCGACCGAAAGCTTGTGGGAAATTCATGATGGCCAGGGAAGGAAAGATGAGAATGCTCTTTTCAACATTTTTAGATTTAAGACGGATATTTTTAAAGAGTCTTATCTAGGCTTCTGCCTGGCAGACAAGGAGATAGATGGTTCTTATAATCGTGTACTTGGTTTAGATGGTCAATTTAAATTCAACAACAATTTTTTCTTTTCCTTTCAGGCTATAGGGTCCAGAACCAAATTTGAAGATGAAGAGAAAGGCCTGGCTCCGGCCTTGTATGCTGACTTTTTTTACTTCAGCAAACACTGGATGGGCGGTTTATACTGGCTATCTTTTCATCCTGATTTTGAAGCTTCTTCTGGTTTCGTCAATCGGGTTGATTATAGAAGCTTAGGCACTTACACTGCTTTTATGGTCTATCCAGAAAGAAAATATTTAAATCAAATTAGATTAAATCTAAGAGGCGGACAGAGATATGCTTATTTCAAGAATATTCTGCTTGATCAATGGGCTATAGTCAATGTTCAATTGCGCTTTACTGAATTCAGCCAAATGAATGTTTACTACGAAAACAACCTGGAAAGGTACGCTGAGGTAGATTTTTATAAAAATTCATTTACTATTCAAGCGCAGAATAATTTTTTAAGCTGGCTTCCTTTCGGCCTTTATTTTCAGATAGGAGACAGCATTTATTATGACCCTGATGATCCCTTTCTGGGATGGAGCAATGTTTATGGTCTTTTTCTCAATCTAAAGCCAAATAAAAGACTGCGGATGGAGATAAATTTCAATAAGCAGACTTTCTGGAAGAGAAGAGGCGGAAAGCAGCTTTTTGATTATAATGTTGTTCGTCAAAAAATAACCTACCAGCTTTCCAAAAATCTTTCTTTAAGAGCTATTGTCGATTACAATCATTTTTATAAGGAGATTTATGGCAGCTTTTTAGTCAGTTATATTTTGAAGCCGGGCACAGTCTTCTTTTTAGGTCTTGATAGCAATCTTTTTCAGGACGATTTTGGTCATTACCGGCGCGACACCTACAGCGTATTCTTAAAATTTTCTTATTGGTGGCGAATCTAGATCTATCACTTCCAATTAGGCCTTAACCTTGATGGTGGTCTCCATCACCTTCCTTATATTAGGAATTATTATTAGCTATCACGCTTTTGGAGGTACTTTTGCAAATATGGAAAAATAGACGGAATTGGTGGATTTTACGTATAATAATCAGTTATGAGTCTGAATTTTCTTAAAGGATTAGCTGAATTTAAAAGGCTTATCCTTTCTTTCGAGCAGCAGGAGAAAGGCCAAAGCATTTCAGGTTTAGTGGAACCAGCCAAGCCTTACTTTTTAGCCAATTTGGCCTCAGCCACAAAAAGAAAAATTATATTGATTCGACCATTTTCTGCTTCCCTTTCATCCTTTGAAGATCAGACTAAATTCTTTTTATCTCAGTTATCGTTAAAATTAGATATAGCCTCTCTCCCGCCGCTTTCTGATAATCCTTATCAAGAGATTTGGCCGTCTTTAGAGTCAATTTCTTCCAGGATGTCTTTTTTTTATAAACTCCAAAAAAAGCCGCCTTCTTTAATAATTACTAATCTCTTGGGATTGCTTAAACCTTTTCCCTGTAGAGAAGATTTAAAGGAATCCTTCTTGATTCTTTCGCAGGGAACGATATTTGATAGAGACCAAATGCTGCTGAAGCTGGCCGAATATGGCTATGCTCAGCAGGATTTAGTCAACTCCGCCGGAGAATATGCCTGGAGAGGGGGGATAATTGATGTTTTTTCTCCTTGGGAAGAGTTCCCATTTCGGATTGAATTCAGTGGAGATGAAGTTTTCTCTCTGCGCCAGTTTCATCCGTCTTCGCAAAGATCCATTGGAAAGATCGATAAAATTTGCCTCCCCTCACTTCGAGAATTTACTACTTCACTTCAATTTATAAGTGAATGGCAGACATTGGTTCAAAAAAAAGCAGACCCCTTTTTCTTTAATGATCTATTGGAAAAAATAAATAAAATAAATGAAAAGAAATTTTTTCCTTCATTTTTCTTTCTCTCCCTTATTCATAATCAGCATTTTGTTTCCTTTAAAGATTATCTTGGAGATTACTTACTAGTTATAGATGACTTTGAACAATTGGAAAAAGAATGGGGTGAGGTTTTAAAGGACTTAAAGGAGCAATATAAGGAGCTTAAACAGCAGGGCGTATATCAGCTTCCCCCTGAAGAAATTTTTCCACCTAGCTTGTGGTCTAAGATTAAAAAAGAAGCCGTCTTCTGGCAAGAGCTTAGAACCCATTCTAAAAACAAATCATTCTTCTTTTCTTTCCAAACAGTACCTAAATTCAGAAATAAAATACCTAGCTTTATCGATTATCTAAAAAGATTAATCGAGGAAAGAGAGAGATGCTTTATCTATCTTTCAAGCTCTTCAGTCCGCCATAGATTAGCTGCTCTTCTTAATCAATATGAAATCCCTCATGTGAGCAGTGATAATCCTTTGACTTCTTTCCCTGGAGAAGGAGCAGTGCTTTTGCTCGGGCATCTTAAGAAAGGATTTAGCTATCCAGCCCAGAAGATAAATTATTTTGCTGAAAGCGATATTTTTACTGAGGAAAGAGTACTGGTGTCTCGGCCACGAATTAGACCTTTTGTTCCTCATTTCCAAGATCTGAAAGCTGGAGATTATGTGGTTCATGTTGATTATGGAATAGGCATATTTCAAGGTTTAGTAAAATTAAAAGTGGATGGCCAGAATCGTGAGTTTATAGCCATAGTCTATAAAGATGAGGACAGGCTCTTTGTTCCAGTTGAAAATCTTAACCTTGTTCAGAAATTTTCAAAAGCAGGTCAAAATCCTCCCTTTCTTCATAAATTGGGCAGTCCTTCCTGGGAGAGAACAAAAGCCAGAACAAAAAAAGCTATTGAGAGCATGGCGCGAGAACTGCTTCAACTTTATGCTCAAAGAAAAGCGGCTAAGGGCTATAAGTTTAGCCCTGGAGGCACCTGGCTGGAAGAATTTGAGAGGATATTTGAATATGAGGAAACAGACGATCAGCTAAGAGCAATCAAAGAAGTGATGAAAGATATGGAATCAGCCTTCCCTATGGATCGGCTCCTTTGTGGTGATGTGGGCTATGGAAAAACGGAAGTAGCCATGAGAGCTTCTTTTAATGCAGTTATGGATGGCAAACAAGTAGCTGTTCTATGTCCAACCACAGTTTTAGTCAGTCAACATTTGAAGACTTTTAGAAACCGTATGATTCTTTTCCCGGTCAGGGTGGAAGCTCTTAGTCGACTGCAGACAAAAAAACAGCAAAAAAGAGTAATTGAGGATTTAGCTAAAGGCTTGATCGATATTATTATCGGCACCCACCGCCTTCTGTCTGAGGATGTTAAATTTCGTGATTTAGGGCTGCTAATAGTCGATGAAGAACAAAGATTTGGAGTAAGTCACAAGGAGAAAATAAAAAAGCTAAAAACCAATGTTGATGTCTTAACAATGAGTGCTACCCCCATTCCAAGAACCCTGAATCTATCGTTAACCGGTCTGAGAGATATCAGTCTGATAGAGACTCCTCCTAAAGATAGACTTGCCATCCATACAGTTGTGGCCCCTTTCAGTCCTAAACTTATCGCTTCAGCTATTAAAATGGAGCTAGCCCGAAGAGGGCAGGTCTATTATATTCATAACCGAATTGAAGATATAGAGACAGTAGCGGCTATGATTGAAAAGCTTGTCCCCCAGGCAAAAGTAGCTGTAATTCATGGGCAGATGCCAAGTCTTACTCTTGAGAGAAGGATGATTGATTTTATCAACCATCAATACAATGTTTTAGTTTCGACAACCATTATCGAGAATGGCATTGATATTCCCCTAGTCAATACCTTAATTGTGGAGAGAGCCGATCTTTTTGGTTTAGCCCAGTTATATCAATTGCGGGGAAGAGTAGGTCGCTCCTCGCGCCAGGCAGTAGCTTATTTTCTTGTTCCGCCTTTAGGGGAACTTACTCCCTTAGCCAAAGAACGACTAAAAGCTTTACAGGAATTCAGTGAACTTGGTTCGGGCTTCCGCTTAGCAGCCAAAGACTTAGAAATAAGAGGAGCCGGAAGTTTCTTGGGTTTTAGACAGCATGGTTACATGGAAGCTGTAGGGTTCGATTATTACCTCCATCTTTTAGAAAATGCAGTTAAGGAATTGAAAGGTGAAAAGTTTGAAGAATTTAAATCCGAGATTAACTTACGACTGGATATCCGTATCCCTGAAGAATACATACCACAGGTAAACATCAGGTTAAATCTTTACAAAAGGATATCCTCAATAGAGGACATAAAGGAGATAGAGAAAATAAGGGAGGAAATTAAAGATAGATTTGGTCCCCTACCTCCGGTTGTAACCAATCTCCTTAATTATGGGATTATAAAATATCTGGCTGAAAGAATGAGAATTAATTCCATCGACCGTCTAGGCCAGAAGATTATCTTAAAATTTTATCCTGAGTCTACGGCAAATCTGCGGCGGTTGACAGAAATTATAGAAAAACATTCCGGCTTTATTGCTCCCCAGGGAATGGTCAGCCTTACTTTAAATAGTCAAAGCGATAAAGAAATCATGGATGAAACCATATTCATCTTGAAGGAGTTATCTTTAGTGTAATATAATAGCTTGCAAACAATTGAAATGAAGTATTTTATAATAAGAAGAATTATCTTAGCTTTGGTCCCCTTTATTTTTTTTCTATTAATTGGCGGCTGCCAGCAAAATAAAAGTCAGGAAGCAGTCAATCCACAACAGCTAGAGAAGACTCTTACAGATCGACGCATAATTCTTAAAATTGATGATTCGGTTTACCGAAATTCTGACTTCTATGAGTATATAAAAAACTTAATCGGTGAGGAAGTTAATAGTTTGCCGGCTGTTTCTTTAAGCCGATTATTTGACAATTTTATAGAAGAAAAGTTACTTCTTCATGCAGCCAGGGATAAGAAATTGTCCGTGACTTGGCCAGAAAAAAAAGAATATTTAGCTAAAATAAGTAATGATTTGTGGGCCGGCCAAGAGAGCAAAAAAGTGGACAAAAATCTTGAGGAAAGACTGCTGGTGGAAAAATACATCTACCAGCTTGTTAAGGATATAGAGGTTAGCCCTGAGGAAATCAAAGCTTATTATGATCAACATAAAAGAGAATTCTTGAAGCCGGAAAGAGTTGAGGTTAGTCAAATTCTGCTGCCAACAGAAGATGAAGCCATCAATGTTTTAGAAGAACTGAAAGGGGCTTCAGAAGAAAAATTCAGAGAAGTGGCTAGGCGGGAATCCACTGGAGTGGAAGCGTCCAAAGGAGGGAAAATGGGTCTTTTCGAAATGGGTGAGCTGCCTTTTGAAATGGAAAAAGTTATCTTTTCATTAGATGAAAGAGAAGTCAGCCAAGTGGTAGAATCTTCTTATGGGTATCATATTTTCAGGATGGATAAAAAATATGACCTGGAATTGATCTCATTAGAGGAAGCCACCCCGGCCATTAAAATAAAATTACTAGACAAAAAGATTAAAACTTTCATGGGTAAACATGTTCAAACCTTGAAAGAAAATTTACAATGGAGCTTTTCCCCTCAGAACTTGTTTTTTTCTTATCAGAAGGAAAGTCAATGAAAAAGCTAAGAGTGGTTGTTGTTTTAGGATTAGTCTGGCTGGGATTCGCTCTGGCTTGGGGAGAGGAAGTTGTCGAAGAGATAGTGGCTATAGTAAATGATGATATCATTACTCTTTCTGACTATAAAAACCAGCATGAAGCTCTCTATCAGATGCTGAGGGCTCAATTTCAAGGAGAAGAATTCCAGCAGCATTACCGACATGAAAGAAAAAAATTATTGGAAATGATGATTACTGATCTTCTTCTCCTGCAGGAGGCCAAGAAAAAGGGCATTAATGTTGAAGAGCAGGTAAAACTAACTATTGAAAATATAAAGGAGCAGAATGGCATTAATTCTGATGAAGAATTAAAACGCCTCATGGGCCAACAGGGAATTAACTTTGAAGCCTGGAAAGAGCAGATGGAAGAGAATATTCTCAAACAGGGGGTTATAGCCACTGAGGTGGATAGGAATATTGTTGTTGATGACTCTGAAGTAGTTAATTATTATAAGCTTCATTCACAAGAATTTACAGAGCCTCAAGAATACAAGTTGAAAGCCATTTTCATTGCGGCTGATAATAAAACTAGCCAGGAAGCCGAAGATTTAAAAGAAAAAATAGACAGAAAAATTGCTGCTGGTGAGGACTTTTCTGCTCTGGCCAGCCAATATTCTGAAGGTCCAGAAAAAGAACATCAAGGCGACCTGGGGACCTTTAAGAAAGGAGAAATGGCCAAGAATTTAGAGCAAGAAGTCGAAAAATTAAAAGCAGGCGAAATAACCACTTGGCTGGAGATTAAAGGCGGCTGGTATAAACTGAAGTTAGAGGAGAAAAAAGAAGCTTACTTGAAATCTTTTGAAGAGGTAAGAAAAGATATCCAAGAAAAATTATTTGCTCAGAAAAGGAAAAAACAATTAGATAAATTTTTAAAGGAACTTAAGGAGAAAAGCTACATTAAGGTTCTTAATCCTAATCCTCTTGGGTTTGATTAGGAATTTGCTCTAAAATTCTTGCTCTGAATTTATTGTTTGCTATTTTTTTTAATTTCTTTTTTTACTTTGCCTACTGGTTTCGGCTCTTTGAAATCGATCTTTCGAGAAATTTCCCACTCTCCAAGAAGAACATATTGAGAGCCTTTGGATTGGACGAAGAGCTTAACGATAACCAGCTTCCAATTAGGGTTATTGTGGAAAGAACGAAGGCTTTTGCCTTCGACACCATAGTTGCTCTTTAGAAGGATGCTTTTGCTTACTTCTCCGGGCATAACTGGTTTGCCTCTGATAGCAGCTAGAAAACAATCACCTAGGTTTTCATAATCATCTTTAAAACGGAAATTAGCGTTAAAATTTATATAATGAAGGGGCTTATCAGTTAAGTTTTTTACCTTGAAGGAGATGGCTGGGACCAAGATTAGTTTTGGCGGCCAGGGTTGATAATATTTAGCTACCCATTTTGTCTCTACATCAACAATCTCTAAGGAATTTTTAAGTTCCTCAGGAGACATTGTTTTTAAGAGGCCAGCTTGCTGTAAGATAAAGAATATGGCCACAACTACAATTATGGTTATCAGAAGGAAAGACCACTTTTTCATTAATATCCTCCTTATGGTATTTTTAATATAAATGATAGAAGGCAATTATTCAATCCTTTTTAAGGCAAACTGAAATATATTTTTGATTTTTAATAGAACATAAGTTATTTTTATCTATAAATGAAGAAGAATTTCTTTCAACTTAATCTTTTCGTGGGGATATTGATTTTCTTGTTGGCGGTGGCCTTGCTGGGACTAGGATCGAGTTTTATGAAAGTATGGTTTTACTGTTTTGCCTGGTGGTCATTTATTCTCTTCATGGATGGCTTGAATTTTAGAAAAAATAAAACATCTCCTTTGGCTGAAAACCCTTGGTTGTTCCACTCTACAGCCTTTTTTTCAGTCTTTATCTGGCTTATTTTTGATCTTTTTAACTTGAGGCTAGAAAATTGGTCTTATCACAATCTGCCACCCAATTTAGGCGAGAGATGGCTAGGATATTTTATTGCCTTTGGCTCAGTTGTGCCAGCCATCAAGGAGATTTCCTTTTATTTCGAAAGCGTTTTGAAAGGCAAGAAAGCAGCTCTCTTCCAGATCAAAGTCAGTACTCTGATGCTCAAGATTTTTTTTCTTTTGGGCTTGAGTTTTGTCTTTTTGCCTATTTTCTGGCCAAATTTATTTTTTCCTTTAGTCTGGCTCTGCTTTATTTTTCTGCTAGAACCGCTGAATTATTGGCTTAAGAATGAAACTCTGTTGGCTGATTTAGAACAAAGGGATTGGTCCCGAGTCTGGAGCTGGGTTCTGGCTGGGCTGGTAGCCGGGATTTTATGGGAGCTGTTTAATTTCTGGGCTGGCACTCATTGGGAATACAATCTTCCCTATCTCAATTTTGGTCGGGTATTTCAAATGCCGGTCTTAGGCTATACGGGTTTTATGCCCTTTGCTCTTGAAATTTTTGCTTTTTATCACCTGTTGGCTGGATTGTACCGAAAATTAAAAAAGAGAATTATTTTAAGCACTGCTCTTTTATTAATAGGCTTTTATATCGGCTGTTTCTATCTGATTGACGCCTTTACTGTTGTTAAATGACAAAACTGTTGTAAATATTATTTTTTGGCTTTGAAAAGGGCGACTGGCCCCTTTTTCTTACATTTTATCTGGAGAGTCCACTCTCCTCATCGGACCGTAAGACGAAAATGGCCGGAACAGCGTTGTTGCAGCCAGATAATTTTATCTGTAGAGCCTGCTGTTCCCAGCAGGCCGTCTGATTAAGAAAACAGGAAAATAGAAATCAACTTTTCATAAACAATCTAATCAGAAATAGTACCTGATGCCCAGACCAGCGTTGAAGCCAAACTCAGTAGCAGGGGCCAGATCCAGCAAGGGGGCTAGCTCGAAGAAAATGTCTAGAGGCGCTTTCTCGATAAGATAAGCTATGCCAAAAGGAATACGGATGCCGACTCTATTTTTCTTTTCAGCCTTTAATCTACCCCCGATTCCATAATAAAGAACAAGCCTACCCTTTTCGGCTTTTAATAGCTTGAAATTGTGGATAAGATAGTCTCCGTGAAGATGAAAGGAATCCTCCCGGCCGAATGACCAGGCGAGGCCGAAATCGACGGCAGTTTTGCTGTTTAGCCAGCTCTTAAAGCTTAATCCTGTTGGTTCGCCTAAGATAATCCCTGCCCCAAAGCCGCTCTCCTGAGCCGTTGCCCTGATTGAAATAAGCAAAATTATCAAGACAAAGAATATTCTAAACCATTTCATTTTTCATTTCCTTTCAAATAATAGGAAAAGTTGCTTTTCAATGAACGAGCTGGGAGGCAAAAACAGGCTGCAGCTTAAATTTTTCAACGAGGTGGAGATTTTCTTTTAACACCTTGAGGGTTGCCAACCGGGGATGGCAGATACCCAAGGCCTGCCCTTTTTTCTTAGCCAATTGAAAGAGTTCAATTAATTTGTTTTTTATTGATTCTTCACTATTTTCTGTATCCAGAAAGACATTGCGGTAGGTTGAGGGCACTCCCATCAGCTGAGCTATATCATAAGCTACAGAATCAGCCGTTGTTCGGCTGTCGATAAAGAAAAGATTTTTTTCTTTTAGCTGTTCAAGAATGATTCTCATAAACATTTTGCTGGCAGTGATTTTTGAGCCCATATGATTGTTAACTCCAATTACATAAGGAATTTGAGCCAAACAGCTATTTACTGTTTGGATGATTTCTTCTTCATTCATTCTGGAGTTAATCATGCCTTGAGTGCCATTGTCTTCTTTTTGACTATTAATCGGCTCAAGAGGCAAATGAAGGATGACTTCCAAACGATTTTGATGAGCGATTTGGGCTGTTTCCTTGGCTAATGAGCTGTAAGGAAGAATAGAAACTGTTAAAGGCATTTTAATTGAACATATTTCGTTTATGGCCCATAAGCTGTTGCCCATGTCATCAATAATAAGAGCCACTTTATTCTTAGCCAAGGAGGGAAGCTTTGCCTGTTTGGCTGCCTTTTCTTTAAGACAAGAAAAAAGGATGATCAATTTTTCTCTTTTCTTGCCTTCAACCTGCCAAAGATAGTAATTTTTGTTGCTTGTTTTTTGTTCTTCTTTTTTGACAATGGAGGCTTTTAATTTCTGAAATTCTTTTTTAAGAGATAATTCAAGTTCTTTAAATTTTTTTAGGGGAAGATCGACCATTAGGTGAAGAACTCCTTCTCGGTCTTGGTACTGATCGACTGACTTATTAGGAAGGTTAGAGTTAGATAACTGGCTGAATACGATTCGGCTTAATTGGCCTGGTTGGGAGGTAGCTTTTCCTCTTTTTTTGAAAGCCCCCCAGAAATAGGAAGTTTTTCCTCTCTGCCAGGCCAGATAATCTAAACTAAGAGCTGAAATAATAGTTATTAAGGAAAAAAATAGCGAATAGAAAATAAGATGGCTGCGATTCCTGACCCTCAATGAGGGGATTTTCTCTTGCATGAATTACATTCTCTGGAGGTAACTTAAGGTTTTATGAAGATAAGCCTCAAAGCTCTGCTCTTCTCTTCTAAGCTTAATATCAGGCGTTAATCCCTGCTTCCACAACCGATAGCCAGAAGGGAGGTGAAAAACTCCAGAAACAAGGACTAAAGCACTGCCATCGTTTAGACCAAAATATCTTGGCTCAGCCACCATTCCCAGAGTTGAAAAACCTAAGATTTTGGCTCTCTTTTTGGCCTGTAAAACGGCTGCTACCATTTCAGCAGGTCCTAAAGTAGCCTGGTTAGCCCAGATGATCAATGGCAGTTCAGACAGTTCAGCTGGGTGGGGGCAAGAAAGAACCTGGCAGTTGTTATCTTTTTTTTCTAGATAACCAATTTTTTCGTCTCGAAGAAAGATGTTTATAAATTGTTTAGCTTTTTCAAGTTTGCCTTCCCAACAGTTCCTAAGATCCAGTATTAAAGGTTTTTTCTGGTGGTTAAGACGGGGAATAATTTCCTGATGGACAAGAGTTAGGCAGTACGGGTAGAAATTATGAATCTTTAAAAGACCGCTGCTTCCCTTTTGGGGAGTATAAGAGAAAGGTTTTTCATAAAGCAACTTTCTATCTACATTTAGCTCAAGAGTTTCAGTGCTTCTTATGACTTTGAGTTTTACTCCAACGACCTGGGTGCTTTTGAGCTTGAGATTGGCTTCAAGCATACTCATGGCTAAGGTAGACTTATGATCAATAGTTCCTATTAAGTCGCCGACTTTAATGCCTTTCTGGGCAGCCGGAGAATTAGCCATCACAGCCAGCACTTGAGGAAAGGAACCATAGCTTTTGTAAAGAATGAGACCGGGTTCATATAGTCTCTGCTGGCTTTGCTGTTGGTATATTAAGGCTTCCTCTTTGTCCAGATAGCTGGAAAGGGTATCCAGAGAGTCGACCAGGCCTTTGAAGGCTCCTTCCATGGTCTGCCAAGGATTAGGCTCTTCTACATAATGGTTTTTTATGAGGTTGATAATTGTTTCCAGAAAGGGCAGTTGATCCGGAGAAGAAGTTTTAGCTGATTTGCCGGGCAGGAAATTTTTTTCCAGTAAAAAAAACAAAGAGACAGCTATTAAGGCCGAGAGGAGAATGATTTTTGTTCTTTTGTTGTTCATTTAGCTCTTAAGATAAGTCTAGATTTTATCATCTTCTTTTAAGCCATTGCAAGGGATTGAGAGGTTTTGTCTTGTAGCGTAATTCAAAATAAAGAGTTTTTCCTTTCCAGGAACTCATATCTCCAATAACAGCTATGGGCTGACCGCTTTTAACAAAGTCTCCCTTTTCTATTAAGAAATCCGAACAATGTCCATATAAAGAATAATAATTCATCCCATGGTCAATAATTATCAAGTTGCCATAGCCTTGGAAATAATCTTTATAGACAACTTTTCCGGAGTGAATAGTTTTAATTATCATCTTACCTTTATCTGGTGAAATTTCGATACCGTTATTGATAATAATTGTCTGGAAGCGGGGATTTCTCTGCAGACCAAAATGAGTTATCACCCTTCCTTCTATGGGCCAGGGCAGTTTTCCTTTCTTTTCATAAAGAGGGATAAGAGTAAAAGGAAGGATTAATTCTTGTTTGGTTATTTTTTTTATTAATGATTGTAATTCTTTTGATCTTTCTTTCAATTCATCTAAAGCTTGGAGGTGCATCTTTTTATTCCTTTCTATCTTTTGAATAAGAGCTCTATTTTTCTTCTCTTCATCTTCCAGTTCGTGCTTTTTTTGGTTAGCCTTCTGCATCAAGCGGAGGATTTCTTCCTTTTTAGCTTCAAGTTTTGATTGGCTGTCTTTGAGTTCAGTTAGGGTGGCGATGTATTCAGAAATAATATTATTTTGATATTGAGCCAGAAGGCTCAAATTTTTACTGTCAGCCAGAAAGTTTGATAAATCATCAGTTTGAAGCATTAATTGGAGGGTGTTAATTTCTCCGAATTTGTAGAGGTTAATGAGAATTTTTTCGATTGATTTTTTTTCGTGAGCTAATTTAGTTTTTAAGGTGGGAATTTTTTTTTTGATGTCCAGCAGTTCTTGATTGGCTTTTTCTAGCTGGAGGTTATAGACTGCAATTTCTTTTCTAATCAGGTTTTTTTTGAAGCCTATGCTGTCCAGTTGGGAAAGAATGGAAGCCTTTTTTTGTTCTTCTTTTTTTATTTTTGTTTTTAATACTTTTATTTGTTGGGATAATTGAAAAAGGCGCTTTTGATAGGCAGAAATATCTTGTTGCGGAAAGATCAAGGCAGGGCGGAGAACGAGGCTAAGAATTAAAGCTGCTCCTAAAGATTTGCTTACCGCTAGAAGGCTAGAATCTTTTTGCTGAGTTTCAATTTTCATAGCATAAGGAATAAATAATAGCTTCCAAGGGGAAAATAATCAATTATTATTAATTTTTGAAAACGAGAGAACTTAGGCCAAATTTATTTTACTTCTTATAAAAATGCTTGACGGTGATCTTACCCACAAGGCCGCTTAGTAAAAGAAGAGAGACAAGATTGGGGAAAGCCATCAGAGCATTGGCTGTATCGCCTATATACCAAATAATGTTGAGGTGAACTCCCTGAATGATGGAGCCTATAAAGAGGAGGGTGATAAAGAGGAGCCGGTAAGGATAAATGACAGTTATGCCGAAAATATACTCCAGACATTTTTCTCCATAGTAGCACCAGCCCAAAAGTGTTGAGTAGCCAAAAAGGAATGAACTGAGGGCTATAATATAGCCTCCATAAGGAATAACTGAGCTGAAGGCAGCAGCCGTAAGGGCAGTTGAAGTTAGCCCTCCTGTAGCTCCAAAAGCTGCGGTTTTAAGATACATGCCAGTTATGACTATGGTTAAGGTAGTCAAAGTATTAACCACAATTGTGTCGATAAAAGTCCCAGTCATAGCAATCAGCCCATTACTGGATGGGTTAGAAGATTTAGATGATGCTTGAGCAATGGCTGCTGAGCCTAGCCCTGATTCATTGGAAAGCAGACCTCGCCTGATGCCAATACTTATAGCCTGCCTGACGGAAGTACCGACTAAAGCCCCACCCACAGCTTTGACGGTGAAAGCAGATTTGAAGATGACTGAAAAAGCTGCTGGCAGATTAGTTATGTTGGCTAATATAACAGTGATGGCTCCGCCAAAATAAAGAAAAATCATGGTCGGCACTAATCTTTCTGAAACATTTCCTATTCTTTTTATCCCGCCTAAAACAACAGCTCCAACCATGGTGGTGATAACCAGACCGCTTAACCAAAAGGGAACATTAAATTGGTCATTGAAAGCTAAGGCCATGGAATTTGATTGGGCCATATTGCCAGTGCCGAAAAGGCAGGCAAGGGCTCCACAAATAGCAAAAAACATACCCATAAATTTGGCTAACTGAGGGTTTTTGATCCCATGGCGTGCATAATACATAGGCCCGCCTGACATTTCGCCGCGCTTGTTTTTTATCCTGAATCTGACGCCTAAAAAGCCCTCTGCATATTTAGTGGCCATCCCAAAAAAACCAGCAATCCACATCCAGACTGGGGCTCCTGGCCCCCCGGTGGCAATAGCCGTGGCTACTCCAGCGATATTTCCGTTGCCAACTGTAGCTGCCAGAGCGGTCATCAAAGCCGCATAAGGAGAGATGTCTCCCTCATCTTTTTCTGTTTTATCCTTACCCATGGCTCCTCTAAGAACCATTTTTAAAGAAAGTAAAAGTCTTCGTACTTGGATTACCCTAGTTAAGAAAGTAAGAAGGATGCCTGTTCCTAAAAGAAGAACAATCATCCATGAGCCCCACATAAAATCACTCAGCTCCCTGATAAAAACCAGGGTTTTATCTAATGCTGAAAGGGTAATAGAAAGATTGACTTCCAGTATTTCAGATTGTTGTTGGATTTCAATTTCCTTTTCTACAGGAGTAAGGCCGTAGAGGTCCATTTTAATTATATATTTGCCTGGTTTAAGGTGACGATAGATAAAATTCCCCTGAGGATCTATAGTTGTTTTAATGTATTTTTCTTCTCCCAAGGGCAAAAGAAGGATTGATCCGTGAGAATAGGGCTTGGCCTTAGGTGCCAGCCTTACTTGGCCTTTGATGTCAGCCGCAGAGAGAAGGCTGAAGCTGGTTATTAAACCGAAAAAGAGGATGATAGCTGCCAATTTTTTTATCATTTTTGCCTCTATTTTGCTATTGTTCTTATGAAAAAAAGAATGATAATTATGGCTACAGGAGAAAGGAATTTTACCGAGAAAATCCACAGAGGCCTCAGTCTGAAGTGGGGATTACCAGATGATATTTCACGAACTGCTTTTTTGACGCTCCAGATATAGCCAACAAAAATACAAATAAGTAATCCTCCAAAGGCTAGAGAGATATTGCCGAAAATAAAATCCATCCAGCCTGAAAAATCAATTTTGGTCAGAAATTTCACGGCTCCAGCTGAAAGAGCTGAAGGAAGGCCGAGAGCAAGAGCGGTCAAGCCCATCAGGCCGGCGGCTTTAGTCCGGGACCAACCTCGTTCATCAACAAAATAAGCTACCGGTACCTCAAGTAGAGATATGGTTGAGGTTATGGCTGCTACTAACAGCAGGGCAAAAAAGAGAATGCCAAAAATAGTCCCGCCTGGGACTTTGGAAAAGACAAGAGGAAAGACTTTAAAAACAAGGCCAGGCCCTTCTGTTGGTGTCAGGCCGGGAATAGCAAAGAGAGTGGGGAAAATGATAATACCGGCTAGAAAAGCGATTAAGGTATCGGAGAAACAGACCCAGCCAGCTGAAGAAACAAGGTTATCTGATTTTGATATATAGCTGCCGTAGGTAATCATGGTTCCCATACCTAAGCTGAGAGAAAAAAAAGCTTGGCCCAGGGCAAAGAGAATAACTTTTCCGTTAAGCTTAGAAAAGTCAGGCTTAAGATAGAAAGATATGCCTTTTTCAGCTCCAGGTAGAGTCAAAGCTCTCACCGCTAAAAAAATGATTAAAATGAAGAGGATAGGCATTAAGACTTTAGTCCATCTCTCTATGCCGCTTTTTACTCCTCTGGAGATAATGTAAGTGGTAATGGCTATAATTACCAGCAAGAAAATAATTACCAGCCAGGGATTGGCACTGAAGTCGGTAAAAATTTTATCAGTTATTTGGCCATTTATTTGGCCTTTAAAGGAGCCGCCCGCTGTTTTAATTAAATAACCAAGAGTCCAGCCAGCTATAACTGAATAATAGGAAAGAATACAAACGCCAGTTAAAATTCCCAGATAGCCGATTAGTTTCCAGGGGGAATGGGGTTTTATCCGCTCAATAGCCCCAACAGGGTTTTTCTGGCTATGGCGGCCTATGGTCAGTTCGCAGAGCATTTCGGTAAAGCCGATTAGAATTACAGCCAGGATATAAACTAAAACAAAAACTGCCCCCCCATTTTGTCCAACCATCATCGGGAAACGCCAGATATTGCCTAAACCAATGGCTGAGCCAGCTGCAGCCAGGATAAAGGCTATTTTTGAACCCCAATTTCCTCTTTCTGCTGTCTGTTTAACTTCCATTCAACTATCTTTGCTCATAATGAGCCCTTGGAGTTTTTTTTATTTCAATATTTATTACCATAATCAACAGCTATTGTAAAAGAAATAATATTTTAATTACTTCGCTTTTTGCGATTATAATCTTTTTTAGATATAGTAAATCCTGATGCACTTAAATAATCGAAAAAAAATAAGATTTTTGGCTGAAGCAGAAATGATCTATAAAGCTGCCTTAGCTGAAGTTGATCCCGGCCATTTAATCAGGTCCAGTGTAATTAGAAAGAACAGTCAGTTAATCATTCAGGGTCAGACATTTAATTTAAAATCTTTCTCCAATGTTTATGTAGCAGGCCTAGGGAAAGCCGCCCCTTTTATGGCTAAGGGCCTGCTCTCAGTAGTGGGAGACTACCTGAAAGGAGGAATTGTTCTCCATCTTCCCCAGGAGAAAATTTTTTTGGAAGGAATTCAGTCTTTGCCAGCTCCTCATCCCTTGCCCGACCAGCGGAGTGTAGTGGCTGCTCGAAGAATTCTCAGCCTAGCTGAGACTTTAAGCCAAGATGATTTATTGATAGTCCTCATTTCTGGAGGAGGTTCAGCTCAAGCCAGTCTGCCGGCTGCTGGTCTTCCTTTACAAGAGAAAAAAATTATAATAGATGGCCTGCTCAAGGCTGGAGCCAATATAAGAGAACTTAACATCGTTCGCAAGCATCTATCTCGGATCAAAGGAGGATGCTTAGCTCAGGCCGCTTATCCAGCCTCAGTCATCAGTTTGATCATTTCTGATGTTATCCATAATGATTTGGAAAGTATAGCCTCTGGCCCTACTTATTGGGATTCATCTACTTATGAAGATGCTTACCAAGTTCTAAGAAAATACAATCTTTGGTCGAGTGCCCCTTTATCGGTTAAAAAGATCATTAAAAAGGGAATTGAACGCAAGCTAAAGGAAACGCTTAAAGAAAATGATAGTATTTTCCAAAAGGTCCATAATTTTATTATTGGTGATAATAGCAAGGCTTTAGGAGCAGCCAAGGAGAAAGCAGAACAGCTTTCTTTTCAAACCTCCATCCTTACTTCTTTCGACCAGGGAGAAGCTAAGCAGATGGCCAAATATTATGCTTCTTTTCTTTTTAATCTAGCCTCTTCTCCCAACACCTCTTTAAAGCCTATCTGTTTCTTAGCCGGGGGCGAGCTAACTGTGACCGTCAGAGGAAAGGGAAAGGGCGGTCGAAATCAAGAGTTCGTCTTAGCTTTTTTGCTAGAAGCATCTCAACGTTGGTCAGGAGAAGTCGATTGGCTAGTAATGAGCTTGGGTACTGATGGGATTGATGGGCCGACGGAAGCAGCAGGGGCTTGGGCTTCTCCTTCTACTCTAAACCAAATGGGTAGACTTGGAATTCCAGCAGAAATATATTTAAAAAATAACGATTCTTATCATTTTTTTAAAAATGTTGGCGGTTTGATTGTTACCGGTCCAACCCACACAAATGTCATGGATATCCGACTTTTTATGATAGATACCACTAGGAAGCACTCCCAAAATGGCGATGAGTGCGATTCCTCCTAAAGAAAGAAATTAAGATGTTTATCAGAAGATGATAACCATGGTTTGCCTCCCTAAAAGCCTACTTTTGTGGCGAATGGGTGGTTTAGGCGATTTGTTGGTGGCTCTGCCTTCTATTAATCTTCTGCGGAAAATATTTTCGCCTTGCTTAATGACCCTAATTTGCCGGCCAGAATATGGAGCTTTGCTTATGGAAACAGGAGTGGTTGATGAGCTGGTATCAGTTGAGGCCAGCTGGATTGGACCCTTTTTTAATCCTGCTCAGCCTCCAACTCCTCAATTTTCAGCTTGGCTTGATAAATTTGATTTAATTACAGGCTGGTTTAATTCTAAACACGACTTTATCTTGGCCAGGTTGTTAGCTTTTAAAAAGAAGTATGAAGTGAAGGTAATAGAGGCTCAGCCAGGCATTAGGGAATCGTTGACTCAATATTTCTTCCGCAGGACAGGAGAAATTTTTCGACGAAAAGAGTGTTTGCCAATCTCTAAAGAGTTCATATTTCTTCCGCTTACTAAAAGGCAGCAGAAGGAAGGCTTGAAGCTCCTGGGTAACAGCTTCTTTGAGAAAGAGAAAAAGCTGGTTATTATTCACCCAGGTAGTGGCAGCCGCCGCAAATGCTGGCCTTTGTCCAATTTTTTGGCCTTTGTTGAACGGCTTAGCGATAAAGGAGTTAATGGGGCTTTAATTACAGGAGGGGCCGAGGATTGGCTGGAAGGAGAATTAAAGTCTTATAACTGGCCTGAAACCTGGTTCTGGCTGAAGAATCCATCTTTAATTAACCTAGCTGGCCTTCTCAGCCAAGCTCATTTTTATCTGGGTAACGATTCAGGTGTTACTCATCTGGCGGCAGCTTGTGGGACCAAGGGGTTAGCTCTCTTTCGTCATGATTTAGTAACACTCTGGAAACCGGCTGGCCTCGTTTCTACTATCAGTGCTCCTGAGGTGAGTCAAATAAGTCAAAAAGAGGTTTGGGAAAAGATAAAAGACCGGCTGTGGTTAACAAACTAGTAAGTGAGCGCATTTGTTTGTAACGCTTCTGTCGCCAGGCCATTTCTTATTTTAGAAATTGACTCTTTACTTGAGTTTCAATTGTTTGAGATGTTAAATTCTGCCAGCAGAAGCCCAGAATTATGAATATTGATAAAAAAATTATTTTTTTTAGCTCTCATTTCATTCTTTTTCCTTTAATATTAAAAAAAGAATACTTTCCAACAAAAAATTGTTCTTTAAAAATTAAAAAGAAATATGTTAATATAAGTTAAACTTAGTCAGAAAATTAAAAATGATGAAAGAACCAGCTTGGAAAAAGGTTTTATCTGATTTTTTTGAAGATATAGAAGTTATAAGTAAATGCCAGCAGGAAACTTTGAATGATTTTGATCAATTTTGTGAATTTATAGCCGAGCCTGCTTTTGAAAGTTTAGCTGATGAGCTTAAAAAATATAAAATAAAGACTAAAATAAAAAAGGCCAAAGATAAAAATATTGCTTTTCAAATAAATTTTCCAAGTTCGAGCATAGATAATTTGACTTATATCATCTATCTACCTAAAAATTCTATAGAACTTAAGCTGAAACTTCGTTTAAAAGGCAGAAGAAGTAAAAACGCCTTGCCTGAAACAAAAGAAGAACTTTTTATGCCCCAGGTCAAAGCGGAAGAATTGCTGAAATTGCCTAAAGAAGAAATTATCCAGGATGTAATTGAGCATTATAAAAATTTCATTTATCAAACCCTGGCTGAACTGAAATAATAGACCGTTTTAAAATCTCCATATCAGCCGGAATTTTTCCCTTTTATCCAAGCGGGTAAGACCTGCCTCTCTGGCAGCAGCCAAAGCCTGTTCATATTCTTGGGGAGTTATTCTCCGGGCCAAGGGAGAGCCAGCCTCTACCTGGCCACAGGGATGATATTGGTCCATGATGTTGACATAAGTATTGGGTGAAATTTGAGAGGCTAAGAATTTTATTATTTTGGCTGTTCCGGCCAGGTTGTGAGGAAGAACCAAATGCCTGACTAAAAGACCGCGGCGGGCTATCCCTTCTTCGTCCAGGACAAGGTCTCCTACCTGGCGATGCATCTCTTTTAAAGCCAGTTTGGCTACTTGAGGATAGTCCGCTGCTTTAGAATATTGGGCAGCTACTTGGCTTTGACTGTATTTAAAGTCTGGCATATAAATATCAATTACTCCTTCAAGAAGCTTCAAGGTAGAGAAAGAATCGTAGCCTCCAGTGTTATAAACAAGGGGAATAGTTAGCCCCTTTTCAATAGCCAGCAGAAGAGCCTTTAGAATTTGAGGAACATAGTGAGTGGGGCTGACTAAATTTATATTATGACAGCCCATCTTTTGCAGTTCGAGCATCATTTGAGCCAGCTTTTCCAGTGAAATTTGACTTCCTTGGCCCAGATGGCTGATGTCATAATTCTGGCAGAATATACATCTCAGATTACAGTGGGTGAAGAAGATGGTGCCAGAGCCATGAAAACCAACCAGGGGTTTTTCTTCGCCAAAATGAGGAAAATAGGAAGAAACCTCAGGCAGCAGTCCACTTCGGCAAAAACCCAGCTCCTGCTGAAGACGATTAACCTTACACTGTCGTGGACAAATGGTGCATTTTTCCAGCATTAGATAGGCTTTTTCTATTTTGGCTGGGAATAAACCCTGACGATAAGTTTTGAGATAAACTGGCTCGAAATTTTTCTGAACCATTTTTTTTATTATAACAAGCCCTGGCTGAAAAGGCCAAAAATTGAGCTTATGGGTAAGCATCCTCAAAAAGGTGATAGCTAATAATGAATAGGGTCATATTTATAGGCAGCTATTTTTCTCCATCTAGGCCAATAGCGGTGGGGGCTTAGCGAAAGTAGAAGAAAATCGATGCTAAATTTCATTTCTTGGTGAGTAATTTTACTACTTACAGTTTTGGGATGCTTTCAGCTTTTGGTTTACTGGCTTCGGATGAAAGAAAATTATCTTCCCTTTGCCCTAAAATATGGATAGAATTAAAAATCAGAGTTATGGATACTATTATTTCACCTGAAATTCTTACTATCTCTGAACTTGAGAAGATTCCTTTTCTTACTCATGGTTTTGGAAATAGATATTTGAAGAAGGAATATTTAATAAAAAGCCGGCAATGGCCAGCTTTTCAGCTTGTCTTTCTGGAGCAGATTCATTCCAATATTGCCCACTCAATAAGAGAAGTACCCGACCATGAATTACGGGGAGATGCTTTAATTACCAATCAGCCTTTATTGCTGCTTGTTATTCAATCAGCTGACTGTCTGCCAATTCTCATGGTAGAAGAGAAGAAAAAGGTAATTGCAGCTATCCATTGTGGTTGGAAAGGGACTCAGAAATGCCTAGTCTCTGCGGTTATTAAGCTTCTAAAAAGAGATTATGGAGCTCGTCCCTCATCAATAAAAGTGGCTTTAGGCCCTCATATAAGGGGAAGTTGTTATGAGGTTGGTCAAGATGTCCGTCATAAGTTTTTAGAGGCTGGTTTTTCTCCTTCCTTTTTTGAGCCATTAGCTGGACTCGATAATAAATATCTGTTTGATTTAGCCAAAGTTAATTCTAGGCAATTGATCGAAGCTGGGGTTAAGTCTGAACATATTTTTACCGTTGATATTTGCAGTCACTGCCATCCTCTTTTCCCTTCCTACCGCCGAGATAAAGAAAAGGCAGGACGGATGCTAAGCTTTATTGGGCTTAAGTTTTAGTTGCTTTTTGGGTTTATTTTTTTTATTCTTAGGCTAACATGGAAAAAAATGATTACTCTCAAATCGAAATCCCTGAGCTTAAACTCTTTAAAAAAGGCAAGGTAAGAGATATCTATGAATTGGATAATAAGCTGCTGATAGTTGCTTCTGATCGTATTTCTGCTTTTGACCATGTTCTTCCCTCTCTTATTCCTCATAAAGGTCAGGTTTTAACCCAGCTTTCAAAATTCTGGTTTGATTACACCGCTCTTGTCTGTCCCAATCACCTAATAAGTGCCGACCTTAATGATTTTCCTCCCTTTCTAAGGAAATATGGAGATGTTTTAGCTAAAAGGTCAATGCTGGTGCGCAAAACCGAAGTCATTCCGGTTGAGTGCATAGTCCGCGGCTACTTAGCTGGTTCTGGCTGGAGAGAATATAAAGCCTCTGGCAAAATATGCGGGCTAAAGTTGCCAGGCGACCTAAAAGAGGCGGACAGGCTTGACCAAAGTATCTTTACTCCTTCAACTAAGGCTGAAGAAGGGCATGATATTAATATTTCTTTTAAAGAAATGCAGAAGCTTGTAGGTTCCGATCTGGCTCAAAGAATCAAAAAGACGAGTTTAGAACTTTACCAGAAAGCCTCACTTTATGCCCTTTCCAAAGGTATTATAATAGCTGATACTAAATTTGAATTCGGTCTTCTAAACGGAGAGCTGCTTCTAATTGACGAAATTTTCACTCCTGATTCTTCCCGTTTCTGGCCTCTTGATACTTATTCTCCAGGCAAGAATCAGCCCAGCCTTGACAAACAGTTTGTTCGGGATTATCTGGAGACAACTGGCTGGGATAAGAAATCAGCGCCTCCGGTCCTGCCACCCTCAATAATTGCTGAGACCTCCAAAAGATATTTAGAAATTTACCGTCGACTGGCAGGAAAGAATGAGTTGTAATGAAGGCCCTGTTGATCTTCATATTCACTCCAATAAGAGCAGTGATGGCGATTTTTCTCCCTTTCACCTTATTAAGTTAGCCAAAGAAAAAAAGTTGAGGGCCATTTCTATCTCTGATCATGATACCTTGGCTGCCTATCCAGAGGCTATTCATTGGGCTCAGAAGATAGGAGTAGAGATTATTCCCAGCATTGAACTAACCACAGCTTTTAGGGGAAGGGAATTTCATCTGCTCCTTCCTTTTGTGAACTGGAGGAAGCCAGTAATTAAAAAAATAATTACTGAAGTGGTCAAAAGAAGATTTGAAGAAGCCAAACAGAGAGTAATCAAACTTCAACAATTAAATTTTGATATCAGATGGAAAGAAGTGATTAAGAAATCAGAACCTTTTCCTCCTTTGGGGGTAACCATCGCCCAAATCCTGCTGGATAAGGCCGACAGAATAAATGATAACCGGCTTCGAAAATACCTAAATGGTGAAAATAAAATATTTGCTCCTTATTTATTTTATAAGGATTATTTCATGGATGATAAACCAGCTTTTGTTCCCAAGAAGAATGTTAGCTTGTTGACTGTCCTGGAAAAAGTCCCTCTTACAGAGGGAGTGCCAGTCTTAGCTCATCCAGGTGCTCATTTCCAAAGAACAACCAAGGAAGATTTATCGTTACTTAAAGAACAAGGCTTAGTTGGTCTCGAAGTTTTTACTTCTTATCATGATGTAGCCCAGACTGAGTTTTATAAAAAAATAGCCAAGGAGCTTGATTTGGTACCGGTGGCTGGTTCTGATTTCCATGGGAGAATTAAACCTCATATTCCTTTTGGTTCCATTAAAGATGGGAAATACTGGATGGTAGAGGAACTAAAAAGAAGGAGAGGATAAAATGAGTTTTAATTGGTTAGATATAGTCTTATTGGCTATTTTGTTTGTGACCATTATTCTAGGCCTTATTAAAGGTTTGATCCGCCAGCTGATTGGCCTTTTAGCCGTAGTTATCGGGCTAATTTTAGCTATTTACAATTATAACTATATGGGCCAAATTTATAGCCGCTTAATTTCATCCCAGGCCCTGCGCAATTTGTTAGGTTTTTTCACTGTTTTTGTTATCATCTTAGGCTTGGGTTGGTTGACAGCTGCTTTGCTTTCTAAATTAGCCAAGGGGCCTTTGAAATTTTTAAATCACATTTTAGGAGGATTTTTAGGCTTCTGTAAAGGAATTCTAATTGCCGGGGTGGTGGTCTTTGCTTTTTTGATGTTTCCGGTGAACAAGGAAGTCCTCAAAAGTTCTCAGTTTGCCCCTTATTGCCTGAAAATAACCAAAGCTATTTATTATCTTGTACCTCAGAATCTAAAGGAAAAATTTAAGAATGCATATCAGGATGTAGTCAGAAAGGGAAAAGAAAATGAAGAAAGAATCTAAAAATATGAATATCCATCAGAAATTAGAATCTTTAATTAAGGAAATGGTTGAAAAGGAACTAACTCTTAAAGATTCTTTAAGAGAATTTGAGAAGATTTATATAGAAACTGCTCTTAGAAAGTATAAAGGCAATAAAACAACCATAGCCAGAGCCCTTGGAATCCACCGTAATACTCTTCTTAACCTTACCAAATCTTTAAAAATTAAAAGTTAGCACTCTACATGTTTGATTGCTAAATTTGCCAATTTTTTTCTTGACAAAATAAAAAAAATCTTTTATATTAGCAATCTTATATTTAAACTGCTAAGAATAATTTTATCTAAAGGAGGCTTAAATGAAGGTGATACCTTTGTATGATCGAGTTCTTCTTAAGCGCTTAGAAGAAAAAGAAGTTAGAAAAGGTGGAATAATCATTCCTGACACAGCTAAAGAAAAACCCCAAGAAGCAGAAGTTATTGAAGTTGGAAATGGCAAGGTGGGTAAGGATGGTAAAACTATTCCTCTCGAAGTTAAGAAGGGCGACAGAGTTCTAATTGGGAAATTCAGCGGAACCGAAGTAGAAATTGATGGCGAAGAACATGTGATCGTCCGCGAAGAAGAAATCTTGGCTAAAATCACCTAATTTTGTAAAAAGGAGGAAAAATGGCTAAACAAATTACTCTCGGTGAAGAAGCAAGACAGGCCCTATTAAAAGGTGTTAATGCCTTAAGTAATGTCGTTAAAGAAACTTTAGGGCCTAGGGGAAAGAATGTTATCTTAGAGAAAAAATTTGGTTCTCCAACCAGCACCAAAGACGGCGTTACTGTAGCTAAAGAAGTAGAACTTAAAGAACCCCTGGAGAATATGGGAGCTCAGCTGGTTAAGGAAGTTGCTTCCAAGACTTCTGATGTGGCTGGTGACGGCACCACTACCGCTACTGTTTTGGCTCAGAGTATTTATGGCGAAGGTTTGAAGTATGTTACCGCTGGAGCTAACCCCAATTTGATTAAGAAAGGAATTGATAAAGCTGTAGAAAAAGTGGTTGATGGGCTTAAAAAGATGAGCAAGGAAGTTAGCGGAGAGAAAATTGCTCAGGTAGGCGCTATCTCAGCTAATAACGATGAATCCATCGGCAAAATAATTGCTGAAGCTATGGATAAAGTTGGTAAAGACGGAGTTATAACTGTAGAAGAAGCTAAAGGCTTAGAGACGACCATGGAGATAGTAGAAGGAATGCAGTTTGACCGCGGTTATCTTTCGCCCTATTTCATCACTGACCCTGATAGAATGGAATGCGTCCTGGAAAATCCTCTGATCCTTCTCCATGAGAAAAAAATCAGCAATTTAAGAGAATTCTTACCTTTACTCGAGAATGTAGCTAAAATGGGAAAGCCCTTGCTGGTTATTGCTGAAGAAGTTGAAGGTGAGGCTCTGGCCACGCTGGTGGTCAACAAATTAAAGGGAACTTTCCATTGTGCTGCTGTTAAAGCCCCTGGTTTTGGAGATCGCCGCAAGGCTATGTTGGAGGATATTGCTATCCTAACTGGTGGACGAGTCATTACCGAAGATATAGGGGTTAAGCTGGAAAATGTTGGCATCGATTGGTTGGGAGAAGCGAAAAAAGTTGTTATTGATAAGGATAACACAACCATCGTCGAAGGCAAGGGAAAGCAGGAAGATGTTCAAGCCCGAATCAAGCAGATCAGGACTCAAATTGAGGAAACCACCTCTGACTATGATCGAGAAAAGCTTCAAGAAAGATTGGCCAAGATGGTTGGAGGAGTAGCATTAATCAGAGTGGGAGCAGCTACAGAGACTGAACTTAAGGAAAAGAAGGCTCGAGTTGAGGATGCTATGCATGCTACCAAAGCAGCCGTAGAAGAGGGGATAGTACCCGGTGGAGGAGTAGCGCTCTTAAGGTGCCAGAAGGCCCTGGATAATCTTAAGTTTGACGATGACCAACAAATAGGGGTGAGCATTATTAAAAGAGCGTTAGAAGAGCCGATGAGGCAAATCGCTGACAATGCTGGTCACGAAGGTTCCATTGTTGTCGAAAAAGTAAGGGAGTTGGATCAGGATATGGGCTTTAATGCTTTAACCGAAAAATATGAAGACCTGATGAAAGCAGGCGTTGTTGACCCGACTAAAGTTGTCCGCACTGCCCTCCAGAATGCAGCCAGTATTGCTGGGTTGTTGTTGACTACAGAAGGCCTGGTTTCTGAAATTCCAGAAGAAGAGAAAGGACCAAAATATCCACCCCCGCCGAGCGATATGTATTGAGCAGAAAAAGCTAGATAAAACAAAAAGTTAGGCCTCAGGCTTTAAGCTTGAGGCCTTTCTTTTTTTTATGCCTCTTCTATGGTATAAATTACTGATGTGTTTAAATTATTTGACCGCTACTTAATCAAAGAATTAATCCCTCCTTTTTTCCTTGGTCTTCTTATTACCACTTTTGTCTTTTTAATGAATGAGATTCTTCTTCTTTCAGAAATATTTATAACCAAAGGTGTTCCTTTTGAAACGACCCTGAACATTCTTATCTATCTTATCCCTTCGATTATTGCTTTTACTCTGCCCATGTCTGTCTTAATGGGCGTTCTGGGGGGCCTAAGCCGCCTTTCTTCTGATTCGGAAATAATGGCCTTTAAAACCTTGGGCATAAGTTATAAAAGATTGTTGCGGCCGATATTTATATTTTCTTTGGTAGGCTGGCTGCTGACTTCTTTTTTAGCTCTTTACCTTGCTCCCCGGGCCAATTACAAATGGGTCCAGACTTTATCTCAGTCAGTGCTGGCTAAGGTTCAGCTTGAAATTAATCCCCGGGAATTTAATGAATCAATTCCCAATATAATTATATTTATTCAAGACATTTCTCCTGATAAAAACTGGCAAAATATTTTCCTCTACCTTAGCCGCAACCGTAAAGAACCAAAGGTAATCCTGGCCAGGAAGGGAAGGCTCAATTTTTATCCTAAAAAGAAAAGGGCTATTATGGAACTATCTGAGGGAACAGTTCATTCTTATCCTGAAGATGATCCAGAGAAATATAGTATAACAACTTTTAAAAAACTTGATGAGGAGATAAATGTGGAAAGCCTTTTTCCTTCGCTTTATAAAAAAAAGAGAGTTAGAGAAAAGGATATTAAAGAGCTCATTCAAGATCTTAGCCTCCTCAGAAGAGACTTAAAAGTTAAGCCAGATAACGAAGAAAATAAGTTAATTATTCAACAAACAAAAAGAAATTATATTTCTCATTGGGTCGAAATTCATAAGAAATTTGCTCTTTCCTTTGCCTGTTTAGTCTTTGCTTTCTTAGGCCTTCCTCTTGGAGCTTACACCCGCAAAGGCGGTCGAACCAGTGGGTTTACTATAAGTTTGGCTATTATTTTAATTTATTATGTTTTGATTACTGCAGGAGAAAAGATGGCCATGGAGGGCCAAATATCAGCCTGGGTTGGTATGTGGGGTCCTAATATTATTCTGGCCGGAGTGGGGCTTTATTTATTCACTAAAGCTTTACAAGAAAAAGCTCTCTTTTCATGGTTATCTTTTCTTAAGAACCTGAGAATGAAGAATCCTTTTTCTTTTCCCCAAAAGAAGGCAGCTGGCAAAGGCCCTCGCCTCTCCCTCCGTTTCCCTAATATCTTGGACCGCTACTTACTCCGTAAATATTTACTTATTTTCACTCTCGTTTTTCTTACTCTTCTTTTAATTTTAATCATTATCACTTTTTTTGAACGGATTGATAATGTTTATGAACATAACAAACCGATTTGGATGTTGCTTGAATTTATTCGGTATAATATTCCAGGGTTCATCCACTATATCCTGCCTGTAGCTGCCCTCACGGCTACCCTTTTATCATTGGGGCTCTTAACTAAATCCAATGAAATAACAGCCATGAAAGCTTGTGGTCTTAGTTTGTATCGAATTATTATACCGGTTATATTAATGGGCATTGTGGCCAGCTTCTGTTCTTTCTACCTTCAAGAAAGAGTTCTTCCTTATGCCAACAAGAGAGCCGAGGAGGTCTGGAATAAAATAAACGATGTCCCTCCTCGAAGCTATGGCTATTTGGATCGACGCTGGGTTTTAAATCAGGAAAAGAATAGAATTTATAATTACAATTATTTCGATCCAGAACGCTCTGTTTTTAGTCAGCTTTCAATCTACGATATCGATCTTTCTTCTTGGTTTCTAAAGAGGCGGATTTACTCTGAAAAAGGAGTTTTAGAAGATCACCAGCTCGATCTTATTAACTGCTGGCTGCGGGAATTTAAGCAGGGCTTTCCTCTAAAATATAAAAAAAGCTCGGAACTTAAGTTATCCCCGGTAGAAGAGAAGAGCTATTTTTTAAAAGAATGGAAAGAACCAGATCAAATGAGCTACCAGGAGCTTCGCCGTTATACGAGAGATGTGGAGAAGATGGGTTTTGCCACAGCTAAGTTTAAAGTAGCTTTAAATTATAAACTCTCTTTTCCTTTGGCCAGTTTAATTATGACTCTGCTCGGAATCCCTTTTGCTTTTTCTATGGGTAAAAAAGGGGCCTTAGTCGGGATAGGTTTAAGTCTGGCAATTGCCGCTGTCTACTGGGGCGCCATAGGCCTCTTTAAAAGCTTAGGGGATGTCAGCTATTTAAATGCTTTTTTAGCAGCCTGGAGTCCAGACCTAATATTCAGCCTTATAGCTATTTACTTGATTTTCACTTTAAGGACTTAAAAAGCCTAAAAGGTGAGAAGTAAAGAGCAAGAAGAAGAAGGGTTACATTTTATATTTGCCGAAGTCTTTAGGCTTTAGATTCTCCAGCCATTTCTTGAGTTTCTCTGAATCCTCAAGGTCTTCTTCAAATTTTAGGCTGTGGGCTTTTTTGACCACTTCTTCCTCGACAAAGATAGGCGAATTCATTCTTAAAGCTAGAGCTATAGCGTCGGAAGGACGGGAGTCAATAATTAGACTGTGATCTTGATAGCGGCAGTAAATTAAAGCGTAGAAGGTATTATCTCTGACATCGTTTACCACAATTTTTTCGATGGAAATACTAAGTTTATCCAGGAAATTTTTAAGAAGATCATGGGTCATTGGCCGAGGAGTAGCTATATTTTCGATTCTGAGAGCAATGGCGTTAGCTTCAAAGACACCGATCCATATAGGAAGCATACGCTGGTGGTGGACATCTTCAAGGACGACGATGGGCATTTTTGAAATAGGATCAACTACTAATCCCTTTATTTTCATTTCAATTTCCATGGCTCTCTCCTCTCTTAACTTTAATATAAAACCTGGGTAAATAGTTGTCAAGAAGAGGCTGGATTATTTAGCTTTGGCAAGAAGCCATTGACCTGCTCAGGTTCATGGCGATAATGGGTGTCTGAAGTTGAAAAAAGGAACATCGTATTAAAAATTACTTCTTTAATTATAACTTATGGGGATTAAGAGGGTGATTATTATTTATTTTGTATTGCTTATAAGTTTTTCTATATGGCCGGCCAAGCCGGCAATAGTCAACAAGTCCCCTTTTATTATTTTCTCTTGGGCTGTGGGGATGGTTATGGTTTGAGGAGGATATTTTCTTTTTATAAGCAGGACATCTATTCGGTAGCGAGCTTTTAAATTTAATTCTTTTAAGGTCTTATCCCAAAAGGTTGGCGGAGCTTCTATTTCCATGATGGTATAACCATGGCCAATATCGAAAGCTTTTGTCTGGTCAGTGAATTTAAGCTTTCTTATCAAGCCTGAGGTAGCTTCTTTTTTGGCAATTTCATGGTTGTAAGCTTCGATAACATCTTTTCTTTTGATAACTCCTATTATTTTTTGATTCTTGACAACAGCTATTTCAGCCACATCTTCCCGGCCAAAAATTTCCATAGCTTTTTCTAGATTATTCTCGTAATCGAGATAAATGCCAGGCACAGCCAGATCCTGAGCAATAATGAAAGAATCAAGCAGATCCTTCTGGAGGACTAATTTCTTGAGTTGGTTGAGGGAAAAGCAGCCTACATAGTTATTATTTTTATCTATAATCTGAAAAGAATAGTGTTTGCCTCCAAGGGCATGATCGACAATGCGACCTACATGCTCGGTGTTGTAGAAGACTTGATAATCTTGGCTGATAAAATCTTTCACATAAAGGGAGCGAAGAATATTTAGTTCTCTTCCCTCTTTAAAAAGAATACCCTTAAGCTTAAGTTTCATGGTATAGATAGAGGCATCCTTGAGGCTGACAGCAATCAAGGAAGCAATAATACAGGAGAGCATCAAGGGCAGGATGATTTTGTAATCGTTGGTTAATTCGAAGATGATGACAATAGCTGTAATTGGAGCGTGAGTAGCTGCGGCTGTGACCGCGCCCATGCCCACTAAGGCGAAAGCACCAGGGGAAGAAATAGCGCTGGGAAAGTAATGGTGAAAGATAGAGCCGATGAAATTTCCGGTCATGGCCCCCATAAAGAGAGAAGGAGCAAATATCCCGCCTGAGCCTCCTGAGCCTAAGGTGAGGGAGGTTCCAAGGATTTTAGCCAGGATGAGAGCAAAGGCCAGCCAGAAGCCGATCTGGTTGCGGAGACAAGCATCCATGGCTTCATAGCTTACGCCAAATATTTGAGGGAAACCAAGGCCTATGGCTCCGACCATAAGCCCTCCAATAGCTGGCTTTAATAAGGGATGAAGACGAAGATGATCGAACTTATATTCGAGGAAATAAAGAAGCTCAACAAAGGCTATGGCCACCAAACCGCTAAGGACGCCCAGCAGGATATAGGGTCCAATTTCCCAGACAGAGATAAGGGTGTATTTGGGCACCGTAAAGGCAGCGAAGTCGCCGATTATCAGCCTTGAGGTTAAGGTTGAAATTACTGAAGCAATAATAATGGGGCTGAAGGAAAAGACCCCAAATTCTCCCAGAATGACTTCGACTCCAAACAGAGCCCCAGCGATGGGGGCATTAAAAGTAGCTCCGATGCCAGCTCCGGCTCCAGCAGCTACCAGAGTTCGCATTTCCCGCTGGCTTATGCCGAAGAGCTGGCTCAAAGTGGAAGCAAAGCTGGCACTTATTTGGACAATAGGGCCTTCTCTTCCCGTGGAACCGCCAGAGCCTATACAGATGGAAGAAGCCAAGGCTTTAACCACTCCCACCTGGTTTCTAATGCGGCCCCCATGGAAAATTAAAGCTTCCATGATTTCTGGAACGCCATGGCCTTTGGCTTCGCGAGCTCCATAGTAAACTAAAGGACCTACCAGCAGCCCTCCCACAGCCGGGATGAGTACGGTCAGATACCAGCGTTGGGAAGAGACTGCTTCCAGAATATTGGGAGCTTGCCAAAACTGGGTTTGAAAGAAATGGATCATAATTTTGAAAGCCACCGAAGCCAGACCGGCAATCAAACCTACGGCTACAGCCATAAGGGGCAAGCGAATATGAGTGTTAAATTCTTTTTTTCCTAAAGCCATTATCTAAAGTTTCTGCTTTTATAAAATGAGTGCAATTAGGAATGCAATAGATAATTTGATCTAAATTATATATTTAAAATAGCTTCAGCTGCTGTTCGCTTTCTTGGGCTGAGGCATCGCTCTCAAAGAGGCTTATTTGGCCGTAACAGCCGTCATGTCCAGGGATGATTTTTAACTTGCCTTTTCTCATCCTATCTACTCCAGCACTTACTTTAAGTGGCGTCAACCGTCCTAAGTCTTGGATGGGGATTTCGGTTAGAATTTGATGCTCATTGCCTAACTCGTGGATAAAGTGAAAATAAATATCCCAGACGCTCTTACATTCAGCCGTTTTATTGATGGCTTGAGCGATTATTTCATTAAGAGGAATAAGATTCTTAAATGGAATTTTTTGAAGTGGTGACTCGCCAGGCTGGCGATCCGCCAGCTCTTCTACTCTATGCATTACTCCTATGGTCAATTTCCTGCCGCAGCGGGGACAAATGTATCTATGCTGAATAGTTTCCTGAGGAGAGAAAATAATACCGCATTTTCGATGACCATCAAAATGGTATTTCCCTTCCTGGGGGAAAAATTCTACGGTATAAAGAAATTTATCAGGATCTTTGCTTTTTAGGGCTTCAACCAGTCCTTTGAAACTGAAGTCTGTATCAAAGACATTGGCCTCCCGCCCTATACGGGAAGGCGAATGGGCATCAGAGTTGGAGACAAGAGTATATTTATCTAAGCTGGAAAGGCGCCAGTTCATAGCCGGATCTGAGGAAAGGCCTGTTTCCAGGGCAAAGATAAAAGGTGTCATCTCTTCAAAGCATTCTTCGATGGAGTCAAAGCCTGAGTTAGCCCCAAAAATAGAAAACCAGGGTGTCCAAATATGAGAAGGAATGATTACACATTGGGGGCAAATATCAGCCACAATTTTGACAAAAACTTTAGCATCCAGTCCCAAAATAGGCCGTCCATCAGAACGAAGATTTCCTAAGCCGGCCAGCTTGCGGTTCAGTTTATCCACTGAGGCAAAGTCAGGGGCAATAGTTAAAAGATGAATTTTTCTGACCTTTCCTTTTTTGGAGTAGATGAAGCTGATCTCTGTTGACAGAATGAAAAACACATCATCAGGAGAGACGGTAATTCCTTTCAGATAATCATTAGCGGGCGGAATTATATTTTTTAGGCGGAAAAAGCCGTTGCCGGCAGGCCGGAGTTTTTCCCGAATAAGAAATAGCCATTCTGGATGGGTGAAATCGGCTGTCGCTAAGAGGCGAATTCCTTTTATTTTTGCCCAGTAAGCCAGGGTATCAAGGATCATATCACGCGAAGTTGCTCGCGAGAATTTAGAGTGAATATGAAGATCGGCGACGAATTTCATGGTAAATTAAACTAAAGTTTAAAAGATATAGAGGCAGTTTTCAAGGGAAAACTAAGCGGATGGATTGATTTTTTTAAAAATTTTATAAAGTTGATGTTCATTAAAATTGATGAGAAAATTAACAATAAATATCCAATTTTATCATCAGTAGAAGGGATTTTTAGAGTTGATGATAGACTGAATAGCTAGTATAGAGAACGCTCGGTTCTTAAGCGAGACTTGAGGTGGGAAAGAGAAAAGAGAGGTAGATTAAGCCAGAGTAAGAAGTTGTATTATCCAAAAAATTGAATTTATCCAAAAAATTGAATTTTTAAGAGGTATTTTAATTACTGAGTATATTTTTAACTAATTGATTTTATTATAATTAAATATACTGGCTAATTTGGCACGGAAATTGCTAAAAACTTATGTGTTATTATATATTATTTGGAGGAGGTGATAAATAGGAAAGATAAAAATTAAAACTGTTGATTATTAAGGTGGAGTGAAATTTTCACTCTAGGGCAAAGGCTAATTTAATTGCCTCGAAAAGAGGAAATTCAAAAAGGAGGAAGGCTTGAAAAAAGTCTTAAGTTTAATTTGCTTACTTCTGATGGTGGGAGTTTTCAGTTATGCCCAGGAATTCGGAAGTATAAAAGGAACAGTTAGTGATGCTGAGGGTGCTCCTCTTCCTGGAGTAACGGTGACTCTGACTGGTTCAAAGATTGTAACTATGACTGCTATAACCTCAGAAGGTGGCCATTTCAGGTTTTTGAATTTGCCAGTTGCCAGCGATTATACTTTAAAGTGTGAACTACCTGGATTTGAAACACTTACCCGGGAGAAACTTGTCGTTTCATTTGGAATGGATGTTACACTTGATATTACCCTCAAGCAGAAAGCTCTTGAAGAGGAAGTAATAGTTGTTGGAGAAACGCCTGTCATTGATACCAAAAAGACTCAGGTTGGAGTAAATATCACAGAAGAGATGATTATGAGTCTGCCTACATCTCGAGACCCTTGGACTATAATGACGCTAGTTCCTGGGATGCTCATCGATAGAGAAGACGTCGGTGGTAACGAAGGCGGACAGCAGTCTGATTACTACGGCCATGGATCATCTGGTTCATCAAACACCTGGAATATTGATGGAGCTAATGTCACTGATAATTCGGCTTTAGGAGCGGCTCCTGCCTATTATGACATTTCCGGTTATGAAGAGTTGCAGATCAATTATGGTAATAATGACATTAAATCTCAGACAGGCGGAGTTCAGATCAATATGATCAGCAGACGCGGTGGCAATAATTATTCTGGCAATTTCCATCTGGATGCAGAGAGAAAAGAATGGCAGTCTGACAACGTTCCTGATTCTCTGAAAGATATCGGTTATTCCGCGGCTGGTGTCAACAAAATCTATCTCTATGGAGCCAACTTCGGTGGTCCTATTCTTAGGGATAAAGCCTGGTTTTATGGTTCTTGGGGAATTCGAGACATTGATTCTCTGACTTTAGCCGGCACTCATGATAAGACCTGGTTGGTGGCTGGATACGCCAAATTAAATGTCCAGCTTAGTCAAACTACCACCTTGGAAGGTTTTCTTGAGTATGACAACAAGCTCAAGTGGGGAAGATCTAACTGGGGCTATACAGTTCAGGGGTCGGAGACTCTCTGGAATCAAGATGGGCCTGGCTATACCTGGAAAGGTGAAATTACCCAGATGTTTGGCAACCTCTTTCTTGATTTCAAGACCCTTTATATTAATAGTGGCTTTGCCTTGCATCCTGTTCAAGGACCCAGAACTCCTGATGGCTCAGGGAATTACTTGGTTAGATCTTATTATCCTACCTTTTACGCCTCAGGCAATATAGATGATTATGGTTGTGACAGGAATCAGTTAAATATCAACTTCACTGGAAATTATTTTGCCGAAGGAATACTGGGTGGCGACCACGAGATAAAATTTGGAGTTGATTATGTGACAGCCACGGTGACCACTTATGATTTATACGAAGGTAATCTTTCTTTAGCTTATTGGGGACCTGATCCTTCTCTGCCTACTGGCGAATGGTGGGAAGCCTGGCTTGTAAGGGATTATTACATCAATGAATGGTTTGCCCGTTATTCTGCCTTTATTCAGGATACCATGACTTTCGGTAAGCTGACAGTTAATGTGGGAGTGCGTTACGATCAGGAACAATCTAAGGTTAAAGACGAAACTCAGCCCGCTTCTCCCTGGCTGCCTCAATATATGCCTGAACTTAAAATTGATGAGTTTGATCCTGGCGTCAAGTGGAAAGTGTTTTCTCCTCGAGTAAGTTTAATCTATGACATCTTTGGCACCGGAAAAGATGTTTTGAAGTTATCTTTAGCCCGTTATGGGACTCAATCCGGCTTTAACCTGGCAGATTTTCCTAACCCCATTGGCTGGACAGAAATCGATGTCCTCTGGCAGGATTTAAACGGTGATGGCCGGGTAACTGCCAACGAGTTGTTTGGTTATGATTGGGACACAGGTGCCTTGATGGATCCTAACGATCCCTCCGGCTGGCTCTGGTATGGTGGAGTTAATCCCAACAATCCCACGGCAATTACTCCCCGGAACAAGTTTGACCCTAATTACAATTCTCCTCTTTTGGACGAAATTTCCGCTTCTTATGAAAAGGAACTTCTTCCTGATTTTGCTGCTCGCCTTGAGTTTTTCTACAAAAGACGCCACAATTTAACCTGGACCAAAAGGATGCTTCCCGACGGCACCATCGAGGATTCAAGCAACTATTACCTAGCCGGACACGATCCAACCGTCGATTATGACTACTACGGCCGCTACGAGTTCTATCCTTACAGATACAGAACTAATTACTCAAAGCGCTACCAGCGTTACGTAGCCGGCCAGTTAGTCTTGAAAAAGAGACTTTCCAATGGCTGGATGCTGGATGGCTCTTTCACCTATTCAAGTTGGACTTCTCATTATGAGGGGGAATACACTGACCCCACCTATGTTCCTTACTATGATGGCGGAGTAGTCGCTCCCGAGAGCGGCGGTTCAGGCATTCGAGGGATTTATGTCAATTCCCGCTGGATGGCCAAACTATCTGGACTCTATCAATTACCTTACGGCATAAATGTCAGCGGCGTTTTCAGAGCTAGAGAAGGCTATGTGATGCCCACTTACGTCCAGGTCTTCCGTCCGGGTATTGGCTGGAGTGATCTTTACGGTAATCCGGACGGCGGCGGCAAGTTTGGTGATCAGAGATTGCCCTCTTTCTGGGAGCTCGATTTAAGAGCCGAAAAGGTCTTTACAATTAGTGAAACAGCAACTGTGACTGTGTCTGCGGATGCTTTTAATATTACCAACTCTGCTCATGCTTTGAAGAAAGAAACAAGGATTGATGCTTCTAATTTCGGTCAAGACTTGAGAATTCTTAATCCTCGTGTCTTCAGATTCGGCATCAGGTTCAATTTCTAAGCAGTCTTCCAGTTCGAGTTCAAAGCCTCTCCCTTCCTCAAGGAGGGAGGGGCTTTTTTTTTATGTCCTTAAATGATAAAATTTTAAAGGAGGTCGGAGATGAAGAAATCATCGTTCCTTTTAGCTTCGCTGTTTTTAATAAGCAATTTAGTCCTGGCTCAGGGTTATAGAGGGAAAGGTAAAGTAATCGGCTATGTTTTTGATGAGCAGGGAAATCCTCTGGAAGGAGTTAAAGTTAAGCTTTATTCGCTCAAGGCTCAATCAGGCTTTGAAACAGTAACCGATGCCAAAGGCAGATGGAAGGCTTTTTGGATTAGAGGAGGCACCTGGAATATTGATTTTGAAAAAATTGGCTATATGCCCAAAAAGATAAGCGCTAAAATTAAGGAATATTCAAGGAATCATGATATAGAAGTTAAAATGAAAAAGATTGAAGGCCTGGTTATTACTGATGAGCTGAAGGCGGATTTAAAGAAAGGCAATGAACTCTTCAATAAAAAGAATTATGAAGAAGCAATTACCCTCTACAGTAAGATTCTGGAAAAGAATCCCGATGCCTACTTAATAAACAAGAATATCGGCAACTGCTATTTTGCTCTGGAACAATATGATAAAGCCGAAGAATATTACCTTAAGGTTTTAGCCAAGGATCCTAAAAATAACCAAATTAAGCTTCTTATTGGCAATACCTATGCCAACCGCGGTGATAATCAAAAAGCTCTGGAGTGGTACAATAAAATAGAATTCGAAAAGATTGATGACCCCATTGTTCTTTATAACATAGGCACCAATTTTTATAATATGTCCAAATTTGAAGAGGCTGTGAAATACTATAAAAAAGCAGTTGAAATTCAGCCCGATTTCGTAGACGGGCTTTACCAGATGGGCTTAACCAACTTGACTTTGGGACATTATAAAGAGGCGGTCGAGGCCTTTAATACTTATCTTGAACATGATCCTGATTCGCAGCGAGCCTCCCAGGTAAAGAATTTCATTGACTTTCTGAAGAAAAAAATCGAGGAGAAAAATTGATTATGGCCATCCAGTGATTCTTTCTCATTTTGGTTGCCTTGATTCAAAAGTAGCTATAAGGAGCAAAAAACACCAAAGTAAATGAAAAAATATATATTTTTCTCTTTATATTTTGCTTTGTTTCTTCTAACTATATTTTTTTCGCCTCTTTTATTAAAGGCTGAAGCTAAAGTCAATAAACCAAAATTAAACCTGCTGCTGATAACTATCGATACTTTAAGACCAGATAGACTGAGCTGCTACAGTCCTGAGCACCTACAAACTCCTCACATTGATAGCCTGGCTCAACATGGTATTTTATTTAAAAGAGCTTTTGCCCATGTGCCTTTGACCCTCCCTTCTCATACGAGTATAATTTTAGGCACAATTCCTCCTTATCATGGAGTTCATGACAACTCTCATTTTATTGTCAGGCAAGAATTTTTAACCTTGGCCGAGTATCTTAAAAGCTTTGGTTATGCTACTGGCGCTTTTGTCGGAGCTTTTCCCCTCGATTCAAGGTTTGGCCTTACTCAAGGTTTTGATGTTTATGATGACCATTATGGCAGTAAAAGCTCTCAGGAGTTTACTTATGTGGAGAGAAAAGCTGAAGTGGTTATAGAAAAGGCTACTCAATGGCTGGAAAAGCAGACGAGTCCCTGGTTTCTCTGGATTCACTGTTTTGACCCCCATCAGCGATATGACCCCCCAGAGCCATTTAAAAGCAAATACCGAAGCCATCTCTATAATGGTGAGGTAGCTTATGTTGATTATGCCTTGGGCAAGTTTTTTAGATTTTTGGAGGAACAAAACCTTAAAAAACAGACTATAATCATCTTTACTGCCGACCATGGGGAATCTTTAGGCGAGCATGGCGAGACGACTCATGGCTATTTTGCTTATAATAGTACTCTCTGGGTACCTTTAATCATTTCTTATCCTGGGGCAAAGGCTGAGAAAATAGAAGAAGATGTCTGCCATATCGATATATATCCCACTGTCTGTGATATGTTAGGCCTCAAGAAGCCTACTTTTCTTCAGGGCCTTTCGCTGATGCCTCTTATAAAAGGAAAAAAAATCCCCCAAAAGGAGATTTATTTTGAATCACTTTATCCTTATTACAGCCGGGGTTGGGCGCCTATAAGAGGATTTATCAAGGGAGAGGGAAAATTTATCGATTCACCTATTCCTGAATTTTATGATTTTGCCCAGGATTTTGAGGAAAAAGTCAACTTAGCTCCCACTCAGAATTTGCCTCAATTAAAAGCTAAACTTGAGCAAATCCTGAAGAAAGATTCTTATGTTGATAAAATAGAAACAAAGCCTAAGATTGACCGCGAAACCCAAGAAAGGCTTCGCAGCTTGGGCTATGTCTCAGGTGTTCAAGCTCCGACCAAGAAGGTGTTTACTCCTCAAGATGATTTAAAAACCCTTCTTCCGTATCAAAATAAATTGACGAAAGCCATGGGTGCCTACCACCATGGCCGATTGGAAGAAGGAATAAAGCTTTTAAAAGAAATCATTGCCAATAGAAAAGATTTTGATCAAGCTTACACTTATTTGGCTACCATCTACAAAGAGCAAAGGAAATTAAGGTTAGCCGTGGAGACTATGAGAGAAGGACTCAAGAACAATCCGAAAAGTTATAGAATAATTACTACTTTTGGTATTTTTTTGACTGATGTAGGCCAATATGATGCGGCCATTAATATTCTTAAGAAAGGCTTAACTCTTATCGATTATGATCCTGAAATATGGAATTATTTAGGGGTTGCTTATTGGAGGAAAAAGGACTATCAAAAGGCTCTTGAGGCCTACCAAAAAGCCTTGGCTCTTGATAGTGATTATCCTATCATTTTTAATAATTTAGGCTCTCTTTACCTTTCCATTTTTCTAAAGACCAGAGAGCTAGAAAATTATCAAAAGTCGATAGAGAACTTCAAGCGGGCCCTTGAGCTCGACCCTAATTATGCCTCAGCTTATAATGGTTTAGGTGCAGCTTATAGTAAGGGAGGAAATGTTGATGGAGCTATTTTCTGTTGGGAAAAAGCAGTAGAGCTAAAACCTGATTTTGCTTTTCCTCTTTATAACCTGGGCTTAGCTTACCTGGCTAAGGGCAATAAGCAAAAAGCTTTGGCTTATTTCAATCGTTATAAAAGAAAAAATTACCCGTTTCTTTCCTTGAGAGAAAAGAAGGAGCTTGATGATTTAATTATGAAATGTAAGGAATAATTTTGAAAAATATAATTCTGATTTCGGTTGTCCTTTTGGTTTTTGTTTCTCTGAATTGTCATCTAGGGCCTGGGATTAAACTGGATCCAGCAAGCAAAGATTTTTATGAGACAGCCCGCTTGATAATGACTAAAGAGGAAAAAGAGATTTTTAATCACCTGCCGGATAAAGAGTCACGCCAGGAATTCATTCAGGATTTCTGGGCCAAACGTGATCCCGATCCTGATACTGAAGAAAATGAATTTAAGGATGAATTTTTCCGCAGGATTGAATATGCTAATAGCCATTTCAGAGAGGGAATACCAGGCTGGAAAACCGACAGAGGCAGAATATATATTTATTTAGGACCTCCAGATAGAGTAGAAGAAAGACCGTTTTTGAATCTGGGTGAGGCCAGAGGATTGATCTGGTGGGCTTATTATAAATATCAACTGGCCATAGAGTTCATTGATACTACAGGCAACGGTATCTATAACATCAATCGTCATTATGGAGGGATTGGTAATTTAATGTGGGTTATTGACAAGGCAAAGTTTGGCCAGATTTTTACTCAGGGAGAGGCTAAGTTTGTCGATTTTGATTTGTTCTTTAGCTCTCAGAAAAAGGAAATAACCATAGTCATTCCAGTGGCTAATCTATCGTTTAAGAGCCAAGATGGTTTTCTTCAAGCCGGTTTTGAATTCGAATTTTTTATTTACAATAAAGATGGGTACAAGGAAGATACGTTTACTCGGACTGAATCATTCAAGGAACAGGAGGAAAAAGTCCTCAAGATGGAAAAGTTAAAGTTTACCTTTCCCTGCGATTTGAGGCCTGGTCGCTATTATTTTGACGTAATTATCACCATAAAACCGAATATTGGTAAAGTGAGGAAAATTTTTAAGGTTAAAGTCTAGGTAATTAAACAGATAAGCGAGATAAAAAATTTATTTTAAAGCAACAATAGGCACCATTCTCCGAACGGTCCGTTTAATTTGATTTCAATGAGACAATAATGTTTATTTATAATAACTTATTAAGGCTCTAAATTATGAAAATTAAAAAAACAAGTTCTTTATTTGTAGCTATATTTTTAGTTCTCAGCTTAACTCTTCCAGCTAAGATAAAGGAGAAAGATCTTCCTCAAAAATACAGAGATTGGCTAAAACTGGTTAGCTATATTATTCTCCCTCGAGAGAAAGATGTTTTTATGGAGCTTACCAGCGATCGTGACCGCGACCTTTTTATTCAGTCTTTCTGGAAACAAAGAGATCCAACTCCCGGTACTCCTCAGAATGAATTTAAAGACGAACATATCAAGCGATTTTTGTATGCTAATAATTATTTCAGGCGTGGTACTCCCAGAGAGGGCTGGATGACAGATATGGGAAGAATTTATATCATTCTTGGGCCGCCGGCTAGCATAGAGAGATTTGAAGGCGTAGCTGGTATTTATCCCGCCCAGGTTTGGTATTATTACGGTGATAAGAGAAAAGGGCTTCCAACTTATTTTGCTATTGTTTTTTATCAAAGAGAAGGAAGTGGGGAGTTTAAACTATATAACCCTACCTCAGATGGACCAGAGAGCTTGATTATTGATAAGAGAGGGTTAGATACAACAGACTTTCCCCAGATGTATGAAAAGCTGAAAGAACTAGCTCCGACTTTAGCCAATGTGGCTATCTCCTTAATCCCAGGGGAGTATCCTTATAATTATCAGCCCTCTCCCCAAACTAATATAATCTTAGCTAAAATTTTAGAATCACCCAAAAAGGACATTAATCCTTCTTATGCTACTCATTTTCTGGAATACAAAGGAATAGTCAGCACGGAATATTTGACCAACTATGTCCAGAGCGAGGCTGAGATTGCCTGGAGTTATGATCCCATTCAGCAAATCCATTTTTTCCATTTCTCTATTGTTCCTAAAAAAATCTCTGTAGATTATTTTGAACCCAAGGATCAATATTATTGTAATTTTAAACTGAATGTAAGTTTGAGAAAAGGAAAAGAAATAATTTTTCAATATGGGAAAGATTTCCCTTTTTATTTTTCTCCCGATAATTTGAATAATGTAAAAGGCAATGGAATAGCTATTCAAGATTCGTTTCCCATAATTGAAGGAGAATACGAATTAAACATTCTGCTTCAGAATTCGGTTGGCAAGGAATTTACAGTTTTTGAAAAAAGGGTGGTTATTCCTGAGACCTCTTCTCAGCCTAAAATTGTCGGGCCTGTTTTAGGCTATGATCTCCAGGATTATAAAAGTCCAATGCAGACCCCTTTCAAATTTATGGACAAGAAGCTGCTAGTTGATCCAAAGAATACTTTTTCTGTGGCTGATAAGGCAGCCTTATTTTTCAGCCTAATAAATTTAACTGAGGACTTATGGCGAGAAGGAAAAGTCAAAATTGAGATAAAAGGCCTCAAAAAGAATAATCCTTCTCAAAAATCTTTTATTATAGAGCTCAAGAATTACACCTTCAATCCTATTCTTAACGTAAATTCCTCCTTCCTTGCTAAGGATTTATCCCCTGATTATTATGATATGAAATTGACTCTTGTTGATGGGGCCGGCCAAATCCTTGATGAAAAAGGCACTAATTTCATCGTTTCTCCTCAAAGTCCAATTCCTCACCCTGTTATCTTGACCAAGACCTTTCCTCTCACCAATAATTTCCTGTATTATTATTCGCTTGCCTATCAGTATGATAAAGCGAAGAAGTATGCTGAGGCTGAAAAAAATTACATAAGGGCTTTTGAACTTAATCCTAAATATCTGGAAGGTCTGGTTGAATATGCTAAATTTTTACTGAAGATTAATAAAGTTGATAGAGCTCTTTCCTTAATAGAAAACATAAAGAATAATGAGAAATTGAAATTTGATTATTATTTAATCAGAGGCGTGGCTCTGATGAAAAAAGGGAAGTATGGAAAAGCCATAGCCAATTTATTAGAAGGAAATAAAATCTACAACAGCGATACCCGCCTCCTTAATTCCCTAGGCTTTTGTTATTTTAAGAGCGGTCAAAAAAGCAAGGCTCTTGATGTATTGAAAGCTTCTCTACGTTTAAATCCGGAGCAGACTGAGATAAAAGACATAATAAAGAAGATAGAGAATAATCCTAATTGACCTTCCCAGGTAGAAACCCTTTCTCAATAGGAAGAAAGGTATTTAACCCTTTCTTTACTTTACTTCAAAATTCACAGATTTTGTAACTGAACGATTGGATATCTTATCATTAATAATTATGTTAAGCGTATACTGGCCAGGTTCAATGTCTCGTTGTTCTTTACGTTCCTCCTCTCCTTTTTTAATGAGAACTGTCTTTTTCATGGGTAGAGGCTGACTTACCAGAGGGGCATCATAGTGGGCCGTGGCATAGCGAATGACTTTTTCTTCCCCTTTATCAACTTCATAATTAACGTCAAGGCTGTATTTTCCCTCTTGATCAGGTACTGAGCCAAGAATAAAAAAGAAAATATCTAAATTATCGCCAACATGGAAAGCTTTCTCAATATTGGGTTCTATTTGAAGGACAGAATAGGTAAAGAAATCTTTATGAACCTCAGCTTTTGTTTCAGCTTCAGGCATTCTTTTTATGCTTTTGACGAAGAAGACGGGTGTTGTTCCCAGTTCTTCGGTATAAGAGAGGCCATTGGGTAGATTGAATTCGAAGTATTGAGTGCCGATTTTTTCTAAATCCAGAGAAGTAATGGCCATGGACAGGATGTAATTTCCAGGAGGAAGAGGATAAGCAGTCGAGTAAAGTTCTTCTTTATTGGGGTCATAGGAAGAACTATCCACCTGAAGATTAAGAGGGATATAAACTTCTTTCACCAATTCTTTGGGTGTGTTATCTTCCAGACGGTTAAATTGAAGAAAGACATGGCCGCTGGCTTGAAGGGTGGCGGGAGCCGCTTCTACTTCTTGAGCTTTCGTTTTTTCTTGTCCTTTTTCTTCTTTAGTAGCCTGAGGAGCTGTGCTCATGGGCATGAAGCCAAGGTCAGCATTTTTGACTTTAAAAAAGAAAATGCTGTGCATGTTTTCTCTAGCCGGAAGATAGAGATGCCATACGATAGAAAAGGGAATATCAAGTCTGACCTCTCTTGTTTTGAGTCCTTCATTTAAAACAGTTTTGACTTTATCGGGAATAATAATGATATTAGATTCGGGAGCTTTCTTTTCTTGATCTTTTTTTTGGAAAGCAGGCAAAGAGGGTGCAAACAAGCAAAAAGAAAAGATAAGGATAACTGCCAAAGCCAATAAGTGTTTAAATTTCATTTTTCCTCCTCATAAAGAACCATTATCAGGTCCAACTTTAATTTATTATAGCTAAAAATTATATTTTTGATTAGGCTATATTTTAAATAAACAATTAATATACCAGAACCATATATTTTTTTCTAGACAAATTTTTAAGCCGAATATATCTCTTCGCCAATCATTCCCCCTTCTGTAGGGCCCGCTGTCCTCAGCGGGCCGTTTAATAGATAATAAATAGGAATAATCAAAAAATAATCAAAATAATTTGAGATAACAATTGAATATGTGAAAGCCCGAGCCGTGTCATTATTTCTGATATTTTCTAACTGCTTTCAGGTGTTCCTTCAGGGTCCGGCTGAAATAATGGCTGCCATCATTTTTAGAGACAAAATAGAGAAAACTCTGTGAGACGGGGTAGAGGGCAGCTTGAAGCGAGTCTAAGCCGGGATTGCAGATCGGGCTGGGCGGTAGCCCTGGGAAAAGATAGGTGTTGTAAGGCGAGTTTAATTTGAGATCTTTCCATCTCAGACGGCCAGTGAGGCGGCCTGCTTGTTTAAGGGCATAAATAATGGTCGGGTCACAATCAAGCTTCATGCCTCGGCTGAGGCGATTGTGGAAAACAGCTGAAATTAGCTTTTTCTCTTCTCGAATAGAAGTCTCTTTTTCTATTAAAGAAGCTAAAGTGACAACCTGCCTGATTGTCATTCCCAACTGATGGGTTCTTGTTCTCATTTGAGGGTTGAAAGTTTTTTTAAATTGAGAGACCATAGCTTTGACGATTTGACTGGTTGTTATACCTTTGGGGAGGCGATATGTGTCAGGAAATAGATATCCTTCCAGATTAAAGGCCTCTTTATCCCAGGCTGCAATGGGTTGCGGATTTGAAGCAGCTTCCATAAAATCTTTTTCAGTTACTAAATGATGAGATGCAAGATAACGGCCTATCTCTTTGAGGGTTAAACCTTCAGGAATTGTTACAGGATGAAGATAGATTTTCCCTTGAATGATTATTTTTAAGACTTGCTTGGGGGAGAGAGGAAGGTGGAATTTGTATTCACCTGCTTTAAGGGTTTGGCTGGCATAAAATATTTTATAGCCAAGAATAAAAGGCCATTTTTTTCTTATTATCTGATTTTCTTTTAGAGATTGAGCAATGTCAGAAACTTTTTCTCCTCTTTTTATTTCCAGTAATATTTCTTGGGGACCATTCTTGGCTGGAAGGTAAAACTCAAGAGAGAACCAGAAGGCAAAAAGAACAATAACAGCTGTCAGCAGAGCCAGAATGATTTTGATAATTTTAAGGGGCATCGATTTTTGAACGTTTAAATTCGAGGTAGTTAGCTAGGATGATAGTGGCCGAGATCTGGTCTTTTAATGATTTTTTTTTCTTATGTTTCATTTTTTGCTGGCCGAGTATTTTGTATGCTTGTTTAGTAGTCAAACGCTCGTCCCAGAAAATTATGGGGAGATTTAAAATGTTTTCTAACCAACGGGCAAAGTCCTTGGTTTTCTCTACTCTCGATCCTTGGCTGCCGTTCATCCTCAGAGGCAAACCGATGATTATTTCCTGAATATCATATTTAGCCACTAAGTCTTTAAAAAACCTCCTATCTTCCTTTTTGTTTTTTGGCTGATAACGGCCTAAACCTTGAGCTGTAAGCTGAAGTTTATCGCTTACAGCCAGGCCGATACTTTTATCACCAAAATCAAGTCCGAGAATTCTCATAGTTGAAATGTTTTCCTCAAATTTTTTTTCTTCTGGTGATAATCAAAACCCAATTCAATAAGACGGTCAAGCAGTCTGCTAAAAGAAAGGCCGCTTACCTCCCATAATTTAGGATACATACTGATTTCAGTGAAGCCGGGGATAGTATTTATTTCATTAAGGATAATTCTCTCTGTTTTTTTCTCGATAAAAAAATCCACTCGAGCCATACCTGCACAATCAATGGCTCTATAAGCCTCGATAGAAATCTTTTGAATTTTATCTACCATTGAGGAAGGTAGTTTGGCTGGGATAGCAAAAGAAGTCTTGCCTTCAACATACTTATCTTGATAATCGTAGAAATCTCTAAAGGGAATGATCTCACCGGGAAGAGAAGCTTGAGGTTCATCGTTGCCTAAAACACTACATTCTATTTCTCTGCCGATGATTCCTTCTTCGATTAGAATTTTTCGGTCGTATCGGAAAGCTTCCTTAATGGCCGCTTCCATTTGGGTAGAAGAGTTTACTTTAGTGATCCCTACACTCGAGCCGAGCTTGGCTGGCTTGACAAAAAAGGGCAAGCTAAATTCTTTTTCGATTTTGGCGAGGATTGTCTTTGACTCTTTTTTCCAGTCTGAATCGTAAACAACCATATATTTAACCAGAGGCAGTTGCCTGGCCTGAAAAAGTACTTTAGCTATAGCTTTATCCATGCCTAAGGCGGAGGCTAAAACTCCGGCGCCTACATAGGGCACATCAGCCATTTCCAGGAAGCCTTGAATGGTTCCATCTTCCCCGTAAGGGCCATGAAGGATAGGGAAATAAATGTCCGCCTCCAAAGCTTGCTCGAGAGGATTTTTTGCCCAAGGCAGAAATGAGGAAAACTGGCCTTTATTTAAGGTTGAAAGCGAATGCTGGGGAGATTTTACTTTTTTCCACAAACCCTGGCGATTTATATAGAGGCAAACTATTTTATATTTATCTTTATCGAGATTATTATAGATGGCGCAGGCTGAGGTGAGTGAGACTTCGTGTTCAGCCGAACGGCCGCCAAAAAGAATGGCTATTTTTATTTTTTTTCTTTTCAATTTTTCTGGCAGGATTATTTTAAAAGATTGGTAAACTCTTGTCCAATCAAGAATAAAAAAATAAGCATCTCCAAAACCATTGTAGCTAAGGCTAAACACTTGGAGAGATGTAATGATTCTTTATAAGTATTATCTTTAGCAATAATAGAAGTAAGAATATTCGATCAGATAAATTAAAGTAAACTTTCAAAATTTAAAGAGAGTTTTTAAGGCTTTTGCTGGGATTAAATTTAACTCTCTTTTTGTTAGGAATGGATATTATTTCTCCTGTACGGGGGTCTCTACCTTGGCGAGCTTTTCTTTTTTTTACTTCAAAACTGCCGAAGCCAGAAAAAGTAACCCGTTCCCCCTTTTTCAAAGAGTCTTTAATTCCTTCTATCATTGACCTGAAAGCCTTTTCTGCCTGTAACCAGGTGATACCCGCTTCCCTTGACATTTTAGAGGTGATCTCTTTTTTATTCACAGTTAACCTCCTTGCTGTTTTTATGTTATGAAAGAAGAAATATCGATGTCAAGAAAAAGAAAATAAAGATTTTTTAAAAAAAGGTAGATATTGACAGCAGGAAAAACGACTAATATAATAGCAGCAAAAATAGATGCCTAAATCCAGACAGCGAGAGGTGACCAAGTGAGAAATTATTTATCAGAGAGAAAAATAGTTAAAAAAATTTTTATGATTCTTATGATTGGCTCTTTTTTAAGTAATCTCCAGGCTAACTCCTTAGCCCCTCAAGAAAAGCAGGAAAATCAAATTAAGAAGGCAAAAATATTCCAGGAAATATATCCTATTATTTCTGAATCCGACCTGTACTGCTCTTTCTTTATTTTAGAAAATGAAAATCTAGATTTTAGAATTGTGGCCGCTGAAAAGGAGTATGAAAAGCAACTTTTAACTGACGGTGATGTTGTCTATGTCAATAAAGGTCGGAATGATGGCTTAAAGAGAGATCAGGTATTTTTAGTCCTTGAAATTGGAACGAAAATCAAAGATTTTGGTCATCTAGCCTTTAAGCGGGGACGAGCAAGAATTCAGGATGTGAGTGAGACAATGGGCACGGCCAGAATTGAAAAATCCTGCGGCCAGGTTATGATCGGAAATTTTTTAGTTCCTTTTGAAGAAAAAGAAGGACTGTTAGGGAAAGATCTTGGATATCAGGTCCCTCCTTTTGAAAGCCCTGGTGTCCAAGGCAGTATCATTTATTTACAAAGAGATTACAGGCAAATTGCCAATGGTCAGTGGGCTATTATTGATATTGGCCAAGAAGATGGACTTCAGGTTGGGCAGCAGTTGATAATTTATAGAATAGTTAAGGAAGGAGCGCCGTTCCAAATCATTGGCAATTTATTGGTTATTGATACCCAGAGACGGACGGCTACAGTTAAAATTTTATCATCCAAAGATGTGGTAATGATTGGCGACCACGTCCAGCTCAGAACTTAGAGTGTGGTCAAATATCTCATTGGTCCCTATTTGATAATTCTGTAGGGTCTGCTCTTCCCCAGCGGGTCGTTTTAGCTCCAAAAATCTCTCCCTTTTTTGGACTTCTGCCTACTTCCGGGAAATAAGGATGCTTTCTTTAGTTTGATATTAATTGACAGATTAGTGCCATTTTGGTAGTTTAAATCAGAGGAAATTAGAGAGCGGGCGTAGTTCAGTGGTAGAACGTCTGCTTGCCAAGCAGAAGGTCGGCGGTTCAAATCCGCTCGTCCGCTCCATTTCTGTTTAAGTAAGAAATTTGACAAAGACAAAAAAGGCGCGGTACCCAAGTGGCTAAGGGAGAGGTCTGCAAAACCTCGATTCGTCGGTTCGAATCCGACCCGCGCCTCCAGTTTTTTCCCATATTAAGCTCAAAAAAAACATTTATGCTCAAGCCTCTCCTAATTAGCCTGGATTATTCATAAAATCTGCCGATCTTTTATTTATTCTCATTGATATCTTCTTTTTATCATGATTTTTGGTAAGCTCATTGAGATTACTTAGTTCTTTTAATTTTATTTTAATTATAATCGCCATCTTTTACCCTTGGGGCGAGCCGATCTTACTGCATCTGCTTCGTTACAGGACATTTGCGGTGGAGGACCACAGCTGCATCTCCTGTGCCTCACATCTGCAGCAACCTCGACTCGTGAATAATCCAGATTAGTTAGATTTTCCTGATTGATAAAAAATAATAAAGGCAGAAATAAGGATGCTTCTCCCAAGAGGAAAAAAGTTTGACATTGGCCAATAAAAATTATATAGTTCCTAAAACTTCTCTAAAGGAGGATAAAAATGGATATTGTAGCTCGGGCCCAAGGGATAATCCTAAAGCCAAAAGAAGAATGGTTGAAGATAAAAGAAGAGGCTATGCCTTTCTCCCAACTTTTCACCTCTTATGTTTTAATTTTGGCGGCTATCCCGGCTGTGGCTCAATTTATAGGGTATGGCTTGGTTGGATTTAAAGTTCCATTCGTCGGATGGTATAGATTTGGAATTGGAACCGCTTTCCTCCGGGCTATCTTGGTTTATGTTTTTAGCATTGCCACTGTTTATGTTTTTGGTCTTATTATCAATGCATTAGCCCCTACTTTCTCTTCTGAAAAAAATATAGATAACGCCATGAAACTGGCCGTCTATACCATGACTCCTTATTGGGTAGCCAGCATTCTCTATATAGTGCCTTTTTTGGGGATTCTGGCTATTTTAGCTAGCCTTTATGGTCTTTATCTTCTTTACCTAGGTTTGGCCACTCCTCTCATGAATACACCTAAGGAAAAACTTGTTGGCTATTTAGTCGTCAGCCTTATTGTGGCTGTTGTTCTAATGATAGTGGTTGGAATAATTTTAGGTGCTATTTTTACCGTAGGTGGAGTTTACCGGGCTATTTAATTCCTGACAGATTTTAAGAAAAGCTTGGCGAGGCAAAGAAGCCTTTATAATTGGCCTGCCGATAACTAAATAATCTGCCCCCTCTTTGAGAGCCAGAGATGGGGTCATAATTCTTTTCTGATCATGGGAAGCGGCCCAGGAAGGCCGAATGCCAGGGGTGACTATTAAAAAATTTGAACCTATTTCTTGACGGATGAGGCCAATTTCCTGAGGAGAACAAACTACCCCATCCAAGCCGGCCTCTTTAGCTAAGTGGGCTAATCTAAGAACTTGACTCTGGGTTGAGGTTTCCATCCCTATTTTTTTTAAATCTTCATCGCTTAAGCTGGTTAAAACTGTAACCGCTAGCAACTTCGGCCTTTGTCCTTTTAAGCTTTCTTCCTTAGCTGCTTTTACTGCCCAACGCATCATTTCCAATCCGCCGGAAGCATGAAGAGTAAGCAGGCTGACTTCACATTTTGCAGCCATTCTAACCGCTTCGGCCACAGTGTTCGGAATATCATGAAGTTTAAGGTCGAGAAAAACGTTTTTTCCCAATCGCCTAACAGTCTGAACAAGCGATGGCCCTTCAGCTATAAAAAGTTTAAGTCCTATTTTGAAAGTCTCGGCTTCTTTTAGCTGGCTGATAAGAGAAAGTGCTTCTTGTTTGTTTTCAACATCAAGAGCAATGATAATTTTGCTGAGTGTGCTTATTTTATTTTTCATTTTTTTCCTTGTGAATTATTATTTCAAAGGCAAGCGATTCAATATGGCTGTGGAACCCTATATTTTTATTCATTTTTTAAACTTTCCACTTTCAACTTTTCACCTTAAACTAATTCCCTCATCTCCACTCAATTACACCTCTTCTTTCTCTTCACTCTTCACTTTTCACTCATTTATTCTTCACTATTTGTTTTCAAGGTACCGACTATTTCTTCAATCCTTTTTAAGTTATGTTTCTGACAGTAATTTTCTAATTCTTTTATAATTTTGACTGTTGCTTCTGGGTCGATCATATTAGCTGTGCCCACCTCTACCGCTCTGGCTCCAGCTATCAAGAATTCAAGAGCATCCGAGCCTGAAAAAATACCGCCCAGGCCAATAACTGGAATTTGCAGGCAGCAGGCTGTCTGATAAACCATTCTTAAGGCTATAGGCTTTATGGCCGGGCCGCTCAGGCCCCCCAAAACATTAGCCAGGCGGGGTTTTCTTGTCTCAGGGTCAATGGCCATAGCCAGAAAGGTATTTACTAAAGAGACAGCATCTGAGCCTGCTTCTTGAGCACTGAGAGCGATTTCTTGGATATCAGTTACATTAGGAGAAAGCTTGGTTATTAAGGGGCGGGAGCTCACCCTTTTAACCAATTTAACCAGAGAATAAGTGGAGTCAGCTTTTAGGGCCGGACAAAGGCCTCCTTTTTTAACATTAGGACAGGAGATGTTGAGTTCGTAAGCAGCCAGACCAGGTTTGTTGTTCAAAAAATCCACAACCCGAGCATATTCCTCTTCATCTTCACCGCAGACATTGACGATTAGAGATGTTTTATATTTTTGAAGATGGGGAAGAATTTCTTCTGAAAACCTTTGGACTCCTATCCCCTGGAGGCCGACGGAATTTAAAAGTCCGGCATGTGTTTCGGCTAAGCGAGGTGGTGGATTTCCTTGGCGGGGAGAAAAATAAAGTCCTTTAATGACCAATCCCCCCAATTGATTTAAGTCAATAAAAGGTTCAAATTCTTGGCCATAGCCAAAAGTACCACTGGCCGCAATAATGGGGTTTTTGAGCTTTAGAAAACCCAGGTCAACGGATAAATCTATCATTTTTGTCCATCCGCCCAGATTATTTCTTCTGCGGAAAAGACAGGCCCTTCCTGGCAGGTTTTAAGCCAGAGCAATTGACCCTCTCTTTTTATCCTTCTGACGCAGCCCCAGCAGACACCAAAGCCACAGCCCATTACCGATTCTAATGAATATTCGGAGGATATTTTTTCTTCGACCAGAAGATGAGCTATTTCAGCCATCATTGCTTCGGGACCGCAGGCATAGACTTTAAAGGGCTTGATCTTCTTAATCTTTTGTCTTAAAAGTTCAGTAATAAAGCCTTTAAAGCCAAAACTGCCGTCGTCTGTAGCCAGATGAAGTTCAAATCCGTCAGCTTCTATTTTGTTTTTTAAAGGAAGGTCATTCCGACTTTGGCCACCATAAAAAATTTTAACTTTAGCTCCTTGTTGGTTTAAACGGTGTGCCAGAAAATAAAGAGGTGCTATACCTCTGCCGCCTCCTACTAAAGCAGTCACTTTTCCTTTGATTTCAGCTCCAATGGAGAAGCCTTTTCCCAAGGGTCCGATAATATCCAACCAATCTCCTGGTTTTTTTTGGCTGAGGAGGAAAGTCCCTTGGCCTGTTATTTTAAAGAAAATTTGAATATTTTCTTTATGTTGAAAATGAAGGCTGAAAGGGCGCCTCAAGAGAGGATGATAATAGGCACTAGGCCGAACCATGATGAATTGGCCGGGCTGAGCTGAGAAAGCAATCTTAGCTGACTTTAAGTCAAATAAATAATAGTCACCCCAATTTTTCTTGTCGATTATCAAGGCTTGTGAATCTTTGATCATGAATCTTTCATTGCTGAAAAAATATCAGAATATTAATCCCTTGGCAACAAAAACTTTGACAACCCTATCCAGTTTTTGTTTATAATCAAATTTCCCGATGATTATCATAGGAGGGATTTATAAATGAATGTTTCAAAAAGGGGGCAACAAATTCAGCCTTCGCCTATAAGAAAACTTAAACCTTATGCAGACCAAGCGCAGGCCAAAGGAATTCATATTTATTTTCTTAATATTGGCCAACCCGATATTGCCACTCCTTCGCCAGTTTTAGAAGCCATTCGTAGTTATAATGAACCAGTCTTAAGCTATGGTCCAGCCCAGGGTTTTTTAGAATTAAGGCAGGCCATTGCTGATTATTTCCGTTTATACGACATTCCTCTTGAGGCGGACAATGTAATTATTACTATCGGCGGTTCAGAGGCCATTCATTTTGCCTTCAGCGTTGTCGCTGATCCTGGCCAGAGTGTGCTCATTCCTGAGCCTTTTTACACCAATTATAATGGCTATGCTAGTTTTGCTGATGTCCGAATTTTGCCTCTGACTCTCAGCGTTGATAATGGTTTTCGCCTGCCTCCTCTCCCCGAAATTGAAGAAAGAATTACCCCTGAAACGAGAGCTATTCTTATCTGTTCTCCCAACAATCCTACAGGAACAGTTTACACCCGAGAAGAATTAGCCCGGCTCGTATCTCTAGTCAAGAAATATGACCTTTTTTTAATAGGAGATGAAGTCTACAAAGAATTCGTTTATGATGGCCTTAAGCATACAAGTGTGCTCGAGTTTGAGGAAATAAAAGATAGGGTGATTGTTGTTGATAGTATTTCTAAGCGCTTTAGCTGCTGCGGAGCTCGAATTGGGGCGGTCATAACCCGAAATCAGGAAATATATAAATATCTATTGAAATTCGCTCAAGCCCGTCTCTGTCCTCCGACCGTAGAGCAAAAAGCCGCTTTAGCTGCCTACAGGATGAATAAAGAATATTTCCAAGAGGTTAGGCATGAATATCAAAGGAGGCGGGATATTCTACATGAAGGGCTAAAGGATATTCCAGGCATTGTTATTGACAAGCCCCAAGGAGCCTTTTATTTGATTGTCAGACTGCCTATCAAAGACTGCGAGCATTTCGTTAAATGGATGTTAACTGATTTTGAGCAGGGAAATCAGACAGTCATGGTTGCTCCGGGGAAGGGTTTCTATTCTTCTCCGGACAAAGGGCAGGATGAAGTGAGAATTGCCTATGTTCTTAAAGAAGAAGACTTGATCAAGGCTATAAAAGTTTTTAGGGCAGGTTTGGATAAATATCTGACTCTTATTTAAAAATTAAGATTGGGCTTAATTAAGGCCAGCCAAAGGCAGGGTTTGAGCTTTAAGCAATATGCCGACCGCTAAAATTTTTAAACAGGTTATTTTCATCTTAGGTCTGGCCACCATCATCAGAGGAATTGATATTGATTGTGGCTGTTTTGGCAGTCTGAGTCACAAAGTAGATTTTAAATTAATTCTAACTGATCTTTTTTTATTGTTCATGTCTTTAACTATTTTCTTTTATCCTCAAAGAGATATTAGCCACAAGTAGTCTGCAAAGGAACACCATCCTCTATCTGTAGGGGCTGCTTTCCTGTAGGGCCCGCTATTCCTAGCGGGCCGTTAACCTTTAAATGGAGGGTCAATTGTCCTCAATGGACCGCTCACAAAACGTTCCCTACAATATCGATAAATTCTCTTGAGAATTTTCTGTCCCTAGCAAACTGTGTTCATATGTTACAAATTAAATCAGAGGGCAAAGTTATAATCTGATACTGTCTCTGTTTTTTATCTCTATTATTTAAAATAATATTTTAATTGTAGTTTGTAGGTTATATTTTTTATCTTAGTTATGTTAAAAAAATCGATATATTTTCTCAATCCTCTTGAATTTTGAATGAGCAGCGTGTATATTCAGTGGTTATATATTCAAGGAGTAGAAAGATGGCCAAAAAATATGTTTTCTTTTTCACCAAAGGTAAAGCTGATGGTAATAAGGATATGAAAGATTTATTAGGAGGCAAGGGAGCCAATTTAGCCGAAATGGCTGCTATTGGTTTACCGGTTCCATCAGGTTTCACCATTTCGACTGAGGTCTGTAATCTTTTTGCCAAGTCTAAAGGAAAACTCCCAGCCGAGGTTAAAGAAGAAGTTCTGGTTAACCTGAAAAGATTGGAGCACATCTCTGGGCAAAAATTTGGAGATGAGGGTAATCCTCTTCTTGTTTCTGTCCGCTCTGGAGCTAAGTTTTCGATGCCAGGTATGATGGATACTGTTTTAAACCTTGGTCTCAACGATAAAACCATAAAAGGATTAGCTCAAAAAAGCGGCAACCGGCGTTTTGCCCTTGATTGTTACCGGCGCCTGCTTCATATGTTTGGTGATGTTGTTATGGGCGTACCCAAGAGGAAATTTGAAGAAATCTTAAGAAGAAAAAAAGAAGAGAGAAATCTTGAATTTGATCATCAACTTTCCCAAGAAGACTTAGAAGAAATAATTTCAGAATATAAAAAGTTGATTAAGAAAGAAACAGGCAGAACCTTTCCTCAGAATGTTCAGCAGCAGCTATTTATGGCTATTGCTGCAGTCTTTGAATCCTGGAATAATCCTCGAGCTATTACCTATCGTCAGATAAATAGAATCCCTCAAGATTTGGGAACAGCTGTCAATGTCCAAATGATGGTTTTTGGCAATTTCGGCTCTAAATCAGCTACTGGTGTTGGCTTTAGCCGAAATCCAGCTACTGGTGATAAGGAACTGTTTGGAGAGTATTTAGTTAATGCTCAGGGTGAAGATGTGGTAGCCGGAGTCAGAACTCCCTCGCCACTTAAGGCAATGAAAAAAGACGTGCCTCAGGTCTATCATCAGTTGAAAGAGATAACGGCTACCCTGGAGAGACATTATCATGATGTCCAAGACTTCGAGTTTACAGTCCAAGAAGGAAAACTTTACATGCTGCAAACTAGGAGCGGCAAGAGGACAGGACTGGCTGCCGTGAGGATTGCCGTTGATTTAGTAAAGGAAGGTTTAATTAAAGAAAGAGAAGCCCTCCTTTTAGTGGAGCCAGAAGCTTTAAACCAGCTGCTTCATCCAGTTTTTGATCCTGAAGAGAAAAAAAGGCATGAGATTCTGGCCGAGGGATTGGCTGCTTCTCCTGGAGCAGCCACTGGTCAGGTTGTTTTTTCGGCCGAAAATGCTGTGGCCTGGAAGAAAAATGGAAAACAAGTAATCCTTGTCCGAGAGGAAACCTCTCCTGATGATATTCATGGGATGAATGCTTCCCAGGGAATATTAACTGCTACTGGAGGCATGACTTCTCACGCAGCCGTGGTTGGCCGCCAGATGGGTAAACCCTGCGTGGTTGGTTGTGAGAAAATCAAGATGAATGAGGCGCGTAGAGCTTTTGAGGTAGGTCAGCGGAGAATAAAAGAAGGAGACTGGATTTCCATTGATGGTTCAACTGGGGAAGTTCTTGATGGCCAGATTCAGACAAAGCCTTCGGAGATTATTCAAGTCATAAGAGGAGAGTTAAAACCAAATAAATCGAAGATTTACCGCTATTTTACTCGGTTTCTTTCTTGGGCGGATAAATACAGAAAATTAGGAGTTCGAGCCAATGCTGATACTCCTGAAGATGCAGCTACAGCCTTTGCTTTTGGAGCAGAAGGCATCGGTTTAGCCCGGACAGAACATATGTTTTTTGAAGAGAAAAGGCTTCCTTTTATCAAACAGATGATTTTGTCTGAAACGGCCGAGGAAAGAAGGAGAGCCCTGGCCAAATTGCTCCCTTTTCAGAGGCGGGATTTTTATGAGCTTTTTAAGGAAATGAAAGGGCATCCAGTTACTATCCGAACTATTGATCCTCCTCTCCACGAATTTTTACCCCGTAAAGAAGAATTGATGGTGGAATTGACGAAATTTAAAGTTAAAAAGAGTAAGAATAAAAAGAAAATCAAGGAGCTGGAAGAACTGCTGGAAAGAGTTAAAGCTCTGTCCGAGTTTAATCCCATGCTTGGCCATAGAGGTTGCCGTCTGGGGATTACTTATCCCGAAATTATAGAAATGCAAGCTAAGGCCATCTTTGAAGCCGCTTGTCAATTGAGGAGGGAAGGGAAAAAAGTCAGGCCAGAGATTATGGTCCCCTTAGTAGGATCTGTGGAAGAGTTAGCCCATCAGAAAAAAATAATTGTAGAAGTAGCTGAAGCAATGATGAAGAAATATAAAGTGAAAGTGCCTTATTCGGTGGGAACCATGATTGAGATTCCCAGAGCGGCCATAACCGCTGATGAGATTGCCAGAGAAGCAGAGTTTTTCTCCTTTGGGACCAACGATCTCACTCAGACTACTTATGGGATTTCGCGGGATGATGGGGTGGCTTTCGTCAATTATTACATAGTCCATGGCATCTGGCCGGATAATCCTTTTGAGACAGTTGATATTCAAGGAGTAGGAGAGCTGATGAAATGGGCAGTAGAAAGGGGACGTCAAACTAGAAAAGACTTAAAAGTAGGAATTTGTGGCGTCCATGGAGGAGATCCTCGCTCGATTTTCTTTTGCCACCAGGTTAAGCTCAATTATGTCAGCTGTTCTGCCTACCAGATACCAATTGCCAGACTGTCTGCGGCTCAGGCAGCTATAAGGGAACAAAGTAAAAGGTGAGAAGTATGAAATTCAAAACTATCCTTGGAAATATGGTGAACCTCTACATAATCTTTTACAGCTTGAATTAATTTATCATCGTGACTACCTATGGCTGGGTAAACTCCGTCCTTAAAAAGCAAATAAGTCAGCTTGATAAAATTACGGCAGATATCGTTCATTTTTTTGAGGGCAATTTCTTTTGGTTCTTTATAAGCTCCTTTGCATAGTCTGACTTTGGCTTTTGCCCGATTAATGTCCTCTATATCTTTGGCTGAGCGGTAAAGATAGACCTGGATGACAATGCCTTCATTGTCGAATTTCTCATGAATACGGTAAAAAATTTCATATTTATGACTCCTCTTTAAAAGTATTATAGTTTATATATTTATCGTATTAATTTATGTAATTTCAAGAAATAAATGAGAGAGCGAGCATCCCCAGAGAGTAAGGTTTACCATTTGCCTTTTTTTTGATATGTATAGAACTTAATGGTTAACCTGAGAGATTTATTGATCAGATGGCGGCTCAGAAAATTTACTTTGAAGTTCGTCTACAGTGATAAATATTGGATGGTTAACCTTAACCAGCATGTCTTTCCCCTGGAAAAATACAGGCTTCTCTATGAAAAGTTAATCCGCTTAGGTGCTAAGAAAGCGAATTTTCTTTCTCCCCAGCCAGTAAGTGATGATGAGCTCCTTTTGGTTCATACTCCTAAATACCTGAATAAATTGAAGACAGATTCTCTCTCTCAATCAGAAATTTTAACTATAGAATTGCCTTACTCACCTCAGCTTCTGCAATTTGCCCTTTATCAAGTAGGAGGAACGGTACTGGCTGCTGAGACGGCTCTTAAAGAAGGCTTGGCTGTTCATCTAGGCGGTGGATTTCATCATGCTTTTCCTGATCATGGTGAGGGCTTTTGTATTGTGAATGATGTGGCTGTAGCTTTAGAGAAAATGAAGCAGGAAGGGAAAATTCAAAAAGGGATGGTTGTTGACTGTGATGTTCATCAGGGAAACGGGACAGCTTCAATTTTTGCTAAGAAAGATTATGTTTTTACTTTTTCAATTCATCAGATGGATATTTATCCTGCCCAAAAACCCCCCAGTTCTATGGACGTCGGTTTGTGGTCAGGGGATGGAGATGATAAATATTTAACTGATCTTAAAGCTCATATTCCTCATATTTATCAAGAGTTTAAACCTGATATTATTTTATATTTGGCAGGAGCAGACCCTTACCAGAATGACCAGTTGGGAGGATTGAGACTAACTATGGAAGGTCTCAAAGAGCGAGATAGGTGGGTCATTGGCCAAGCTCGAGAGCTTGGCCTTCCGCTGGTTGTCCTCTTGGCCGGAGGCTATGCTTATGATGTTGAAGAAACAGTGGCTATCCATTTTAACACAATCCAGCTTGCTCAAAAGATTCATAGACGGCGGAAGAAAATATCTCCACTTCAGGATAGCCAATAGTTAAAGTTTGAATATTTATGGTTGAAGGAAAATATGAGCAAAAACCTTGGCATCTCCAATCATATTGTCGATAATGCAGTATTCATTGGGCTGATGGGCAGTTTCTTCCACTTTTGACCAGCAAGCAGCCTCGAAATTTTCTCTCCTGAAGATTGAAGCTACCGTTCCGCCCCCGATGCCAACGGCTTTCCCTTCCAGTCCGTAGACTTCTTTAATGGCTTTTTTTAAGACTTTGACCACCTCGGCTTCAGCTGGAGTTGGTGGAGCAGCTGGAGCTTTTTGTTGTTCTTCTAAGTTAATTTTAACTTTGAATTTATTTTCAATCCCGCCCATCATTTTTTTGATTTGGGCCTCAACCTCTGTGATTGAATGTTTGGGCAGGAGGCGGCAATCCATATAAAAGATATCTTCGCCGGGGATGGTATTGATATTAGGTACATTGGCTTCTTTTTTGGTTGGTTCGAAAGTAGAATTAGGAGGATCAAAAAGCTGGTCCTTATCAGGAAATAACTGGTGAAGCTGATCGAGTTCGGTGATTAAAAATGAGGCTGCTTTGAAGCTGTTAATCCCTCTTTCGGGAGTAGAGCCGTGAGCTTGCTGGCCGATGGTTGTAAATTTGAGCCAAAGAATGCTTTTTTCTGCTACTTCAATCATGGTTCCATATTTATTGCCGGCATCAGGAACAATAATTATGTCTTGAGGACGAAAAGGATTTGAATGGCGAAGAACATAATCAATGCCTTTACCACTTCCAGTTTCTTCATCAGCTACGAGGGCTATACCCACATCATAACGAGGTAAAATTTTTTCCTCGTGAAAGGCTTTTAAAGCAAAAAGGGATGCAACCATATCCTGCTGATTGTCCTCAGTGCCTCGTCCGTATATTCTGCCTTCTTCGACCCAGGCTCGAAAGGGATCCCCTCTCCATTGAGCTAATTCTCCAGGAGGTACGATATCCATATGGGTCATCACCCAGATGGTTTTGGAGGAGCTTTGGCCTCGGTAGAAAGCTAATATATTGGGCCGATAACCAGCCGGAGCCTCCAAATCTGGAGCTTTAATGACTTCAATCTCCGTCAGGCCAATTGTCTTTAAGAAATCAAGGAGAAAGTCTGCTCTTTTAGCTTCGCCTTGGCCACCACTTTGGGGAGATATAGCCGGTAAAGAACAAAGAGATATTTGCATATCTATCATTTCATTCCGATATGAATCTATTTTATTGGTTATTTTGTCGAAATAATTCATAGCCTCACTCCTTGTCTCTGCCATCATAGCACCGGCCTCACCGAGAAGCAAGCTCTATACTTTTTTTTCTTTATTAAGCATTCACAAAATCATGATAAATAATATAATAATGAGCAAAGTTATCTTTAGGGACAGCGATTTCCCTCCATTTGATGCCCATAGTGGAAGGTGGGGAGTGTCTTGGCCAGGATGGAAGGAAATCGCAGCACCACCTCATTTCTTTTTTTGCAAAATTTCACTCAAGACGGTTGGGGAAAAGCCTTCTCTTCTTTTCCTTTCCTTGACTTTTCATTATATTGTGAATACATTTACTCAGGATGCGCCTCGGATTTGATATCCGTCCCTTCCTCAAGGAAGAAACTGGGGTCGGTATTTACTTTAAGAATTTGCTTTTTTCTCTGGCTCAAATTGACCAAAATAATGAATACTGCCTTTTTTCTTCATCCTTTAAAGATCGTTTCCCTGCTCATAAGATTCCACCTTTTATCCAAAAAGATTTTCGAGATTTCCATTTGCCGGTAAAGTTGGTCAATTTCTGCTGGTATCGTTTAGGTTGGCCTTCTCTTGATTTTTTTTTCAGAAAAAAAATAGATCTCAGCCATTCTCCTACTCCTTTGCCCCTCCCAGGCAGCGGCAAAAAAATAGTGACTGTTTACGACCTTTTTTTTGTAGAATCGCCCTTTTTAAGCAATAAAGAGGCTAAAAGAGATTTCCTGCCCGAGGTTGAATCTTCTCTGGAGAGAGCTGATGGCGTTATAACTATTTCTCGTTTTACTAAAAATAAGATTATTAATAAATTTAGAGTTGAGGAAAGTAAAATCCGAGTCGTCTATTTGGGCTTTGATCATCATTTTTGGCAACAAATATCTGAGGCGCAACTTTTTCGTTTGAAGTCGAAATACAAATTGCCCTCTTCTTTTATTCTTTTTGTCGGTGCTCTGGAGCGACGAAAAAACCTTCCTTCTTTAATAAAAGCTCTAAAAATTATCCATGCTCAGCGAGTTAGCATCCCTCTCTTTTTAATTGGGCCTAAAGGCGAAGCTTATAACCAAATAAAAGAGGAAATAAAGAGGCAGTCTCTTTCTGATTGGGTGAAAATGCTGGGATACATCCAGGAGGAAGAGTTGAAGGGCTTTTTCAGGTTGGCTACCCTGCTGGTTGTTCCTTCCCTAGAGGAGGGCTTTGGTTTGCCTGTGGTTGAGGCCTTGGCTAGCGGTCTGCCAGCCGTTATCTCCAGGGGGGGAGCTTTGCCCGAAGTGGCCCAGGAGGCTGCTCTTTATTTTAACCCACTCCAGCCTGAAGACATAGCCAATCAAATTCTTAGAGTCCTGCGGGATAAAAAATTAGCCCAATCATTAATAGCCAAGGGTCGTCAAAGAGCCAAAGACTTTAGCTGGTTAAAGACAGCCAGCCAAACTCTTGATTTTTATTATCAGGTAGCTGCAAGTTGAGAAGAAATATCCTTTTTGTTTCTCATTCAGCCGAACTTAATGGAGCTGAAAGAATGTTACTTCAAATTCTTAGAAATATTGACCGTAAGAGATTCAATTCCCTTCTTGTCCTGCCTGCTCCAGGCATTTTAAAGGAGAAAGCAGAAGAATCAGGAATTGAAGTTAAAATTATTCCTTATAAATGGTGGCTATCCGAAGAATGGCAAGTATGGAAGCAGCCTTTCTCCTGGTTGTGGAATATAAAAAGTATAATTCGTTTGCTGAAATTCATCAAAGAGAGGCAAATTTCCCTTGTTTTCACTAATTCTGTGGCAGTTTTTAGCGGAGCCTGGGCGGCTAAAATAACCAAAGTTGGCCATATCTGGTCAATTCATGAAATTCTCGATGGTCAAGAAAGAATTCTTCATTTCTGGCTGGGGAAAAGAATTCTAATTAAACTGATTGACTGGCTCTCAACCGCAATTGTGGTTAATTCTAAAGCCAGCCGGAGATCTTTTCCAAATAATAAAAAAGTAAGACTTATTTATGGAGGATTTGAGCTGCCCCAGTTAAGCCTGGCTTCTTCCCAGACTATTCGCCGCAAACTAGGGCTGAGACAAGAAGATTTTGTTTTAGGGATAGTGGGCAAAATTTACAAAGGTAAAGGCCAAGAGGAAGTAATTCAGGCCGTGGCTTATTTAAAAGAGCATTTACCTCAGGTTAAGCTTTTGATTGTGGGTGAAGTTAAGGATAAAAGATATTACCGGAAGTTAAAGAGAATAACAAAAAAATTAGGTTTAGAGGGAAAAATCAAATTTACTGGCTATCAGCACGATATTTTCTCTCTCCTCGGAGCCATGGATTTATTGATAGTAGCTTCCAGGGTTGATTCTTTAGGTTTAGCTGCTCTAGAAGCCATGGCTGTTTCTACTCCCGTTTTAGCGGTTAGAGCTGGCGGTTTATCTGAAATTATTAAGGATGGAGACAATGGCTTTTTAGTGGAAAGTAACCGGCCAGGAATTTTAGCCGAAGCAGTAGAATCACTTTGGCGTCATCCTTCCCGACTAAAAGAAGCAAGTCAAAGAGCAATATCCACTCTAAAAGATAAATTTTCTTTAAGCCGTTATATTTTGAGGATTGAACAACTCTTGGATGAGTATGGTGAATAAAGGAGGGTCCAAACCAGAATTATCTGTAGTTGTAGTAAACTACAATGACAGGCAAAATCTGGGCCAGAGTTTAGCTGCTCTTATCCAAGGGCGGCTTGACTTTGCTTATGAAATAATCGTCGTTGATAATAATTCTTCAGATGGAAGCAGGGCTTATCTGGAGAAGAGCTTTCCTCGGATAAAACTTATTTTTAACCGGGAAAATAGAGGATTTGCCCGGGCCTGCAATCAAGGGATAAGAGCCAGCCGTGGCCATTACCTCCTTATATTAAATCCCGATGCTATTATTGAGGCTCCGGCTTTGAACTTGCTGATGAGAGAGATTAGATCAAACCCAAGCGTGGCTGCGGTCGGGCCAGGCCTTTTTAGAGATTACAGCCGCTACCAAGTTTCTTTCGGGGGAAAACCCACTTTTGGCCGGGAACTCTTGCAGAAGTGTTTATTAAATTACTGGCTAAGATTAAGGTTAAAATTGTCTTCAACCAGGAGAGAGGTGAGCTGGCTGAGTGGAGCCTGCCTTTTGGTCAGGCGTCAGGCTTTGGAGGAGGTTGGTCTTTTCGATGAAAAATTTTTTCTCTATTTTGAAGATATTGATCTTTGCCTGAGGATGAAGGCTAAGGGCTGGAAGCTTATTTATCTTCCCCAAGTCAAAGTTTATCATCAGGAAGGAGCTTCTACAGTTAAGCTAGGCCTTGGCCGTCGTTTTGCCTACCGTCAAAGTCAGCTTTATTTTTACCGCAAGCATAACTCAAAATTCTCTTATTATCTTCTTTATTTTTATCTTTTAATAAATTTTTCAGCTCTCTTTCTTGAGGAAAAACTAAAGAAGGACAAAAAGAGAGTAAAAGCAGCTGTTTTTTTTAAATTGTTAAGGAAAAGTCAGCATGGGCAGAATTAAAGTAATGGCCATGATCGACCGGCCGTTTTTAGGAGGGGGCCAGGTTAATCTCCTGGCTCTGGCTCGAAATTTAGATAGAACAGAGTTTGAAGTTAGTGTCTGTTCTCAACCAGGGGGAGCCTTAGAAGAAGAAGTAAGAAAAAGCAACATAGATTTTTTCCCCATCAGCTTTCAAAAGAAAAATTGGATAAAAGTAGTAAGGCAAATAAGACTACTACTGGAACAAAAGGAAGTGAATATCCTTCATACTCATGGAGGGGTAGCTGGTTTATTTGGCCGCTGGGCTGGCCGCAGGATTAAAAACCTGATTTTAATCCACAGCCTACATGGTATCCATTACCTCCATTACAGAAATCCATTATTAAAAGCAGGCGCTTGTTGGCTGGAGAGATATTTCTCCAGTTTTACAGATCAGGTAATATGTGTTTCTGAAGGAGACAGACAAAAGGCTATAGATTATAAGCTTGTCCCTGAAGAAAAGGTTACTGTAATTCATAACGGCTTAGATTTTGATACTTTTAATAAGGTGAACAATAGGGTGAACAAGAAAATTCCTTTTTATCTAAAACCATCATCTCCAGTTGTAGGCAGCGTTGCTCGACTTCACCGCCAGAAAGGTTTGATCTATCTTCTCCAGGCTGTTCCTCAAATTGCTAAGGTTTTTCCTGAGGTTAAAATTTTAATAATCGGAGGGGGACCGTTGGGAGCCAAGCTGAGTAGACAAGCAGCTAAATTGGGGCTGGGAAAGATTGTAAGTTTTTTAGGAGAAAGGCAAGATGCAGCTCATCTGCTGTCAACATTTGACGTTTTTGTTCTGCCATCTCTCTGGGAAGGATTTCCCTATGTTCTCCTGGAAGCAGCAGCTATGGCCAAGCCTGTGGTCGCTACAAGAGTCAGCGGTTCTACCGAAATAATTAAGGACAAAAAGACTGGAATCTTAGTGCCTCCGCGCAGGCCCGATAAATTAGCTCAAGCTGTGATTAAGCTTCTCCAACAGAGAGAATATGCCCAAAATTTAGGTCAATCCCTAAAAAAGAATATTTGCCAGCGGTTCACCTTGTCCCAAATGGTTGGTAGGATTCAGAAGCTTTATTTAAGACTTTATCAAAAAAAACAGAAGGAAGAACCTTCTCCACTATCTCCGCCAATTGACAATTAAGAGTCGCCCTTTTATAATCAACCTCAATGGAGAAAGCCAAAGTCGCTCTGGTTCATGACTGGTTGACTGGACGCCGGGGAGGGGAAAAAGTTTTAGAGGTTTTAGCCGAGATATTTCCCCAAGCACCTATCTTTACCCTTTTTCATTTTCCGCGGAGCCAGGTGGAAGAGATTGAAAAAAGAAAAGTCATCACTAGTTTTCTCCAGCATCTGCCTTGGTTGAGGAAAAGGTATCGTTTCTATTTGCCCCTCTTTCCTCTTGCTGTAGAACTTTTCAACCTCGAAGACTATGATTTAATTATATCCAGCTCTCACTGTGTGGCCAAAGGTATTATTCCTCATCCCCACTCGCTTCATATCTGTTATGTTCATTCACCAGTGCGCTATGGTTGGAATCAGTACTTTTCTTATTTTTCTCCTGAAAAATTAAACTTTTTCTCCCGCTTTTTAATTCCTCCTATCATCCATTATTTAAGATTCTGGGATACAGCTTCTTCTCATCGTGTTGATTATTTTATTGCCAATTCCAAAAACGTAGCCTCCAGAATTGAAAAGTACTACCGCCGCCCAGCAGACATTATTCATCCTCCGGTTGATACTCAATTTTTTAAACCTGGCAGCCAGAGTCAAACATATTATTTAATCGTTTCAGCCCTTGTTCCTTACAAGAGAATAGACCTGGCTGTTGAGGCTTTTAATAGGATTGGAGAGAAGCTGAAGATTGTCGGCCAAGGGCCTGAATTTAAAAAATTAAAAAAGATGGCTGGTTCAAATATTGAATTTTGCGGTTCTCTGGCCGATGATAAGCTTCTTCAGGTTTATCAACAAGCAAAAGCTTTAATTCTGCCGGGAGAAGAAGATTTCGGCATCACTTCTTTAGAAGCCCAGGCCTGCGGCATTCCTGTCATTGCTTATGGCCGGGGTGGGGCTACTGAAAGCATAGTTGAAGGTCTTAGCGGGCTTTTTTTCCCTGAATTGAGGGTGGAGAGCCTGCTTGAAGCTCTTGACAAATTTCAGGCCATAGAATTTAATAAAACTAAAATAAGAGGCAATGCTTTAAAGTTTTCAAGAGATAAGTTTAAGGTAAAATTAGCCGCTTACTTTCGTCGAAAGTGGCAGGAGCATCAAAGCCAGAATGATTAAAGAGAAAAGAAAAAAGCTAATAGGATTATTCATTTTGAGCGATATATTGGCCATTGCTCTTTCCTATTTTTATTCTTACCTTTTCCGCTTTTACGGCTATATTATTCCGGTTGACCCCCAGAAAGGCATCCCCCCCTTTAAATCTTATCTGGCTGTTTTTCCCTTGTTTTTAGTAGTTCATTTAGCCATTTTTTTTCTTCAGGGTTTTTATAAAACTCGCCTAAAAAGGACTAGGATTGATGACTTCTTTCTCATTGCCCTCAATGCTTTCTTTGCTATTCTTATTGTTTTGGCAGTACTGAATTACCTCTATGCTTACAGCCAGGGACAAGCTCCCCTTTTCCGGATAGAATTCAAAATATCTCATTACTTCCTGGCTGTTTATCTGGTAGTTGTTATTATCATTGTTTCTGTCTTAAGAAATCAAATTTACTATTATATGAAAAGAAGATATGCACGGGGTTATGATCTTCAAAATGTGCTTATCATTGGAGCGGGCGAAATGGGTAAATCTGTGGCCCAAAAACTTTCTCAATATCAAGATTTAGGTTTTGTCGTTCAAGGCTTTTTAGATGATGACAAAAAGCCTGGGGAGGTGATTAAAGTTGATGGCGGCTTTAAAGTTCTAGGGCCAATCAATGCTTTAGAGAAGATTTTAGAAAAGAACAATATCAGTGATGTTTATGTAGCTCTGGATTTAGAGAATTATCCTCAAATTATGGAAGTGTTTAAAGTTGTTAACAAATACATGGTTAATGTCCGTCTTATACCTGACCTTTTCCAGCTTCTAACCCTTAAAGCCAGAGCTGAGGACCTGGACGGTTTTCCTGTCATCAGTATTGATGAACCCCCTCTCCAGGGAATAATGCGTTGGCTAAAAAGAGGCATGGATATTGTTATTTCAGCCCTGCTTCTTTTACTTTTTTCCCCTTTTATCCTTATAATTTCTTTTCTGATTAAAATTAGTTCTAAAGGGCCAGTTCTCTATCATCAAGAAAGAGTAGGTCTGGATGGACGCCGCTTTATCATGCATAAATTCAGAACAATGATCTCTGATGCTGAAAAAGAAACAGGCCCTGTCATGTGCAAACCGAATGATCCTCGCATAACCAAAGTAGGAAGATTTTTAAGAAAGTTCAGTATCGATGAGATTCCTCAGCTTATCAATGTTCTCAAAGGAGAAATGAGTTTGATAGGCCCGCGGCCTGAAAGGCCAGTTTTTGTTAAGAATTTTAGAGAAAAATTTCCTAAATATATGCTCCGTCACAAAGTTAAATCTGGCATTACTGGTTGGGCTCAAGTTCATGGATTAAGACAGGATACCTCAATAGAGAAGAGAATTGAATATGATTTTTATTATTTACAAAACTGGTCTTTAGCCCTTGATCTAAAAATAATTTGGTTGACCTTGAAAAAGGGGTTTATAGACAGGAATTTGAGATAGGTTTAGACCTGCTTAGCAGCAGTCAAGAGACGAAGGCCGATATAAATATAGTGGATGCCCGAAAGAAGAGTTAGAATTAGAGTTAGATAAAAAATCTGGTTTAAAACAGGGGGGGAAGTCTGAGTATAATTAAAGATAAGAACGAGAAGGAGTACAGTTAGCTGGCAGAAAATAGTGGCTTTGCCTAAAAGAGTAGGTTTAATCTGTTTGTAATTGACCAGAAGATAGAGACTCAGGGTACCGCTGCTAATGATTATATCGCGGCCAACAGCAGCCGCTGTCAGCCAGAGAGGGATATTATTGGGAGAGCTGAGTGAAGGAAAAGTCAGGGTAATAAATGCAGTCGTAGCCAGCAGCTTATCAGCCGCAGGGTCGAGAAAAGCCCCTAATTTAGTTTTTTGATTCCAGAGGCGAGCTGTTAGACCATCAAGAAGGTCTGTAGAACCAGCTATCAAGAAAATAATTAAGGCTTGGAGAGATTTGTGTTTGAGGACCATAGCCAAAAAGATGGGCACCAGCAGAATCCTTATGGAGGTTAAAAGGTTAGGTACAGTTAAAAAATTAGTCTTATTTTCTGTGGTCATTAAGTCCTTTTAAGTAAATAGATGATAACTGCCTATTTAATCAAAGTCAAAATAATATTGAGGAGCCTCTCGGCTTCATGACCTGAAAGAGGAAGATCTGGATTAAAGGTTTTCTCTGAAGAAAGAGTCATGATATCGTAAGAAATAATCTGGACGATGGGTAAATAATAGACATTCTGAGGTGAAACATCTGAGATCTTTATTTTCTCCAGGGGAATTTGACGTATAAACTTATAGCCTTTTCCCTTCAAATAATTTATTAAACGCCACAGTATTTCAGCCATTTCGGCTCTGGTCACAATTTTTTTTGGCTGGAAAGTATGGTTAGAATAGACATCAAGAATTCCCAAGGTAGTTGTCTTAAGAATGTATTTAGAAGCCCAAGAGGTGGAAATATCAATAATTATCGGCGGTTTTGAAGTCGGCTCCCCCAAAAAGTCTTTAAGCTTAACAGCTAGCAAAGCAGCTATTTCTTCCTTAGAGATTGCCTCTGAGGCCGGAATTGCTTTGTATTGGCTGGGAAGTTCAAAAATCCCAAGTCTGTTCTTGAGGGTTTTAATTCTTTTCTCTATTTTTTTATTGCCGGGCTCCATTTCCTGAAGTTTTTCATAAACATTTAAACTGCGAGGGTAGTCTTCGGCTTTAAAAAGAGCATCGGCGTAAGTTTCTAATATTTTTTTGTTTTTAGGATTATTCTGAAAAGCTGATCGGAGGTGGACCAAGGCATTCTGGAGATTGCCTTCGTTGGTATAAATTTTAGCCAGAGCTAGGTTAGCTTCGGTGGACTGCGAAGAGTAATAAAGGGCTTTCAAGAATGCCTGTTTACTTTTTTCTATTTGCTGTTGGGCTAAGTAAGATTGAGCTTGACTCAGGGCTTCTTTTGTTTTTTTATTTTTTAGCGTAGCATAGGTTTGTTTAGCCCAAGGATTATCGGGTTCTATTTTTAAAACTTCTCTTAGGGCAAGAAATTCCTCCTCTTCACGGCCTGTTTTCTGATAAACTTGAGCCAGCCCCAGGTGGACCAAACTCATTTGGGGAGAATTTCTTAAGGCCTGCTTAAAATACATTTCTGATTCTGAGAAATTGTTAAGGAGTAAAGAAGCATAGCCAAGGCCAACATAGTAAAAAGGGTTTTCCTGGCCAAGCTTGGAAATTATTTTAGAGGCTTTACTTCCTTTTCCTTGTCTTATGTTTGACCAGGCCTCCTCAGTCAGAATTCTTTCATCCAAAGTGAGTTCACTGACAATGGTGGGGGGCAAATTGCTGATATAAATTGAGGGAGGTGGAGGCTGGTAAGTAGCGCAGGACCAGAATAAATAAAAAAGAGAAAAGATAATAGCTATTTTTTTTACCAATTTACTTCTCCTCTTTTGAGATATGGCAGATAATTTATGATTAACTTGGGATTGGCCATTATTTTTAACTCATAATAATCGTTGTTTTCTCTTCTTTTCAAGACTATTGACCATTTGGGGAAGGAATACATCATTTCTTTTTTTGATTTTGGAATACGGAGATAAAAAAGTTTCATCTCTTTAAAAAGCACTTGCCGCAACTGGTGCTTAAGAGCCTCTGTGCCTTCTCCAGTTTTGGCCGAGATGTAAACTACTGGCTGGCTTGGATTGCTATTTTTCTTTAAGAATTTTTCTTTTTGACCGAGAAGATCGATTTTATTGAAAACCTTCACCAGTGGAAAGTGGCTGAGGCCAAGCTCAGCCAGAATTGACTCTACAGCCTCTATCTGTTGCTGATAATTGGCTGAAGTTATATCAATAACATGACAGATGCAGTCAGCCTCTTTAAGTTCTTCAAGGGTAGCCCGAAAGGAAGAAATTAGTTCTAATGGAAGATTTTTGATGAAGCCAACAGTATCGCTCAAAAAGAAGTAAAGACCGTCGGCAAAACTTACTCGGCGCAGGACTGGATCAAGCGTTGAGAAATATTGTTTAGAGGTGAACATTTTTTCGCGAGAAAGAAAGTTAAATAAAGTGGATTTACCTGCGTTAGTGTAACCTACTAAGGAAACTACAGGCACCGGTCTTTTTTTTCTGCTTTTTCTCTGGTTTGCTCTTCTTTTTTGAATTTTTTTGATATCTTTCTTTATTTTTGAAATTCTGTCCAAAATCCGGCGTCTGTCTTCTTCCAGCTTCTTTTCTCCAGGACCCCGGGTTCCGATGCCTCCTCCTAAACGAGAAAGGACTTCTCCTTTCCCCAATAAGCGAGGGAGGAGGTAATTAAGCTGAGCCAGCTCAACTTGAAGCTTTCCTTCTTTACTTCTAGCGCGTTGAGCAAATATATCAAGAATAAGTTGAGTTCTATCAATTATTTTTCCCTGTATTTCTAGCTCTAAACTTCGCTGTTGAATAGGGGTGAGATTATGGTCAAAAATAATGAGGTTAGCTCCGAGTTCTTCTTTTAAATCAGCAATTTCAGCCACTTTGCCTTGGCCGATGAGGAATTTGGGACTGATTTCTTCTCTGTATTGAAAGACCTCTCTGATGACCTCGGCCCCCGCTGCCTCGGTTAAATATCTAAGTTCAGTCATAGATTCCTGGGCTTCAGCTTTTTGTCTTTTATCAGTGGCCATATGAATAAGAATAGCTTTTTCCTTGTTCATTTTAGATTGTTTTTAATAAAGTTTATTATTGAAGATATTTCATGAGGAGGAAACCAGCTAATGCCCTTCATTTTCCTAAACCAAGTCATCTGTCTTTTGGCATAGTGACGGGTGTCTCTTTTTGTTAGTTCCACCGCTTCCTCTAAAGTTAATTCTCCTCTCAGATAATGGAGGACATGTTTATAACCTAAAGCTCTGAAGGGCAGCGAGTCTTCTCTTACTCCTGATTGGAGAAGATTTTGAACTTCGGTTACAATTCCTTTTTCAAACATTTTATCTACTCTTTTATCAATTCTTGCATAGAGCTCTTCTTTTTTTAATTTTAACCCAATTTTCAAAATATGAAAATCCTTAACAGGAGATTCTGTCTTTAAGAAATGCTCGGAGATTGGCTTTTGAGTAGCATAATAGACTTCTAGAGCTCTTATTATTCTAATCTGGTCATTAGGGCTTATTTTTTGGCTATAAACGGGATCAACCTTTTGCAGCTCGTGCCACAATTCTTTCAGACCTTGTTGGGCAGCTTTCTGCCTGAGCTTAAAACGAAGAGCTGGATCGCTCTTTCCTTCAGGGAAAAGGCCGTCCAGCAGGGCTTTGAGGTAAAGACCAGTGCCTCCCACAATTATGGGTAGCTTATTCCGGCTTAATATATTTTGAGCTGTATCCAAAGCCAGATGGACAAAATCGGCAGCGGTAAATTGCTTTGATGGAGGAATAATATCCAGCAGATGATGGGCAATACCTTGGCGTTCGTTCAGAGGAACTTTATCTGTGCCGATATCAAAGCCTTTATAAACCTGCATTGAGTCACAATTAATGATTTCCCCTTCGAAAATTTTGGCCAGTTTGATAGCTGTTTTACTTTTGCCAACGCTGGTCGGGCCCAGAATAATGAGCAGATTCTTTGTTTTAGCTTCCAATTTTAATTAAGAGGAAGATTACCAGAAGAGTCAGGAAAATAAGAAGAGCCAGAAGTTGTTTTCTCTTCAAATCTCTTCTCCTATTTTATCCAGATTTCGGACCAGAATAGTTTCATGGTTGCTTCCTAGATTTTTTTTTATGGCTAAGACTTCAGCCACTAAAATTTGGTTTAAATCTCGAATGAGATCAGCCTGAATCTTATCCTTGGTGTAGACTAAATTGGTCTTTAGAAGACCACCCGGATCTAACTGGCCACTGGCTGTAATTTTACTTTTTTGCCATAAGGGAGAAAGATGAGGTTTTGTTTCCTGCCAGCACTTTTCAATCACATTAAAAGCTACCGGTCCTAGTTCTTTAGATAAATATTTAAAAATATAAGAAAATTTGTCATTGAAACATCTTAAAACAGCAGCTATATCTAGAGAGGCTCGGTTGGAATATATATCATTTGATTTTTTACTCAATATTTTCTTTGCGGTCATCACTTTTTTAAAAGGTTAATACCATACTAAGGGCCACTTTTCAATTTTTTTGAACGGAGAAAACAATAATTTGACTATCTCATGTAGCGCAGGCTTATAAAAGCTAAAGCTATGTAAAACAGGCTTTTTATCAACCAGAAACCATAGGAAACGAGGAGAGCTTTTTTCAATTCTATTTTAAAGATATGAGAAAGAGCATAACCAAAAATGCCGAACATCCAGAGCTGGAAAAAATCAAACTGACTGAGAATTATAAAACCAGGTGAAGTCACCTCCAGCCGGGGGAAAAGGAGAGCTACGCTGGTAGTGGTTTGGACCACAGAACGGCGGCTTAGGATCAAAAGCAAGCGGAGGCCATTGCCCAAGATTTTATCAATAAAGTTAGCATGAAGATAAGCGGAAAAAATCTGGCGGTAATTTCCTTCAGTAGATAGAAAACGACCTAAACCGAGCAGGATTAAGCTGGAGAGAAGAAAACCAACAAGGACAGTCACTGGAGTCATCAAAAAGGGACGAAGAATGAGGCTTGTTTTAGAAGGATTTTCCAAGCGTTCAACCATTTGATTGAATCTTTCTTCGCCTATTCTTTCTTTAAGCTTCAAATTGTTTTTTATAAGTTTTAGATTATCCTGCTGAGAATAAGGTTGAATAAGATAGGTAAAAACCATCATAGCTATCAGAAGTAGAATAAGGGCATCAATCCAGATAGGCTTGGCAGAGAGAGACTTAAAAGTCAATTGAGGGTTAAAAAATATTCCTTGGAAGCGATTTAGAAAGTTCATCTGGTGTCTCCTTGGACTTCTTCTTTTTCAATTTTGCCGTCTCTTATATAAATAATCCTTTGAGCCTGGAGAGCAATGTCTCGGTCATGGGTGACCATGATGATAGTGTTGCCCTGAGCATGGATTTTGTGGAAAAGGTTTAGGATTTCCTGGCCAGTTTTAGAGTCAAGATTGCCAGTTGGCTCATCAGCTAAAAGGAGGGAAGGTTCATTAACCAGAGCTCGAGCTATAGCAATTCTTTGTCTTTCTCCTCCTGAAAGTTCAGAGGGACGATGGCTCATTCTATCCAGCATTTCTACTTTTTCTAAGGCATTTAGGACTTTTTGCTCTCTTTCTTTTTTGCTAGCTCCTTTGTAAATAAGAGGAAGTTCCACATTATGAAAAGCAGAAGCCCGCGGTAGGAGATTAAAAACTTGAAAGACAAAACCTATTTCCTGGTTGCGAATTCTGGCTAATTCATTTTCAGCCAAAGTACTGACTGTTTTTCCCTTGAGGTAATATTCACCCTTAGTTGGGGTATCAAGACAACCGAGGAGATTCATTAAAGTCGATTTTCCAGAACCAGAAGGACCCATAATGGCCACAAATTCGTTGGTAGCAATACTAATTGAGACTCCACACAGAGCTTTGACCTCCTGGGAGCCCAATTGGTAAATCTTCCACAGATCTTTGGTTAGAATAAGCTGACTGTTGATGGTCATCATTATGATTTTCTTTTTACTTCAGGCTTAATCAAGGTACCGTCTTTAAGCTGACGCAGAGAATTATAGGGCCCAACGACAACTTCTTCTCCCTCTTTTAGACCTGAGGTTATTTCAATCATCATCTCGCCCATGATTCCTTTCTTCACAGGACGGAATTTAACTCTTTGACCCTCGACCACATAAATGCCTTCTTGCTGAGTTGACTTTTCTTTTTTCCCTTGGCCTTCCCCTTCTTTTAGAACCAGTGAGGAAATGGGAACAGCTAAGACATCCTTTTTATGAGCTGTGATAATATCAGCCGAGGCTGAAAGGCCAGGTTTTAGCTCAGGAGGTGGGTTTTCTAAAGTGATAATTACTTTAAAATCTTTAGATTCTTGAGAGGCTGTTAATTTTTGAAGAGCAGAACTTCCTATTTCTGTTACTTTTCCTTTAATGATTTTTTCTGGAAAAGCATCAATTCTGATTTCAGCTGGTTGGCCCAAGCGAACATTGACCACATCAGTCTCATCTACCTCAACTTCAACTTGCATCACTGATAAATCAGCAATAGTCATCAAAACTGTGCCCGGGTTGTTCATAGTACCGATCATGGCTACTTCTCCCTCTTCTACTCTAAGGCTGGTGATAATGCCATCAATGGGCGAGTGGTACACTGTCTTGCTTAAATTATCCAAGGAACTTTGATGGGAAGCTTCAGCCTGCTTTATTTGGTAGACGATAGAATCATACTGAGCTTTGGAGATATCATATTGAGCTTTAGCTGATTCTAGTTGTTCCTTGGAAATAAGCTGTTCTTTATAAAGCTCTTGTTGTCTCTTGTATAAGTTTTCATCTCTTTTTAGAGCAGCTTCGGCTTTGATTAACTCCGCTTTATAGGAGCGGATAAGAGCTCGATCTCTTTCAGCCGCAGCTTCATATTGAGCTGAGTCCAGTTTTAAAAGGAAATCGCCGGCTTTAACCATCTGACCTTCTTCGACTCCGATTTTCACAATTCTGCCAGGAATATGAGCACTGATATTAATATTTTTCTTAGGCTTAACTTCTCCGGATGCAGAAACAATAGAAGTTAAATCATGCCTGCTTACCTTTTCGACAGTGACTTTAAGGGATTTTTCTCTTTGAGCCCGGAGATTAAAAAATATAATAAAGGCGATGATGGCAACGATAGTAACCAAAATTATTACTTTTTTTCTTCTCTTAAAGAAGCCTCTTTTTTCCTTCATTTCTTCTGTCCTTTCGGAGTTATTATCATATTATACTACGTTCTAAAAGGCAAAAAGTTTTGGCAAAATGCATAAGGGGGGGTCAGGTCTTCAAATTTGACATTTGTTTTTTAACAAATGAAAGGAAAAGGCAAAGCTCAGATTTTAACATTTAACATTAATTTTATGTCAAATTTGAAGGCATGATTCTTAAACTTAGTGTTGCTTGATAAGAAAAGAGTTGATAATATTTAACAAATGAATTTGAATAAATTTTTGATTGAAGCTAGAACAGCTGCTCAGAAAGCGGGGCAACTCCTCAAAGCTAATATAGATAAAGCAGCTAAGGTCTCTTTCAAAGGAGAGGTGGATTTGGTAACTGATTTTGACTATAAGGCTCAGAATTTGATTTTCGACTATTTATCCCAACGCTTTCCTGATCATGATTTTTTAGGCGAAGAAGGATTCCAGCAACAGCAAAGGAAGAATTGGCGATGGATAGTTGACCCCCTGGATGGGACGACAAATTATGCTCACCACTTTCCCATCTTCTGTGTCTCGTTGGCCTTGGAATGGAAAGGGAAAATTGTTTTAGGAGTAATCTACGATCCCATGCGGGAGGAAATGTTTTCAGCCCTGAAGGGCCATGGGGCTTTTCTTAATGATCAAAGGATTTATGTCTCTGGAGTTAATGATTTAGATAAAAGTTTAGTGGCCACAGGTTTTCCCTACGACCTTCGCCAGAGTAAAATTAATAATACAAATCATTTTAACAATTTTCTGTTGCGGGTTCAGGCCATCCGCCGCTGCGGCTCAGCGGCTATGGATCTTTGCTATGTGGCTTGTGGACGTTTTGACGGCTTTTGGGAGTTAAAGCTTAAACCATGGGATATGGCTGCTGGGGCCTTAATAGTCGAGGAAGCTGGAGGGCGGATTACTGATTTTCAGAACCATGAATTTAGTGTTTTTGGTTCTGAAATACTAGCCACCAACGGGCTTATTCACCTCCAGATGGTCGAGGTCCTCCAGCTTGGAAATGAAAAAGATAAATAAGATGGAGACCTTAGCTTTGATTAGGAAGTTTAAATTGAAACTGAGAGTATTTCCTTTTCTCATTTTTAGCTGGATACTATTTAGCTGGTTTTTATCGCCAATATTGGCCGATCAGATCGGCCATAGCCAGCAGCTAAGGAATCAACAAATCTTCAGGGTAACAGTGCCGGCTAACCAGAGCTGGACTGATACCGGCCTAGAGGTGTCTCAGGGACAGGCTATTATTTTTGAAGCCAGCGGTATTATTTGTCTCCAGCAGGGAAATCCCATCGCCAATTGTGGCCCTGATGGCTATAAACTAAAAACAGTTCAGCAGCCTCTCCGGGATCAGAATATAGGTGCCCTAATCGGGAGAGTAGTCAAGCTCATCTCAGTTGAGACTGATAAAGAGACTGGCGAGGAAATTCGAAATGAAATTATTAAGAAATTTTATATTGGGCCGACAGCCAGAGTGGAAATGCCTCTAAGCGGACATCTTTTTTTAGGTATTAATGAGAATTTGGTGGCTGATAACTCAGGAGAATTTAAGGTTATAATTTATCTCTTAAATTAAATAAAAACCAATCTCTCTTTAAAAACTTTTTGCCTTCACTTTTAATCTCTTGAAATTTTTCATCTTAACTTATTAGCCTTAACTTTTTATGTCTGTTGCCATTTACTTTAAACTTTAAGCTTTAAATTTATTACTTTTTTTTTCTTAGAATTTAGTAATCTTTCCATGAAATGGATGTCATAATTACCCTTGATGAAGTCAGAATTGGTGAGGATATTTAAATGGAGAGGTATATTGGTCTTAATTCCTACTATAGTTGTCATCTCTAGGGCGGTCAGCATTTTTTTGATAGCTGTCTGTCTGGAAGGAGCCCAAGCGATGATTTTAGCTACCAAGGAGTCATAATCTGCTGGTATATTCCAGCCGCAATATGCCGCTGAATCGACCCTTATTCCTTCTCCTCCAGGGAGGACAAGAAAGTCTATCTTCCCTGGGGAAGGAATGAAACTTTCAGAATCTTCAGCGTTGATTCGACATTCAAGGCTGTGTCCTTGAGGCTTCAATTCAAAGGGAAAAGAAAGTTTCTGGCCGGCTGCAATCTTAATTTGCTCTTTAATTAGATCAATTCCGTAGATCGTTTCAGTTATAGGATGTTCTACTTGGATGCGGGTGTTGGCTTCCATAAAATAGAATTTTTTTCTGTCATCAACTAAAAATTCAAAAGTTCCCAGACTTTGATAGCCTATAGCCTGAGCAGCTTCCTGAGCTGATTTCATTATTCGACGGCGCAGTTTGTCGTCGATAAAAGGTGAAGGTGTTTCTTCTAGAAGTTTCTGGTATTTTCTTTGAATTGAACATTCCCTCTCAGCCAAAGCTAAAACCTTGCCCTGTTTATCCCCAATAACCTGTATTTCTATATGGCGGGCCTGAGGCAGATATTTTTCTAAGTAAAGAGTGGGATGGCCAAAGGCGGCCTTGGCTTCATTCTGGGCGATGACATACTGATCTTCCAGCTCGGCTGCGCTTCTGACTACTCTCATACCTTTACCCCCTCCGCCAGCAGCCGCTTTTAAAATGAGAGGAAAGCCAATTTTTTGAGCAACTTTTTTGGCCTCAGCCACATCTTCGACAATTTTATCGCTACCAGGGATAATAGGAAGTTTAGCTTCTTTCATTGCCTGACGGGCTCTGTTTTTGTCTCCCATCAGGCGAATGAGAGAAGCAGGGGGGCCAATGAAAGTAATGCCTGAAGCTTGACATATTTCAGGAAAGCGAGGATTTTCCGCCAGAAAGCCGTAACCAGGATGAATAGCATCAGATTTAGTTATTTCAGCGGCACTCAAAATATTTGCTATATTAAGATAGCTTTCCGAAGCTTTAGCTGGGCCTATACACACTTTTTCATCAGCAAACATAGTATGAAGAGAATTTTTATCGGGTTCAGAATAAACAGCTACTGTTTTAAAACCAAGCTCTCGAGCAGAGCGGATGATACGCAGAGCAATTTCGCCTCGATTAGCAATTAGTATTTTGGAAAACATTGAGAGTCAAGAAAGAGGCTGAATGGCAAATAATTTCTGTCCATATTCGACTGGCTTTCCATTTTCAGCAAATATTTCTTTGATCACACCCTCAACATCTGATTCAATTTCATTCATGAGCTTCATGGCCTCAATGATACATAGAGTTTGGTCCTTTTTTACAATATCACCGATGTCAACAAAGGGAGGTGAAGAAGGATCGGGGGCTCGATAAAAAGTCCCCACCATAGGAGAAGTAATATAATGGAGATTATTTTTTCTTTCAGACGAGATTACTTCCGAAGAGGCAGGATTTGTTTTTTCTGCTCCTCTAGAAGGAGGGGTGGTTGAAGAAGTTATCTCGGCTGAGGGGCTTATATTTTGGGCTCGGCTTATTTTAATCTTAAAACCTTCAATTTCCAGTTCAAAATGAGATAGATTCCTTTCTTCTAACAAATCTATAATTTTAATAATTTCTTTATAATCGATTTTAGATTTCATTTTTTACTCCTCTTGCCGAGGAAATAAAGAGTTTGTTCTAGGATTCATCTTATCTCCAAGAAAATTAGTAATACCTTAAACACATTAGCCCAAAAAGTCAAGTAGCCAGCGGCTCTATAACAAAAAGTGGGTAATATACATATAATGCCAGCAGACGGGGTCAGACCTTCATAAGTTTCATAAATTATGCTTCTCTAGTGATATATTTCGTGGGTTTATAAAGGACAAAAGCTATTAGAATTATTGTAAAAATTAAAGTTATGAAACTTATGAAGGTCTGACCCCATAAGCATCAATAACCCCACTTTTTGTCATAGAGCCGTAGCCAGCGGCTCTATTACGGAAAGTGAGGGAGAAAGATTTTTTAACGGCGGCTTACAAAAAAGTCTAAGCGTCTCTTTATATCTTCTGTTAATCGGATTTGCTTTAGGCTAAGGGCCAAATTATAGGCCTTGCGAGCTATTTCCGCCGCTTGAGGGAAGTTACCAAGAGAAGCATAAGCTGAGGCTAAAATGTCCAATCACTCTGGATCTTTTTCCTGAGTTAAACGACAGCCCTGCTGAAACAAAGAAAGGTCCAGTTGTCTATCTGCCCGTTTTGCATCATGGGACGTAAGGAGAAGCTTAACCAGAAGAGTCAGCATTTTAACTCTATTGGGAAAAAACTGGAGTCCTTCTTTTAAAATATTGATGGCTTCAGAAAATTTATTTTCTCGAGCCAAAGAGATAGCCAGCAAATAGCGACTCTGCTCATCCTCAGGTTTTGATTCCAGGGCTTTATAAAGAACAGAAATAGCGGGGGCATAGTTGCCTTTTTGTATCTCTGCATGGGCCAGGTTGATCATAGCTTTCCAGAAATGGGAATGAATCTTTAGGGCTTGTTCAAAATGAAGCCTGTTTTTATCAATCTGTTCTTTCTACAACAAAGCATCTCCCAAAGTATTATGGATTTCTGCATTCTGGGGATTGGCCGCCAAGGCTTTATTTAAATGTTCAATGGCTTCATCTAATTTTCCTTCCTTTTCTCGGATATTACCTAGCATCGTCAGAGCTATAAATGAATTAGGCTTGAGTTTTAAGACTTTTTCATAATGTCTTGCTGCTTCAGCTTTTGATTTTCTTCTTGATTACCCGTGTAGTTTAGATAAGGCCATACATTTTCGGCCATCTTCAATAATTACTTTTGTTTTTTTGTTAATAAGAAGATTGTTGTTTTCTCTGGACAGCAACCGGGCTGCTTGGACTACGCTTTCCTCAATGTCAACTACTTCTAAATATTTTACCTCAGGAGACTGGATGGTAGTTCCGGCTGCGATTACGCCACCAAAGCAGATCATGAGTGCCGAGGAAGGCTGAGGATGAAGCAAGACTCCCAGAATTCCCATCAATTTAAAACAATATTGGGCCGCATAACTGGTTGGGACTTCTTCTGTGCTGTTGATATAGAGGTCTTTAAGTCCACTCACCTTGTCTTGAACAACAATCGAAGTGGCTGTTTTGCCTTCTTTATAAAAGATAATAGAATTATGGTGGCCCAATTGCAGAGTGCTCAAAAAAAGCTTTTGGGTAATGTTTTTTGAAATTAAAAAGCTCATAATGATGATGAGAAGTATAAAACCAGGGAGAAGCTATAAGCTGTGCTGGGGATTCGGAAAGACAAAAAGCGCGTCCATAAAATTTCTAGGGTTAAAGATGAGCATCCAGTAACAAAGGCCAGAATCAGAATAAGAAATTCAAGTTTGGACTTTTCAGATTTCCCTTTAGTTGAGTTGTTTTTCCTTCTGGCTATGCCGGTTAAAGCTTGATGTAACTCGATAAAACATCAGACTCATTGGCTATCTTATCCATAGCTTGGATAATGATAAAATAATTTCCAGATTTTAACCAGTTAAAATTTAAAGAAATATGGGTTTCTTTCTTAGTAGAGTTAAGATTTTTTCCTTGGTCAAAAACTTTTTTGGAGTTTTCATCAAAAAGAGTTATTTTTACATCGGCGATTCCTGTTTTTTTACCCTTAATTTTGCTCATTTTGTAGTTTAAAAGAGAGAATTTAACAGTTTTCCGATTGACCTTAAAGTCAGCTATGGTTATGAAAGGTTCTGGTCTTTCAGGCAGGTGTTTGAGAGAAATAACTTTTAAGCCACTTCTGTTAACTTTAACTTCAATTTTTCTTTCTTTTGGTTCAATGTCCTCATGAGGTGAATAGACAAGAAGATAGTAGTAATCCTCTTTTTCTGTGGCCTTCGTCAGAGCTTCTGTAGGATTATTGGAAAAGGAAGTTGAACCACCGGTAACTTGGCTGATCTTTTTAAAACAATCTTCATAATCCTCAGCCACTTCTTGGAGTTCAAAATCTTGAGAAAAGACAGTGCGGAATGATTTTAATAGAATCATATGAAAAGTTATGTTGGCTTCCATGAATAACTCTTTTAAACTTTCGGCAGGAAAGAACTCAGATACATCTAAAGATCTTTGAAGTTCCATCCTCTTAGCTTGAACAAGACGAGCTTTAATCTGATTCATCGGGTCAGCCTGAGATTCAATCCAGTTATTGATGGCTATATCCAGCCGGGAAGCATTTTTTAGTTTAGGGAATAATTCTCTTTGCTGAAAGCATATAGCCCATTTTTCGCCCTCTATCTGCCTCACTCTTCTGATAATACTTCTGTAAGAGGATAGCTCAGGAGTTAGATATTGTCTCCGGTAATTAAGCCAGGCTCTTTGATAATTATCAAAAAACCTGATCATAGCTTGATCGAGAGGGACAAATTGAGACTGACCTCTCAGAGTAGCTAAGAGGCGATCTCCCTCAAATCTTAGCTCCCTGAAGGCTTTGAGGGTATTTTGGGCAGAAAGAATTTTATACTTTTTTAAAGCCTCTTTAATAGTGAGAATTACATCGGGCTTATTTTTGCCTTTTTGAATTTTGATCAGCCTATTTTCAGTTAAAACCAGGAAGTGATCACCAGGCCGAAATATATGCTGGAAGAAATAGTCAATAGCCTCACCCACCGCTTGGTTGTAATCAATGATATTAAAAATGAGCATGAATAATCTCTTGGAGGGCCTCATCTTATTTTCAGGCTGAGATAATACCCTGGTAGCTGCTATTTTACGGGAAACAGCTTCAAAAGAGGTTATTTTCTGTTTTATCCCATTTTCGTAAATAGTAAAATCTTCTTTAGTTAGATCTTTAACTGATTGACCTTGGTAGAGAACTCTGACTGGAACTTCCACGGCCGTAACCGTCACTTCTTCTTGGGTTTTTTCTACCTGAGCTAATAGGCTTCCTGAGGAGAAAATAGTTAATGTTAAAAAAAATGCAGTGGCCAATATATTCCAATATAATTTTTTAGAGCTCCTCATTTTTCTCACCTTTCTTATTTTCAATATGCCTAATAAATAATATTCCCTCCTGGCCGATTAAATTATTTATACTTTTTTGGTTGATGTTAGTTATTATACTTCAATTCTCTTATTTTGTAATCGTTTTTTTTAGAAAGGTAAGCATCCTCAAAACCGTGATAGCTAATAAATAATAAGGCCGTACTTATAGGTAGTGCTTTTCCTCCATCCGAGCCCATAGGTTGGGTGAGGGGTTTTGATGAGGATGGAGGGAAATCGCTGCCAGATTTCATTTCATGGTTTTGGGGATGCTTTCTTTAGAAAATAAAGTGAAGGAAGGGAACTGTTATCGAGAAAGAGTTTAAGGAGGACTAATTTGACTTCGGTTCAGAGGATAGACTAACATAGGAAAGTAATCAGGAGAGAAAAAATAATGTTCGATCAGTTGTCAAACCGTCTTCAAAAAGTGTTAAGGTACCTTCGCGGCGAGGGGAAAATCACCGAAAGAAATATGGCTGAGGCCTTAAGAATGATACGCCTGGCCTTTTTAGAAGCTGATGTCAATTATCGGGTAGTTAAAGATTTTATAGAAAGAATTAAAGCTCAGGCTTTAGATGAGAAAGTTCTTGATAGTCTAACTCCTGCTCAGCAGGTAATAAAAATCGTTCGTGATGAATTAACCTCTATTTTAGGGCAGAACCAAGAAAAGCTTAAGTTCTCCAGTTCACCCCCTTCTATTTTTATGTTAGTAGGGCTGCAGGGTTCTGGTAAGACTACCACCAGCGGAAAATTAGCAAAGTGGGCAGCTCATCAGGGCAAAAATCCTCTCCTTGTCTCTTTTGATCTCAAAAGACCGGCTGCCCAAGAACAGCTAAAAATGATTTCTAAACAGATTCAATTACCTTTTTATGGAATGAGTCAGCAACAAATGTCTAATCCAGGCAGAGCATTAAAGGAGCTAATTAAATTTACTAAAAGTAAAGGCTACGATCTCCTTATTGTCGATACCGCTGGCAGACTCCATATTGATGAAGAATTAATGACTGAACTCCGTTTAGTTAAAGAAAACCTAAATCCTACCGAAGTTATATACGTAGGCGATGCTATGACTGGTCAGGATGCTGTTCGCAGCGCCCAGCAATTTCAGGCAAAAATAGGGTTAGATTCTATTATTCTGACTAAACTTGATGGAGATGCCAGGGGAGGGGCAGCTTTATCAATTGTCTCTGTCACTGGAAAGCCGATTAAGTTTGTGGGCGTCGGCGAAAAATTTGATAAATTTGAGATATTCCATCCAGATCGAATGGCCTCTCGGATTATTGGCTTAGGAGATGTTTTGAGCTTGGTAGAGAGGGCTGAAAAAGAAGCTGATGTAAAGGAGGCTGAAGAGCTGGCCCGCCGCCTGCGTCGCCAGGAATTTACGCTTGAAGATTTTAAAAAGCAGCTGGTTCAAATGAAAAAAATGGGCTCTTTGTCTCAAATATTAAAATTGCTGCCTTCAGCCGGCCCTTTTAGGAATATTAATAAAATAAAAGTTGATGATAAAAAAGTTATTCACTTTGAGGCCATAATAAATTCTATGACCCTGCGAGAAAGAGAAAATCCAAAAATGATAACTGGCAGCCGTCGCCAGCGCATAGCCAGAGGAAGTGGGCGGCCGGTGGCTGAGGTCAACCAGTTACTGAAACAATTTTTAGAAATGAAAAAAATGATGAAGAAATCCCAATTCCAGAAGCTTCTTTCCCAAATTCCCCATTAATAACATAACATAGAAGGGGCACTCCGTGCCTTGATCCAAATGGGTGACTGGTGCAAAAAGAGCCTGCAACCTCAACACCGAAAATACCGGGTGTGAAAGAGTCCCAAACGTTACCACGGGTATATTGTAAAAAAGATTATAGGAAAATGAAAGAACAGTATAGTAATATGTCTTCTTGACCATCCCCTTCTAATGGGTGACCCCTTAGATGACCCCTTGGACTTAGAGCCTAAAAACAGTTGACTTAAGACTGTAATTTAGATATTATCTTTCCGTAAAGATTGAAAGAAGTTAAAAATGATTTCTATAAGATTAATGAGACTTGGGGCCAAGAAGAGACCTTTTTACAGAATTGTAGCTATTGATTCCAGGAGAGCCAGAGAAAGTAAGGCTAAAGAGATCATTGGCTACTATGATCCATTAAAAGAGCCACCTGAGATCAAGGTAGATCTGGAAAGAGTAAAATTTTGGAGAGAGAGAGGTGCGCAAGCTTCTAAAACAGTTCAATCCCTTTTACATAAAGTTTCCAAACCTGCGAAACTTACTAATCAACATTCTTAAACTAAAAGGAGGTTACAGTGAGAGAACTAGTGGAATTGATTGCCAAATCATTAGTTGATAATCCGGACAAGGTTCAAGTTTCCCAGTTGGAAGGGGAACAGACAACCATCTTGGAGCTCAAAGTTGCTCCGGAAGATTTAGGCAAGGTAATCGGCAAGCAGGGAAGGACAGCCCGGGCCATAAGAGTCATTCTTGGTGCGGCTGGCATGAAGCTAAAAAGGAGATTTAACCTCGAGATTATTGAAAAAGGATAATTTGGTAAGTATCGGAAAGATAGTAAGGAGCCAAGGAAGAAAAGGAGAAGTTAGGCTTAAACTTCATTTAAAAGCGCCAACGCCTTTTTTTTTCCAGGCTTTTCCTTAGAAAAGAAGAAATTTACCGCCAGCTTGAAATTGAATCTTTTCGTCCTCTAAGAGATTATTATATTCTCAAACTGAAAGGGATTGATTCAATTGATGAGGCCCAACAACTGGCTGGGCAAGAAGTTTGGCTTCCAGAAAAAGAACTGGAGCCTTTAGCTGGAGGTGACTATTATCTTTTCCAAATAATAGGTTGTCAGATAGTTTCCAGAGAGGGACAGGTAATAGGCAAGGTCGAGGATTTTCTCTCCATAAAGGACAACAATTTGCTGGTGGTGGGGCCAAGAACAAAGGAAAAATTAATTCCTTTTAACCAAGATATTTGTCTAGAGGTTAATTTGAGAGAAAGGAAGATAGTTATTGATCCTCCTCAAGGTCTTTTAGACTTAAATGAGATTTGATATAATTACTATCTTTCCTGGGATATTTAGAAGTGTTTTTTCAGCTGGAATCCTCAAGAAAGCTTTGGACAAAGGCTTGCTTGAAATTAAAGTTCACAATTTGAGAGACTTCAGCCAGGACAAACACCGCCAGGTTGATGATCGACCTTTTGGTGGCGGCCAGGGAATGGTCCTTAAGCCAGAGCCTATCTTTGCAGCAGTAGAGGAGATAAGAGGAAGTGAAAGATCAGCGGTCTTCCTCCTGTCTCCTCAGGGCAAGAAATTTGATTATAATTTAGCCCAACAGTGGGCTGGGTATTCCCAGATTATTCTTATCTGCGGACGCTATGAAGGAGTAGATGAGCGGGTGAATCAGTATTTAGTTACAGATGAGGTCTCCATAGGAGATTATATCCTTACTGGAGGTGAAGTTGCTACCTTAGTGGTTATCGAAGCCGTGGCCAGGTTTATTCCCGGTGTTGTAGGTAGAATGGAATCTGTAAAAAAAGATTCATTTTTCACAGGAGTGTTGGATTTTCCTCAGTATACGCGACCTCGAAACTTTAGAGGCCTGAAAGTGCCTGATGTTTTGTTTTCTGGGGATCATGAGAAAATTGCTCTGTGGAGGCGAAAAAAATCGCTGGAAAAGACTTGGCTGCTAAGGCCGGAAATGATAAAAAAATTGAAACTATCTACTAAAGATAAGAAAATACTGGAAGAAATAAAATCTGAATGGAAGGGAAAAAACTATGAATCTGATTAATTTAGTAGAAGAGAGCCAAATAAAAAAAGATATAGATAACTTTAAGGTAGGGGATACGGTTAAAGTTCATGTTATTATCAGAGAAGGAAATAAAGAGCGAATCCAAATATTCCAGGGGAATGTAATTGCTAAAAGAGGCTCCGGCTTGGGGGCGACTTTCACTGTGCGTAAGGTTTCTTTTGGCATCGGAGTTGAAAGGATTTTTCCTCTACATTCTCAGATGATTAAAAAGATTGAGGTCATCCGCAGAGGAAAAGTGAGGAGAGCTAAACTATATTATCTGCGGAAGCTCAAAGGAAAAGCAGCTAGGCTAAAAGAAAAAAGGTAAAAAAAGGTTTTATTTTTTTGGGGAATAGATAATTAATCCAGGCTCGAAGAGAGGATTACAAATTGAGCCTTTAACTATAAGGTCTCCTCTCTTTTTCTGGGTAATTTTAAAGAGAGGAAGCTCTCTTGGCTGATTTCTGGATTGAAAAGAAAGTCTTGAAAAAAGGATTTAAGGCTATCGCTGGAGTAGATGAAGCAGGCAGGGGTGCTCTTTGTGGTCCAGTAGTAGCAGCTGCGGTTATTCTTCCCCCTTCTCTGATAAAGGGAAGAAGGAAAGCCTGGTTAAAAAAAGTTAATGATTCCAAATTGCTTTCTCCCCGACAGAGAAACAAGCTAGCCAAAGATATTTTAGCTCAAGCTACTTCTATAGGCGTTGGTTTAGCAACAAACGAGGAAATTGACCGACAAAATATATATTGGGCTTCCCTAACAGCTATGAAGAGAGCCGTTGCCAATATGACTATCTCTCCTGATTTCTTATTGGTTGACGGTTTTTGTTTGAGCAGTGTAAATTATCCTCAGATAGGTGTTCGTCAAGGAGACAGAAAGAGCCTTACTATTGCTGCCGCCTCTATAATTGCCAAAGTCCTCCGAGATAAAATGATGTGGCAATTAGATAAAATTTATGAGGGGTATGCTCTGGCTAAGAATAAGGGCTATGGTACTAAAGAACATTATGCAGCTTTAAAGAAAAGAGGACCATGTCCTGGGCATAGGAAAAGTTTCAATCTTAGACATTAAGATGAGGCATTCAAACAAAGAAAGAAACAAGATTATAGAGCAGGCAGAGAAATATGTAAAAAAAGGCAAGTTTGATGAGGCTATTGCTGAGTATCGTAAATTATTAACCGGTAACGCTCAGGATTTTAATATAAGAAGTTTAATCGGGGATTTATACACAGAATCGGGTCAGATAAAAAGAGCAATTATCGAATTTAAGAAACTAGCAGAGATTTATGAAGAAAGGGGAAGAGTTAGTCAAGCTTTAGCCATTTACAAAAAAATGAATAGACTAAATCCTGATGATATCGAGATTGCCAAGAAGCTGGCTGAGCTCTACTTTAATCAAGGTATTTTTTCTGAGGCTAAAGCTAAGTATTTCCAGATTGGAGAGATATTAAATAAATCAGGCAAAAATAAAGAAGCTATATCTTTTTATGAGAAAATCCTAAAAATAGATAAAGGAAACCAGGAAGCTAAACTTCTCCTGGCCAACCTTTACATTAAAGAAGGATTAAGCGAAAAAGCAATAGAAGGATTCAATGATGTGGCTGAAATGGAGATAAGAAATAAGAACTTCAAAAAAGCAGAAGAAATACTTAATAAAGCCAGAAATCTTAATAAAGATGAAGTGAGAACAATCTCCAATCTTATTGAAATTTTTAAAAAAACCAAAAAAGAAGAAAGAGCTTTGGAGCTGGTAAATGACATCCTAAAAAGAGATGAAAAAAATTTGAAGGCTTTAGCTCTTCTGGGAAATATTTATTTTGATAAGCAAGATTTCAAAAAGGCTGAGGAAATATTTAAAAAAATTCTTACTTTACGGGCAAAAGACGTTGAAGCCCGCTTTAAATTGGGCCGTCTTTATGTTCAAACTGAAAGACTGGATGAGGCTTTTACTACCTTTGAACCGTTGGTGGAGGCTCTTGTTCGTAAACAAAAAGTAGAGAAAGCCATAGGCTTGCTGGGCCTTATTCTGACTACTAAAAAGCCTCACCTGCCCACCCTAGAGAAACTAGCTGCTATTTACAAAAAAAATAATCAAATTAAGGAGCTAGAGGTAACTTATCGAGCGATTTGGCAAGAATGCCGCCGCCAAAATTTACTAGAAAAAACTCTATCTGTTCTTCAAGAAATTATTAAACTTTCGCCAATGGATGAAGAGGCTTATAAAGAATATCAAAAATTAAAAAAAGAGTTAGGACTGGAAAAGGAAGAAGGAGAAGCTGCAGAACCTCAAGTTTTTGTTGATGAGGCCAAGGAAATAATTAAAGAGAATTTTGCTAAAGCTGATCTTTATCTGGAACAGGGATTGATAAGGAATGCGCGGAGAATATTAGAGAACCTAAAAATGAAATTCCCTGAAAAGACTATAATTGACAAAAAAATAGAAGCTTTAAACAAAATTTCTGCTCAGGTAAAAGAAGAAGAAATACCAGATAGGGTAGAGAAAGTAGTTGAAAGGGAAGTCCAAATTTTTGGCCGGGAATTGACCAGAGGACATCCAGAAAGCGGTCCCTTCTTTATTGAAGAAGGAGAAGAGAAACTGACAGCAGCTGATATTTTTGCTGAGACAGATATTATTCCTGTTGTCTCTCAGGAAGAAAAGGAAAAAATTTATTACAACCTGAAAGATAGGATAAACGAGGAGGTAGAAGCTATCATAGCTATTTGTAAACAACAGCTTAAAGGTGACACCGGAGACATGGAAAAAAAGTTAGAAGAAATACTAGCTGAGTTTAAAGAAGGGATAAAAACAAAAGTTAGCCCAGAAGATTATGAGAGTCGATTCAATCTTGGAATTGCTTATTTAGAACAAGGACTTATTGATGAGGCAATAGCTGAGTTTAAACTATCTGCTAAGGATAGAAGAAGAGCCGTCGATTGTTACAGTGTTTTAAGCTATTGTTATCGAAAAAAGAAAGATTTTAAGCAATCTTTAGGATGGTTGAATAAAGCTTTAGAGATAGCCGAAAAAGGAACAAATCAGTTTTATGGTTTGAAATACGAATTGGCCTCTCTTTATCAAGAAATGAAAGAGGGAAAAAAAGCTCTAGCTCTTTACCAGGAGATAAAAAAGTGGGATCCCAAATATAGAGATGTCTCAGATAGAATCGAGGATCTTCAAAAAAAACCTAACAAATAAATCCTTCCCAAATACTTTTTTGAACAGCCTCATGGCCGTGATGACGATATTAGGATAGATAATTGTATCCCTCCTCTCTGGCAACTTTACAGCCAGGACTATTAACGTGGTTTAGAAGATGGTCAATTTGATTTCTCTTTTTAAAGGGTAATTATCATTTAGAGAAATTAGCTTTATCTGCCAGCTTTTATCTCGAGGTAAACTCTAACTTTAAACATGCCCATTAAAGGTGTCTTTTGAGGATGAGAAAAATGAAGTAAGGATGTCGTTATTTGTAGAGAAAAGTGAGCGATTTTTCATCTCTAGCCAGGCTTTTAAATTACATCAGAGAAGAAATTTCTTGTCAGCGCCTAGGAATTTTCTTAATAAATGAAAACGGTCAAGTCGTTTATCAATATTTATATCCTGGAGGTGATATTAAAGAAAATAATTTAAATTTGGATATAGTCAAAAAAGTCTTGGCTTTAAAGCAGCCACTGGTCCTTGATGAAGAGCATAATGAACCTCCAAACGTTTGGCCTTATCCAAAGAAAGATTGTAAAAAAATTCTCTATTTTCCTTTTGCTTTAGAATGGCTGCCTTCTGGCATTTTTTATTTAGAGCCAAAGGCCCAATCAGACCCTTTGGGCGTAAATAACTTGGAATTTTTATCAAATTTTTTAAAACCTATAAAATTAATTTTAGAAAAAAGAGTTGAATTTAGGTTAAAAAGAAAAAAGAGTGGAAAATTAGAAGCTTCTCTCTTTAAAGGAAAAAGTAGAGCCTTCTGTCAGCTTGAATCTCTAATAGAAAAAGTCAAAGATAAGGATGCTCCTATTTTTATTTATGGAGAAAGTGGCACAGGCAAGGAACTGGTGGCTCGGGCCATTCATTTTAAAGGAAAGAGAAATAAAGGAAAATTTGTGGCCGTTAACTGTGGGGCTATTCCTGATTCTCTATTGGAGAGTGAGTTGTTCGGTCATACAAAAGGAGCTTTTACTGGAGCTTTAAGAGATAAGCCGGGGCTGATTGAAGAGGCTGATGGAGGAACCTTTTTTTTAGATGAAATTGGTGATCTTTCGACCCATCTGCAGGCTAAACTTCTTCGTCTGCTCCAAGAAAAGGAGATAAGAAGAATTGGGGAGAATAAGATGCGCCAGATTAATGTTCGTTTTATAAGTGCTACTAATAAAAATATCGAAAGAGAAGTGGAAAAGGGGAAATTTCGCCTGGATTTATATTTTCGCCTGAAAATTATCACTATTGAGATTCCACCTTTAAGAGAAAGGAGAGAAGACCTTGTTTATCTTTTAAACTATTTTCTTGAGCGGTACTCGCAGGAAATGAAAGTCGGGCCAGTCTTTTTTTCGCCTCGGGCCTTAGAGTTAATGCTAAATTACTCCTGGCCGGGAAACGTGCGTGAATTACAAAGCGAGATTCAGAGGTGTTTAATTCTTTGTGGGCGGGATAAATTGATTAAAGAAGATTATCTCTCGCCCAGGATAAATCCTCACCGTCAAAATTATTCTAAATCTAGTTATGATTTCTTCCAGGCAAAAGCAGAATTTGAAAAGAGGTTTTTGCATCAAGCCTTAGCCCGTTGGGGCTATAACAGAACCAAGACAGCTGAAGAAATTGGATTAAGCCGGCAGGGCCTTTTTAAACTGATAAAAAAGCATCAACTTAGTTTACCACCTCGCCTGGAAAGAGAGTAGAGATGCTTACCCTGCTCTTGTACAGGTTGAATTTTTTTGATAAATTTCAATTCCAATGAAGAAACTGAAATCGCCTCAGAAGAAAGAAGTTTTTCAAATTCTTTGCCCTGGCTGCGGCAGTTTGCTATGGATTGATCCTTTAACTAAACAGGTTATTCATTCGGAGAAAAGAAAAAGGAAAAAAGAGGGTTCTCTAGAAGAATTGTTGCTCAAAGAGAAAAAGAAGAGAGAAGAGATGGAGCGCAGATTTCAGGCAACAGCTGAGTTGGAGAAGAAAAAGCGAAAGAAAGCTCATGAAAAATTTAAAGAAGCTTTGAGCCATCTCGACCAGGATGAGGATTAAAAATAAAGTCCATGTTTTAGCTAACTGCCAATTTGAGTTTCATCTTCTCTAATTTTAGGAGCCATGGTAAATTTGGTGAAGCCGTAGATGGCCAGAATAAAGACAGCTACATAATTCATAAAAGCCCAGGGAAGATAGGAAAAAGTGGAAACTCCAATAGTGCCGGTGATGTAAACTCCAGCCATGCTCCAGGGAATAAGAGGGACGATAATAGCTCCACTTTCTTCGATAATCCGGGAAAGATTTTTAGCAGCCAAGCCTTTTTTCTTATAAATGGGCGAGAGAAGCTCTCCCGGAATTATCATGGATAGATAAGAGCTGCCGGTGACTATAGCCGTAACAATAGAGGAACCAATAGTAGTTAAGACAATACTCCAGACTTTGTTGGCAAATTTCATTACTCGGTCCAGTATTACCGATAGTAGGCCTGTACGCTGCATGATCCCTCCAAAACTAAAGGCAGTAAAAGCCACCAGCTGAGTTTCCATCATACTCATCATCCCTCCCCTCGAAATGAGCTGATCAACTTCGGCTACCCCAGTGTGAGCTTGATAGCCGGTATTCATGGCTGTGGCCACGTCTGGAATAGAAGCTTTCTGGAAGATCACAGCTAAGGCCCCTGCTAATAAAGAAGAAAGCAACATGCCAGGTATGGTCGGCCTTTTAGTGATGGCAAAATAGAAGACGACAACCATCGGCAGTAAAAGGAGCAGATTGAAATGGAAATTCGACTTGAGAGTGCCCATGATCAGCTTCATTGTTGCTGATTCTACTTGCTCTCCTTGATAGCTGAGGCCGATTAAAAAATATATCAAAAGACCTAACAGCCAGGCGGGTGTGGCTGACCAGAGCATGTGTTTGATATGGTCAAAAAGATTAGAGCCAGCAGCCACCGGGGCCAGATTAGTGACATCAGAAAAGGGGGACATTTTATCTCCAAAATAGGCTCCAGCCACTATAGCTCCAGCTGCTGGTCCTAAGGGAATACCGAGGCCCATAGCGATGCCGATAAAGGCTACCCCCAGAGTACCGATAGTCCCCCAAGAGGTTCCAGTAGCCAGAGAAGTCAGGGAACAGACAAAACAGGCAGTAACTAAAAAGAATTTAGGCGAGATCAATTTTAGCCCATAGTAAATAACCATGGGGATGGTGCCGGCTGCTATCCAGGAACCGATAAGGATGCCTACACAGAGCATAATTAAAATAGCAGGCATGGCTTTATGAATGCTGTCGACAATCCCTTTTTCCATTTCCTGCCATTTAAAATGAAGCCAAAGCCCGAGACAACCAGTAATAAAAGCAGCCGCTACCAACAGTACTTGAGGCCTAATTTGATAGATACCGTAACCAACTCCAAGAAGGATGCCCATGGCCACCAGCGGTGTAAGAGCCACAGCCAGCCCAGGCTGTTTGTGGTTTTTTTTATCTTTAGTAGGTGTTTTTTCCATTTTATTACCTTCTTTATAAATAAAAAAATTCACATTTTACGCTTTACTTCTTACTTTTCACGTTCACTCTTTGCTTTTTACCAAATTAGGATGGTTTGCTGAGGACAGCAAAGCCTACATTATTTTTAATTTTCACTTTCAATTTTTCCCTTTTTACTATTTGCCTTTTACTTTGGAGGAGAAAAAGTGCTACGGGCAATTAGCTTACTGTCAGCAATCATCACCTTGCCTTTAACCAGGAAGTCACTAATATTAAGTTGCCTATCAAAGACAAGGAGGTCAGCGTCTTTTCCCTCTTTAATTTCTCCTTTTGTAGCCAGTTTATAAAAAGAAGCAGGGTTGGTGGAGAATAAAGTTAAAGCTTGGTCTAAACTCAATATCTTCTTTCTTATCAAATATTTGAAATTACTAAGAAGCGATTTCTGAGAGGCTACTGTAAGTCCAGTTAGATTTCCATGGCCGTCGAAAACAGGGAGACTGCCATTTCCATCAGAACTGATTGTGATATGAGAAAGAGGGGCTTTCTTCTCGAGGCAGAGCTTGATGGCTTCGGCTATTGATTGTTCTTTTTTAATTTTAGGTTCAGGATCAAGGCTAGCTGTTAAATCTATATAACCTCCTTGTTGGCTGAAGAGAATGGCTTCTTCAAGAAGCTGGCGGTTTCGATTGGCATGAGTGGGAATGAATTGAGTGGCTGGGATTTCTGTTTCTTTGAGTAAGCGGAAAAGCAGCTCTAATTTCCTTGGTCCGTCGCCAACATGAAGATGAAGAATGCCAGCTTTTCCACTGAGCAATCCACCCACCCGGCAAGCAGCAGCAATTTTGGCTATTTCTTCAAACGTGGGTTGGGAAGAACGGTGGTCTGAAATAGCTATTTCTCCTACCCCGATAACTTTGTCAATGACAATTAAATCTGAGATTATATTATTGGTAATTGTTATTACCGGTATCTGGTAAGAACCAGAAAAAATATAGGAAGTAATGCCTTCTTCTTCAAGAGCCCTAGCTTTAGCCAATAAAGATTCCAAATGGCGAGTAGTTCCGTCTGTGCCTAAACAGCCGATGACTGTTGAAACACCGCTGCTGATAATTTCTTCAAGGGTAATTTCTGGGGCCCTGGTAGACGGGCCTCCTTCTCCTCCGCCACCAAGAATATGAACGTGACTGTCAATGAAGCCTGGAGTAATAATTTTTTGGGAAGCATCTATAGTTTTAATTTTAAGGCCGCTAATTTTAATTTTTCCTGGAGAAGAAATAGCTCCGATTTTATCTCCTAGGATAAGAATATCTTTTTTCCCCAGGGGATTGGGAGCAAATACTTTACCATTGCGGATTAATGTAATCATCTTTTTCTCCTTGCCAAAGCTTAAAGAAAACTATGGTTATTTAAAAGCTAAATTATCACGACTTTTTCTTAATTTCAACAGAAAGGTGTAAGCATTTCCAAAACTATGATAGGTAATAATGGGAGGGATTTCGCTCATCACGGTATTAGTGATGATTCCTAGAAAGATCATTATTTCTTTGTTTGCCAGGATATTCTTAATTGTTACTTCGGGCTTGGACTTGATAGCTTCTTACTTGGAGCTCTTTTATTTTTTCTTGAGTTCCCTTAAAATAGGGCATAGTAATGAAAGATGCTTATTTTTGAGGATGAATTGAAAAAGTTTGAGCCGGTAATAAAGCGACTCTCTAACATTGCTCTTTTAGGTAAGAAAATTGTCATTAAAGGCAGAGATAATTTTATTAAGAGCGGTCCTAACATTATAGTTGGTAATCATATTGGAACTTTCAAAGATATAGCAATTTTATTCAAAATTGTACCCCGGCCGATTTTTTTTACAGCTAACAAGATGATATTTGAGAAAGACGAGTTCAATTTTCTCATCAAGAAACATCTCCGCCGCCACATAAAATTATTTGCTCCAGCAATTGAACTTTTCCTTAATCCCCTTAAGTCTTATCTCGTTAATTATATCTCAACCAATATAGGTAAGATTGGGACAATTCCGGTTGATATTTACTATGGGAAGAAATTGGCTATTCAAACCTGCCAGGATTACCTAAGAAAAGGCAGGACCATAATTGCTCTCCAGGGGAGGGGGCGGATTATAAAAAGTAACCCTCATCCTTACGTTAGCCCCTTTAGAAGAGGGGTGGCTATTATGGCTTACAACCTATGGCAAGAAGGCATCAAGGTTCCAGTGACCCCAGTGGCCATGTTTGGCACTCATAGATCCTTCCTTATTCCCTCTAAGGTCAAGGTGAACGTCGGCCAGGCTATGTATATTTCTAACTTTATTCAGCTTGGATTTTCAGAAGCTGTTAATAAATTTAAAGCAGCTTTAGAAAGAAGAGTAAAGGTACTTATGGCCGAAAGTTTATCTTCTTAGTTTTTCTTTATATTTTTTATTCGCCTTCAAAGCGAGCCATGATATCAGAATTTATTTTCAGGAAAAGATCATATCTTATTTTGACCCCCATTTCATTTCTTAACTTATATAAATAAGACTGGAGAAATTTATTTCTTTTGGCCTCCAACAGTTTTTTTCTTTGTTCATTTTTGTTTTTTTCGAAATCTTTACGAGTGACTTCTTTTCTGCCTAAAACTCTGAGCAAAGCATAACCATTTTCCAGTTCAACTGGCTGGCTAGCTTCTCCTATAGGTAGAGAAAAGGCCAGATGGTCAACCTCTGGATTCTCTCCGACCATACTCAGGTACTGACCTCGCTTATGTTCTTCGGCAGTTTTGTACTCAAGCCCATACTTTTCAGCCAAAATTTCAAGGTTTTTTGACCTTAGTTCAGCGTTGACTTTTTTCATTATTTCTAGGGCCTTTTGCTTTTTTTCACGGTCTATAAACTGTTTTTTTACTTCATTTTTTACTTCATCAAAACTGGCTGCGTGAGGGAGAGCAATTGTTTTTAATTGGACCACTCCCACTCCTTTGTAAGTATAAATCAAAGAGGAAATTTGTTGCTCTTTAAGTTGGAAGAGAGATTGACTGATTGAACCAGAAGGATCTATGTCTTCAATAGCTTGACCATCTTTTAAAAAGCCAGTTTTTCTTATCTTTAAGCCCAATTTTTGGGCAGCTACATCAAGATTTTTTTCTTTCTTTGCTATTTTTTCAAGATTAGAAATTCTTTTTTCAGCTTGATCTCTAGCTTTTTTTTCTTTGAGAATAGTTTTTATTTTTTCTCTAACTTCCTCCAGCGGCTTAGTTTTCGATGGCGTTTTTTGGCCAATTTTTAGGATAGAAATTCCATCCTTAAGCTCTATAAGCCCAGAAGTCTCCCCTTCAACCATACTATTTATTTTTTGTTGTTCCTCTGGAGAGAGCTTTCTCCAATCAAAAAGGCCCCAATCACCCCCCTCTTTAGCTTTTTCATCTTTTGAATACTTTTCAGCTAAAGCTGAGAAATCCTGACCGCTTTTGATTTTATCCAGGATGCCTTGAGCCTCGGCTCTTACCAATTCTTTTTCTTTATCTTGGAAGGGGAGATAAATCCGACTGACCCGAATCTTTTCGGGTTCCTTGAATTGAGAAAGGTTGTCGTTATAATATTTTTCAATTTCTGCCTCGGATAGCTGAATTTCAGGCTGGAGCTCATCGGTTTTGAGAAAGACCATTATCCCTTCTCTCTTTTCAGGAATATGAAATTTGGACTTATTCTTTTCAAAATACTGCTTTATTTCAGCTGAGGAAGGCTCTTTATCTAATTTTATCTTGTCACTCTCTATGACAACAAATTCCAGCTTAGCACTTTCATTTTCAGTTTTGTAGTTTTGCCAAATTTCATCTTCGGTAACCACAACTCCAGCCGAGATGATTTTAATAAATTTATCCAGGATGATTTCTTTCTTCAAGCTTTCTTCAAACTTAGCTAGGGGAATCCGATTCCAGTCAAGGATTTTTTTGTATTCTTGGAAGCCAATGAAATTACCATCTTTTTGGAAAACTGGATAACTCATAATTTTGGCTCGAATTTCATCAGGAGTAGCTTCTATGCCCATTTCTTTGGCCTTTTGAAGGAGAAGCGATTGCTGAATGATTTGTTCCAAAGTTTGCTGGGGGATGTTAAGTTGTTGGATGAGGTTTTTGTTGAGCTGTTTAAACTGTCTGTTCAAATTTTCCAGTTGTTGCCTTAAGCTTTGGTAATAGACATCTGCTGAGATTTTTTGGCTGCCGACAGTGGCAATAGTGTTAGCCGCCCTGGCTTCTCCTAAGCGGCCTGCTCCTCCCCAGACAGCGAAAATAGCAATTATGAAAGCAGCAATCACAATCCATAGGGTTGGAGCTAGCGATTTTAAATTTTTACGCATTGCTTTTAACATTTTCTTTACCTCAAAACTTATTTTATAATATTTTAGACCTTTACATCTAGCCTTAACTCATTTTTGTAAATATCTGAGTTATTCTGTTGAGCTAATTTTCTTGGAGAAGATAGCGGGAGATTATGAGACGTTGAATTTCAGAAGTTCCTTCATAAATGGTTAAAACTCGAGCATCCCGGTAGAGCTGTTCAATAAAAAACTCTTTGGAATAGCCATAGCCACCGTGAATTTGGAGGGCTTGATAAGCAATTTTATTGGCTGCTTCAGTAGCCAAGAGTTTAGCCATAGCTGCTTCTTTGCCAAATGGTTTGCCTTTATCGACTAAATCAGCTGCTTTGTAGGTTAGGAGTCTGGCTGCTTCCAATTGAGTAGACATGTCAGCAATCATGAACTGAATAGCCTGGAATTCTGATATTTTTTGGTTAAAAGCTTCTCTTTGTTGAGAATATTTGACGGCTTCTTCCAAAGCTTGCGAGCCTAAGCCTACGGCTTGGGCAGCAATGCCAATTCTTGATCCATCCAAACAGTGAAAAGCTACAGTGGCCCCTTTACCCTCGGGACCAAGCAAATTTTCAGCTGGAACCTGACAGTCTTCCAAAACAATTTCGGCTGTGACTGAGGAGTTGAGACCCATCTTTTCCTCGATTTTAGAAATTTTAATCCCTGGAAAGTTTTTTTCAACAATAAAAGCGTTTAATTTATGAGCTCCTGGTTGGATTTCACTTTTGGCTAAAATGATAAAAGCCTCAGCATTTTGGCCGTTAGTGACCCAAGCTTTAGTACCATTGAGAAGATAGAAATCATCTTTTTTTACTGCTTTTGTTTTTAGATTAGTAGCATCAGAACCAGCTCCGGGTTCACTTACGCTAAAAGCCCCCAGGAGTTCTCCTTTAGTGGCTGGAGGAAGATATTTTTTTTTCTGTTTTTCTGTTCCAAACTTATAGATGGAATAACAAAAAAGAGAGCAATGGACATTAATGATTACGGCCAGCGATGGAGATATTTTTGCCAGTTCTTCTAAAGTGAGAATGAAAGATAAATAATCAGTTTTTATGCCTCCATATTCAGCCGGAACGGTCATGCCCAGGATACCGAGGTTTGATAATTTTTTAAGTACTTCTAAAGGAAATTGTTGTTCCTTTTCTAAGCTTTTTGCTTTTGGTCTAATCTCTTTATGAACAAAGTCTCTGATCATTTCCCGTAAAAGTTGTTGGTCTTGGCTGAATTCAAAATTCATAATTAAAATCTTAAGCTAAGATTTTTATCCGGCTGAGGAATGCAAGTTTTTATTTATTCTTTTTCCCCTTGTTGAATAGAGGCCATAGCTTCTTATAACTTGTTTCCAAGTCTTCAATAACCACTTTGGTTTTACCCACAATAGGCATAAAATTTGAATCCCCTGTCCAGCGAGGAATTACGTGGAGATGATAATGGTCGGTTACTCCGGCCCCGGCACTCTGACCAAGATTCATTCCAGTGTTAAAACCATGTGGATGATAATGTTTTTTCAAAATTCTAAGGCTCATTTTGAGAAGATCAGACATTTCATCGGTAGTCTCTTTCTTAGCTCGTTCAAAAGCAGCTATGTGCCGGTAAGGAGCAATCATTAAATGGCCAGGAGTGTATGGGTATTTATTAAGCATGATGAAATTGTGGTCTCCTCTGAAGAGAATGTAGGCTTTACGGTCATCTTTTAACTTGAGGGCCTGACAGAATATACATTTAGTCATTTTGTATATTCTTTTGACATATTCTTCTCGCCAAGGAGCTGAAATATATTCCATTATTTGTTGATCATGTTTTTTAACAATTTACTGGGCTTGAAATAAAGAACTTTTTTAGGAGGGACATTAACTGGTTCGCCTGTGCGCGGATTTCTTCCGGAGCGAGCCCCTCTCTGGCGAAAACGAAAGCTGCCAAAACCTCTTAATTCTATTTCTTCTCCTCTCATAATGGCCTCTTTGATAGTTTGAAAAAAGAGATTAACTCCTGTTTCTGCTTCTTGTTTAGAGATATTCATTTCTTTGGCCAATTTGTTTATTAAATCAGCTTTAATCATCTTTTTCCTCCTTTTTGTTTTTTAGGGGGGGCTCTATGTTTTTAAGCTGATCCCTTATAATATCACCAAAAGTGAGACGATCATTTTGGCTGGCCATATATTTTTGATATTCTAGCTTTTGCATTTCTATCTGGGCCTGTTTGAAGCTTAAGGAGATTTTTTTATTATTTGGATTCATTCTAATAATCTTAGCCATCCGCTCCTCGCCTGGTTTAAAAACTTCTTTGGGGTTATCAATCCTCTTTTCATCCAGTTCTGAAAGGAAGACTACACCTTCAATTCCGGGTAGAATCTCAACAAAAACGCCGAAATCAGCCAGCCGGACTATCTTGACTTTAACCAAATCACCTATTTTCTGCCGCTTAAAGAAATCCTCCCAGATATCACCCTCCAGTTGTTTTAGGCCTAAAGATAGCTTTTGCTGGGCAACGTCAATTTTTAAGATGACAGCTTCTGTTTCCTGGCCAACCTGCAGTTTTTGAGAAGGATGTTTAATTTTTTCCCAGCTGATATCAGAAATGTGAATAAGACCCTCAATCCCTTTTTCCACTTCCATAAAAGCACCAAAATTGGTGATATTGGTAATTTTTCCTTTGACTCGAGCTCCGGGGCTATATTTTTGCCTTAATAGCTCTAAGGGGTGAGGTGTTACTTGTTTAAGGCCAAGGGAAATTCTTTTTTGAGTGGGATTAATGTCAAGAATGTTTACGGCTACTTCTTCCCCAGGAGATAGTATTTTTTTGGGATGAATTAATTTTCGGGACCAGCTAAGATCAGAAATATGAATTAAGCCTTCTATTCCCTTTTCCAGCTCAACAAAGGCTCCAAAATCAGTCAGGCTAACCACTCTGCCTTTTACCTTTTGACCTGCTCTATATTTTTCCTCAATGTTTTGCCAAGGGTCGGGAGTAAGCTGTTTATAACCTAAAGAAATTTTTTCCTCTTTTTCGTCAAAGTTCAGAACTACAACCTCCACTTCTTGGCCAACAGAGAAAACTTCGGAAGGGTGACTTACTTTGCCCCAAGAAATATCTGAGATATGGAGAAGGCCTTCTATCCCTCCTAAATCGATAAAAGCGCCAAAATTGGTTAAAGATTTAACCTGACCTTTAATCCTTTTTCCTTGACTAAGCTGACTAAAAACACGCCTCTTTCTCTTTTCTTTTTCATCTTGAAGAAAAAGTTTTCGAGAGAGAACGGCATTCTCGCTCCTGCGGTCGAATTTTATAACTTTAAACTTATAATTGTTGCCTATTAATTTCTCTGGCTCTCTAATGTGTTTAATATCGGCCTGAGACTCAGGCAAAAAAGCTTTAATACCCACATCAACGGTATAACCATTTTTTAATTTGTCTGTGACTCGGCCCATGATCCAGCTATTATGGTGATAGGCTTTTTCCAAGTTATCCAGAGCTTTTTGAGCTAATGCCTTCTTTCTGGAGAGAATTAAATATCCTTCCTTCAAATCACTCCTTTCGAGCATAGCCTCTACTTCCTGACCCAATTGAGGGGTTTGAGAATTGAAATTTAGGTTAAAATCTTCAATGGGAATAACCCCTTCTGATTTAAAACCAATATCTACTAGGACATGAGACGGGGTAATCTTGATTATTTTTCCTTTGATTATTTTTCCTGGAGATAGTTCTTGACTTTGGAATTGATAGCGTTCGATAAGATGCTGATAATCTTCAGATGAGATATTTTCTTCGTCTTCTGTTTTTTTTGTTATCTCGGCCATTGGACAAAATTCTCCCTTTGAAGCTGGTGGTCAAACCAGGCTTTAATTTTGGCCACAGCTTGTTGAATAGCTTCTGGAGGAGTAGAGGCTCCGCCAGAAAGACCAATTTTGTCAGCTCCTTTTAACATTTCAGGAGTAATTTGGTCAGCTTTTTCAATAAAATAAGTTCGAGGCAGAACCCTCTTTGAAATCTGGTAAAGTTTGCGAGTATTAGAGCTGTTTTTACCGCCTACGATAAACAGTGTGTCTACTCTTGAGGCAAGCTCGGAAGTAGATTTTTGCCGTGTTTGAGTTGATTCACAGATAGTATTATAAACTTTCAATTCCTCTGTTCTTTCAATTAGCAAAGCCACTATTTTACCAAAGAGAAATAGGTCTTGAGTAGATTGAGCCAGCACTGCTCTGGCTTTTTTAAAAGAAAGGTTCCTGGCCTGGACTTCATTTTCAATAATTATTACCTTACCTTGACCGTAGCCAATCAAGCCTTTTATTTCAGGATGTTCTCTATTGCCGACTATGACTATTTCTTCCTCTTTTCGGGCTAGCTTGGCTACCAGTTTTTGAATTTTTTTAACAATGGGACAAGTAGCATCGATAACTTCAATTTGTTTTTGCTTTAATAATTGGTAAATATGGGGCGAAACGCCGTGGGAACGAATGATGACTACTGTACCTTTATCAAGTTGATTTAGGTCTTCTCCAGATAAGATTCCTTTTTTATTCAAGTCAGCTATGACCTGAGGATTGTGAATAAGATCTCCCCAGGTATAAACCTTTCCTTTTTTTTTGAGTCTTGTTTTTTTGGCGATATTGAGAGCCCTCTTTACTCCGTAACACAATCCACAATTTTTTGCTACTATTATTTCCATTTTTCTACAGAAGATGATTGATTATACTATCTTAGATTAAGGCTGTTTGTCAATCCTAAATATAGGTATAATCTGAAGTTAGATTTATCATTGAGGAACTAGAAATGTACCAATTCCCTTACTTTGAATTTGAGAAAAGGGAAGAATTTTAGAAATAATGATTGTTTTTTAGGCCTCTAAGGTTGGCCAGAACTAAAGCTATCTGGCTTCTGCACTCTATTATAGACCATTGTTAGTTGCCCTTCTTTTTCATCAGAAAAGTGCAACTTTTAAAATTTGAAGAATAAGAAAAATTATCCTTTTAGTATCCTGCGCCATAACCATCTCGGCGGGAGTCGGCCCCACCATAAATAATCTTTTTTTCAGGCGGGATCATTATTCCTTGGGCCCCACCAAAATATTTATCATAAGCTTTAAGCATTATGATTTTATGGCCCACCTTTTCCAAGGCTTTAATTACAGAAGATGAAAGGCGAGATTCTACATAAAGACTTCCAGCTTTACCCAGGGAAGAATAAGTAAAGAAACGGGGAGCCTCGATGGCTTCATCCAAAGACATGCCGAACTCGATAATGTTGAGGATGATCTGGGTTAGAGAAGAGAAAATTCTTGTTCCTCCAGGAGATCCAAGGACAAGAAATGGTTTTTGCCGATGGAACATAATTAATGGTCCCATTGAGCTCAGAGGCCGTTTGCCTGGTCCTGGAGCATTGGCCAAATCAGGGTCTCGGGAAAAATCATCCATATGATTGTTGAGAAGAAAACCAGTGTCTTGAGGAACAATACCGGAGCCAAAAAAATGGTTTATATATTGAGTCAAGGAAACAATATTTCCTTCTCTATCGATGACACAAAGATGGGTAGTACTTTCTTTTTTAAGCTGGGAAGAATTGAATTGATGGTAAGGATAATGTTCAAGAAGGCGGTACGGTCTAATAAGAGAAACAATTTGCTTAGCATAGTTATCTGAAATAAGTTGCTTGAGTGGGATTGAAACAAAGTCTGGATCGGCGAGATAACGGTTTCTGTCAGCAAAAATAAGACGAAGCGCTTCGCTCAAGTGATGAATGTAAAGAAAAGAGTTATGTCCCCATTGCTTTAAAGGCCAGTGAGCACTTATTTTAAGCAGCTGAATTATATGAAGTCCCCCAGAACCAGGAGGTGGTATAGTATAAAGAGTGTAATCTTTATAGCGACCCCTCAAAGGCTTTTGTTCAAGCGGACGATAAAGAGCTAAATCTTTAAGAGTCAAAAGACCGCCCTTTTTTCTGACCGCTTGCACAATTTTTTGAGCGATTTTACCTTGATAAAATTCGCCAATTCCCTTAGAGGCAATTATTTTTAAGGTGTGGGCTAGAGCTGGGTTGCGGAAAAGATCTCGAGGTTCATAGGGAAGGCCTTGATTTAGGTAACAAGATTCCTAGCCAGCATTGAGAAGTAATTTTTCGTACTGGTCTTTATTAATATTGCTAAAAGTCTGACTGACTTTAAATCCCTTTTCAGCGATTTCAATGGCTCTAGCTAGAACTGAAGACAAACTTTTACTTCCATATTTATTGAGAACATAGGCCCAACCGGCTAAAGCTCCAGGCACAGCTACAGCTAGGCCATGAGTTCTGGACCATTCTTCTTTTATTTTTCCTTCAAAAAAGAACATTCGAGCTGAAGCCAAAGCTGGTGCTTTTTCTCGAAAGTTTATAATTGTAATTTTTTTCAGATGCGCCAGATATATAACCATAAAGCCTCCACCGCCTATGCCAGAGGCAAAAGGTTCACAGGCGTTTAAAGCATAAGCGGTAGCGATAGCAGCATCAACGGCATTTCCACTTTTTTTGAGCATGTCTAAGCCGGCTTGAGCAGCTAAGGGATGGGCAGCCACCACCATTCCATGGTGGGCGATGAAATTGTGGGGATGATGGCGGTCAACTGATGGGACATTTTTGCCTTTTGGCTGGAGTTGACAGCAAGAAAAGGAAATTAGAATAAAAATAGAAAAAAAGGTGACAGAAACTAATTTTTTTTGCCTTATGGATTTAATCTCCAATTGCTTATTCTTCCTCAAGAATCTTTGAAATTTCTTGCTGAGAGGGGAGTTCATTCAAGCTGTTAAGACCAAAGTGGGTTAAAAATTTGGAGGTAGTTCGGTAGATGAGAGGCCTTCCTGGGCCTTTTTTGCGACCAACTATTCTTACCAATTTTTTTTCTAGCAGAACTTTGAGAGTATGACTTGAATCTACTCCTCGTAAGTAAGAGATTTCAGCTGAAGTTACTGGCTGATGATAAGCCACAATCGAGAGGGTTTCGAGGGCGGCTGAGGAAAGTCTGTTTTTTTTCTCTTCTTTAAACAGACGGGCTATCCATTGATCATATTCAGGCTTGGTAGCAAAAATATAGCCACCACCAGTTTGGATGATCTGAATGCCTCTTTCATTGGAAGCATAATTTTCCCTTAGTTCAGCTAAGGCCTTGTTTATTTCATCTTCGGAATATTCGGCCAAAACTGCTTTTATTTTGTTCAAGGTTAAAGGCTCTAAGGAGACAAATATCAAGGATTCAATAATTTCTCTTAGCTGCTTTTTCATTATTTTCTTTTGAAGACCGGCTTATGCCGAAGCCAAACTTTAATTGAACGAAATAAACTCTCTTGAATGGCTAAAACCAATTTATTCTTGATTAACTCTAACAGGCCAAAAAAAGAAATGAAAGCTTCCTCAAGACAACTTTGTTGATAGAAGTAATCATAGAAATCCATATATCCATTTTCTTTGAGGATAGAGATAATTTCTTTCATCTTATCTTCAAGGCTGTATTCTTGGCCTTCAATCAGTTGCCACTTTTCCTTTTCCTTTCTTTTCATGACTAGGAGAAAGGATTGAGCCAAATCAAATAGAGAAATTTCATCTAAATCGGTTTCTTGACAGAGAGAAATAAAGGGAAGCGTCCGCCTTTTCCATTTCTTGAGTTCTTCGGCTTCCCGCTGTTTTAATAGAGCTGAGGCCGCTTTAATCATTTGATGCTGTTGGAGTCTATCGACCAGTATCCGGCGCTCGTCTTTTTCTTCTTCACACTTTTCTCGAGGAAGAAGAACCTGAGATTTGATATAGATAAGGAGGGAAGCTATGTACAAAAATTCAGCTTCTCGATTTAAGTTTATCTTTTCTTTTTGATCTAAGTAGGCTAAATACTCTTTGGTTATAGCCGCGATAGGAATATCGTTGATATCTATTTTTCTCTTGCGAATAAGAAAAAGGAGGAGATCGAGGGGTCCTTGAAAGAACTCTAAATTAACTTGATAACTTTCAGAAGAATTCATCCAATTAAATAGTCAACCTGTTTCATTATATTTAGAAGCCGATGGCCGATCTTACTTCCTCCATTGTCTTTTGAGCCACAAGACGAGCTTTTTTATTGCCCTCTTCCAGAATATCCCAAATAAGCTTAGGGTTTTTTTCAAACTTTCTTCTTTTTTCCCAGAAGGGGGTCAGCAGATTAAAGAGTGTCTTTATTAGAATCTCTTTACATTCCAGACAGCCGATAGCAGCAGTACGGCAAGCGTGAGCCAATTCTTGTCTTTGCTCTTTGCTGACAAAAGCCTTATGAAGAGTAAATACCGGGCAGTCCTGGGGGAGACCGGGATCTGTCTTTCTTTTACGCCTGGTGTCAGTCATCATGGTTTCTATTTTGCGGCGGATAATTTGAGGAGGGTCTTTGAGATAAATAGCATTTCCATAGGATTTACTCATCTTGCGTCCATCAGTCCCAGCTAGTTTAGGCACTTCGGTCAGCATAATTTGAGGTTCAGGGAAAACGGGACCAAAGAAGCGGTTGAATCTTCTAGTTATCTCTCTGGCTAATTCCAGGTGGAATGCTTGATCTTCACCCACTGGCACCATTTCAGCTTTATAGATAATAATGTCAGCAGTTTGAAGGACTGGATACCCTAAAAAACCGTAGGTATTTAAGTCCTTGTCTGGGAGCTCTCTTTGCATTTCCTTAAAAGTAGGTACTCTTTGCAGCCAGGGAAGCGGAATAATCATCGACAGCAGCAGGTGAAGTTCAGCATGTTCCTTTATTTCTGATTGAATAAAAAGAGTGCTTTTTTGGGGCTCCAAACCAATGCTTAACCAGTCAGCGGCCACTTCAAAAATATTATCTTTGATTGCTTTTGAATTTTGATATTCAGAGCTCAGAGCATGCCAGGTGACTATAGAGTAGAAACAGCGATATTTGTCCTGTAGTATGAGCCAATTACGCAAAGCTCCAGCCAAATGACCTAAATGAAGAGGGCCAGTAGGCCTCATACCGCTGAGGACCGTTTTTTTTCTTTTTTCCATTTTTTAAATGAAAATAATGGAATAAATTATAATCTGGATAGGACGAATAATTATATCCAGCAGCCCCATGTAAATTAGAGCTAAGATGATCAAAAAGCCAAAGGGGCGAATTCTATCATATTTAGAGGCCGCTTCTTCGGAGAGCAAACCCATCAGGACACCACTACCATCAAGCGGAGGAACAGGGATAAGGTTAAAAATGGCTAGATAGGCGTTAATTATCACTCCATAGAATAGAATAAGAGCTAGGCCTTCCAAGGGGTAGAAGCCGCGGGGAAGAGCTGCTCTTCCTAAAAGAAGGCTTTTTAAAAAATAGCCCACATTTGGGCTTAATATCTTGAGGATTACTATGCCAATTAAGGCTAGGGCTGAGGCGGCTAAATTGGAAGCTGGGCCCGCTGCCGAAATCCAGAGATTGTCGCGGCGGGGATTTCTTAAGTTTAAAGGATTGACAGGCACAGGCTTAGCCCAACCAAAAGCAGGGGCTCCGATGATAACCAAAATTAAAGGGAAAAGCACGGTTCCCAAGGGATCAATGTGGGCCAGAGGATTGAGAGTAACTCTTCCTAGACTGAAAGCAGTGGGATCTCCCATTTTTAAGGCAGCCCAGCCGTGAGCTGCTTCGTGGATGGTAATAGCAAAGAGTAGGATAAAAAGGCTGACTACAATAAATATTATATTCATTTTAAACCAGAGGTAATTTATAACATATCAAGCGATAAGGGTAAAGAGCAAAAAAAGCAAAGCATTTTCTTAGGGTAGGCCTTGAAATACCACATTTAAGACAAGCTTTGCCGGCGTTACCAGACTTTTGATAATAAAAGATCCATTTTAATCGCTTTATTTGATTTGCATCCATGCAGAGTATTATACAAAGATGTCTATGAAACCCACAGTTTAAGGATTGTCTCTGAAATAATTTCCTTTGAGTCTTTTGGTTGGACCTTTTGATAGAATATATCTTGAGGCTTAATTATTATGTTTGGCTCAGCTTCACAGAATCCATGACACCCAGTGACTTTGATTTTGACTTTATCCTCTAGATTTATGGTATAGGTAAATTTTATACTAAACCTCTATATTTACATGCGAGAGCTACCCTTTGTATGGCAATCATATAAGCGGCATCACGAGTGTAACATGCTTTTTCTTTGGCAAGGTCAGCAATTCCTCGATAAGCAGTTTTCATCTTGGATTCCAATCTTTCCAAAACCTCTTCTTTTGACCAATAATAATTCGTGTTATTCTGAACCTGTTCAAAATAGGAGCAGGTTACGCCACCGGCATTACAGAGAATGTCAGGTATGAGCAAGATATCTTTTTGTTTGATAACTTCATCAGCTTCAGGGGATATGGGCCCATTCGCAGCTTCAGCTATGACTTTTACTGTATCGGAAATCATGTTCACATTATCTCCACGAATTGTATTTTCAGTTGCAGCAGGAATTAGAACAGTCACATCCTTTGAAAGCCAAGCATCTCCATCTTCTTGTTTCCAGCCAAGTTCCTTTGCTTTTTTAGCATCAATTGTTCCAAATTTGTCGGTAATTCTTTCCGGTGATGTGCTTACGATATATTTGGGATCAATTCCGCTTTCGCTAGTATATGTGTATGGTTTTTTATCTTTGGTATCCCAGCATGCCATTGAAATGACTTTCCCACCGTATTCTGTGAAAAGTTTACAAGCAAACTGAGCTACATTCCCAGAGCCTTGAATAGAAGCGGTCGCATCTTTTATATCTATGCCAAGGTCTTTAAATGCCTCGCGGATATTGTAAATTGTACCGTATCCAGTTGATTCTGTTCTGCCAAATGAACCACCTACGCCTAGCATTTTGCCTGTAATGACTCCGGGTTGTTTAGATCTAGCAATCGTTTCATATTCATCCATCATCCAAAGCATATGCTGTCCTGTTGTCATCACATCTGGTGCAGGGACATCCAAATTTGGGCCAATGAATTCCCAAACCTTTCTGATGTAGCCCCGGCAGAGCTTTTCTTGTTCTTCTTCACTCATTTCACGAGGGTCGCAAATGATCCCTCCTTTGGATCCGCCTAATGGAATATCGACCACTGCGCATTTCCAGGTCATCCACATCGCAAGAGCACGGACTGTATCAATAGTTTCGGCAGGATGGAATCGAATCCCCCCTTTTCCAGGGCCACGGCTTGTATTATGCTGCACACGTAATCCTTTGAATACTTTAACTTCACGATTATCCATCCTCACAGGTATAGTAAATTGGATTTCCCTTTCAGGCTCGCGTAAAAGAGCTCGTGTGCCTAGATCTAGATTAAGTTTTTCTGCGACAGCATCAAATTGCTGTTGCGCCATTTTATATGGATTAAACTCTTTTACCATTATTCCTCCTGTTTTTAGGCAATATTATAATTTATTTTTTATCTATATTATCAAATTTTAAATCTTTCTTTTGTAAATTTATAATAATTTGTAACATTGTATAGTCTCTTTTTTAATTTAAAACATTTGTTTTAGTAGAAGGTAATATCACTTTCTTTTCGATTTGGTTTGTTATAGTTTTTTTAGTTCTTGGATTGATATGGTTTCCTTGGTGTTTTTCATTTTTTATTTCTTTTTTATTTACTTCTTTAAAATGGGACCAACCTTTTTGATGTTTGTCTAAGTATGATAGTTACCATCTACGATAACTACTGGACCGATAGCACAGCATCCTAAACAGGTGATTGTTTCCAGACCAAATTGCATGTTCTTTGTAGTTTCCCCTGCTTTCATTTCCAGTTTTCTTTCAAATTCTTCCAGAATTTTTGGTGCTCCTCTCACATGAAGGCAGTTCCCAAACAAACAGTTACAAGGTGCTTGCCTCCATAATTTTATTAGCTATCAAAGTTCTTTTCTTTATAATTTAGGAATAAATTATGAATATTAAACTTAGCTTTTAGATTTTGCATGGATTCAATCTAAGAAAAAGGAATAAAAATAAAGAAAGATGCTGCTGAACTTAAATTATTATTGCTCCTCTTAAATATTATAAAGAAATAAAAAAATTATTAGTAAATTTTATATCAGATGTAGTGAATATTTGTCAAGAATATTCTCAGAGATGTAAGCGTCCTAATCTTCGTAATTAGTAAGAAGCCTTAAATAAAAAGAATGATAAGGTAATAGCTTGTTATTATTAAAAAATAAGAAACTTATATAGCCTGGATTATTTACGAGTCGAGGTTGCTGCAGATAAAGAAGTACAGGGCACGAAGTTGTGGGCCTCTAGCGCCAATGTCCTGTAAAGAAGCAGATGCAGCAAGGGCGGTTTGCCCTGAGGGTAAAAGATGCCGATTATGATTAAAATAAAGTTAAAAGAACTAAGTAATTTTAATAGGCTTACCAAAAATCATGATAAAAAGCAGATATCAATGAAAATAAATAAAGGATCGGCAGATTTTATGAATTATTCAGGTTAATTCTAATTGAGAAAATAGGCTGTAGCCTTATAAAAAAGACATATACTGTTTTATTTCATAGTCACTTACCTGTTTTTCGAATTCTTTGGAGACATTCTTGTTGTAATTCTCAATTTCCCACAGTTTATTAGCAATGAATTTATTAAAAATATGATCTCCCAAGTAATTTCTGGCCAACGAACTTTTTTTCATGATTTTAATAGCTTCTTCCAGGCTGCCGGGAAGGGTTTTGATATGATGAGATTTTTGGCGGTGATTGCTCATGTTGTAAATATTTTCTTCGACTGGCTCAAGCAGTTCATATTTATTTTTAATGCCTTCCAGGCCAGCAGCAATCATGATAGCCAAGGCTAAATAAAGATTGCAGGCCGGGTCGGCACATCTGAGTTCAATCCTGGTAGCTTGCTCTTTCCCTGGTTGATATTCAGGTACCCGGATATAGGCAGATCTGTTTCTCTGCCCCCAGGCAATATAAACTGGAGCTTCATAGCCTTCTATTAGCCGTTTGTAGGAGTTTACCCACTGAGAAAGGATGGCTGATATTTCTTGAGCGTGCCTCATGAGTCCAGCCATGTAGTAGCGGGCATTATCTGAGAGGTGATATTGGCCGTTTTTACTGAAAAAAAGATTTTTACCATCTTTCCACAGAGATTGATGGACATGCATGCCGCTTCCGTTCTGGCCGTTAAGGGGTTTGGGCATGAAAGTGGCATGAAGGTTATACATGCGGGCCACTTTTTTGGTCATATAACGAAAGAGCATGCCTACATCAGCCATCTCTAAGGCGCTAAGATATTTGAGGTCGACTTCATGTTGGCCATGAGCCACTTCATGATGATCGTATTCAGTTTCGATGCCCATTTTTTTTAGGAACAGCTGAATTTCTTTTCTGATCCCTCCATGACGGCCACTGAAGAAATAGCCACCTTCATCTAGAGGACGGGCTTCTTTATTGTTAGCAAAAATAAAAAATTCAAGCTCAGGTCCAATTTTAACATCTTCAATGTCCATTTCTTTTCTGGCCTTGGCCAAAGTTTTTTTCAAAACGTAGCGGGTGTCCCCTTGATAATGTTGGCCTTCAGGAGTGAAAATATCTCCGAACATAATCGCTTCTCTCCAGCTGGTAATTCCATCAAAAGCTCTATATTCCCATGGGAAGATTCTAAACGTTTTAGGGTCTGGTTTGATTACCAAATCACTTTCTTCAATGCGGACGAAGCCTTCAACCGAAGAGCCATCAAAGCCTTTGCCCTGGCGGAAAGTAGTTTTTAATTCATAGCTGGGAATGGCAAAGTCCATTTGCCTTCCCAGAATATCAGGGAAGGCAATCCTGACAAATTCAATTTTGTGGGCAGGATTAAGGACAGTATCTAGAACTTCTTCTTCATTTTCATAACCGAAGTTTTTTAATGGTTTGCCAGCTACTTTTTGCATTTTTCCTCCTTTTAATTTTTTCTAGGATGATGAAAGCACCCCCAAAACATGGAGGAGTGAAATTCCTCATAAAGAAATGAAATTTGGCATTGATTTCCCTCCATCCTTGCCAAGACCCGCCCAC